>Ga0315545_1004293_pt1 | contig 11797 bp, 8 predicted proteins | sample SalMarSW160210MG_FD_203096 | JGI IMG/M metagenome (GOLD analysis project Ga0315545, IMG submission 203096) | Salt marsh sediment microbial communities from the Plum Island Ecosystem LTER, Massachusetts, United States - Salt Marsh Sediment SW1602-10 ...
CGCTGGTATCTTCCTCATATCCCTGGGCCGTCATTCTCTTTTCCCATTGCCGGGCAGCCTTCTCGGAAGTGAATTGTTGCATAACTCTGAAGTCGCGAGGGTTTCCATGTTCCCGTTTTCTTCTTTCCGGCTCATCCGTAAGTCCTGCATACCTCATAACAACCTCTAAAAAAATGTGACTGTAGGGCTGTCCCCTATTTTCCCCAGCTATGCAACCAAGCCTTTCGATTCCATAATAATATCAAAAATCTTCTTCGAATTACAATAATCCCGGATTTCTTATTTTGTATTTTAAGGGCTGACCCCCTATTTCCTCGTTATGGTGTCCGCAGATTCACCCAAAAAATGTACCGGACACCTTTAATTCCCCCCCAAAAAATGTACCGGACACCTTTAATTCCCCCGTAGTTTTTTTATGGCCGCAGAGGTCATAGAATTCAGATATAGGCGAAAAAAGTACCGGACACCTTTAATTCTCCCCGTGTTAGGCAGCCGCTCGGTGACAGATTATAAAGCGAGATTCATCGAGGTCTCAGTGGCCTTTCTCGCGTGACTTCTTGCGCCTCGAGCCACTCTTCAACGCTCTGTATGCCTGGCGCACTGCAATGTCTTCTGGATGCGCGGCAAGCCAGACCTTCGTGTGCGCAAGCGCGCGGATTCGTTGCGGCTCGTTGCCGCGACGTCTCACGATCCCCAAGTAGGTCAACCGAACATGAGTGTCGTCGGCATGCTTCGGGTCTGCCAGCCAAGACGTGATGTCAGACAGAGCATCGGCGAACTGCCGATCTGTTCCTCGTCTACCTGCCAGACTCAGGTAAGCTCCTCGACCGTGGAGATCATTTGGGGTATCCCTGAGCCAGTCCCGAGTGTCTTCTAGAATGGTCGAGACCTGCTCGTCCGTAACCAACGTACACCTTGCTACGACACCCAAGAAGCCCGACCGTATGGACGCATTGTCAGCATGTTCCGATGTCCTTAGCCACGAACCGAAATGATTCAACATTTCGGCGACCTGATCTGCTGTACCATGTCGCTCCACGAGGCCCATATAGAACCGGCCCACGTACGTGTCATCCGGATGCTCCAACAGCCATACACGCGCTCTCTCCATCGCCAACGTAATTTGGTCCCGAGTACCTTCCCGCTCGACCATGTTCAGGTACGCGCTCATCAGTGATGCGTGATTAGGATACCGAGGCAGTAACGCTTCGATCTCGGCAAGATCACGGTGCAATAGTGACACGCGCGTCGTCAGCGGAGGGGGTCCGGTCTTCCCAAGCAGGTCAGCGACCAGCGTTGTTAGTGCTTCGGCGTACTTGGAGTCATCGCGGAAATCTGCGTAGCGATTGTCGCGAATATGGATAGGCGGATTAGGACCTTCTCTGTAGATGCCAATGAGTCGGAACAGTTCACCGGAAATAAGTCTAGCGTTCGCCATCTGCAACTCGAACTTGAGAGCTCCGTGGTGTGGGCTCTCGACTGCGGCGACGGACGCCCTCGTGATAATGAACAGCACAGCATCGGCGTCATTGATCCTCAGGGCCATGTAGTCGGTAAATGACTCTCCGAGCCTGACTTCCCAGATGTCCAATACCGCATCGATGCCGGCCCCTCTCAGGTCAGTCGCAAATCTTTCGACCCAGCCGTCGTGTATGGCGTCCTCTCTCTTGTACGAGATGAAGACGGTTAGTTTTCGTTTCTGCATAGTGACGAAACCACGGGAGGCGTCGAGAGTGCCTTCAAGACCTTCTCGTCAGACTGCCTAACAATGATTATACAGTCTGTATAAAACGGGAAACGCAGACCGTCTCTTTCTCTATAAGAAGTTCCCGTACCTTCTTGCCTTTTCGCGCAATGTCATTCATATCAACCATTTACCGGCTTCTTTTCTATCAACCGCTTCCAGCTTATACAGTCTGTATAAACCGGATCAAAGCCCATCGACCTGGCTACGCAACTTCATTCTCCGTAGTTGCTACTCTGCCCCCGCAGCTTCTTGCGAAGCAAGAACGGGGGCTACGAAGCACGAGATCCATTCTCCGTAGTACTACGAAGGACAAACTACAAAGGACGAACAAGCCTTTCAATTCCATAATAATATCCAAATCTTCCTCGAATTGCAATCATCTGAAGTGTTTTTTACGGATGATGCCTGAGGCACATAAAATTTGTTGCCAACTCCACCAAAATCCAAAAATATATTCTAATAACAATAAACCGGACTCCAACGTTTCGGAGCCCGGTTTTGTATGCTTAAGCAATAGTTGAATTTGATGATTTATTAGAAGCGTCTTCCGCCACCACCGCCTCCTCTTGGGCCTCTGTCACCAGAGCGACCGCCGCCGCCATAACCACCTCGTCCTCCGCCTCCGCCGCCATAACCACCTCGTCCTCCGCCGCCACCACGGTCGGTCCTCGGCTTTGCCTCGTTGACGCTAACGGCTTTGCCTTTAATGTCTTTGCCGTTCATGCCAGCGATAGCCGCTGTGGCCTCGCTCTTTGAAGGCATCTCGACAAAGCCGAATCCTCTCGATTCACCGCTAAACTTGTCCGTTATAATATTGGCGGATTCGACTTGGCCAAATTCTCCAAAAGCCTGACGTAAATCGTCGCCGGTAACGTCAGAGGACAAATTGCCTACATAAATGTTCATTCCAATCTCCTTTCAAGAAAAATAGATTACACCGGACTCCCGATGTTTATTTAATTCCTTTACCATGCTTTGGCGGGTTCGTATGATGCTATCTGGGGACCATTCAATCAAACCGTAAAGCTACAGTATAGTACTCTACTTAACTTTATTATTATACATAATTATTTATTATTATTCCAAAAACATCTCGACCTTTACAAAACCGGTCAGCCTTACCTTGAATCCAGGAAAAAATGAAAATGGAAAGATAAAGTTAACCGACATTTGCCATATTAATCCGCCATAGGCGGATAAAACGCCTGGCTACGCAACTCCATTCTCCGTAGTACTACGAAGGACGAACAAGCCTTTCGATTTCATAATAATATCAAAATCTTCCTTGAATTGCAATAATCCCGGATTTCTTATTTTCTATTTTAAGAGATGGCCCTATATTTCCCCGGTATGGTGTCCCCAGATTTTATGCCAGAATTCAGATTTCGATTGCGAACTACGCCTTACCCGCAAAGTCCGATAGGCCGCGGCGGGTAAAGTCGGGTTCAGTGAATTATTAGAAAGCCTCATGGTATTACAAATTCTCTTTTTAGGAAATCTACTGTTTGTTGGTCACGAAGTTTACATACAATATTTTGATTTGCGAATATGCCTTTGTAATTTTTTGCTTCTTCTCTGGAAAATGTTTTAAGCCACTTGATACCAACAGCATACTCTGATAAATCAGGCTCGTTCATGTTTTCTTTAGGATTTAATGCTTTCAAAGGTAAATCGAGTAACCCTTTTCCTGACTTAACATCAATAAAATTCTTTATCATTACAGCATCTTTAGTAACTTCTCCGTATCCAACATAGCCTAATCCCTTCATATAGGCAAAAACATGATCACCAACCTGCAAATGTTTGAGTGGTCGTGAATATTTTACGCCTTGACCTGCTCCAATATAGCCATATTTTATATTGTCATCCCAGTTTCTATGTATGCTTTTTTCACCTTCACCAACATTAACGAACCAATAGCCTGACCATGGCCTCTGTTTTCTTGAATCTGATTTATCCTGTATTTCCTCCTGATCAAGTAGCCAAGCTCTTCCCAAATATTCGCTTGTTCCGTCTCTGAAAAAGTTAAAGAATATTGCATTCACACTTACTTTATATTCTTCTGTTAAATATTTGATAATTCTTTCCGAGGAATCGTCCATTTCTGATGCCACAATAAGCATACTATGGTTATTATTTACGTTTTCAGGAAGAGATGATTCATAATAACTGTTAAACATTACTGGCAAAGATTTGTCTTTATATTTTCTGGCTATTCCATCAATGTCTGAGTATGTTAACGATTTTACCCATGAAGCATAATCTAGAACTTGGGCAATTATTTCACGCGGGGTTTTATCCCTTTTTAATTCAATAATTATTAAATCACCTTCACTGCTGATTCCCAATAAATCAATTTTTCCCCCATATTCCGTTACAACCTGTCTACCAATAATTAATAAATCAATTCCGAGAATCGACGGGTCATTTTCAATCCATGTTTCAAGCCTATCCTCTGATTCAAGTTTAGACTTATTGAGAACTACGATATTATTATCGCTAACTTTCCATAAATCTATGTTCATAGGCATATTTGTATTCCTTTCGGTGTCCTACCATTATTTATATTGATCTGCATAACATCCCCAATACCACTTCAGCGTCTATATAAGACGCCTGCGAAACTTTGGTTCGGCTCGGGTGTAATCCATTTCTTACGACTCGGGCAATATCAATGAAAACTATGAGTATAATATAGCAAAATCCGGCACTATTTCAATCTTGACTTTGCAATTTCGGCGATTTTCTTTCCGGGCCGGCAAGCATCCATTATTGTTTAAAAATACCTTTCTCGAATCGGATTTAAGGAATTGTAGCAAGGAGGGTGTTTTGTGTGCCTGATAGGGAAGAAACGAAAACCTGCCATTGCTACTCTGCCCCCGCAGCTTTTTGTGAAGCAAGAACTGGGGCTACGAAGCACGAGAAATGGCAGGGCTAAATATTTTTGGATTCCGTATCGACAGGCTGTGTCGCAATTAAGATTTCGCTAACCTCGCCTTTGATTTTGAGCGAAAAATAAGGATCATTGGGCCATTTTTGGAATTGCGACACAGCCTGCGAGTACGGAATGACTCGGCAATAAATATAAAGAAAACCCCCAAATAAATTTGGGGGCTAAACATTTTAAGCTTGCCACGTCGCTCCGCTCCTCGCAATGACGGCGAGCTCGCGGCAGCAACCGTCATGGGCTTTTTGGTGAACTGCTCAACTCTGAGGCCACCGCGGCGGTGGCCATTTTGACTTTTTCCTCGTCCGCCAGATAGTAGTGCTCCTTTGCTTTGAGCTTATCATCAAGTTCGTAAACAAGAGGAATGCCAGTTGGAATATTAAGCTTCACAATCTCATCTTCAGGCATATTGTCAAGGTGTTTGACCAGCGCTCGCATGCTGTTTCCATGAGCCGAAATGAGAACCCTTCGTTTCTGCATAAGTTGCGGGACAATCTCCTCATGCCAATACGGTAGAACACGTTCAAGCGTATTTTTAAGCGACTCAGTGGCTGGTAAATATTCCTTTGGCACATTTGCATAGCGCGGATCGCGACACGGATGTCGACTGTCTGTCAATATAAGAGCTGGCGGCGGCGTGTCATAGCTGCGGCGCCAAATTTGAACCTGTTCCAGACCGTATTTGCCAGCCATTTCTGTTTTGTTAAGCCCCTGCAATGCACCGTAATGACGTTCGTTGAGCTGCCAGGAGCGGTAAACCGGAATCCACATAAGGTCCATCTCGTCGAGAATCAGCCACAATGTCCTAATGGCACGCTTGAGCACGGAAGTAAACGCAACATCAAAACTATATTGTTGTTCTTTGAGTACCTGCGCCGCCTCGTGAGCCTCGCGCATTCCCTGCTCAGAAAGGTCAACGTCGGTCCAGCCAGTGAACCTGTTCTCCAGATTCCACGTGCTCTGCCCGTGCCTTACTATCACCAATTTAATCATTTACGACATCCTACCTTGTTCTGAACGATTCTTTTCACGACAGATATTACAAGGTTGTCCATTAAATGCGTCAACCCAAATCTCAGCGAAACATTTACTCGACCGTAAGAACAAATGTTGTTATACTAGTTGGCCCGATATGAGGTTCGGAGTGTAACAATTATCAACCATTATGGAGATAAGACCTATGGATTACAGAAGAATCATTCCCTGTTTGGACGTAAAAAACGGGCGCCTGGTCAAGGGCATCAACTTCGTTAACCTTAAAGATGTCGGCGACCCGGCTGAAAATGGCGCTGCATATAGCCAGGCAGGAGCGGACGAACTCGTTTTCCTGGACATCACAGCCACAATAGAAAAGAGAAAAACTATTCTCGACGCAGTCAAAAGGACTGTTGAGAGAATCTCAATACCGTTGACTGTCGGCGGTGGGATCAATAGCTGTAATGCAATAGCGGAATTGCTTGATCTGGGCGTATCAAAAGTATCTATGAACACTGCTGCTGTCCGCAACCCCAATTTAGTCAAAGAATCTGTAACTGAATTTGGCAGCGAGAAAATCACAATCGCAATCGACACCGCAAAGAATGCGGAATTGCCCTGCGGCTTTGAAGTCATGGTCGCCGGTGGGACACAAGGCACGGGGATCGATGCCGTTGAATGGGCCAAGAAAGTCGAAGACCTCGGAGTCGGAGCAATTCTGCCAACAAGTATGGACACCGACGGCATGCAAACCGGCTACGATATCCCAATGACAAGGGCAATAGCCGATGCAGTGTCGCTGCCGGTTATCGCATCCGGCGGTGCGGGCACCCTTGAGCACCTGTATGAAGTCATCGTTGAAGGCCATGCTGATGCTGTTCTTGTCGCCTCAATAGCGCACTTTGGAAAATATACAATCAAGCAGATGAAAGAGTATTTAGCTGAACGCCAGATACCCGTAAAGTTGTAAGCACTTTATCGGTACAGCAGCCTTACAGTCTGCGCTCAAGGTTGGGCGGAAAAACAGCCCATTACATTTTTCAAAAGTCGCCATACAATATGGTCGATAGGAGGAGGGTACAGGTTACATATTCTTACACTTAGGGCGGTCTAAACAATGTTCCGCAGCCCCAGGAAAAACCGATCACTTCTGAAACCTGAACTTTTTATTGTTCGCTGGTATCCTAACAGTAGAAGCTGCGTTAGCCCAGGCACTCGAAAAACTCTGACGCAACAGATGCCGCCCTTGATGGTCCGCAAGCCCGAATGGCGGCGATAGAACGCTGTTGCTCATAAAGTATCTTGCCAAGCCAAGTAAATCCCCTTGCGGTTAACCTTTCGATGCTGTCGGATTAGATGCAGACAGCGTTTGTGCGCTTCCTGGAGAATTTTATTGACAACCACGCTCTGGAGGTGTATTTTCAATTCATAAGTTTTGGATCGGCGAGCTATTGTGGAAGCACCAACTGAACGCGGAGATAAAAGCCATCCAGAGAGATTGTAGTCCGTGAAGGATAACTTCGCGGGGAAGCTAAAATAAGCGTAACTACTTTACGCGGAGGTAAGACTATGTTGCGGAAAATTCCACCTTCATTCGTGCTTCTGATGTGTTCTGTCCTCACCCTGTCGCTAACATCGCTGTCCTCTGCAGAGTTGGTGGCACTCTATCAATTCGAGGATAATGCCAACGACAGCTCCGGCAACAACCTCCATGGCAAGTTTGTAGGCCAGGCAAAAATTGTTTCTGATGCTGTCAGAGGCAATGTCCTTAGCCTCGATGGCCAGGATAGCTATGTGGATTGCGGTACTGCGCCAGCCTTCAATATTACCAGCCGGATTACAATTGCCTGCTGGGTGAAGGTCAACAAGTTCGACAAGAATTGGCAGACTATCATTGCCAAGGGCGGCGATTCCTATAGACTCAGCAGGGCAGGTTCCACAAATAGCAGCCACTTCGGCTGCACTGGTCTGAAAATCCAGTGGTTTGACGGAAACATAAACGTCAACGATGGCAAATGGCACCATATAGCCGGTATATACGATGGTTCGATGATGTGTTTGTATGTAGACGACGTACTCGACGAATCCCGGCAGACTTTTGGAATAATAGATATCAGTAGCTACCCTCTCTACATCGGCGCAAGCGCACAACAAGGGGGAGAACGCTACTTCAACGGCCTGATCGACGATGTAGCCATATTTGACCATGCGCTCAATGCCGAGCAGGTCAGCAAACTATATCACCATGGCGCCAAATCTGTGAGCAGCACACAGGAGGATATCTGGTCACAGGTGCATAGCGCAATTTCAAGTATAGAGCGTGGGGATGTGACAGCCGCTGAGGCTGTTATTGAAAGGCTGCTCAGCGAATCTTCGCAAGACAAGGACATAGCACCCGCCGTCCTACAGGTCGCAGAAAGCCTCCGCAAGCTTGGAAAGAGCCAGAAAGCCAATGAGCTTTATCAACACGTTGTACGGAATTGGCCTAACAGCAGTTGTGCGCTGCTATTGCAAACGCAGACGGCCAATTTGGCCCTGGAGAGATCGGATAATCCGGGGCTAGAGTCGGCGATTGATGAATTGCTTGTCAGGTTTGCTGAACATAAGGACATAGCCGAGACAATCTACCGTTTGATTTCTGAATGTTCCAATAAATACTGGCAATTCGTAGAAAGCGGAACTGATGATGCAGAGCAGATCAGATTTTACGACAGGATAATACGCAGGCTTGCCGGCCATATTTTGGCCCGCCAGCCTGATAGCGACAATGCGATGTGGGCGCAGAGGGCTGTTGCGCTTGCGGATATTCACATAGGCAATTACGAAGCTGCTGAATCATCCATTGCAAAGTTGATTGCCAATTATCCGAACCACACCGGTTTGCCGCAGGCCCTTCACTGGCTGGGCAATGACTATCACAGGATGGCTCGGTACGACGAGGCCCGGCAGTGGTACCAATATGTTATTGGCAGATGGCCTAATGACTACTTCACAGTAAAGTCGCGGGCAGCCATAGCGGTGTTAGACATTGATCTTGATAACGCCGCTACCGCTGATGCGGCTCTTGACAAACTGATTGCCGATTTTGCCGACTATCCGGATCTACTATCTGAGACGATAGTAAAAATCCAAGAAAAATATTACTTACAAATTCTTGCAACTAAACCACCTAAAAAGGAGGATTTTCTAAAACCTTTAAAACTTTGGGAAAAGGCAACAACAACACTTCCGGATTTATCATACGACAATCCCGACCTTTATTATTTCATCGCTTGTTGTTACTACCAACTCGGCGAATATGAAAAAAGTATAGAGTACTACAAAACAGTAGCTCTGAACTGGCCTAACTACTATCAAGCTTGGGGTGCTCTGAGCTTGATAGAAAGTTCTTATGATGGGCTCAAAAAAAATAGTGCGATCGTAGGCATCGAAGCTAATATGCAGCTTCACCGGGTATTCGACGAGATTATTAAAAGTTCTCCTGGTAGTGAATCTGCAAGACATGCTTGTCTGAAGTTGGGGCGGAAGAACTTCGAGAGCGGCCAGTGGATTGACGCAGCAAGATATTTTGAGTTGTTCAGGGAGAATTCATCGCCTGATGATGGGGCTCTCTGGAAAGTAATATATGATCTGGGTATGGCCTATGAAGAAATGGGCGAAAGGGACATAGCGATAGAAATCTATGAAGTATTTCTAAAAACGCATCCACAATACTGTCGTATAAAGGCACGGCTTGAGGAGTTAAAAAAAGAGAATGGACAATAAACTATGCGCAGTCGAAGATATATAATCTACAAGGGAGCGAGAGCTTCCACGCGAATTACACGAAGTACGGGGAATTTAGTTATGAAAACAACAAAGAAAAAATTTATTGTTTTTGTTGGATTGTATTTGATATTAGTCTTTACAAACACATCCCTAGCCTGGCCGCCACCTTGTCCGGGCTGTTGTTATTGGGATGGAGGTGACGATTGTTTAAATGGAGAATGTAGTGGCTGTTGTTTTTGCATATACTGCGAATGCTGGGACGGACTCTGCGACGACGGCTGTGAAAGATGTGATGAATGTTCCTGTGAATATGCATGTAACCGTGAAACTCAAGTATGCTGCGATGGTGCGTGCGAACCAAAGTGCAAACAAACCACACATCACAATTGCCCTACAAGCATGAGCAATGACTGTGTAAACTGCTACAATACACCTTTCCGCTGCAATAATAATGACAAAGCTGTTTATACCGGCAATCCTTCTTACTCTTGTGAATACGGTTGCCCCGGGGACTGTCACGATGCAGGTTACGTATGGTGTTTAACATTATATAAATGCGTTGATGATCCGGATTATCTGTCCTTGTGCGATTATGTGCAGGTGGCACCGGGCGAATATGATTGGAGATGTGTAGCTGGGGCACCTTGGAATTGTTACGAATGTATTCAGGATCCCGCAGACCCTGGAAAAGTATATTGGTTGTCAAGTGCAGTATGCAACTAGAGATATCGTTATCGTACTGAAATAGAATATTTTAAAAAAGGAAAAAGTTTTTTGATAAGGGGCATTAGCTATGAAAAGAATAATTTTGTTAAATCTACTGAAACTCTCTTTTTTAATTGTTTTGGTTAGTTTCTCGAAGGCCGAAACTATAAATAATAACACGGCAGGGAAATTTAGCCCGGTTGATCTTAACAAGATACCTGAGATACTTACTATGATATCAAATCGGACCAAAAGTAATTACGAACAAATCAAAAGCTGGCAAGGCAAGTTGGAGGTTATAACAGATTACGTATACGAGGGAGACAGAGCAAAAGAAGTATTCAAAGAAGATATAAAAGCTTCAGGGGAGGCCCCAAAGAAGCTGATTGAGCATAGAGAAACGAATATTGAATTTTCTTTAGATGCTGAAAACGAGCTGTTGTATGCAAAATATTATAGTTATTCTGCAAAACCTTTGTATTATATAGACCTTGAAAGTGGGAGGGATTTTGAATCAAAAGGGATACTCGCTAATCGAAGTTCAATACTCACGCCTGAATATCAGATAGATTGTAATGCAGATACAATGAAAGATGGTGTCGTTAAGAGAACAAAAGCTGTTAAACAAGCATGTCCGAAGAACAGCTCAACGTGTGGTGGACACCCGGTATATGATCCGAGAAGGTCTTTATCAATTGGAGACCAAATCTGGGAATTTTTCCCCAGGTTGGTGGAGTACATCAAAGAGCACGGTAAATACAGCGTTGGTGGATTTGACTTACAAGTAGAAGAAAGTAAAACAGGAGATACCAATGACTATCGTATAATAATGCCGAGCAGGATGCGAGGCGATGAGGAATATTTATTCCATGAAATGGTGTTTTCAGGGGATAATGGGTTTAACGTTGTTTCGCTTGAAACAACTTATCAAAATAAAAAGAATGCAAATAACGTTATGTTTAAGAGGGAAATATTGGAATATAAAAGATTTGATAAGGTTTATGTTCCATGTCACAGGTTAGAGCAGACCTTTGACATACCAAGTGGTAAGCTCAACAATGAAAGGACAATCACTTTCAAAAATCAGAAAGTCAATAGGCCTATTCCGGAAGAGACGTTCACTTATAAGAATCTCGGCTTAAAAGACGGCGATAAATTCATAGATAAAATTCTAGATAAGGAATACACTTATCAAGATGGGAAACTCATCCAGGTTGAGAAAGAGAGTAATTAAAATAGGGACAGTCACGAATGGTGGTTCTTTGAGCAATTTCAAAAAGAGGTCTCCTAAAAGCGATAGAATTTTTTAGGCGATAAAGCTCAGTTCTCAGCTAATATCGTGAGCCCTCAAAGTTATAAAATATCGTCTGAGCAAGGTATAGTGTCAGTCATATAGCCAGTCTCTCATTACACGTTAATTGCTGTCTTGATGGGCTGTTACCCAAAAGCATATTTTCAAGGCCTTCCGAATCGCACTTCAGTGATATAATGTTCTGATCCCATTCCAATTGCTATGCTATAATACCTTGACACGCACTTAAGCTGTTGTTATAGTTGGCCTTGTGTAAAACAATTGATTATATCAAGGTTCCAACATATGCCTGACTTAAATACAAATACGCAGACGAACGATAGCGTTCAAAATACTTATGAAT
>Ga0315545_1004296_pt1 | contig 11792 bp, 10 predicted proteins | sample SalMarSW160210MG_FD_203096 | JGI IMG/M metagenome (GOLD analysis project Ga0315545, IMG submission 203096) | Salt marsh sediment microbial communities from the Plum Island Ecosystem LTER, Massachusetts, United States - Salt Marsh Sediment SW1602-10 ...
CCAGCTTTTCTGACTGTAACAATTTCTCCTGCATCTCTCTTAGCTTACGTTCCATATCAAGTCTCTCTTTGAGGTCGACAAATATGCCCACTGATGCGATCTCTTTTCCTTGAGCATCGTACACGATTCTTGCAGAGAGGTTACCATCAATGGTTTTGCCATCCCGTCTTATATGAACCATTGGATAAGACTTACATTTTCCAATCCCACCATATTCAGGGCTCCGCATCATTTTCATGACCTTATTGGCCATTCCCTCCGGATAAATTTCTCGTATATTCATTTTGTCAATGACCTCTTCCGCTTTATATCCCAAGGTCTCTTCAGCTGCACTGTTCCAGATGATAATATTCCCCTTCATATCGGTTGCCATGATGGCATTGGGTGAACTCTTGATAATTTTATCTAAAAAATCATAGGCTTCTCTCAGTTCTTTCTCCATCCTTTTTCTTTGGGATTGATCCACGTTGATCCCTTCATACCCTATGACATTCCCTTTCTTGTCATAACGCACATGACTTGTATGCAAGACCGGGATAGGCCTGCCATCCTTGCGTTTAAAATAAACTTCGTAGTCTATTACATATCCATCCCGTTCAATCATCTCCTGCCATTTTTGACGATCCTCTGGGTTGAGGTAAAGATCTTTAGCGATATCGATCTTAAGAAATTCCTCATGGTTATCATAGCCCAACATATCAAGAAGGGCCTTGTTGACATTTAAAAATTTTCCTTCTTTAGTGCTCACGTATATTCCACAACGAACATTTTCAAATAATCTCTTGTATTCCTTTTCTGAGGCCCTGATCTTTTCTTCACTTTTTGCTCTTAGGGCAATATCTCTATATATGCACACCTTGGATAAGGTACCGTCGGAATTTTTCAAAGGAAATTCAATAAAATCGTATAATTGATCCAAATTTGGGATGTAGTGCTCCCAGCGAATGGTTTCCCCGGCAAACACCTCTTTTGCCTTGCACCAGGGGCAGGCTTCTTCCATTCCGTATATAATTTGATAACACTTTCTTCCAATGGCCTGCCCAAAATGTTTAATCATGACATTATTCATGTATTCCATGTTAAAATCCCCATCAACAATATAGACTCCATCCACCATGGCTTCAAAAATAGTGGTAAGGTTTTTTCTCTTCATATCGAGCATAGTTTCTCTCCCCTTACTGTTTTATCATAGATAGTGTAACATTATCTCTATCCCTTGCAAGGTAAAATATGGGTGGAATGGGTCGGTAAACTATATTCATTTTCCCCTTTTGTTACATTTAGGTGTTTGAAAAAATTGATTCCATTTAAACGCGGTAGCCTTTTTTTAATTTTCCACGGCTCTATCATTTCCAGTTGACTATATAAAAATAACAATATAAATTAGATAGAAAAATTTATCGTTTTTCTTAAACCCTATCATCATTGAAAAGCATAGAGGGAGGGAATATATGGCTAATGATAAACTTATTCTGGTAGTTGATGATGATCCAGATTTGGTGGAGGCAATCTCTATGAAATTAGAGAGTAAAAACTACAGGGTGGCAAAAGCATACGATGGCATAGAGGCCTGGGATAAGATACAGGAAGAAAAGCCAGATTTGGTTATCTTAGACGTTATGATGCCTCGCAAAGACGGCTATGAACTCTGTGATGAGCTTAAAAATAACCCAAAATTTGAAGATATTACTGTTGTTCTCTTAACAGCTGTTGGCTCTGCTGTCACCAGCACCAGATATACTCACCAGGGGGGTATGAGTACCTTAGCAGATGATTATATCGCTAAACCAATCGATCTGGATAAACTGATGTCTATGATCGATGACTTTACCGGCCAGCCCTGAGTAAGCCTTACATTCTCTCAGATATTATACAGAAAGGAATTTATAGGCTAATAAGCCCCTTTTTCTATGGTGGCTATATAATGGAGAAATTGAAAATAGGGGGGCTCAAACAGAGTCTTAAACTCTGTCAGTTTGACCTCAGAGGGGTGGATTCGTCAGAGGAAATTGCCTCAAAAGTAAGTAAACTCCTTCTCTCGCAAAAAATTAATATGGAGTTTCTTACCTACTACCCAAATAGAAATAGTTACCATCAACTCACCTTCTGTATCAGTCAGGATAAATTCTCTACTACATCAGAAATCCTTAAAAAAGAAGGCTTATTACCTATTGGTTGGAAGATACGTAGCCGTGAACAGGTGGGTATAATCACTATCTTCCCCCATCAATCAGCTATAAAGATATTGGGTGTTATCATGGTTTCGTGGGCGGCGCAATCTGTGCCTATCTACGGGATTGCGACATCATTGTCCGCACTCTCATTTGTAACTGATTATCAGTTAATAAATAAGGCCATCGAAGGTATTCAGGAAATATTCCAACTGCCTGAAGATCATGCACCATTAAAACCTGAGATCCGTTACTACCAAAGTGATACAGTCAAAGGTGATTAGATTTTATGGAGACAATTGCCGTTTATTGGGAATCCCGAATCAAAACGTATGGGTTTCAAAGAATAACTGACTTAGCCCTTATCGAATTTTCTAGCCCCCTCTCTGAAATTAAATCCCTGGGAAAAATACTTTCTCAAGATGATCTTATAGTCTTGAGGCCAAAATTTATAATATCGCAAGTGTCAAATCATGAAATCTCTTTTATCTTCTGCCTCCCTTTAAAAGAAAGTAAGGATTTCCACACATCACTTGAAAAAACTTCAACCCCAACTCTTCATAAATACATCCATCCTGTGAGTATTATTTTCTTCCATGGCCCACACTTTGGTGATAGGTACGGTATAGCTAATGCCACCTTCTCTTCCCTTTCAAAGGCAGGATTGAAGATTATAGCATCTGGCTGCTCCTCAGCATCTGTCTTTTTAGTTTTAGCCCAGCATGACATAGAGAAGGCTGAAGAAATATTGTCTGAGACATTTGAGGTAGCAAAATAATATTTTTAAGTATGGTATCATATGAAAAAATTTGACTGGCATGATAACCTCTTTGAGTCACTAAGATTTCCAACCTTGATCCTTGCTCCTGATATGACCATTGTTGCAGCAAATAAGAGATTTCTGAAGAAATATGGCTACAGCAAGAAAAAGCTCATAGGCACAAAATGCTATCAGATCCTTTACCAATCTGAAGATCCTTGCCCGGAGCCATCCTGCCCTTTTCTACGTGTCCTGGCTGACAAAAAAGGAACTTCCTCCCTTATAAAAACTACAGGTCCTAATGGAGGAGAAATATATGAAGACAGGGTATGTTCCCCTATTTTAAATAATAATGGAGACGTGGATTATGTAATGGCAAGCTTCAGGGATATTACCAAAACCAAGCTCTTAGAAATAGAATCACAAAAAACCAGTGAATTTTTGGAAAATATTATTGCCAGTTCTGCATCTGCTATATTGGTTGCTGATATGAAGGGTGTGATCCTCCGCATGAATGAGAGTGCTCGAAAATTATTTGGCTATACCGACAAGGTAGCTGTTGGTACAAGTATTGCTGAGTATCTGTATACCCCGGGAGGGGCAAGGAGTATAATGAAGAAACTCAGAAGCCCTGATTACGGTGGGGTTGGTAAACTCTATACTACAGAGATGACAATAATTACTTCCTCAGGTGAAGAGATACCCGTTGAGATGACAGCCTCCATAATCTACCAGGATGGCAAAGAGGCCGCAACCATGGGTATCTATAATGACCTGAGAGAAAAGATAGAGATAGAAAAGAAATTGAAAGAGGCCGAACAAATTAAATTGGAGCAAGCGAACAAAATGGCCTCGTTAGGTCAACTCGCTGCAGGGGTGGCACATGAAATAAATAATCCGCTAAGTGGAATATTGATTGATGCCAGTTTGATCTACGAAGAGCTTGACGAAGAGAACCCTATCAAGAATGATATACAAAATATTATTGTTGATACTCACCGGTGCAAGGACATTGTTAAAAATCTTCTTGCCTACTCCAGGCAGACAGAGATGAAAAGGGAGCTTTTCAATACAAATGATGTAATAGAGCAGACCCTTTCCTTTCTTGGACACCATGCCCTTTTGCAAAATATTACGATAAACAAAGAATTTTCCACCTCTATGTTAATGTGTGAAGGTGACAAGAACCAACTTGTTCAGGTTTTCACCAATATAATAATAAATGCTGCCCACGCTATCACCGGCAAGGGAGATATCACCATACGTACCAGCAGGGATAAACCAAAGGGAAAGATCTATATTGAATTCAGCGATACAGGATGTGGCATTCCAGAAGTAGTCCTTCCAAGAATCTTTGACCACTTCTTTACCACTAAAGAAGAGGGCAAGGGGACTGGACTGGGTTTGGGTACTGTGAAAAGTATAATTGAAAAACATAGAGGAGTGATCAAGGTCAAGGAAACAAGCCCTGAAGGCACAACGTTTCTAATAGAGCTACCATTGTTTAAGGTAACGGAAAATACCCCTTTTTAGGAGGAGAATTTATCTATGGCACTCATAGAAGATCAGACATATCAGCCAACAATACTTGTAATTGATGATGAAAAACGAATACGTGAAGGATGCTATAAGATACTTATAAAAGAAAATTGTTTAGTTGAGATGGCTGAAAACGGAGAGTCGGGGCTCAAGATGTTGGCGGGGAAACATTACGATATTATCCTTACAGATTTGATGATGCCAGGTATAGGAGGAATGGAGGTTTTAGCTAAGGTTCGGGAACAACACCCTGATTCTGTTTCAATCGTGATTACTGGCTTTGCAACCCTGGAACACTCTATCGAGGCAATGAAAAAGGGTGCCTTTGATTTTATACCCAAACCTTTTACACCGGATCACTTAAGAGTTGTGGTCAGTAAGGCTATTCAAATGACCAGAACCCTGCAAGATATTGCTACAGAAAAAACACGCCTCAAAACAATAGTGAACTATTTAGCTGGTGGCGTACTGGTAACTGATAAAAACAAAAATATTATACTCTATAATCCTATCTTACTGAAAATGTTAGGGTACGGGGGGGATGCCCTCGATGATCAACCGCTCAGTGCCTTAAGTAAAGATGAAAAATTGACTGGTATTATAGATGGTATCCTTGAATTGAATACAGGTGAGTTCAAGATTTTGAGCACTGAGATAGAATTACATGAAAGAGGAGAAACGCTGTCTAATCAATTATATCTCAGGGCCCAGGCCGTACCCTTCCGGAACAGGTCAGGCGAGATACTCGGTTCTGTCACCATCATTGATGATATAACCCATCTAAAACTATTGGATGAGATGAAGTCTACATTCGTGAGCATGGTCTCCCATGAGATCAGAGGCCCTCTTTCCACTGTTTTAAGCCAGATCAAGATACTTATGGATGGGCTGGCAGGAGAGTTAGGTCCCAAACAAGCCGATATACTCGGTAAAATATCCCGAAAGGTTCAGGGACTTGTTGAATTGTCCAATGAACTCCTCGATCTTTCACGAATAGAGGCAGGATTGATAGTTCAGGATAAGGAACAAGTTCAATTGATGGATATTCTCGAGAGCCTGGTGGAATTTATACAGGCAAGGGCAAAGGAAAAAAATATCTCTTTAAGCCTTGAAAAAGTCGATTTACCCCTTATTAATGCAGACATCAAAAGCATGGAGGAAGTTTTCAGCAATCTTCTCACCAATGCCATCATCTATACCCCAGAGAGGGGTGAGGTAACCGTAAGGGGTGAGGTTAAGGGTGATTTTGTAAATATAAGCGTTAGTGATACCGGTTATGGTATTGCACCTGATGAGATACCCCGGATTTTTGAAAGGTTTTATCGGGCGAAAACTGAAAAAACCAGAAACATTGTGGGAACAGGCCTTGGCCTTCCTATTGTAAAAAGCATTGTTGAGGCCCACAATGGAACCGTTAAGGTAGAAAGTAAAGAGGGCGTCGGGTCCACCTTTTATGTTCGCCTTCCTATATGATGAACCTGATATTACATTGATTCACGTATATGAAAACAGGAACAATCAGAAATAAATAATTAACGTAGTAGTATGAAAACGTTATTACTATACGTTTGATTGATTATCCCCATTTGCTATGATTCTTGTCTTATCTCACCTGTAGCTGCTCTCTCAAGTCGATAGCGCTTCTCGCTCTTTCTGCAAAGCTCCCATATAATACACGATTGTTTATACTTACAATACGTACATGGATCTGTACATGCCTCACAATTATCTAAACATTCCTGACAATATCCAATTCCCATCTTCTGGCATGTCACCCTTGCCTCTCTATCGGGGTGATAACGGCATTTCATAATAGAGTCACCTTACTATAGCTACATGATCCGCCTAAATTCATAATCAGTTAACCTCTCAGTTTTCGGCGTCTCTTTTGTAATATCAATTTCAAGATAAATGCGGTTTCCTTGTCTGCCTCTGACGGATTAAAATACATGAACTGCAGAGGCCTTGAAAGAGACATAAACTGGGATCCCCTCTTCCAGGACAAGTTCGATAAGTGCTCCCTTTGTTATCAGGCCTTTAAAAGAAACATCCTTTATCTGCACAGCAATCTCATAGTAAAAGCCCTGATTGTTGATTTGTGTGATAATTCCTGAATAATTATTTCTCATGCTTGAGGAAAATTTATTCCTGCTTATAATGATATCTTCAGGCCTTACTGCCAAATATTGTGAAGAGGGATCAACTGTTCGGCCTATTTCAATTCTTACGCCTGATACCATGGCATATGTTTCGTTAAAAGAGGCCTTAAAAAGGTTTTTCATCCCTACAAAATCAGCAACAAAAGGGGAGGCCGGTTTTTCAAAGATTTCTTTTACATGACCTGTCTGTTCAATGCGGCCTTTATTCATCACTGCAGCTCGTCCTGCCAACGATAGTACCTCAACAAAATCATGGGTTACCATTAAGAAAGTAGTAGTAGAAGATTGATGAAGCCTCTTGAGTGCACCTCTCACTTCTTCCCTGAAATTGGGATCCAGTGCAGAAAGAGGTTCATCAAGGAGGAGTACTTTGGGTTCGACCATCAAGGCTCTTGCCAGGGCTACACGTTGCTTTTCGCCGCCACTTAAGTTGACAGGAAAGCGCTGTTTCAGGCCGAAAAGGTTCAATACTTCAAGTAAGCGATCGAGCCTTTTTTCTGCGTGGGTCTTGTCTATCCTGTGAAAGTGCAGACCATATGTGATATTTTGAAGAACTGTGAGATGGGGGAAGAGAGCATAATCTTGGTAGACAATACTAATGCCCCGTTTTTCAGGGGGCAACCCGGTGATTTCCCTTTCTCCAATAAGAATTTTGCCACTCATTAAGGGGATCAGACCCGCTATTGCCTCTAGAAGCACTGTCTTTCCCGCCCCGGTGGGCCCCATGAGAATGAAGAATTCGTTTTCCGCTATTTCGAGATTGATATTCCTCAGCTGAAACTCCCGGAGATCTATGTTCAGCCCTCTGATCGTGATCATTACTCTTTAACCTTATGGAGGGTCAGGATGCGCAGCAAAAAGAACAGGATGAGGGAGATAGAAACCAGCCAGACCGCTACCGGTTGGGAATATTTTAGGCCATATGCCTCGAAGCGTTCATAGATCATGACCGGGGCAATCATGGGATGGTAGGCAACGATTACCACTGCCCCGAATTCGCTGATGGCCCGGGCGCAGCACATGATTAGGCCGATGAGCATGCTCCGCCATGCAAGGGGAAAGGTGATGCGGAAAAAGGTGCTGAAAAGAGAGGCGCCGAGGCTCCGCGATACCTTTTCCAGCCTGGGTGAGATGCCTTCAAAACCTGTCTTGGTGGCATTGAGATAGAATGGGAGCCCCACAAAGGTCAATACGGTCACGATCCCCGTCACGCTCCCCATAATCCGTATCCCGAGCTCGCTCAAGATCTGGCCGATCCAATAGTTCTTGCCAGCCACACTCAGGATGGCGATGCCAACCACAGGATGGGGGATGGCGATAGGCAGATCAATGATGCTTTCCACCAGCCTCTTTCCTCTAAAGGCGCTTCGGGCCAGGAGATAGGCGAGGGGCGTTCCCAGAACAAAGGAAATCAAGGCGGCCAATCCGGCCGTATAAATACTCAGCCAGATTGACCGGACCACATCTTTATCCTGTATGGTCTCCTTGAGCATTCCCACTGATGGAGCACTCATCATCTGGATCAAGGGAAGCAGGATAAAGGCCATGATCACAATGCCGCAGGAGACAGAGATCCAAAAAAACGGCTCGTGCTTCATGGCCAATTCTTTCTCGTTAGTCCTTAACCTCTACGAGGTTCTGGAGTGGTTTTGGAAGTAAAGACTTCATTGCCTCAGTTGGAACCCGACAGGGGATAAAGGGGGGCTGTCCCATTTTCTGTAAGACCTTCAGCCCACCTTGAGGGTCAAGCATATACTGCAAAAAAGCTGTTGCCGCCTCCGCATTGGGGGCATTTTTAACCAAAGCAACGCCATAGGTACAGGACTTTCCATTCATCGTGAGAAAGGTGCCCGGCTTTTTCCCCGTAACCTTTACCGTCGCCTGCTTATAAAAATTGTCATATTTATAGTTTCCCAGATTGATTTGATCCGGAAGTTCAACAAATTTGAGCTCATGTTGAACCGCCACTGACCGGTACTCCCACGCGTAGTCCATATTCCCGGTCTGAAGAAGGGAGACGAGCTCCACCGACTTTGGGCGTATGTTTTCTTTGGGTCGGTTCGCGATCAGGTGTTCATAAAGCCTTGGTATTTTATAATATTTCTCGGCCAATTGCAACACCATGAGCGCCCGATACCCACAGGGATCGAGGTTGGGATCCGAGTGCCCCCATACCACGCCTTTTCTTCCAAGGATCTTATGCCAGTTCTGGGCATTTACCTCGTTCGCGTACCTGCTCTTATCCGTATAGCACAACACGAGCCTGTTGGTGGCGAACCTGATGTTCAAGCTGGCGTATACAGGGATGAGAAGCTTATTTATCACAGTATAATCTGCGGATGCCATAATGTCACAGGGTTTTTTAAGATCGCTGATCTTCCTCGCACATTTCTGGCTCCCGGCCGCCTCCCGAAGCACATCTACCCTGGGATATTTGGCCTCAAAATCCTTTTCCATCTGGGCAAGGGGAATGGTGAGGCTTCCAGCATTGAAGATTATGATTTTTCCTGTAGTATCTCCAAAGGATTTACCGAAAGGTAACAAAAGAACAATAGCAACTACTCCATACATCAACCATTTATATCCCCTTCTTTCTTTCATATGCTCCTCCGTTGTTAATGGGTAAAGTGATTCTATAATTTATATCTTTTTTGATATATGTATTATTTGACATAAATAACATCCCCTGTCAATAAGAATTTTGTATATTAGAATTCATAGAGGCTAAATTTAAATAATTTCTTATTTACATCAAGAAATCGTATAGTGGAGGATAAGCAGCAAGTCTAAATCAAGGGAATTACATGATTAAAAAAAAGATAGATTTATTAGAAATATTATTTTTTGAAAACCTATCAGTGTGTAAAGAAATTAGGCATTTTATATCAACTCGAAAAGGTGGCGTTAGTAAACCCCCATTTGACTCTCTCAATTTGGGACTCAATGTCGGAGATGATCCAGACAATGTCCTGAAAAATAGAAAGAGACTTGCCACTACAATTGGAATACCATTACACCACTTTACCATAGGCGAACAGATCCATTCCGGGAACGTTACCATCATATCCGAAGAGTCGAGAGGTAAGGGCAGCACGAATAACAAAGAGGCAATCAATGCTACGGATGCCATGGTGACCAATGCAGCAGGTATTTGTCTTGTGATTCTTGTAGCTGACTGTGTTCCGATGTTGTTTTTTGACCCAGTACAAAGGGCTATAGGGATCGCCCATGCAGGGTGGAAGGGAACACTACAATTGATTGCGCAGAAAACTGTTATGGCTATGGAAAAGGCGTTTGGTTCTTTGGCAGAGGATATTGTAGTTGGCGTTGGACCATCTATAGGGCCATGCTGTTATAAGGTTGGGCCAGATATTATCTCTCAGGTAGAAATCATATTCCACACCAAGAAAGAGTACATACTCAATGAATCAAAAAGTGGCGAGGGCTATTTTGACCTCTGGAAGGCAAATTTAACGCAGCTTCTTCACGCAGGTATAGAGAGAAAAAATATCGAAATGGCAATGAGTTGTACATGCCATAATTCCGACCTATTTTTCTCTTACCGGTATCAAAAAGGATCTACAGGCAGATTTTGTGCAGGTATTACTCTCTTGTAACTCCCCTTGCCCTTATCAATATTTATAATCGCTTTGAATCTTGAGGCCTTTCCTTATTTTATTTCTTCTTAATACTGATCATAGGTCAGCCCTGCCAAGATCGACTCGTCATAGAGCCTGGCTTCTATATCAACCCCAAAAAAGTCTGCAACTGGTTTGAGGATCTCCGGACTATTCTTCCACACTGTGCGTCCAACATCCAAAACAACCTCAATCCCTTTTCTCGTCATTTTTCCAAGGGGCTGACGACATGGCCCGACAGGCATTCCGAGAATCGACATCAGGGTCTTTGTGGCAAGGGGATTTCGTGCACGACAAAGCACTTTTCCATAAGGAGTATCCTCCTGGGTTTTTACAGTCACAATCCCGAATAAGGGTTTCAAAGCGATCATAAGTTTTTCTGCTTCAGCGTGCTTACCTTCATTGAGGAGTGTGGTCATATCCATGACTGCTTTGGGAGCTATGTTAGAGGCCACGGATATTACTCCGCTCGCCTTGATCATAGGATCAGTCATCATGGCAAAGGTCTTATCATCATCACCAGAAAGGATTGTAAAGTCCTCTCCACAATATTCCCTGGTGCGTTTCATATTTTCTAAGTCTCCTGTAGCCTCTTTCACAGTGCTCATATTGGAAAATTGGGTATGGAGTATGGCGAGATCTTCAGGGAGAAGCTGTGCACCAGTACGCCCCGGGATAACATAAGGGATGATCTGAATCTGCGGAAACATTTTTGCTACAGGGGCAACATACTCCCTGCGAATTTCAAGGGAACTTGGGCCATTGTAGTAAGGGTCTACCAGTAGAGCTGCATCAACTCCTGCATGCACTGCGTGCTGCGTGCTTTCCATGGTTTCCTGGGTATTGTTACTTCCTGTCCCTGCAATAGATTGGCACCGTGCCTTACTTTTTTCAGCCACTACTCCGACTACCTTGTTGTGTTCTTCCCATGTCAATGTCGGGCTCTCACCTGTCGTACCAACAGCGAGTATCCCGCTTACACCGCCTTCTATCTGAAATTCCACCAATTTTTCCAGACCCTCGTAATCTACCTCATGGTTTTTGAAAGGCGTCATCAGGGCCGTGTAACACCCGCTAAACATTGTAGCACCTCCTTTTTATTATTTCTTTCTCCTAAAAAAAAGCAGCTGGAGCACGCTCCAACTGCAACCCCACCGAGAGAGCGCTCCACGAAAAAGGTCGTGACAGTACTGCGGATTTTATCCACAATCCCAGCCCGCTTGTGTAACAGGCCATCAGCAAGCTTCGGCGGTACACCCTTTTACCGCAAGATCATTATACGGGTCCTGCTCCCCTCTCTCACGACTACTTATGAGCACCGCGCCTCAACTCTGGTTATAGATCACCCTAAAGCATGAAATGTCTCGTGTCAAGAGAAAAAGCCGCTTATTTTACCCCTTAAAGCAAGCAGTGACTTTTTTTGATCAATAGGGATTCTCGAGAAATATATACAAATCAGAAGGCTCGGTTCATATTTATCATCGGTATTCATCCGTAATGCTTATCAGCTTGAAAAACTACTTGC
>Ga0315545_1004298_pt1 | contig 11790 bp, 8 predicted proteins | sample SalMarSW160210MG_FD_203096 | JGI IMG/M metagenome (GOLD analysis project Ga0315545, IMG submission 203096) | Salt marsh sediment microbial communities from the Plum Island Ecosystem LTER, Massachusetts, United States - Salt Marsh Sediment SW1602-10 ...
ATCTCCCCTATCTCCTCAATGGGCTGGATTGTCCCCACCTCATTTTGGGCGTGCATAATCGTGATCAGAATGGTCTCCTTGGTTAAAGCTTTCTCCACTGAGGTCGGATCGACCATCCCATACTTATTCACTGGAAGATAGGTTACCTTAAATCGCTTCCCCTCCAGATACTTGCATACATTCATCACGGCGGGATGCTCCACCTGCGAGGTGATGATGTGCTTCCCCTTTTGGAGATAGGAAAAGGCTACTCCCCTGATGGCTAGATTGTTCGACTCACTCCCCCCACTGGTGAAGACTATCTCATCCGGATGACAGCCCAAAAGGTTTGCTACCTGCCCTCTGGCCCGCATTACCCCCCTCTTCGCCTCTGCCCCCCAAGAATGGGAGCTGGAGGGGTTGCCGAACCTCCCCTTAAACCAGGGGAGCATTGCCTCCAGTACCTCGGGATGCAAGGGGGTAGTGGCATTGTAATCAAGGTAGATCGGTTTCATAGGAGCAAGTTAACGCTCAGGGTATACAGAGAGAATTCCTCTTTTATCGTGCTTCTCTTAAGATAATTAGGTTGATCTAACCTAACCATATCAAATTTGAGGTTAAGTGGAATCTTGGACCCACTCGATTGCCTTAAGGGTATCCGCACTCCAAAACCGTAAGTATCTTCGCTCAGCAGATTCTTATTTGCTTCTGGGTGTCCAAGGTCATCAATCTTCTCCCTGTAATGGCCATAACGAAATGCCAATACTTGCAAAAAGGTGAGTTCTCCGCCGACTTTGATGCCTCTTCTGTATTTAGAATTGAGCAACTTTTGGTATTCTATGTGGCATAAAGCATCAAAGGTTTCTAAATTTTCTAATACAAAGCCTCTAAACATAGAGAGTCGATAAGAACTACCCAAGCGAAAGATAACTGGCAGTTCATCCCCACGGTTTGAGGGGCCAATGCTTGAATAGGTAAAATTGAAGAGGCTGGCTCCAATCTTTACCGTTTGTTGAACCCTTTTGCCTTCTTGAAGCGAAAAACCCCTTAAAATCCCCAGGTCCGCAAGGCCAGCATTTGTGTTGTCATCAATCCCATACCTGCGGTGAATTAGCTTGAGGTTGACCCCCACAAGGAAATATTCCAAGTCCGTAGCTAAAGTGAGGGTATACATTGAGACGCCAGGTGTAAATTTCTCAACCTGCTGGCGTTTACGGTTCCAAAGTGACATCTCTCCATAACTGAGGTGATACCTACTCAAACCAACAACACCATAATCCCCTATTTGAAAGCTACCACCAACAAAGCTGAGAGAAGATTTCTCCAACAGATAAAAAGGGGTTGGCAGGTAAGAACCAGTAACGAGGATTCCCCTTACCGAGGCAAGGCCTGCAGGATTATAAAAACTGGCAAAAAGATCCCCGTCAATAGCCACATAACCCTTCCCCATAGCCTCTGCTCTGGCACTTGGATGGTGGTAGAAGAAAAGTTCCTCTAATACACCTTTGTATTCCCCAAAAGCTGCATAGGCATTTAGAAGGAGAGCTACAAAGACAAATCCAGATAAGATGTTCTTTTTTACCATTTATCTCTCCTCTCCATAGGATAACACAAAGGTCAGATCAGGATATCTGGTCACTCACTGGTTAGACTTTCACTCAAAGAGAATGGTTTACAATATCCAATGAATAGTTGGTGGATGGAGATGCTGAATGCATTGACAAAAGGGCCTGGCGCTCTCGTGCGCCAGCAATGGGTTTTGTGACAGTAGCAAGCTTATTATGAGCTCTGTCTGAATGTCTGAGTATCAACCAATTCGCCTTTAAGCCGAAGAGTCAGTCACTTCTCGTAAAGGGAGAATTTTTCTGTTTGTCTTCGGCACTTTAAGAGTGTTAAGCAATTTGGACCTCCCATACAATTGCCACTTTTGTATATCATAGGTAGCCTTAAGAATGTTGTTGCTTAGAGGAAATCTCATAGGGGATCTATTGTAATTCTCTTCTTGATTCTCCTGCTAATTTCTTCAAGGGAAGCGAATGCTCTATCTCTGACTTTGACTTTCTCTCTGTACCACCTATACTTACCTTTATCTTTTAAAGCCCTCTTTAGAGGTCCGATTGCATCCTCATCCCCTATCCTTCCAAGCGCATTTGCCGCACTCCATCGAACACCACCTTGTTCATCCGTGAGGAGTTTGATTAAAGTTCCGATTGCATCCTCGCCCCCTATCCTTCCGAGTGCATATGCTGCACTCCCTCGAACATCACTTCTTTCATCAGTGAGAAGTCTGATGAGAGGCCTCATTGCCTCTTCGCTTCCTATCCTTCCAAGTGCATATGCTGCACTCCCTCGAACATCACTTCTTTCATCAGTGAGAAGTCTGATGAGAGGCCTCATTGCCTCTTCGCTTCCTATCCTTCCAAGTGCATATGCTGCTCTTCCTCGAACACCACTTTCTTCATCAGTGAGGAGTTTGATTAAAGGTCCGATTGCCTGCTGGTCCCCTATCCCTCCGAGTGCATTTGCTGCACCCCCTCGAACATCATCTCTTTCATGAGTGAGGAGTTTGATTAGAGGTCCGATTGCCCTCTCGCTCCCTATCCTTCCAAGCGCAGTTGCAGCACTCCATCGAACACCACTTTGTTCATCCGTGAGGAGTTTGACTAAAGGGTCGATTGCCTGCTGGCTCCCTATCCTTCCGAGCGCATTTGCTGCTCTTCCTCTGACACTACTTCTTTCATCAGTGAGGAGTTTGATGAGCGGCCGGATTGCCGTCTGGCTACCTATCCCTCCGAGCGCATTTGCTGCACTCCCTCGAACATTACCTCTTTCATCAGTGAGGAGTTTGATTAAAGATTCGATTGCCTGCTGGCTCCCTATCCTTCCAAGCGCATATGCTGCTTTCCCTCTGACACTACTTCTTTCATCAGTGAGGAGTTTGATTAAAGATTCGATTGCCTGCTGGCTCCCTATCCTTCCAAGCGCATATGCTGCTTTCCCTCTGACACTACTTCTTTCATCGGTGAGGAGTTTGATTAAAGATTCGATTGCCTGCTGGCTCCCTATCCTTCCAAGTGCATATGCTGCTTCCTCTCGATCATAACGCTTTTTAGCCCTAAATTCTTCTATTAGGGAATCTATGATATTTTCTGGCTTGATGGAAGCGAGGACTTCAATTGCTTTTTCTCTGAGGGAAGGAATTTCTGCGGTTTGGTAAAGGCTCCAGAGCTCATTGACAATTTCTTCTCTTAAAGATGGTTCAGTGAATTCTGCATCTGCTATGCATTTCCCAAACAGCATAAGATTGCTGTAAAATATGTCCTCTGGCACTTCTTTCTTTATTCCTTCGATAAGATTAGTTGCGTCTTTGCTTATCCCTGCATAAAGAAGAATAGGTTCTTCCCACCAAGGTTCCGACAAATGTTCGATAATAGTAGATATTCCATCTTCTCGTTCTTTCAACTCCAAAGCAGTGAAATATTCCTGGAACGACAAATGAAGGAAATCATAGCTGTCCATTGAAATCTGCCTAAGGAGATAACTCCTCTGCCATATCTCGTCGAGTAACGGCTTTGCGTCCTCTCTTTTTAGTCGTATTTGAGGGAAATACTTGAGTATCTTTCCTATAACCTCTTTTTCGGTCATGACTCTCTTATTGTTGCTATGACCATAGAAAGCCAATTTTCTTAGGATAAACTGTTTCTTCTCTAAAGGATATTTTTTTTTGAGTCTCTTCTGCACATCCCATTTGCTCAGTACCACCTCAACACAGCGGTTGTACAGGGCTGCCCTTTTTTGCGGTAGCTCTCTGTCTTCTTCATAGATAATCGCAATGATTGCAACCATTAATGGGTTGCGCGCAAGGGTATTTATTTGTTCGTTCTCCTTAATTGCCTCCAGCATCGAGCTTGCCTTCGCTGGATTGGTTCTGCCAAACCAGTTCTCTATGAACTTCTCGATTTGCTTATTGTCAAATTCCATCAATTCCAATTTTGTGAATCCTCTCAGTTCGTCGTGGTAGCCTGCAATTCGAGATGTAACAACGATCTGACTTTTGCGATACTTTTTCTCAAAAATCTGAATCTGCTCAGCAATTCTTTCTTGCATCTCTTCACTTGCCAACTCATCAAAACCGTCAAGGAGAAACCTGCACTTCCCATTCTTCAAATCCTCTTCCACAAACTCCTTTGCTTTGGGGAATTGGTATTTTTCAAACACCTCGTCAATATATTCTCTCAAATCTTTTCCGCTCTCCGAGAACGCTCGCAATGTAATCGGGATAGGAACACAAATTCTTTCCTGTTTCTCAAGATTCTCTTTACAGGATACGAGGGAAAGATGTCTCATCAATGTCGTCTTACCAGAACCAGGAACACCCACAATTACTAACCTATCGTAATCTTTCACTGCCCTATCAACATCGAGAATCCTATCTTTTTCTGCCTGTCTTTCTACTTCTCCTTTCATCAGTTCCTCTTCAAATATCTTTCGCTCCTTCTCGACTGGAATACCACCCTCCCCAATTATTTCACTCAGCCTCTGTGAGACATAAATATCTTCTAATGGCACAGGTTCTTTCTGGCCGATTGCAGAAATGTCTTTTATTGTTTCAAAGTCTTTTTTCATTGCAATAAAGTATTTGTTAAAGTAATCATATTCGTCCCAGAAAGCAGAAGGCAAATGCTTATCAAGAAGGGAAACAAGTTGATTCCCTTCTATACATGTAACAAGCCTATCCAATTTAGCACCTTTGAGGGAAGCCCAGAAAGAATCTTTAGCCTCTTCTTTAAACTCGTTTGAAGTTAACACAACAAACCGATCTAAAGCCTTCTTATTACCATCGCTCAAATCGGTAAAAGGTTCTCCAAAAGCCTCATAGATTTGACGAAGTATATTATCAAGTTTGTTTACTGTAATTTTTATCCTTTTTACCTGAACCCCAGTATATATTCTGTTGCCATATTCATCTTCTTTGTAATAGATTATGTCTTTACCAAACTCCAATTTTCTATGAGTATACCGAACATTTCTACACCCCATCCCCTCTGACTCATAGAGCGGAATTAGAAATTGCTTTGTAAGTGTCTTCTCGTCCAATTTCTGCAACATCTGCAATTTTTCTTTTCTATCCATACTTCTCGCCTCCTATCACGTATTCCCCATTCTTTAGACCCCCATTTAATCACAAGAGAACGATAGTGCTATATCCCACATTCCGGAAAACAAATTTATAACTGATTGAAGTATAGAGACATTTGGATTCCGAGGGGAATTGTAGTCCATAAATTTCGAAAGTGTATCTATAATGTTTTCAGACACTTACAGAGTTGGCATGCGGTTTTTCCGGAACCTGGGATACATAGAATCTTAGTTCCCTGCACCAACGATTACGCTTCGTGGTAATAATCGACCAGCCCTATGACTGTTTGGACATTTATGCATTCACCAATCCGTTTCGGAATCGAGAAGTTAGTCACTTTTCAGGAAGAGAGAATTTTGCTTTACTTCGGCTTTTTAAAAGGTGAAGTGGCGGTTTTATATCTTCAGGATTTTGAAAAGAGATTTTCTAACATCCTCATTGCCTATTACATCCTCGATGGTAAAGAAATAATCGATAATAGCCTTACTCTTATCGATTTCTTCCTTAGCTTTAGAGGTTAATGAAACACCCTGCATTATCAATATTGTTACCGATTTTGAGTTTTCCTGTTTGGCCCTTCTCAAACTTTTTAAAGCCGCTCCAAACCTTTCCAGAACACCAGCAGGATCAATCCCCCCCTTTATTTCTACAACTATTTGGATCAACTTATCTCTATAGATTCCAATATCTGGCTCGCTCGCCATAACCAATAGCCTTTTATCTTTCAGTTTTAGAGTTTCGCCTTTTCCATGAGATATTTTCTCAAGTACTAATCCTTTCTCTCGCAATCTCCTCTCAATTAACTCTTTAACGACTACCTCAGCTCTATCTCCTTTTGTATTTTGCCATGAACCTTGAGCTTGCGAGCCCGCGGCCATTCCTCGCCATAAATCAAATTCTCTGGCATCTACCTTTTCATCGTGCTCAATCAGAACGCTGACAATTTTGTTTAGATGCCTTGAGATTTCTAAAGCTAAGGTCTCATTAAGATGACTTCGTCCTTCTTCGAACCTGTTTATGCTTAAGCTCACTCTACTCATAGACTTTTGGGAAACCATAGCGAGCATTCTATAATAGCCAACCCTTTTTGGATTTTGTTTTAGAACCTCTGGATGAGAAAATACTCTTATGGGTTTGATACCCCTATGAATCACTCTATTCCAAGCCCGACTGGTAATATTCAGTTCTGCTATATCCCATTCAAGGGCTTCTCCCTTTATACCTTCAAGTTCATAAGCGATTTCCAACAGTCCCCACTCGTGAAGTTTCTGATGGAAAAACTCACTTTTAGTAATTTGGTCAATTGTCCAACTCTCTTTTTCCTTATCTAATGGCAATTTTACCTCTCCCAGATAACTATGCTTTCCCGAACAGGAACTCTCCCATACTTCTTCATTTGCTGGGAAGAGTTACCTTTATAGCGTGCTACAATAATTTCCTTAACTTCAAATCCAGCTTCCTCCGCCATTTCAGAGAGGACCAAATCCACAGGTATCAATTCTCCTTCAAACCTAACATTATCCACAACCATTGCCACCTTGGCTCCGGGGGCTAAGACTTTAAACCACTCTTTCACGACTTTCTGCATATCTATAAAGTAGGTTACAAGCATACTTGGTATTTTAGGGTTGTTGAGCTTTTTCCTATCAAGAGCTTCTACTACCTCTTCTACCACAGGATGAGGGGAAGTTTCGCCTTTCTGTATTTTAGATTCTATATGTGACCTCAATATCCCAAACCTAATTGCTTTGAGTTCTTCAAAATTCTCAACAAAATGAAAACACAACTCAAGGGAATATGTCCTCGTATAGTCATATCTGTTGGCATATGGCGGTGATGTAATGAGGATCGTTGGTTTCTCCTTGAATTTTATATTGGATAAATCTCTTGTATCTCCAAGATATACATCTGGCATTATTCCTTCAGCAATAGACAAATTAGGAAAAAGGATCTGCATACGATAGATATCTTCCTCCACTTGGGCGACTTTCCTGCTCATCGCTTCAATGGGGTTGGATGTCTTTTTATCTCGTTTTAATCTGAGAAACTGCCCATCCTTGGATGTGAAGCTACATTCTTCCAAAATAGAGAAAAAAAACAGGAGGAAAATATCACGATAAGGAGCGGACAAATCATCAATAGTAGATTTTAGTTTTCTAAGTGTTAAAAGCGTGTTTTCATCAAACGCAATTTTCATGATAGGAACATCCAATGCTACATCAGCAGGCTTTCTTTTCTGTATTTTAGGTGTGAGAGATGTCCACATTTCTCTCAGTTCGTTTTCTCCTAATAGGAGAAATAACGGCAGAGTTCTTGAGATAAAATGGGCTATGGGCAATTTATCGATTCCCGCAGAGGGGATATCGTTGAGCATAGAGGTAAACATTGTCGTTCCCAATCCTGAGAAGGGGTCAAACACATAATCATTGCAATCTGCTTCAAATCTTCTCAAAAAGTCCTTAACGAAATTGAAAGCAAAGGCCTCCTTGTATCGGTAAATTCTCAGGAAGGGAATGTTTTTGTTCCCTACATAAGACACAAGAGAACCTAACTTTAACTCCTCGTGCATAATATCTTTAAATTTCTCCTCTATTTCTTGCCTTTTTGAGCCAGAAGAATAGGGACTTTGGGCTGCCATTCCCTCAACGAACAACATCTGTTGAGGGTTATTGCCTGTTAATTTATTTTGGCTTGATATTCTTCTCGTTCTCATACTCTATTCATCAACCCTCTTTAAAACGCCATTTCAGATAACAGGGCAGCAGGAAAGCAAAACCCCAACTTATTGGGATTTGGGTGGAACCGCTAATCAGCCGCCCCATTAGTTGCTTTGAGCCTTGCAAGATGAAAACAGCAACGAGGCCTCATTCTTGTCGCCATAGTTCATCAAAACGACTTTTATATCTCCTTTTTATCGAAGGGGGAGTGCTTTAAGAACATAACCTGACTAATCCATAAACATTATCAAATCCATATAATTTATACGAATCTAAAAAACCCAATCTCTTTGTGGATGTTGTCAACCACAAAAAGATTTCTTCCATCAGGGCAGGAACCCTGACGACACAGGAATCGATCTGCACAAAAGGGTCAGCTTTGTCGCCGCTTTAGATAAAGAGGATGAGGTGTTTAAACCCCCAATGATGAACAGGCTACCCATATTTTCGTGCGTCAACCAATTGGTTTCTGAGTCAAAAAGTTAATCATTTCACGGAGAAGGAGCAACCTTTTAATTAACCCAATCCCCAAAAAGTATTATCAGCCGTTGGTTGCATTTGATTTCAATTATAGTTGCAGTCAAAAAGCACCCCGGCATGAACTTAGCTCCCTTTGGTCGCTAACTTCATCCATAGGGTCTCTCGACCCTCTGGCGCTCCGCAATCCTCCGCTCGCTCGGATTGCTCCGCTGTCACCCTTGAAGGGGGCCTACCCCCTTCAAACATCCCCCGACATTTTGGAATTTCTTAGAAATTCCAAAATGTTTAAAGAAGAGCAGTACTAAAATATCTTTCTGCTCGGTCAGGCAATAGGGTTACCACTCTGTTTCGTCCATTATCCATGTGAAGAGCAGCAAAAACATTGGCACCAGAAGAGGTTCCGACAAGCAACCCCTCTTCATGGGAAAGTCTGCGAGTGGTTTCAATGGCCTCTTCATCTGAAACGGTAAATACCATATCCACAAGGTTCACATCGAGAACATCAGGCACAAAGCCATCACCAATTCCCTGAATTTGGTGAAGCCCTGGTTCTCTTCCTAACAGGGCAGCACTGTTTTTTGGCTCCACAGCAACGATTTTGACGCTGGCCTTCTTTTCTTTTAAAAACTTCCCGATTCCCTGAAGAGATCCTCCACTTCCTACTCCTGCCACAAAAATATCTATTTCCCCATTCGTATCATGCCAGATATCAGGACCGGTTTGCTGATAATGAACTTCTGGGTTATGGGGATTCACAAATTGATTGGCTATGAAGTATCCTTTCGGTTCTGTTTGAGTGATTTCCTGCATCTTTTTCAGACTTCCTAACAGGCTCTCCTCAGCAGATGTGAAGATAATTTCTCCCCCGAAAGCCTGAATGATCTTTTTTCGTTCCTCACTCACATTTTCAGGCATCACACAGATTACCCGGTAACCCTTTTGTACTCCTACCAGGCTCAATCCAATACCCGTATTCCCGGAAGTGGCTTCTATAATAGTCATCCCGGATTGAAGTTCTCCTTCTTTCTCTGCTGATTCAATGATATGTTTAGCCACTCGATCTTTGATGCTTCCCCCAGGATTGAGAAACTCTGCCTTGGCAAACACATTTCCAGAGGACATTTTTCTTAATCGAATCAGAGGAGTATTCCCCACCGCATCCAGAATAGAGTCTATGAGCATAAAACCTCCTTCTATGGTAAGAATAAACGGCTTTGGTTAAGGATCTATAGTAAACAACTTTATGATAATTGATTTTTCAACCAAATTATCTGAATTGCTCAATATGTTTTTCTGAATGCCCCTAACCCGGATTATTCACAAACTTTAGCCACGAAGTCACTAAGAATATAAGACATTAGAACACTTCGGTTTGTAAATTTAGAGTACGGGGAACTCCATTTTTGGGACACGGATAAACGCAGATTATCAATATTTTAAATTTAGTTGCCCTAAATTAACCTCTAACCTTTTGTTTTAATCCCTATTCTATCAACACTTTGTGTCTTGGTGCCTTTGTGGCAAGAACAATTCAGGCTAAACTTTTCCTCTCTCATTATTCCTCTGTCGGCTTCAAGTAGAATCTCATTATCCGCATCCTCCACGGACAATGAACTCTGGTGTCTTTGAATGATTTGAATCCTATAGTCATACTTTTGTTCTATTCCCAACTATTTTAGATATAAATTAACTTCTCGATTAACTTTAGCGATAGCCTCCTCTTCAGTCCTACCACGCATAAAAGCGCCTGGAAATTCAACTTTAAATCCAATATATCCTTTGTTGTTAGTCTCAAATCCTACGGAAACTACATCTGTTAATTTTACCAACGGTCTCTCTAACAGATCAATATCACCTTTTAGCGATTTCATATAACGGGGGCGACGGGTAAGCGAAGTCCCACTTGTCGGGATTTAGGCGGAGGTGCGAAGCACTGTAGCCGTTTAGCCCGTGTTATATGATGTCGAGGCATTTCTTTATTTATTTTAAGATTTCACCTGCTTTTCAGGATACCACCCTGCCGGACTTACCTCAAACTTCCAAACATCCTTGAAAGGATATGAGCGTTTTATTGCCTCTTGCTGACTCATCTTTCCTGTCTGTCCATTTTTCCAATCTTTTCTATCCATTGTGCCAAAAACAAAATATTCATTCCCTATAATTTCTGGTGCATTCCGTTCGCAGATGGCGATAAGAAGACCTTCTAAATCCGCCTGTTTGACAATAATCAAATCACACTTGGGACAATATCGACAAGACTTGTTAAGAGAGGATAAATGTTTAGGTTCAATGTGAATAACTAAGCAATACTTTCTAATTTTCGTTTTTTCTTCACACTTTGCACAACGAATGAATCTCCCCGCAGCAGAGCTGCGGGGCATTCTCGATGATTTAGTAAAAGCTATATCACCATAAGGATTCAAGAAAAAATAGTGACGTGCTCTTTTTAGCCTCACCCGAGACTTATCTTTTTTCGATTTGCCAGACATCTGCAGATACTCCAGCTAAGTTAGCAAGTTTCTCGCCTTCTCTTAAACATCAAATTGCTTTCTCTATTGTTAACCACCTCGATTGCGTATAACGTTCCAAGCGTATCTGAAGTCCAGCCATAAGGCTGGATTTTGGCGAAGTACTGAAGGCACGAAGCCAGATACGCTCTGTTAGGCGATGTTGACTGGTTAAACTGACTCCCAGACATCGAAATCTCCTTTAGATCATCTTTCAAGCGTTTTTTATCTTCTTTGCATAAATTATCCCATTCGTTGAAGACAGTATCTTTGTCTCTTTAACTTCAAAACCCGATTCTTCAAAATATCTCACGAGATCTTCAAGCTTAAGGTGATTTCCTGTTTTAGCCATATCTTCGATATAGTAGTTCATCGACTCATCGAAAAATTCCTTCAAATCATAAATGTTCGGGCGTTCTTCAAAGAGCACATCTCGAAATCCTTTGTCTGATCTCCCGGTTAGCCTTACTAAATACCGAACTATCTGGTCAGCCTCCCTTTCAAAATCTCTTGGTCGTAGACTATCATCTCGTCCTCTAAAAATACTTTTCCTTCATCTTTTAGGTGATCATGCATTATCTCAATTGCGCGATTCTTATAATCGCCATCTGTTGTACAGTGAAGCGAATCGATGGTTACGATTATGTCCACCTTCTCTGCGATGTTCGGCCTATGGAAAGTCCCCCTCACGAACTCGATATTAAAGACGCCGGCCTCCATTGCTCTCTCTTTGGCGATTCTCAGCATCTCTTTAGAGATGTCAACTGCTATAATCTTCTTTACTTTGGGTGCCAGTAATAATGAGATCACCCCAGTTCCAACACCAATTTCCATGATGACATCGCTCTTCCTGGGGGCCGTCAAATCTATTATGCACTCGACTAATTTATAATATCTGTCTCTTTGCTTCTCTACTTCCTTGTTGTAGCTTTCGGCTTCCCTATCCCAATACTTGGCACCTTCTTCC
>Ga0315545_1004300_pt1 | contig 11784 bp, 11 predicted proteins | sample SalMarSW160210MG_FD_203096 | JGI IMG/M metagenome (GOLD analysis project Ga0315545, IMG submission 203096) | Salt marsh sediment microbial communities from the Plum Island Ecosystem LTER, Massachusetts, United States - Salt Marsh Sediment SW1602-10 ...
TTGTGGAGAGATGGCCTGGAGAATGGGGCGCAGTATCGTATGAATGGGCTGCAGGTCTGGATGTATGGAGGTACGGAATGCAGCTTGCAGGCACTATCGAGCCCGTAGCAGTGCTTGAAGCGCTTAAGGCAGAAGAGACGGTTCCGCATTGCTTTGGTCCGGGAAAGTGGCTGGGCAAGGATTTTGCAGGGCAGAACAACCTGCTCTATAGCGATTGGCACTGGACAGAGTATCGAGACGGGAAAAATGCCATTGTGTACACTATGAATGTCGCTGATTGGTTAGATGAACATAAGGCTATCTACCAAAAGTATTATAAGAAGTATAAACTTGGTCTGTGGGCTGAATATTAATAAGATACTCGCCTCTATCGGGGATGAGGTTTTCAACCTCTATCCCCGATAGAGTTATTCTAGTCTATAGTCTGAAAATATAGAGAATACAAGTAACGAATAACAACAATAGATATGAACTTTCAACTTATTTTACAAACAATCATTAACGGAATTCAGTTAAGTAGTTTTTATGCCTTGTTGGCCATAGGGCTAAGCCTCGTTTTTGGTGTTGCAGGGATTGCGAATCTTGCCCATGGTGAGTTTTACATGCTTGGCGCTTATGTGGTGTGGCTGTTTTACAATTTGAGGGGGTTGAATTTTTTTGCTGCTGTATTACTCGCTATGCTGCTTGTCGGCGGTCTTGGTATAGTTATTGAAAGAGGCATATTTAAGCCCCTGCGGGGAAATGTCCTGGGTGTAGCGATTATATCTGTAGGATTGCTGTTTATTCTACAGGTCCTGGTTGGACAGATTTGGGGGTTGGGTTATCCCAAGCGTGTTGATGATCCAATTATGGGAGCATTGCATATATACGGTGTTACCATTGGTTGGCAAAGAGTAATAATAATATCCGCTTCCGTTTTTCTTTTGAGTATGCTCTGGTTGTTTCTGCAGCGAACCAAGTTGGGCCGTGCAATACGTGCCTCGGCCCTTGATAGCGAGGCTGCCTCTCTGCAGGGAATAAGCATTAATAGATCTGCTACTTTTGCCATGGGCATTGGATCCGCCTTGACCGGAGCCGCGGGAGCATTGATGTCACCAACTGTTGCGGTCCATCCTTATATGGGGCATATGGCTCTTTTAATAGCCCTTATAGTAGTAATTGTGGGAGGGGTTGGGAACCTGAAGGGAACTGTATTGACAGCTGTTCTCTTTGGCTTTCTCTACACAGTGATTACTACTTTTCTTGACGCAGTTATTGCTAACATAGCGAGTGTCTTGTTCATGGTACTTTTGCTGGCAATAAAGCCTGGGGGATTGGCAGAACATGGGACGTAATTTTTTAAGGCCAGTCATTGGTCTGACAGCTCTCGCAATCATTTTGATAGCGCTGCCGTTTATTATCACACGATATTATGTTGATCTCTCTATCGTATTCTTTGCTCACATCATCCTAGCGGTGAGCTTTCGTCTCATAACCACGACAGGGGATTTCTCCCTCGCTCACGTACCTTTGATGGGCATGGGGGCCTATGCGAGTGCCCTGATTTCAAAATATTTTGGCTGGCCTTTTTGGCTTGCCCTCCCACTGGCAGCGTTGGCTTCTACATTTGTGGGCCTGATAATGCTCTATCCTTTGCTCAGGATGAAGGCATTTGCCTTTTTCATCGGCTCCTATGCTATCGGGGAGGCGCTTAGATTAAGCTGGATCAGGATTGGGATTTTCGGGGGTCATCGGGGAATCAGCGGTATCCCTCACCCCTCTATTTCGTTCCTTGGCTTCCGCACAATAAATTTTTCCGGTGTACTCCCTTATTACTTTTTAGCGCTCGCAATTACGGTGTTGTGCCTGTTAATCATCTATCGATTAGATAGATCTCGCGTAACCGATATCTTCAAAGCTATCCATGAGGAAGATTCTTTAGTGCGAAGCGTTGGAATAAATGTCACAGCATATAGAATATTGGCTTTCGAGGTGGGGACTTTTTTCGCTGGTATTTCGGGTGTGCTTCTGGCTCATCATTTTGGTCATATAGATCCCCATCAGTTTAATTTGACAACTGGCCTGTATCTCCTTATCTGGGTGGTAGTTGGGGGCTATGCCACCTTTGCCGGCCCAATCATTGGGGTTACCTTTTTTACACTACTCGGCGAATTGATGCGACCTCTTGGCGCGTGGATGCCGTTGGTATATGGTATTATCTTGATAATAAGCTTGCTTTTTCTCCCTGAGGGCCTCGAAAGTTTACCCGAACGGATGTCTCCCTTGTTAAAAAAGATGGGGATTAGAGATAGAAGGACATAGCATGCAAAATATAATACAATATGTCACTTGCAATTGAAATAGTTCGTTTGCCAAGGGATCATCTATGAAAATACTCGAGTTAAGAGGCTTGAGGAAGCAGTTTGGGGGCCTGATAGCTGTCAATGATGTGGACTTGGAATTGGAAGAGGGTGAGATAAGAGGCCTCATCGGGCCCAATGGATCGGGAAAGACGACTCTTTTTAATTTAATCAGTGGTTTTTTACAGCCAACCAATGGGAAGGTCATTTGGCGGGGAAAGGATATAACTGGGAAGCCGGTGCACAGCATAGTAAAGGAAGGGGTGGCTCGTACATTTCAACTTACTACACTGTTAAAAGCTATGACCGCTTTGCAGAATGTAATTATAGGCTGCCATCTTCATATCGAGATGGGACTTCTTACACAGGTTTTTGGTACGGCACGGAGGCGTGAAAAGGAAAGCGCTGTTGTGGAAAAGGCTATTGGACTGCTGAAAACTATGGGTATAGATGGGATAAAGGATGAGCCTGCTGGAGCGTTACCACATGGGTACCAGAGACTTCTGAATATAGCAATTGCCCTCGCGAGCGAGCCGCAGTTACTGTTGTTTGATGAGCCCTCCACAGGCATGAATCCTGTTGAAACGCAGGAGTTGATGGATAAAATAAAAATGCTGCGCGATGTAAGGGGTATCACCATCATATTGGTTGAGCACGACATGAAAGCTGTCATGGGCACATGCGAAAAAATCACTGTGTTGGACTTTGGGAAGAAAATTGCCGAGGGCTCACCTGAAGAAGTAAGCAAAAGTGAAGAAGTAATAGAAGCTTACTTGGGGCGGTGAATATATGCTGAGTTTAAAAAATATCGCGGTGCACTATGGCGGAGTAGAGGCCCTGAAAGGTATTTCTATAGACGCCGAAAAAGGGAGTATTACAGCCCTGATCGGGGCGAATGGAGCTGGTAAAAGTACTTGTTTAAGGGCGATTTCAGGGCTTGTTCCACTTTCTTCTGGAGAAATCTGGTTCGAAGACAGGAGAATCGATGGGATTGCTCCTGAAAGGATTGTCAAGCTGGGAATTGCTCACGTTCCTGAAGGGAAAAGGCTTTTTTTAACGATGAGTGTGTACGACAATCTTCTTACCGGTGCTTTCTTGAGAAAAGACAGGGCAGGGGTTGAGCGGGATTTGGAGAAGGCTTTTCATTATTTCCCGATCTTATATGAAAGGCGAAGGCAGCAAGCAGGTACATTGAGCGGTGGACAGCAGCAGATGCTTGCTTTTGGACGAGGTTTGCTTTCTCATCCTAAATTGTTCCTCTTTGACGAACCTTCTTTGGGCATAGCTCCCATTATAGTCCATGAGATAGGCGAGCGTGTCAGGCGGCTTGCCGATGAAGGGTATACGATAATCCTGGTAGAACAAAACGCAATTCTGGCTCTTGAATTAGCCAAGAAGGCGTATGTTTTAGAGACGGGAAGGGTTGCTTTGGAAGGTGATGCCAAACAATTAAGAAATAACGAATATGTCAAGAAGGTCTACTTGGGGATTTAATGCCTTCACGGTTTATAGATAATTGACGGGATATGGGACTGTCCCGGGGCCATAGACGAGATCGAACAAAGAATCAAACATACAATATCAGATCATTATTGGGCGGAATTACTTTCCTTTCGAAAGAGATGGATCGATACGTTTTGGTTTAAGCGTATTGCCTGCTTGACCGCTTCGGTGTTTTTTTCCGCATAAATGAGTGTTTTCCACGAATAGAGGTGCCACGGTTTGTGATAATCAGAGTTTGCGATGTAGTTGAATTTCTTCAGTCCAATGACGTTAAAGAGGTCGTCTCTGTTTGCGACCTCCCAGGCATCGAAAGCGGAGCGTACTGCTTGTAGCGCTCCCATAGATAGAGGGAAGTATGGGTCCGGTCGGATTCTTTGTGATGGGGATGACAAGCGACTGCGATCCCTGACTGACGGTGCACATCTTCGATGATTTTTTCGACAGGAAGGGTAGGGTCCACATATTCCTTTATGTCGACCGCAAGGATGTGATAGTTCTCATTCGTGAGCTCTGTATGTTTTTTTAAAAAATATCAGTGTAAAATGGGAAAATCCATTAATTAATTGTGATGAATGTTTTAAAATTATGTGAACATCATATTGACATCACAAGATTCTGAAAGATAATAAATTGATATACCCGGGAGGTTCGCAGGGATATGATGACCTCGGCTCCCGTTATACGGTGCAATAGGACGAAAAATGGATCACTCATTTATTCATGGAACAGATCTTATCTACACCGGGATGGTCGGTGTCGGGGGAATCGGATCAGGGAGCATTTTTTTGCTCAACGGGAACCACACACTCGGCAGGGAGGAGAGCAGGAGTGGCCGTTTCATCGACCGGCGTGACTATTGCAAGCTTCACATCGTTTCGCACTACGTAAAGGCACTTCTCGGAGAAGCGTTTACGGTGATTCCGGTGGGCAGAGTCGGGGACGACGAGGCAGGGCGCGTTTTATACGAAGAGCTGCGGGAGGCGGGCCTTGTCATGGATTATGTGGAGCGCGCACGAGGGCAAAAGACCCTCTATTCGTTTTGTTTCATCTATCCTGACGGAAGCGGCGGGAACCTGACCACGGATGATTCGGCGTGCGCGCATGTCGATTCAGGGTATGTGAACCGTGCGGAACCTGTGTTTTTCGCGTTCAAAGAAAAAGGAGTTGCGCTTGCAGTCCCCGAAGTGGGTCTTGACGCACGAAAAAGGCTTCTCGAACTTGGTTCCGCTCACTCGTTTTTCCGCGTTGCCTCTTTCAGCTCCGCCGAGATTGAGGATGCGTGTTCGGACAGCCTCCTTTCGATGGTCGATCTCCTCGCTCTCAACATCGATGAAGCGTCGTGCGCTGCCGGCATAGAGAACCCGTCTGCGCGGATCGAAGATGTCGTTTTTGACTCTTTCCGCATTCTTTCCCGCATGAACCATTCGATGATGATCACCATCACCGCAGGAGCGAAAGGAAGCTGGGCCTGGGAGGCCGGTCTGATAGATTATAAACCGTCGGTGAGTGTTGCGGCTGTGAGCACTGCTGGCGCGGGAGACGCGTTTCTCGCGGGTGTAATCGCAGGAGTCTGCGCCGGGCTCCCGCTCTTCTCTGCCCATGAGCTCGGCGCGCTTACCGGCGCTTTCTCCGTCACGTCTCCGCACACCATACACAAAGGCCTCAACAGACAAAACCTCTCTGAATTTTCAAAGAACGTTTCTTTCAGGCTCTCCGATGGGGTAAAGCGACTTCTCCGCTGAGAAAATCCGCCTTAAAAGCTATTTCGGTTTTTGAGTATTCGCTGGAAGATATATACATGGGAAGCCCGCATATTCAGTGCAGAGCCCTGTACTGTGTTTCTCGTTCGGTCATGATTCTTTCAGATTCTCGGAGAGCTCGCGGGAACTTGAATATCGTTCGTGGGAGGTGAAAAAAGACAAGGGGAAAATAGTTCACACGCCTTTTGGAAACCATGATATATTAATGAAAAAGGCATCCAGCGGTGAGGAGAGGTATTTCACCTGCGGTATCGGGTGATCTGTTTCAGAAAGTCTGCCAATGATGAAGAGAGAGGCAGTTTCAGGGAAAAAAATGAAATACATTTGCATGTTGGGGAAAAGATAATGACTTCAAGAGAAAGAGTAAGGAAGGTGATACACCATCAGAGGCCGGATCGGGTGCCCCTCGATCTCGGGAGCACGCTTGTCACAGGCATCCAGGCAAGCCTGTACGCCAAGCTTAAGAAGGCATTGGGAATCACCGGAGGAGAGATCAGGGTGTACGACCCTTATCAGATGCTTGCGGAAGTTGAGGAGGACGTGAAAAAGGCGCTGGGTGTTGACACATACGGTATTCAGCTTCCGGTGACGCTCTTCGGCTACAAGAATGAGAACTGGAAACCCTTTACCATGTTTGACGGTACGGAAGTCCTCATGTCCGGGCATTTTGAATATGACGTGCTTCCGAACGGGGATATTGTACAGTACCCGAAGGGCGACAGATGCGCTCCGCCATCTGGAAAGATGCCGAAAGATGGATTCTACTTCGACACCATTGTGCGGCAGGAACCGATCGATGAGTCAAAGCTTGATCCGAAGGAGTGGGTCGAGCAGACCTATGATCTCTACACCGAAGAGGACCTTCGGTATCTCGAGGAAACATCAAGGTGGTACTATGAGAACACCGACTATTCGCTGATCGGTAACTTCTGGGGTGCGGGCTTGGGCGATATTGCAATCGTACCTGGACCGGCAATTTTTCACCCTAAGGGGGTCCGTGATCCGGAGGAGTGGTACGTGTCCTCGGTGACAAGGAAACAGTACATCAAGGACATCTTCGGATATCAATTCGAGCTCCAGATGAAAAACCTCAAGATGTACAGGGAAGCCGTAGGGGACAGAATCGACGTGGCGGTCATGAGCGGTACGGATTTTGGATCACAGAACGGGCCGTTTATCTCTCCGGCCTCCTACAGGGAGCTGTATAAACCCCTCCACAAGGCGATGAACGACTGGGTACATAAGTACACACCGTGGAAGACATTTTACCATTCATGCGGGTCGGTAGTGGATTTTCTCGATGACTTCTTTGAGGCAGGAGTCGACATTATCAATCCCGTGCAGATTTCCGCAAAAGGTATGGACCCGAAGGTGCTCAAGGAGAGGTATGGGGACAAACTCGTATTCTGGGGAGGAGGAGTGGACTCGCAGGGCGTATTCAGCTTCGGAACTCCGGCAAAGGTGAGAGAGCAGGTGTCCTACACGATCGAAACGTTCGGAAAAAACGGAGGATACGTGTTCAACAACGTTCACAACATCCAGGCAACAGTTCCGATCGAAAACCTCATGGCATTTTTCGAGACCTTCAAAGAAAAGGCGCGCTACGACTGAGTGGAGAATAGTGAACCCCGCCGAACGCTTTTCCCGGCGCGTGACCCAGCCTATAGGAGTTCAGCGAGCATTCGGGCAACGGTTTCGTCGCTGTGGGGTAGAGGATTGAAATTTCTGCTTCCTCCTTTTGATTCTGAGACGATTGTGGGAATGTCTTCTTCTATTACCCCGTAATCGCGGAGACGCGTGGAAATACCGAGCTCGTTCGTGAGTTTTTTAAAGGCCTCGACGCCGTTCGTTGTTCCAAACAGCAGTTTTCCAACACAGGCGTATTTTTGCTCCCGCGCGGGATAATTATACTCCATCACTTTTGCCATCGCAATAGAGCACGCCTTTCCGTGGGGAATGCCGTAACGGATTCCCAGAGGATGTGAGAGCCCGTGCGCGAGCCCAAGCCCCGCATTGAGGAGCGTTATTCCTCCATAAAGAGACGAAATTGAAAGCCCCTCCCTGGCTTCGAGGTTATCCGGCTTATTGAACGCCTTCAGGAGATATTTTCCTGAGAGCTCGATCCCTCTGTACGCAAGCGTGTCTGTGATCGGCCCTGCGTTTTTCGACGTGTATGCCTCGAGATTCTGAATGAGCGCATCGAGACCCGTTGAAGCTGTTACTTCAGGAGGAGCGCCGACTGTGAGTGAAGGGTCTACAAGCGCGATATTGGGAATCATGAAATCGCTTCGAATGCTTTTTTTGAAATATTTGCCTTTGCCTGTGATGACTGCGTTTTTCGTGACCTCGGATCCTGTACCGGACGTTGTCGGGACAGCAATGAAGGGGATCGACGGTTTGAGAAACTTTCCCCCCTTCCAGTAATCCTTTACTTCACCCCCATTTGTCGCCAGAATGGAAGCTGCCTTTGCTGTGTCAATGACGCTTCCCCCTCCGATGCCGATGATAAAGTCGGGATTATACGTGATGATATCATCCGTCACCTTTTTCACAAGGACATCGTCGGGATCATGGTGTATCCCGCTGATCTCGGCAAACTCGATCTGTGCTTTTATTAATATTTGAGCGATTCTCTCGTAATTCCCGCTTCTTTTGAGAGAACCGCCTCCGTATATAAGCGACGCCCTCCTCCCGAATGCCTTTCCGTAATCACCCAGATCGTCAATCGTATTTGTGCCAAACACGATCAGATCAGGGACCTGAAGCACTGATTTCAACCCCAACTCGCTCATGGGACACCTCCAGACAATCGTTGTGTAAATACTAAATTATTTCTGCATTATAGACAAACAAAATGATGGGAAAACATTTCCAGTGTGCGAGGAAAAATTCCGCGTATAAAAGCCCGGGTATGAGAAAAAGATTCGCATTTCATTACCCGGGATGAATGATATATCGAGGTAACTTCTTTAAGTACAATGAATAATTAAATAGGTGTTTGATGGCATGGCAATTGCTTTATTATTAATAAAATCATGTGCAGGGGAGGATTACGGTGAATTTAGAAAGTGTGGTAAACAGGAAAATCGTGCGAAAGCTCTTTTCGTATTATGGAACCAGTGGCAAAAAAAGAATCGATGAGCTGTTCGGGGCGAAAAAGGAAAAAGACCTTTCCGCGTTTCTCGGAAGAATACCAATACGGCTCGCGCTGAACATTGCCATGAAAAAGATCGGTCTCACTGAAGAAATGGAAAAGGCCTTTTTTTCGAAATCCTTCAACAAACAGACCCTGCTCAACATCATGGCGACGTTGGGGAAAAACGGATTGCAGCTGCCCTTCCGCTTTGACGGCCCGCTCGTCATCGTGTGGAATTACACAAATCTGTGCAATCTCAGATGCAGGTACTGTTATCAGAGTGCAGGAAAACCGGATGAGAACGAACTCAATTTCGAGGAAAAGATCGATCTCATCAAATCGATGGTTGACGCGAACGTCTCCTATCTGGCATTTTCTGGCGGTGAGCCGATCATGGGCCCCAGGTTCTGGGACGTACTCAGCTATGCGAGTAAATATCTTCATACATCAATCGCATCGAACGGGACGCTTCTTGAGGACAAGAAACTCGTGGAAAGGCTGGCGGACTGCGGTGCGAGAAACGTTTTCGTCAGTCTCGACGGCGCAACACCTGACTCACATGAGTTTATTCGAGGAAAAGGCAATTTTGCTCGAACGATCAGGGGAATACAAAACCTCGTGGAAAATGAGCATCTACACGTGGGAATAAATAGTGTGGTGACTCGGCGTAATTTCCACGAAGTACAGTCTATAATCAACCTTGCCATCAAGCTCGGGGTGAACTCGTTCAATCATTACAATTTCATCCCAACCGGGAGAGGGAGCGGTGGCTTCAGTCAGGATTTAACGCCGGAGCAGCGTGAAGAGCTCATGAACCTGCTCAACGATTACCACATGAAGAGAAAGGAGACAGGGCTCAATATTATAAGCACCTCACCGACATTTGCACGTGTCATTTATCAGCGCTCTGGAGGGGGCAGTACCGGACTTTTCCACTACACGGCAGATGCTGCGATGTCTCTGTCAGGAATTATCAAATATGCGGGCGGGTGCGGAGCGGGAAGAGTCTACGGAGCCATCCAGCCCGACGGAACTGTGAGCCCGTGTGTTTTTATGCCGACGGTGAACATCGGGAATGTAAGAGAGAAAAAGCTCATCGATATCTGGAGAGAGTCCGAGCTCTGTGCGCAGCTTTCTGATCGGGAACATTACCACTATTACTGTAAAGATTACCAGTATATCTGCGGAGGGTGCAGGGCGCGGGCCATGGCGTATGGAGACATACTCGGACCTGACCCCGTGTGTGTGGAGTATACGAATCAACTGCCGCAGGCAGACCTGCGCGCGTATGCGCCCGAGAGAGAGGCAGTCCCCGCATGACAGTGTGAGCGCTTACACTTCCATCAGGAAAGAAAAAAGGCCCGTGGCGTAAAGTCAGGGGCCTTCTTTTGCTCCCCTCGAATGACTGATGAGAAATATTCCTGTAACATATTTTCTGATAACCGGATACAATCGATGATAAGGAGCAGGTTTCACAATTGGCGCCCACAACATCGACTATCCTCCCTATAACAGAATCACCAAGCGTGAGCAGATTCGGCAAACACGGGAATGTCTCAGTGATCTCATGGAGAAATGCGCCTTTACCGTTCACGAATGTGGAGTGTCTAACAAGTTCTTTAAAAAACAGACGGGATTTTCGACTTATCCTTCGATAATTACTTCATGAGTATGAGTTCATCATTTCATTTTTTTGCGTAGAAAAGTGATTCGTTTTCATTCAACCCGAATTTGTTGTTCAGAAACCCGAAATTTTCCTTTTTCTCTTGCCACCTGAAATCGGTTACTGTGAAACCCGTCTGCTCCAGTCTTTTGATATAATCTTTTTTTGAATAAAGCCTTACATGAACTGGTGAACCATATGCGCGTAGTCTTTCCGAAGGATCTGTCATGGATACGTCTTCAATGGTGTGATCTATAGTCATTGAGTAAGGTACCTGCAATACGGCAAAACCGTTTGGTTTCAGTGACCGATGGAGTTCAAACATAGCTTTCCTATCATTGACCACGTGTTCCAAGACATGGTTGCATAGAATCACATCAAAGGAGTTATCGGGGTATTGAATAGATGTGATATCCATTTTTACGCTCACACGTTTCTCATCAAGCCCTATGGTGAGATAATCTATATTCTTTTTTGAAGCAAACAGGGATTCAAATCTGAGCGAAGGAGCAACATGCATTAACGAAACGGCACGAGAAAAAACATCGGTTTCCTTCAATAAGAACAAATAAACGAGACGCTCTCTATCCAGACAAGAGCATACAGGACAGCGGCCATTTTCACGGCGGCCTAACCCTACGATTTTCTTCTCTTCTATAACTGGTACTCTTCGACCCGTGGGGAAAAAGGTTCTCAAGTGCGAATCGCAGAAGGGGCACCAATAACGAAAGCCAAAATAGTAAATCTTGTTTATCAGTGATTTTGATAGTGAAGGACTAGAAGAATTCATGCTTCTTCCCAGCTCTTTATTGAGTTTAATACTGTAATGTGTCTTCCTTCCATTGAACGGTGACAATTTAAGGTATTTTTAAAGACACGGGTATGTTATTGACATAATATTCATCGGTCACATTATCGAGCAGCTGTATTTTGCTCTCCGACATGTTTCAACCTCCCTTGTTTTCAACAAGCTCACGTAACATCAGAGGCTGGGTGAGAATACAAAGAGTCTCCGATACTTCGGCGTTGAGCGGCACCACGACGTCAGCACTGGTTTACTCAAACTGTTCGTGTATTATGATTAACTCAAAGATCAAGATGATCTTTGAAACGTCATGCCGTTTAAAACACAGCAAATGGCTGTATACTGCCATTGTCCAGAACCAGGAAGAAAAAGGAGTGGGCAATGATCCATAAAAATTCTGTGCTGTGTTGCGACCAGGCTCGTAGTATTGGCCGGCCATCTACTGTACGCTTAACAATACGAGAGCACGCATTTGCTGTAATGAATAGTGAAATGGATTGGGCGCATAACCACCCACGTATCCGATCTTTTTTCTTCCTTACGATAATAGAGGCGGAAACGATGATAAGCAGGTTTCA
>Ga0315545_1004303_pt1 | contig 11781 bp, 8 predicted proteins | sample SalMarSW160210MG_FD_203096 | JGI IMG/M metagenome (GOLD analysis project Ga0315545, IMG submission 203096) | Salt marsh sediment microbial communities from the Plum Island Ecosystem LTER, Massachusetts, United States - Salt Marsh Sediment SW1602-10 ...
GTGAACCTTACCTCCTGCCTCTTCAGCCTCTTTCTCCAATCTCATCAACAGGTCTAAGACTTTCTTTGCATCAGGACCTCTGTCCATGACGTCTCCGGTTTGGACGAGATGAGTTTTTCCGCCTGTCCAGTGAAGTTCTTTATCAATCAATTCTGTTCCTTTCAGTATTTTTACAAAATCCTCATAGTCACCATGAACATCTCCTACAGCTACAATTTTTTCAACCCCTGTCCATATGTACTGTATGCTGTCTGCATAGAGATTGAATAGAAAGCTAAAAATAAATAAAGAAAGAATAAATGTTTTCTTAATATTTCTTATCGGATTTTGAATTCTATTATTCTTCATCGATTTAAATGCTTGAAAGCAATATTTTTTCTTATTTGTCCCATTTTTAGTGCTACTCACTATGATTTACAACAAATTATATGCCCAACTGCCACAAAAAGCTAGAAAACCTCCAGTGGCAGATTTAGTTCCTGCGAGCGAATGGAGAATGGCGTTAAAAATCTGAATGAGAACGAAGCCATTCTCGAATTTTTTCTGATCATTGCCCCACAAAATGGAAGAGAAACAACGGATTAAACTAGACAAAGCAAACAAGCTAAGTAAATTAAAAAACGGAACAGACCGAATAGACGGAATTTTGATTGACTTTCAATTTTTCTTTTGATAAAAGCTAATGAAGAAGGGAAGATATCTAAAACAAGCGAAAACATGGTAAAAAAGATGGAAATAAATGCAAGAGAAAAAAGCAATGTCATTATTTTTGATATAGAGGGTGAAATCAGAAGATCAAATTTAACTGATGTGACTCTGCATCAACTTGTCAAAGATCAATTGGATGATGGAAAAAGAAACATCCTCCTCAATTTTAGGAATGTTGAATTCATCGACAGCTTTGGAGTGGGAGAGATTTTAGCCAGCTATATTTCTACCCATAATATAGGGGGGAAACTGAAGATAGCAAAAATATCGAAAAAACTCTTTGTCATCTTTCAGGTCACAATGCTTACAAAAGTCCTTGAAATCTTCGATGATGAAGATGTGGCATTGAATAGCTATTTTATAGATTAGCACTCGTTGCAATCCTTTTATACCAGAGTCATTCTATGGCTAAAAATCGCCCATATAAGATTCTATCGCGTATTATAGAGATCAAACCAGGGGAAAAAAATATCTCCCTCCTCCTCTTTTTTTATTTTTTTCTAATCATGGCCCCATACTACATTATTAAGCCTGTTAGAGATGCACAATATTTAATTGTGAAGGGATCGAAGGAACTTCCAATTGCCTACCTGTTAACAGCGTTAACAATGGTATTTTTTGTTGCTTTTTATTCCAAGCTTCAAATCAAGGTTCAAAGACACGTTTTAATAATCTCCAGCCTCATTTTTTTCATTTCTACTTGTTTCCTTTCAGGATTGTTTTTCAGAAAAGGGTTACCTTGGATGCCTCTAGTTTTTTGGATATGGGCGAACATTTTTATCGTAGTCCTTGTGACACAATTCTGGATATTAGTTAACGATATTTTCAATCCGAGGGAAGCCAAAAGGCTGATCGGATTTTTTGGTAGTGGAGGAATATTGGGAGGTGTTTTTGGTGGATTACTGACTGGTTTTTTAGGTTTCAATTTTCCTGACTATCTTCTTTTTATAGCTGCCGGAATGCTGATAATCAGTGTTTTTATCGTTAATTATATATTCATTTGGCAAAGGAAAAGGATATCTACAGAAGATAGAGCCAAGAAAAAAGATGATGGAAACAAGGAGAGAGCACCTAAAGTAGGTTTTAAAGATTGCTTTGATACTGTAAGAAGAAATTACTATTTAAAGCTTCTGGCAGCAGTGGTGACAATAACATTTGTTGTGTCAACATTGATTGATTGGCAGTATAAAAGTGTAATTGACATCGAGATACATGCGAATGATAAGACAACCTTTTTTGGATATTTTCATGCAGCAATGTTGGTTATTCCTTTTTTTGTTCAACTTTTAATGACAAGCAGTCTTATCAAACGTTTTGGTATCCGTTTTGCACTCTTGGTTTACCCTCTGATATTGCTCATTTGTTCTTTGGGAATTGCTGCTTATCCAATTCTTATATTTGCTGTCATCATCAAAGGCAGCGATAAAAGCCTTTCCTTTTCCCTAAACCAGTCTGTTCGAGAGCTTCTCTATATACCTATCTCATCAGAGTTCAAGTACAAAGCAAAAATATTCATCGATATGTTTCTCAATAGGTTCGCCAAAGGCATCGGAGCATTGATACTTTTGATCTTTATCTTTCTCAATCTTAACTGGCAGGCCAGAGTCCAAGTTGTGAGTGCTATTATCGTTGTTTTTATTTTGGCATGGGCATTCCTTAATCTGAAGGTTAGCAAAGAATACACGAATATTGTCAAACAAAAATTAGAGATGAAATGGGAGAGAGCAGATAGATTAGTGGCTGAAAAGGTGGATCTTAATTATACAAAATTGGTCTTTGATACTTTAGAAAGCAAGAATCGAAGTTCAGTCTTGTATACCATGCATCTCTTCGACTTGATAAAACAGGATAAACTCACCTCTGAAGTTAAAAAATTAATCTCTTACAAATCAGATGAAGTAAGGGTCTCTTCATTGGGTGCGCTTTTTGAGGGTGGGGAAACATCTCTAGGTCCTGAGACTGATGATTATATCAGTGAAGAGGTTTTGGAAAAAGAGGTTAAAGAAATAATATCCCTGGACGTTTATCAGAAAGTGATGGAGAACTATTTTGAAAAAGTCTTGGTCGATGAAAGTAAGGAGGCTGAGACAGCGAAGATGGAAGCAGCCAAAGCTATAGGAATGATGGAATCTCATTCTCCTCTTGCCCAGAAACTTGAAGAATTCCTCCGGGATGAATCGCCGGAGGTAAGCAGATATGCTATTGAAAGCGCAGCCAAGTTGCGGAAAAGAGAGCATGTTCCCGCTCTAATCCAGAAGTTACACAGCCCTTTTACCAGAGAAGATGCCAGTGCCGCCCTTGAAAAATACGGCTCAAGAGTTACAGGTACTCTGGCAGACTATTTAGGAGATTCTGAAGAGGATATTGAATTGCGAAAAGGAGCAGCCTCAGTTTTGGCACGCATCGGGACTCAAGAGGCTGCTGATTTCCTTGCTTGGGTACTGACAGAAGATAAGGGGGATATAGATATTGAACTCATAGATGCTCTGGATAGGATTCGGTCTGAAAGACCTGATGTTCAATTCCAAGAAGGGATCGTGACGACTAAAATTGCTGAATTAATAAAGAAACACTTCCAAATTCTTATTGATTTTTATGATTCAAAATTAATGGAGAAAAAGCAAAAGATGAGTGAAAACTTGCCGAAAAATCTGACAGTTTCTTTCATGAATATTTTTAAATTGTTGGGACTCATTTATCCACATAAGGATATCAATAAAGCTTATCAGAATATAAGAACTGGAACAAAGGAATCAATGGCTTATGCAGTGGAACTTCTTGATAATACATTGCAGAAAGAGATAAAGGATGTCATCTTTCCGCTTGTTGAGGAGCTTCCCATTGAAGAAAGAGTGAAGCGATTCCGAGGCCTTTTAAAAAGGCTTCCAATTCTATAGATTAGTAGTATGGCAAAGAACCAAGCTCATAAAATTTTATCACGCTTTGTTGATGTTAGACCTGAAGAAACTTCTACTTCAGTGCTGTTGTTTTTTTATTTTTTTTTGATCACTTCTTCTGTCTACATCATTAAACCTGTCAAAATTTCTCTTTTTCTGCAATGGCTTAAACCTGATGAGCTTCCTTATGCCTATCTTTTAACAGCTCTGCTTATAGGCTTTGTGGTCTCTTTAAACTATAAGTTGTTGCATTGTATGAAGAGGGAGCTGTACATATCTATCAGTTTGGTTTTTTTTATTTCTAATCTGCTCCTATTCTGGCTGCTGTTTAAACTCCAGTGGCCGTGGCTTTCTATGATTTACTGGTTTTGGGCAGATATATTTACTGTAACTTCAGTCACTCAATTCTGGATTTTGATCAATGATATCTATAATCCTCGACAAGCAAAAAGATTGGTTGGATTTTTAGTTAGTGGAGGGCTTTTAGGTGGAGTTGCAGGCTCTCTTCTTGCCACTTTATTTGCGAAAAGCTTTGGAACCGAAAATCTGCTTTTAGCCTGCCCTATTTTACTGGCCTTTTGTTTGTTAATCGTAAAGCTTGTTCATAAAGTTCTTCGAAAAGAAAAAAGAGAAGAACCTGAGATATCACCTGAGAAGGTAAAACCAAAAGTTGGATACATCAAGAGTTTTCACCTGTTAAGAAAGAATCGTCATTTAATGATCATGAGCGGGATTATGGCTACGGCTATTATTGTAACGACTCTGATTGATTTTCAATTCAATACTGTCGTTGAAATGACCTATAAAGATACGGATATGAGGACTGCTTTTCTGGGCACTTTTTTTACCGTATTGCTGATTTTTTCCTCTTTGCTTCATATTTTTTTAACCAACCGCATCCTTAAAAATTTTGGAATCCGTATCGCTCTTGTGATTGCTCCCTTGTTTTTATTGATCGGCGTTGGTGCAATTTTATTGGTACCTCTAATTCCGTTGGTTTATTGGGCTGTCATCACCAAAGGCACTGACAAAAGCCTAGCTCATTCACTCAGCCAATCTGTTAGGGAGCTGCTGTATATCCCAATTCCTCCTGACATTAAGTATAGAGCGAAAGTATTCATCGATATGTTTGTGAACAAGTTTGCTAAAGGCTTAGGAGCTCTTCTTATTCTTCTGTTTTTTTCAGTCATGCATTTTACTTTAAAACAAATTAGTTTCATCACTATCATTGTTATCCTTTTTTGGATTCTGTTCAATCTGATGATTACCAGAGAATATGTAAGTATTGTGAAGAAAAACTTGAAGATTAAATGGCAAGATGCTGATAAATTTGTAAGTGAGAATATTGATGTTGATATGACAAAGCTGGTCTTTGATACGCTCCAAAGCAGGAAAAGAAGTTCGGTTTTGTATGCTATGAATCTTTTTGATCTTGTCAAAAGAGAAGGGATGAGCCCTGAACTGAAAAAGATAATCTCATACAAATCTGATGAAATAAGAGCTGGTTCTATGGATTCACTTCTAGAATTGGATGGAGAAGTATTAATCCCGGAAGTTGATGATTCTCTGGAAGATGAGAACATTGATACTCAAATTAAGGAAATCATGTCCCTGGATGTTTATCAGGAGCTAATGCAGGAAAAGATCGATAGGATAGTAGGTGAGGCAAGCAAGGAGACAGAGATTTCCAGGATGGAGGCAGCCAAGGTCCTGGGAATGATGAAGCCAACCTCAAACCTTATTCATGATCTTAGTAAACTGCTTAGGGATGAATCGCCAGAAGTAATTAGCTATGCAATTGAAAGTGCTGGAAGGCTAAAAAGGAGGGAGCTTGTACATCTCATTATTCAACAGTTGAGTAAGCCCACTACTTACCGGGTGGCCAGCAAGGCTTTGGTAGAATATGGAGTTAAGATTATAGGGACCTTAAAGGATTATTTAGGGGACTCTGAAGAAGATATTCATATACGAAAAGCCATTCCTGACATCCTGGTCAGAATAGGTTCTCAAAAAGCAGCGGATTTATTGGCTTTAGAATTAAAAAAGAAGAGAAAGGATGTAGAGGCTGAAATCATCGAAGCTATGTATAAAATGAGATCTAAAAACTTACAACTTCTGTTTCAGAAAAAGATAATATTGCCTGAAATAATTCAGAAAATAAAAAAAAGTTACCTGATTTTGATAGAAATGAATGATTTAATGGCAGATGAGAAAAAAGAGCATTTGGCTACAGATTTAGAGAATAGTTTAGCTCGTTCTCTCAAACATATTTTTGAATTGATAAGTTTAATCTATCCCAGGGAAGATATCATTAGAGCCTATCAAAATATTTGTACTGGAACAAAAAAATCAATAGATTATTCTATCGAGCTTCTTGACAACATGTTAAGAAAAGAAATAAAGGAGGTTCTTCTGCCCTTGATTGATGATATTCCTTTTGAAGATAAAGTCAGGAAATGTAGAAAAATGCTCAAGATATTAGAAAACGCCTAATTTTCTTGAAATCTTCCGCCCTTTAAGATTATAATCAAAACAGCAAACTCAGATGCCAATACTTTATGTTTATCCAAAAAAGGGAGAATTTTTCCGTCTTCCTCTCAAAAAGCAGAAGATCTCTGTAGGGAGGTCTGCTGACAATGATATCTCCATTCATGATCCGTTTAGTTCAGGGCATCATGCCCTTATTTATCCTTCAGAAACAGGGTATGCGGTTCGAGATAACAACAGCAAAAATGGAACTTTTCTGAATGGTAATAAAATTTTATCTGAGACCGAACTTAATAAAGGAGATGAAATCCTTATCGGTTCTACAAGAATTATCTTCAATAAGGAACTTTCGACAAATGTTGAAGTCACAGATGGTCCATCCTCCTCTGCAAATATAAACACCATAATGAATCTTGAAGATATTCTGAAGAAGCCTGACATTAGCACAACAATAAAAGCTGAGGCAAAACCTTTTGATATAGAAAGGATTAAATCAGAACATAGATCTTTCTCTGCCATAAGTGAAGTCAGTAAAGCCTTGGTTCTTCATATGCCTTTAAACGAACTCTTAGAGCACATTATGAATCTAATAAATGAAAATCTTCCTATGGACAGAGGAATTATGATGCTGAAAGAAGGCAATCCTGCTCAACTCATTTCAAAAGTAGTCCGTATTAATAACAAGAAGCTTATCAATCAAAAGATTCAGGTGAGCCAGAGTATTATCAATATGGTTGTTAATAAACATTCTGCAGTCCTGGCTTCTGATGTCCAAGCTGATCCGCGTTTAAAAGCTCAGGAGAGTATAATTAAATTAAACATCCATTCTGCAATGTGTGTTCCTTTATGGAATAATAAGGAGATTATCGGAATCATCTATTCTGACCGAATATCCATTCTTGAGAAATTCTCTGATGAGGATCTGAGATTGCTGACTCTTTTGTCCAATTTGGCTGCGATCAAGATTGAAAACGCTAAACTTATCGACCAATCCATCGAGAAAGAAAAAATGGAAAAGGAGCTTTCTTTAGCTGCCCAAATTCAGAAAGACTTTCTTCCGAAGGAAAATCCAAGTTGTAAAAACTTTGAGATTGCCGGCGATAACATCCCCTGTTATCAAGTCGGGGGGGATTATTATGATTTTATCTCTATTGATCCTTCACGCTTGGGGATTATTGTTGCTGATGTTTCTGGGAAAGGAGTGAGTGCTTCCCTTCTCATGGCCTCTTTGAGGGCCGCTCTTCATTCGGATATCCATCCTCAATACAAATTAGAGAAAATGGCTGCAAAACTGAACGATTTTGTCCACCGGAGTTCTCCTATCAATAGTTTTATTACGTTTTTCTTTTGTGAACTTGACAAAAAAAGTGGCGAGTTAAAATATGTCAATGCCGGACATAATCCTCCATTAATACTCGATAAAAAAGGGGGAATCCATCGTTTAAAAAGCTGCGGCTTATGCTTGGGAATGTTTCCTTCCCAGGTTTATGAAGTAAAAAAAGTGACTTTAAACCCTGGAGATATAGCCATTCTTTTTACTGATGGAATTACTGAGAGCAGGAATAAGGAAAATAAAGAATTCGAAGAGAAGGGACTCATAAAATTTTTAAGAAAGCACTCCAAATTGTCTGCGCCAAAGCTTCTGGATAAGATTCATGAGGAACTCGATTCATTCACATCTGGTACCGATCAAATGGACGATATGACTCTTGTCATCATCAAAGGAGTTTCTCAATAACCGCTCCTTTTTATCCCCTTGTATCGATATTGTTCATGATGGCTTCCAGGGAAAAATTCAGGACAGTTCTTTTCTATGGCTTTGGCTTATTCGTTCTTTTTTTATCAGAAGTTATTATCTATTCACCGGGCCAAGGTAGCGGTCGAGCCAGGCTAGGGTTTCCTTGATGAATTCGTTTCTAGGGGGGATATGGTCGGTTTCGAACAACTTCAGTTCCTTATGTTCATCCGGAGTCCCGAGAAGGTCAAACATCGGCTTTATTGATGTCTCATAAGGTATGAACGTATCGTATCTCCCGTTTAACATCAAAATTGGAGTTTTCACCTGGGTAACATAATTAATTTGATCTGCTTCAGGACGTGAACGTCCACGGAGGCCTCCTGCCAATAAAACGCTTGCTTTAAGATGTTCCTCCACGGCCGGGATGATCGCTCCGAGCTGTGCTCCCCAACACATTCCGTAATAGGCAAGCTTCGTACTGTCAATATCCTGACGGGTCTCCAGATAGTCGATACATCTTTTAAAATCTTTGACAAGTTGAATCACGTATTCCGTATACAGATGAGAATTGGCTCCTTCATGAATTGGAGCCAACGCAGCATCTCTACGTTCCATAGTCCCTTTACAAACAGGATAGAGGGCAGCCCGCCCGTTTTTCACTATAAAAGAAAGGAAAACCTTAAATTCATTACAGCTATCAAGGTCCTTGCTCGAATCTCGATATAAAGCTTGAGCTCCGGGGAAATAAATGACCGTTTGATAGGGGGGCGATATATTTTTAGGAAGAAAAAGAATGGAGATTATCCGTTCGCCGCCATAGGCAGCATCAAAGGTTATTCGCTCTTCAATCCATTCTTTAGAGCTTTCATGCCTCGATTCCACGCGTGCATTCAGATCCGTCTTATCGTAAGAGAACTGCTCTTTGTAAACCTGAAAAATAGAATCCGGAACTGGCTTTTCTTTATAAAAATCTCTAGTTTTACCCCATTCTAACAAACTAAACGCTGATTCTGGGATTTTCTCAGGATCAGGATAGAGAGCACACCGGAACCCATTTTTAGAAGACCGATCAAAAGGAGGAGCTTGACTACAGACCCAGAACATGTAGGTAGCATCGTTCCAGGCGCCACCCGTGATTAGCTTTCCTTTCTGGGTTTCGTTCCAGCACCATTCTCTCACATTCCCTGCCATATCATAGGCCCCGTAGGATGTTATGCCTGGAAGACTCCCCACCGGAAGATTCCAACAGGTAATCTGATGTTTTTGAGAGGCGAAACACCTAGATAGTTCCATTCACTGTCTGGAGCCTTATATGCTTTCATATATATGTCTGCACCCGGAGGCTCTTTTTCGATGTTTATGTTCAAGGAACATTTTGAGAAGAGCTCGGTAAGCTTGGAATCATTCGGAATGTACTCTTCTGCTTTTTCCGCAAGTCTGTAAGCATCGGTAAAATTCCCCCAACTTGCTTCAATAAGCCGCCCGATCTCTGGTAGAGCTTCTTCCCTGGCCCAGATGATGAACGGAGAAAATATTAGAAAAGCCAGTGCTCCTGCAATCCATGGCCATTTTGTTAACATAGTTCATGCCCAGTTGTATAGGGGCAAGCATCACGGCCAGGGCAGCAAAAAAAATTCCTCGTGGTCCCCCTGCCATAAGTCCCTCACACTTCACCTCAAATTCCACCTGCTGGCATTGTGTAATATACATATCACATTGGAAAAGATGCAATCAACGAAGAGGAAGTTAAGATTTAAAAATATTCTTGAAGTGGTTTCATCCCCAAGTGGTTTCGGATTTATGTATTGACGAATGACACTTATCGGTTTTTTATGATATTTATGATTTTCCATTTGAGTGAAGGAGAATTGAGGGCCTTTTCCCGAATTTCCTTCTGAGGGAATAAAATATCCATATCTATTCTACCTGTTTTGTATAAGTTGTGTAATCCTTCAGCCTCTTTATCTGACAGAGATAAATATGGATTCAAAAAATTCTCAACATTAGCTACCAATTCATATCTATCAAGATGAGTCCTTTTCTGTAGCATCGGATATAATTTATTCTGAATATCGACCTGAATTATTAGATCAAATTTTAATTTGAATAATTCAAAGATCTCAGTTTCAGTTATTATCCCATAGAAAAAGAGAAGCATTTTTAATAAATCCTTTTTAATTTCAAAAGGAGAATTTATCATTTGATAGACGTCAAATAGGTCTCTTGGCGTATATCTATTCAGTAGGGCAATGGTCTTACTTGCCAGGAGTTCCAGAAAGTCGAGACATAAAAAATTTATGTTCCGATCAAAGCGATTGATTCTTACTATCTGAGGAGACAGGAGAGTAATCCTTTTCAGGTAGTTAATCTCTAGTTTCAGCATATCTGAGGAGCCAGAAATTGTTGCATAACGAAACTCAAACTGAGTCAAGGCATGGACATTTTTTGACATTCTAATTTCATATGTGGAATGGAATATTTTTTGAATCTCAGAATTGATCGTCTTCCTGTCTTTCAACATTGAGGATCGAGAAATGGACTGGATATAATTTAGATCTATATCAACTGAGATTCTAGGGATGTCCAATATAAATAGATTTAGAGCGGTCCCTCCTTTTAAAACAAAAGCATTCTTTGTGACCGGATTTGTCTTTAATATGGAGAGAATGTCGAGAAGCCTGAACATCTTTTCCAAAGAGTTTTTTAGGAATCCTGTCTCTTTTGCGAAGGTATCAAGCTCATCTCTTGATAAATTGAACATTATGTTTCACTCAAGTCCCTTAGAATCCTGGGAACCATTAAACTCCATCTCTTTACAAGATAATTTCCTTTGGGCTTATTCTTGACGAGTAATATTCTCGATTCGGTGCGGTTCTTTTCAAGTTTTTTAAGATCAGATTCTGTTACATGCCATTGTTGCTTGTTGTTTTCAAGCAGCCAGCCGAGTCTCATGCTGATTGATTTTATCGGATAATGTTTGACCATCTCAAAAAGATACTCCAGATTTATCCAAGAGAATCCCTCTATAGATTTCAGAAATTCACTCATACCCAGAAAGCGATCAGGGTACATCAATCCCTCTAATAGAATTCGCTCACAGGAAAAATGTTGGACTCTTACATCCTCGATAACTGAGGAAGTGACACCGAAGGATAGATTTGCACGATAGAATCTGTAGTGGGCTTTCTGAAAGCTGAAGGCTTTCCATGCGCGCCGAATGGATTTTGGCAAAGCTATTTGAAAAACATTTGATTCGCTGTATGCAACTCCATAGCATTTCAATGCAGCATGGTAGCCGACCACACTTTCTGGATAAATATGTCCTGCTATGAGCAAGGGGTTGATTTCTAGTTCATCTTGCAACCATTCATTTGGTTGCTTTAAGTAATAGAGTCCTTTTCTAATAGATATTGCCTTGCCGCTTTTCATAAGCCATTGTACTGCAGTTGTGGTTTTTACTTGATCTTGGAGGAAATCGGCTATCTCTTTCCACCGGACTACGCGCTTATACTGAAATTTCTTAAGAACCTTTTCAGTTATATCTGACATGGTTTCTCCATTTGTTATTATTATAATGTAATCGCATTATAATTACAACATTTTTAGAAATTTCTATAAATGTAGCTAATGTCATGTAATAGCCTTACTATAATGATATAATGAGAAATTAATTAAGTAGGACATGTTTCTCTGACAAATCTATCAAGTTCTTTTTCATATAAAATCCTTGCAGTTTCGCTATTTCTTGCCTCTCCTGTTGCAAGAAGATCGGCATAAATCAACGGGAGAGGGAACAGGCTGATAGTAAAAGGATCTCAAAATGCTCTATGGCTTTGGCTTATTCGTTCTTTTTTTATCAGAAGTTATTATCTATTCACCGGGCCAAGGTAGCGGTCGAGCCAGGCTAGGGTTTCCTTGATGAATTCGTTTCTAGGGGGGATATGGTCGGTT
>Ga0315545_1004304_pt1 | contig 11781 bp, 10 predicted proteins | sample SalMarSW160210MG_FD_203096 | JGI IMG/M metagenome (GOLD analysis project Ga0315545, IMG submission 203096) | Salt marsh sediment microbial communities from the Plum Island Ecosystem LTER, Massachusetts, United States - Salt Marsh Sediment SW1602-10 ...
CTATGAATACGTGATTTCCGGAATTAAATGCTTTAACTGATATATTTCTATGGGTGTTGGTTGGTGTAGCAATAAAAACACAGTCTGTTTTTTTTAAAAGGCCGGTGTAATCGGAGAAAAAACCACAGTTATATGTTTTTGCTAATTTTTTTCCTGTTTCCTGTTTGATATCGGAAATTCCCACAAACTTTATGTCCTTCATTGTTGTTAATATGCGAGTGTGATGTTTTCCCATATGTCCTACACCGATAACTCCGCATTTTATCATAATATCCTCCGCTTTAAGGAACTTGAATTAGATTAGAGTATATATTGAGGGTGTTTTTGTCAATGGTTATATGCCCCCCCTGCCCCTATTTCTAAAAAGAGCTCTGAGCTACTGGCTGTTAGCCTTTAGCGTAGCCTTAGACCTACAAACCAGAAATTAACCGTGGGTTTACGTGGATTTTTTTGTTTTTTTTAACTCGAAATGTAAAACTCTAGACTTTATCTTACACTGAGGATATTGTACTCCCATTAATTGATTGCATAAAAAATTTAACGTGGTCTTAGTTTTTTAGCCAACAGCCAAGAGCTAAAAGCTCGATTAATGATTTTTAAAAGTTATGAGAGTGGATTTTTCGAGGAAGAAGAGAAAATTTTACTGAAAACTTTGTTCTTCGCCTAAAAATTTCTCTCCTTCTGATATATTAAGATTCAATAAAGAAAATACTTCATTTTCAATTTCTTTTTCAATTTCATCCTGTAGGCTGTCAATTTCCTGTAGTTCCTTATTCTTCTCATCCTGCAGACGGGCGCTTTCTAAAAGAAGGTAATGTAAGGGTGTGTTGATTGTGGCTTCGGCGTTTCTGCATTTCCCGTCGATATCGATTTCGGCTTTTTCTAAAGATAAAATTTCCATTGCCGCTTCTTTGCCGGTTTTATCAGGTGCCCTAGCTCCTATTAAAATGCCGTCCTTGAAGTATAAAGCTGCTTTATTGCCATCGTAGAAAACTTTTAGAGTGCATGTTTTTGATTCCATCTGTATGAGTTGCAGGAAAGAAGGAAGAGAAAACCCTTTTATATGCCCCTCTGTTTCGGCTTTGAGTCCTTCTAAAATTTTTTCTTCGAGTGTTTGGATATCGAACGGTTTTTCAAGATAAAGAAAAGCATTGAGCTTTTTTAAACGTTCTTCTATCTGTGGGGTTCCAAAAGAAGTCATAATAATAACCGGAATCTCTGGATGGTTTTTGCTCATATAGGCGAGTAAGTCAAGTCCGTCCATCACCGGCATTCCTATATCCGTCACTACCAGATCTATTTCATTGGCATTAAGCACTTCTGTAGCTTCTTCACCATTTTCCGCAAGGTATACCGTGATTTCTTCCGGATATTTGCCGGATAAATAAGATTTTATAGATTGCAATGTCGGCGTAAAATCGTCGACAATTAATACTTCTTTCATAATTATTTATAAATTTGTTATTTTATGTTATAACAATGCAAAAAACATTCCAGACCCAAGGTGTTGTTTTCCAAACAGATAGAAATCCAAGGGCTGCAATTTGAGTAAAAATTAAAATACATAAGTATGTTTTTTTTTACAGCTTTGTTTATGTTTAATTTTTATAATTTTGGCTAGGAATCGTATGTTGTCGTCTCTTTTTAAGGTTTTTCTTTCTTGCGTTTACGTTCTTTTTTGCTAAATTGAGTAGTATGAATATTTGGGGTTTTGTCTATTTGATAGTTATTTTTTCTTCTGATAGCGGTTCTGTGTGGCCGCTTACCGAGAGAAAGGGGCTTACTTCGTCTTTTGGAGAATGGAGGAGCGGGCATCTTCATGCAGGGATAGATCTTCCTACGCTGGGAGTAGGTGAAAAAGTCTATTCTGTTATCGATGGATGGGTAATGAGAGTAAAAGTTTCTCCCTGGGGTTACGGGAAAGTCGTATATGTTAAAAGCTGGCAGGGAAAAATATATGTTTATGCTCATCTTTCCGATTTTTATTCTACTTTAAGGCAGGCAGTGCGTAATAAGCAGCTGCTTAAGGGTTCTTATGCTGTAGAAATCTGGTTTAAAGAAGGAGAAATACCTGTTAGTAAAGGTGAGGTTATAGCGTACACGGGGCGTTCCGGGTGCTCTGCCCCGCATCTTCATTTTGAGTTAAGAGATAAGAATAATAATCCTATAGATCCTTTTATTCGAGGTTTTAGCGTTCCTGATACCGTTCCGCCGGTTATTAAGGCTATCCGGTTTATTCCTTTGGATGAGACTTCAAAAGTTTTTGGTTCTCATGTTGGAAAAATTTTTGAACCTGTCGAGGATACTGTTTCAGTTTTTGTCAAAGGCAGAGTTGGCATAGAGATAGAAACTGTTGATAGGGTTAACGCGAAATCTGGGAGACTTGGATTCAAAGAAAGCAAGTTATATAAAAATGAATTGTTAATAAGAAGGGAATATATAGATAGGTTTTCTTACTCAAATTATAAAGATTCAAGGTTTATGTATGATTTTGAATGCAGAATGAGGACCGGCAGGAAATTTAAAAGACTATTTACTGTTCCGGGTAACGGTTTGCCTTTCTTTGAGGGGGGAGATGGGGTGATAACCGGCGAGGATAGGGGGTATTATATTGTCGAAGTGTATGATGGGTCCGAGAATATGAGCCGGTTGGTTATTAAGTTGTTGGATTTAAAAGGCAAAGAAAAGATTAAAATAAAGGATTCGGATAGTGATAGAATAATTTTTGAAACGTATGGGTTTAAAGTATCGGATAAGTGGTATGATTTAAATAAAACTAAGGCGTTTCTACAGTCCGGGGATTCTTTGGCGATCTGGAATTTTACAAAGAAACAATTTACAAATTTGAGGTCTCCTGATGGTAAGTGTCAGCTAATTTTAAATCGGGGAGATAAAATTAACTCAAAGCTTATAGCAGTTAAAGTGAATTCGGATGAAGATACTATCTGGAGCTGGGAGCCGCCTATTCCTTTAAAGAAAAAAGTAAAAATAAAAATAAAGGTTCCGGGAGGCGAAAAACTCTATTCTCTTTACGAAAAAAGTGATTGGGGCTGGAGTCTTTGTTCTTCTAAAAGAGAAGGGAATTATCTGGTCGCTTTTATAGATCATCTGGGGTCCTTCGGTATATTACAAGATTCAATACCGCCGGTCGTTTCTATAAAAAAAGAATATTTTTCATCCAGGACTCCTCTGCAAATTAATCTCTGGGATGCGTTATCCGGTGTTGATTTTTATTCTATAAAGACTTTAATCGATGGTAAGCGAACCGTTTTCAGGTATGACCCTCAGAAAAAGAGACTAATTTTTGAACACCCCGAGGAAATATCAAAAGGCAAACACGAATTAAAACTTAATCTGAGCGACAAACAGGGAAACAAAATTTCGAAAGTATGGGAGATTGTGAAGAAGTAGCCGCGGATTTACACCCTGATACGGTCATTCTTTCCTACCCCGATACAGTCATTCTTCCTTACGGGGCAGGCAGATTAGAAAAATGTTTTGTTGTTTTAAAAAAGAAAATATGGGACGCGGATGAACGCAGATTTTCAGGATTTAAAATACCACCCTCCACCCCAGTTATTTAGCCACGGATGAACACGGATGTACACTGATTTCAAAAAAATCTTTTAGGTTTAAAAATTGATAATAGCCACACCCAACCCAGATTATTTAGCCACGGATTGCCACGGATAAACACTGATTTTTTTGTTCAAATAAAAAAACAAAAGAAACAGTGGGGATGGGGGTAAATCTGAGTATATCTGAGAAAATCTGCGTGCTAATAAAAAATAGCAATTTTTCCCTTGGCGCGCGAACCGAACAATATAATAGAAACATCTTCATCTTTAAAGATATCGAGGATTAAAGTTTTTATCGATTCATAACAATTCTCGTATATAGATTTAGTTGTTTTCATATTATAGCTACTCATTTTATATGAAATAAGAATATTTTATATTATATCAAGTATTGCTGGCTGTTGATTTATAGGCAGAAATTGTTAATATTTAGAGTATATATTAGAACGGAGAGTAAAAGGAGAATAATTATGGCAGATCCAAAACACATAGTAAGCATGGCGAGTGCTTTCTATGATTCGTGTGTCTTATTTACAGCTTCCGATCTTGGGCTCTTTAAAAAAATTAGCGAGTTAGGTAAAGCTGATGCAAAAACCATTGCGAATGATTTGAATTTGAACGAAAGAGGAACGAAACTCCTTCTCGATGCCTGTGTTGCTCTCGATCTGCTGGAGAAAGAGAATAATGAATATAAAAATACTCCCGAAAGTTCCGTGTTTCTGGTTCCGGGCTCGCCCGCGGATTTAAGCGGAGCAATACGATACAATCGCGATGTATATCCTCTATGGGGAAAACTTAAGGATATGGTAAAGAGCGGTAAGCCGGTCGAAAAGCCCGAAGTCCATCTGGGAAGCGATGAAGAACGTACACGAACTTTCGTAATGTCTATGCATTACCGGGCTCTTGGAATCGGACAGGCTGTAGTACCCCAGCTTGATCTTTCCGGAAGAAAAAAGGCTTTCGATGTCGGAGGTGGACCGGGCACGTATTCGGTATTGATAGCGAGAAAAAATCCAGAATTAAACTGTACGGTTTTTGATTTGCCGGAAGTGGTAAAAATAGCCGGTGAACTTATAGAAAATCAGGGTATGAGCGAAAGAGTTAAAACAATTGGCGGAGATTACCATGCCGATTCGTTCCCTGAAGGTAATGATATTGTAACTTTCTTCGGCGTTTTGCATCAGGAATCGCCGGAATCCATACAGTCTCTTTTTAAGAAAGCTTACGATTCTCTTAATGTCGGCGGCATTGTTTACGTAATGGATATGATGACGGATAAGACTCATACAAAACCAAAATTCAGTGCTCTTTTTGGAGTCAATATGGCTCTTACTGCCGAAAGTGGGTGGGTTTTTTCGGATGAAGAATTAAAAAACTGGCTCGAGGAAGCAAATTTTACGGATTTTAAAGTCAAAACTCTTCCACCGCCGATGCCCCACTGGCTTGCAAACGCGAGGAAAAAGTAAAAATATTAAAACAATAATGGGACGCAGATGAACGCAGATTTACAGGATTATATTTTTAGTTGTTTAAAAAAAACAGAAAAAAATGTGGAGAGGGGTGGCAATCTGCGTGCTATTAAGAATTAAGACGTAGCCCTTTTTTCCCTTTTATGAAGTAGACAATTAGCCAGCCAATTGCCGGTACAATGACGGCTACCCAAACCAGTGGCCAGGGATTGGTGAACGAACCCAGGTTGCCAAAATAACTATAGACAAAACAGATCGGTAGTGTTCCCAGGATAGAAGCAGCCAGAAATAAGCGGATAGGAAATCTGTATAACCCGGCCGTACAGGAGAGAATTTCGGTCAGCATGGGAATAGGCCGGCTTAAAATTATGGCGTAAATACCATATTTTTTAAACCAGGCGATCACCTTATCTGCCTCTTTGTCTTTTATCAGGCGATTAAAAATCCTTACCCCACCCAAGTAACAGGCAAAATATCCTATAACGGCAGAAAGCATCGCTCCCGCAAAAGAAGCAGACCCACCTGCCCAAAAACCCAGCAATTTACCGGACAAAGCCATGACCACGGACGAAGGGACCGGCAAAACGAGGTCCACGACCAATAGACCCACTATGGCAAAGGCAGTCCAGATTTGCCCTACAAGCGTACCGGAAAAGCGGGAGAAAGACTGTTCAATGTATTGGGGGTCGAGCCAACCCATATTCTCCCCCAGCAAAAAAAGACCGGTAAAGATAACCAACAAAATGATAAATATTACAAGTAATCTTTTCATATTTCGCCTTTAATTAAAACCTTAATAAACATCATGAAAAAATATAGATATTTGAAAATTTGTCAACTTTCCCAAAATTAATTGGACGCAGATGAACGCAGATATTCAGGATTCAAAAAAAGTTTTTGTTGTTTAAAAAAACAAAAAAGAAATGGTAGGGATGAGTTTTAATCTGAGGCAATCTGAGCAGATCTGCGAGCTAAAAAAAGAAATAGGACGCAGATGAACGCTGATTATCAGGATTTTAATTGCAACCCCACATCCCAGATATTTAGCCACGGATAAACACGGATGTACACTGATTTCAAAAAATATTTTGTTGTTTTAAAAAAGAAAATATGGGACACAGATGAACGCTGATTGTCAGGATTTAGAATGCCACATCACACCCCGGTTATTTAGCCACGGATTGACACCCCGATACGGTCATTCTTCCCTACGGGGCAGGCAGATAAACACGGATTAAAAAAATATTTTGTTGTTTTAAAAAAGACAGAAAATGGAGTTGGGATGGGATCAGTGTATTTCAGTGTAAATCAGTGGCTAATTAGAGAAAAAATGGGGGGATTTCCGAGATTTAAAGATATCAATTTTACCCTTGACAAAGAAAAATATATACTTATTATTTTAAATATAGAAAATACATAGTCTTTTTATTTTTAAATATTAGTTTTTTAGCAGAAAACGTTTAGGTTCTAAAGGGTTTAAATATATAAAATATTAATAAATATCTATTAGTAGGAAAAGGGGAATTTTTTGTTTTAGGTTGGCATCTTGTATTTAGTTGTAGGGATTAAATTTTTTTTGGGAGGTAAAATGAAAAAATTAGTTTTAGTCTTTTTATTGTTTTTTACTGTTTCGGTTTACGCCACGGAAGTAGATGATGTTATAGCCGCTTTACAAAAAAATATAGATAAAGTTCAGGATATGCAGTGCTCCGTTGAAATGAATGTCGATATGGGAGATATGGGTACTCAGCAGCAATCGATGAAAATGTGGAGTAAGGGGAAAGATAAAATGAGGATGGAAATGAGTTCTCCCGCTGGTTTACCGGTCAGCCCATCCGCGATGGGTCGGGGGACTTCTACCGGGAAAATGACAATGATTATGAATGGGGATAAAATGATAATGGAGAGTGGTGGTGAGAAACAGGTTATGAATCGTTCAGCGTCGGCAATGAATTCCGCAACAGGTCAAGGCCCAACTTCCCTTGCTCCGGGTATGGATTTACAGCAGGATTTTGGAGAATTCTTAAAGAAAAACAAAGTGTCTGTAATTTCAGGGAATAAATCATTTGTTAAGAATTTACTTTCAAGGGGTGCTTCTTCCGAGACTCCGGAAAAAATCATTCTCGAGGTAATTCCCGAAAAGAAAGATCCGATGGTTCAAAAGATGGAGATGACCGTTGATATGAATAGAGGGGTTATTACAAATCAAAAAATGTTTTCCAATTACGGAACAACAAAGATGAATATGGAATATGAAAATATAAAGGGCGCATGGGTAATAAAAAGGATAAATATGACCGTTCCAACACCAATGGGTAAAACCGGGAAGATGACGATCGAGTATAAAAATGTAAAACTGAATCAGGGGATCAGCGACAGGTTATTTGAAGGTTAATGCAGGGTATAGTTGATAGGGTAATGGGGTATAGTAAAAAGCGGGAAGCCTTAGGCGGATAGCCGAAAGCGTAAAAAACCGGAGGTTTTGTGTTTAAAAAAGTAATTAAAATATTTTTGATATTTGTTTTAGTTTATTCGATTTATCTTCTCGCGGATAACTTAACGTCTGAAGAAAGTTCAAAGCAAAGGACGATGTGGCAGAAATTATTATTCGAAGATTTTGAATCGGGTTCGATACCTCCTGATTGGACTGTTGTCGATGGGAACGGTGATGGTGGTTCCTGGGAGGTTGGTATTACGGAAGCCTTTGAGTATGAAAACGCGCCGCCTGATTCAGGTACAGTATACGCTTTTTACGAAGATTGGACTAAAGGGGTTTCTTCTTCATTGCCCGGAGAAGACCTGTTAACTCCTAAATTTTTTACCACTTCATTCGATTCAATTAAACTAATATATTCGTTTGGTTATTGGGACCCAGGGTATCTTAACGATACCTTCAGACTATACTATAAGATATTTGAACTGGGAGAGTGGAAGGGATGGACAAAATTAATTGATTATGGATATTATGTAACAAGTTGGGATACTGTGTCCTTCTGGATAGGCATTGCCGATAGCATTCAATTTATGTGGAGATATTTAGACCACCGCCAGAATGGTATTGCAGTAGGAATTGACAATGTTACAATAAAAGGGCATCTTAAATACGGAGGAATCCATGATATAGGGGTCGTATCTTTGAATTCTCCGCCTTCTCTTGTAAAACTGGATACCGCTTATACGGTATCTTCGACATTTCGAAACATTGGTGACTCGGTAATGATATTTAATGCTCGTACCGAGATTGTGAGTACCTTGGGAAGCCCTGTTTATTTCAGTAAAGACAGTAATAATGTAACATTATTACCGGACAGTTCGATTGAAATCAATTTCGGAAACTGGACAATGACAATTGCGGATAGCTGTAACTACATTAGTTCTTCGACAACTTCCGATTCTACCACTATAGACGATACACTGGGAACTCTTATTTTAGCGGAAATAGATTTTAAAACAGATTCAATACTGATGCCTCCTCCTTACTGCGATACAAATATTCCTTATGATGTAATCGCGAGAATAAAGAATGAAGGTATCAGTGATTATACTTTAAACCTTCATTCCGAAATCACACTGGAAGGAAGTCCTATTTTTACGAAAGATTCAGCAAATGTTTTTATACCAGCCGGAGATTCTCTCGACGTAAACTTTGGGTCGGTTATATTTGGTGAATATGCGGATTATGAGTGCCGGATAAACACTTCCTTTCCTTATGATATCGATTTTTCAAACGATAATCTTGTAAGTACGGGTAGAGTCAGTCCGTGGAAGATTATAACAAACCTACCTATAAAGTTAAATGATGAAGCGGTCGTTTTTGACGGAAGCTATGCCTATGTGATTGGCGGCGACGGTGGAACAGGAGATTCTCTTTTTATTTATAATCCAGTGAATGGAAACTGGTCACGGGGCGCGAATTTACCCATTCGTCTTTTTGGAACAGATGCCTGTATTCTTGGTGATACAATATACGTTCCCGGTGGATGTGCCGGGTCTGTTTATAATACTGTAGATTCCCTTTATAAATATTCGATATCGGGAAATAACTGGACAGTTTCAGCCGGGACAGGAGATTCTGTAGCCTATTACGCGTGCGCCGCTGCGAATGGGAAAGTTTATAAGATTGGCGGATGCAATTATAATACGGACGTTTTATCAAGAGCTACCTGGGAATATGAACCGGGTAACGGTTGGTCTAGAAAAACAGATATGCCGCAATGGCACGGTAGTCATGCAGTACGGTGGGTAAAAAAAGACACAGTTTATTTGGCGGGAGGATACTGGATTCCTAACTATGCAACCTCTTCGACTATGTTTTATGATCCTGTTAATGATACATGGACTATGGATTCTACATTGTTTGCTTATCTACCTTATAACATTGCCGTTGCCAGCAGTGCTGTTTACCAGGGGGTTTTTTACTTGATGGGTGGCAGTAGTTACAGTGATAGTGTTTTATATTATGATTATAGTAATAATTGCTGGAATTCATATTACCCGTTATTAGAAGGTGAAATGTATTTTGATGGGGCTAGCGTAGAGGGTTTGGGGGATAGCTGTGATGGTATTTATGTCTTTGGTGGGTTTTCAGCAAAGGTTCAAGCTCTTATAAACCCGCAGCCTGATATCGATACCACGCCAGATACAAATGGTTCATGGATTTCAAAACCTTTAGAGATGGATACAATAGGTTATCTTGTTGTACCCTCGAATATCGCGGTCAATTCAATAAATTTCACATACAAGGGGCACAAATCGGCAACTGTTATTGTTCGAGATATTACGGGAAGGGTGGTGAAGGAATATAAGGATGTGAAGCCGGAGAAAATGCTAAAATTCGGCGGAAAGGAAATCTCATCAGGGATATATTTTATTGGGATTGAAGGAAATGAGGAAAGAGAGAAGATTGTGTTGGTGAGGTGAAAACAGAATGGGACGCAGATAAGCAGGATTTTAATTGCAACCCCACAGCCCAGGTATTTAGCCACGGATGAACACGGATAAACACGGATTAAAAAAATATTTTGTTGTTTTAAAAAAGACAAAAAATGGAGTTGGGATGGGATCAGTGTATTTTAGTGAAAATCAGTGGCCAATTAAAAAAGAAAATAAATTTGGGATGGGTAGTTGGGTAATCAGTGTATTTCAGTGTAAATCAGTGGCTAATTAAAAAGGAGGGAAAATGAAAAAATTAAAATTTAAAATTTCTAATTTACAATTTACAATTATCTTTAGTCTGCTCTTTCTCCCATGTTCGCTTCTTTCCTACGTTCAGCTCGATTTACTCTCCCTGGGTGCCGGGGCGGCAAATATCGGCAGGGGAAATACTTATATCGGAGGAGAAATTACGAACATTTATTATAATCCCGGCGGATTACCTTTTATTTTTAACTCCGATATTCTTTATCAACATACGGAATTGGATTTTGGTACAACTTATGATTATTTTACCCTTGGTACAACAATAAAACCACTGTCTTTCACTACCGCCTTTTCATTCATGAGGATTGCAACGGCTGATATACCGATAACCGAAGCAGGAGCGGACACAATCCCGGGGACCAATTATCCTGAAATAGTGTATAGGGGCAGTGCTTCATATAGAGCATCCTGTTATACCCTTTCACTTTCAAAAAGGATAAAAGACTTTGGTATAGGGATAAACGGGAAATTCATAGATATGCTTCTATATCAATACTCCGGTACAGGAATAAGTGCCGATATCGGAGGATATTACCAGAATAAGATTTTCTTCGGGGGATTAGCTTTCAGGGATATACTCAATACTGGAATAAGATGGAGCGGAGGAATAAATGAAGATTTGCTGCCCGTTAGTTCCGCGCTTCTTGGTTTTACGCTCCTCCGGGGTGAGGGATGGTTTGAAAAAGGAATAATTGTCTCGGGAAGAGTCGATAAAGTTATTTCCAGAGATATCGATCCTGTATATTACGCGGGGTTAGAATGGAGTGTCGCGGGAATTCTTCCTCTTAGATTCGGAGTCGAAGATAAAAATATCGCCTTTGGTATGGGTTTCAACTCAGAACACTTGTACTTCGACTATGCATACTCGACAAGAGAAGAAATAAAAGGTAATCATAATATCTCGATTGGATGGAAATGGTGAGGGGAATGGGACGCAGATGAACGCAGATTTTATGGATTTTAAAATACCACACCCCACCCCGGTTATTTAGCCACGGATGAACACGGATAAAAAAAGCAATTGGAATGGGACGCAGATGAACGCAGATTATCAGGATTAAATTTTGTTTTAATTTAAAAAAACGATATGAAAGCTAGAGTGTTTAAACATAAGAATCTGACAGATAAAATTATAGAAATTTTTTATAAAGTTTATAATGAACTGGGCTATGGTTTTTTAGAAAAAGTTTACGAGAATGCTATGATGATTGAATTTAATGAAGTTGGAATTAATGCTAATACTCAGATTCCGGTAAAAGTTGAATATAAAGGTAAAATAGTGGGTGAATACTTCGCTGATATTTTAGTAGATAACAGTGTAATAGTAGAAATTAAGGCCGCAAAGTGTTTATTAAAAGAACACGAAGCTCAATTGTTAAACTATTTGAAAGCCACAGACATTGAAGTCGGCTTACTTTTGAACTTTGGTTCAAAGCCCGAAATAAAGCGTAAGGCTTTTGATAATCTTAGAAAATGAATGGAAGGCAGATGAATACAAATTTAAAGGATTTAATTTTAAGCTGTTTTAAAAATAA
>Ga0315545_1004310_pt1 | contig 11778 bp, 12 predicted proteins | sample SalMarSW160210MG_FD_203096 | JGI IMG/M metagenome (GOLD analysis project Ga0315545, IMG submission 203096) | Salt marsh sediment microbial communities from the Plum Island Ecosystem LTER, Massachusetts, United States - Salt Marsh Sediment SW1602-10 ...
GCTATTGCTGGCTCCGTCCTTGCTAAAAAGTTTCTCAATATCTCCGATCCTGCAATAGGCTTGTTAAGCACGGGTGCTGAACAAGGCAAAGGGAGTGAGTTAGTTCGTGAGGGCTATCCCCTTCTTAAGAACAGTGGGTTGAATTTTATTGGCAATGTAGAGGGCAGTGATATCTTGAGTGGGAGAGCCAACGTCATAGTGTGCGATGGATTCGTTGGCAACGTTCTGCTTAAGTTCTATGAAAGTGTGGGAGACCATGCACTGGAATGGATGAAGCACAAGTTCAACAAGTACCCCCCGTTGGGTAGTATGGCCGGACTATTGTTTGGCAGGGTATTCCCACTAACTAAAATGTCTTACGAAGGAGAGGAGGAAGGCAGTGGTATTCTATGGGGAGTTGATGGTGTAGTCATAATAGCACACGGAGCGTGCCGGGCTCCGGACATAGTCCATGGCATAGCGAGTGCCAGGAAGGCCGTGGAGGTTGATATTATCGGTAGCTTAAGGTCAGAATTGGAGAAGTCTCGAAAGGAAGGAAAAGCATAAAGGAGGTACAAATGTCTGTCGAAGAGCAAATAAGGGACATTGTGGCTAACATCGTTCATGTTGACAAGAGCGCTATTACTCGTCAGGGCACCTTTAAGGATTTGAAGGCAGATTCCCTGGATATAGTACAGGCAATGGTAGCGGTGGAAGACGCCTTTGATATCGAAATTCCCGATGAGGAAGCTCAGAAATTTCAGAACTTCGGCGATTTTGTTGACTACGTAGAAAGCCATGTGGCCAAAAAGGAGGGGCAGTAGACGTGTCCCTTGAGGGTAAACTGGCTTTGGTGACTGGTAGTGGACGGGGCATTGGTCGGGCCATCGCCTTAGAACTTGCTTCGCAGGGCAGCGATATTATTGTCAACTTCTTCCGCCGCCGCGAGGCTGCTGAGCAAACGGCCAAGGAGATTGAGGCTAAAGGAGTGCAAGCTGAGGTTATCAAGGCTAATGTGGGGGACCCGGCAAAGATCGACGAAATGTTTGATACAATTAGCAGCAAGTTTGGCCATCTAGATATCTTCATTAACAATGCCGCCTCAGGTGTAGGCCGGTCTATAATGGACTTGGACGTCAAAGCTTGGAACTGGACTATGGACATTAATGTCAGGGCCTTTCTGCTCTCGGCCCAGCGGGCAGCTAAGTTAATGGAGGGGAGGAGCGGTAAGATAGTCAGCATCTCCAGCTTGGGTTCATTTCTGGTGTGGCCCACGTATGCTGCTGTAGGGGTGTCTAAAGCTGCTCTGGAAGCGCTAACTCGTTACTTGGCAATAGAACTGGCCCCTAAAGGGATTTGTGTTAATGCTGTAGCTGCTTCTGCTGTGGAGACAGAGGCACTGAAGTTTTATATTAAGGAAGGGTTCGTGACAGATTCCCGTCAGGCAACGCCAGCGGGTAGGATGGTGACCCCTGAGGATGTAGCTGATGTCGTTGCTTTTCTATGCAATGAAGAAGCTTTTATGATACGAGGGCAAGTAATCATCGTTGACGGAGGCACATCTGTAACGCCTTTTGTCATGCCGAAGGAGGGCTAGCAGTACCACTGGCGAGATAATCTCTGAGGAGGTAAATAAGGTGGATATGCCGCGTGTTGTAGTTACTGGTATGGGCACTATCAATCCCCTGGGTCTGGATGTGGAGGAGTTCTGGCAGGGGCTGGTCGCTGGCAAATCGGGAGTTGGTACTATCACCCGTTTTGACGCCAGTAAGTTCTACGTGAAGGTAGATGCTGAGGTGAAGGGGTTTGACCCCACGAAGTACATGGATCCCAAGGTGGTAGATCGCAATCCAAGGGCAGTCCACTTTGCCATAGCTGCGGCTAAGGAAGCAGTAAAATCGGCCAAATTGGACATGAGCCAAGAGTACCCTGAGCGCGTGGGTGTCGACACTGGCTGCATGATAGAGACCTCCTATATTGTTAAGCAGAACGACCTGTTCGAGAAGCGGGGGCCAAGAAGAGTTGACCCGCTGTTCGTAGCCAAATCGTCGCCAAGCACAGCGTCAATGCAGATAGGCATGTTCCTGGGGGCCAAGGGCCCTAACACCAGCGTGAATAGCCTTTGTGCTACTGGGACTGATGCCATTGGCGTGGCCTTTAATTTCATCCGCTTGGGCTACGCCGATGTGATGATAGCCGGTGCTGCGGATTCTAGCTTATCCGCGGTTGGCATGGCTGGTTTGGATATTGTGGGAGCTCTTTGTCGAGAGCCAGACCCAGCTAAGGCTTGCCGCCCCTTTGACCTAAATCGCAGTGGCTTTATTTATGGCGAAGGAGCAGGGATAGTTGTTCTGGAGAGCTATGAACATGCCCAAAGGAGGGGAGCACCGATTCTAGCTGAAATTGGTGGTGCTGGGTGGTCTTTCGATGCCTATGACCAAACCGCTCCTGTTCCTGAAGCAGAGGCCTATGCTATGAAGGCAGCTCTACAAGCTGCCGGGGTGAAGCTTGAAGAGGTTGACTATATTAATGCCCACGGCACCAGTACCAGGCTGAACGATTCCAACGAAACCAAGGCTATCAAGATGGTCTTCGGGGAACATGCTTATGACATCCCCATAAGTTCGACCAAGTCTATGATTGGTCACGCGGTAACGGCTGCTGGTGCTATTGAAGCCATCGCCTGTATTCTAATTATGAATAAGGGTATTATTCACCCTACCATAAACTATGAGACTCCTGACCCAGAATGTGACTTGGACTATGTTCCCAATGTGGCAAGATCAGCACAAGTAAACGTTTGTCTGAAGAATGGCTTTGGCCTTGGCGGAGAAAATTGCTGTCTGGTGCTGAAACGCTTCAGCGGATGAACCTGACTCAGTGTCATTCTGAGCCATAGGCGAAGAATATCAAGGGGGCGAAAAATGGAATTAGCAGATAAGGTATCGCTGGTAACTGGTGCCTCTCGAGGCATGGGTAGAGCTATTGCCCTGAAGCTTTCCAGTCTTGGTGCCAAGGTGGCGGTAAACTATGTGGCAATTGAGGCTGATAATAAAGCTGATGCAGACAGCGTGGTGGAGACCATAACCCGTCTAGGTGGGGAGGCCATTCCGGTTGAAGCTGACATTCGAGATGGCGATGCAGCCAAAGCCATGGTGCAGCAAGTAATCGATAAGTGGGGCAAGATAGACATTTTGGTAAACAATGCTGGCATTACTAGGGATACTTTACTGATGAGAATGTCTGAAGAGGCCTGGGATGATGTAATAGATACGAACTTACGGGGGGCCTATCTGTGCACCAAGTTTGCTCTGCGTTCTATGATAAGGCAAGGGTGGGGGCGCATCGTCAACATTGCCTCCATTGCCGGAGTGATAGGCAATGCTGGGCAGACTAATTACGCTGCTTCCAAGGGGGGGTTAATCGCCTTTACTAAAAGTGTAGCTCGAGAGGTAGGCTCCCGCAACATAACGGCAAATGCTGTGGCACCAGGCTTCATCAAAACTAGACTGACCGAAAAACTATCTGATGAGATAAAAAACTCTATTCTGTCGATGACATCGTTGCGTCGATTTGGAGAGCCTGAGGAGGTGGGTGAACTGGTAGCTTTTTTGGCTAGCGATAGGGCTAGCTACATTACCGGACAGGTCATTGGCATAGATGGGGGGATGTGGGCCTAAATCAGTCGCTGCTATAGAATCCAAACTCGGCAAGGCCTTGTCTATGGTGGCGTGCAACTTCTTGCCCGCCGCTCCTTCTCTAGCTATGTCAACCATCCTAAATTGCCCAATCGAGACTCCTGCCCTGCTGTGCTGATCTGGCTGCTTCTAGAGCGATAAGTAGCTCATGACTCTCAACAGTTTGGGAATCAACGGCTTCAATTGTTGTTTTCCGTAGCCTTTCCCGAGTTAGGTCTCTAACCTCTGTAGCCACCCCGTACGCCATGGTAAAACCGGAAGTCATCAAGATATGGACAATGGACTGTGCTCTTTGGCTTATCTGCCGGTAAGCTTCTAGGTAACCCACTTAGTCTTCGCTGTACCAACCAAGCCGGAGCGCTCCAGGCGTCCAGTGGACTGTATGTATTAACGAAACACCCGTGATGTGGATTTCCTTGACTGATACTCGCGATAGAAGCTGTCGCTTGAGCTTCTCTGCTTGCTCTGACACATTACCATGGCTCACCACAGCATGCACCATTTTATTTTGGTTTCTCTCCTTTACTATGCTAACTAGTTTTCTTATTGCCTCATCCTTGGTTCTAGTTCTGGTGACCGGTGTTGCTACTCCCTTCGTAGCAGCGTCAAGTTCCAAGATAGATTTCACCGCTAGGGCTGAATTCACCCATGCAGCTGCTTTGCCTACTCTCCCTCCCCTTCGCAGATAGTACAACGTATCCAGTATGTAAAATAGGTTCAATCTTGGTATCAAGTCATTGACAACAGCAACTACCTCAGGAAGAGTCTTGCCGTCGCGGGCAGCCCTCGCCGCTTCCAGAACACAAAGCAGTTGTGCTCCACATTCGGCATGGGAGTCGATTACCTCAATAGTGGTTTGGGGTAGCTCCTCTTTGGCCATGTTTTTGGCCCGCACGGCCTCTTTGTAGCCCATTCCAATCCATGAGGTATAATGAATATGTAGGATGGCTTTTGCTTTCTGACTCAGTTCACGATAAGCTTCCAGATATTGTGCTGCGGTGGGAGACGAAGTTGTGGGCAGATTTTCCTTCTGTGCTAATCGGGTATAGAGTTGATCTTTATTCACCTCTGTTTCCACGTAGCTTATGCCATCCATTATTATATAGAGAGGTATCACTTTGATACTGTATTCCTCAGCCATCTCTGGCGGTATGCCGGATATGGTGTCAGTCATAATAGCTACTTTGTTCATCGCAACCTCTCTAGCCTTGGCCAGGAGACTCGCTCAATAGGATGTAGCATAAAATGCAACTTCAATCACCTCTATTCTTGTCCTGGGGAGCTTTTCCCGGGCTATCTGTTGAGCTCGCAAGGCTATCGTATAGGCTGGGGTAAAGGTTTGAGTAATGGAAATGTGCAGAATGGCCTCGGCCCTTCGGCTCAGCTCCTGCCATGTTTGGAAGCACTCTACCACGCCAAATGGCGCTGTTGTAGGTAGATTCTCCTTTTTACCTAGTAGGGTATAAAAGTTTTCCATATCGACCTGTGGGTGCAACTAGTCTTCGTTCCCCATTCTGATGTGAAAAGGGATAATAGTGATGCACTTTTTCTTTGCGGCGTCCGCAAACATGCAAGCCAAGCTCACCGTGATAGCTACTTTGTTCATGTTAGTCTCTTCACTGCCGGGACCGGTCAATAGACGGGTAATGCATCGCCAGCCGATGTATTATTCTACACCAGGAAGAAGTTTTGTCAAGTGAGGCACCGGTTTGAAGTGAACGTGCTGCGATGGGGTAAAGCTATTCGGCAGATTCCTCAGTCGGAATAAACCCAGGCAGGCTGTTGAGCGCGTGTTTTCGTACTTGCCTTGTCCTTACTTCTAGGGCTTACGGGGCAATATGTCGTCTTATGATGTATTGACGGGAATTGAGACCGAGATAGATAATTGCGGGAAATAATTTCTGGAAGGTGCAAATGAATATTAAGGAAATGCTAGAAGAGATTGCCAGTGAGGTGCCACAGAAAACTGCCATTGTCCTTGGTACCCAAAGAGTCGGCTATGGGGAACTGGACGCGGCTTCCAACCGGGTAGCTAATGCCCTCATAAACTTGGGATTGCGAAAAGGCGAGCACGTGGCCATTTTGCTTTCCTATAACCCAGATTGGCTGATTAATTATTTTGGCGTTGTTAAAGCTGGTGGAAAGACCGTGATACTTAGTTCTATGCTCAAAGCACCTGACTATGATTCCCTGTTGCGTGATTCTGATTCCAAAATACTGCTCACTGAGAGGAACTTCGTCGAAATGCTGTCTTCTGTTCTGCCCACTATCCCTCTGTTGGAGCGTACTATGGAGGTTGATAGTGACTCCTATAAGGAAATGGTGGCTGGTAGCTCTGCCATATCACCGGCTGTTGACATAGAAGATGACGATGAGACTGCCATCATATATACCTCAGGCGTTTTGGGAAAGCAGAAGGGTGTCGTGCATACTCATAGTTCACTTATGGCAGCCGCTAGCATAGTGGCACCTGGTTTGGAGCAAACGGGTGAGGATGTCTGCGTAGGAATGATCCCATTCTTTTACCTTCTGGGTCTGGCAGTTGTTGGCCTGATTTCCGTCATGAAGGGGTCTACTATGGTGCTTCTTCCTCGTTTCACCCCCAAGAATGTTCTAGAAGCTGTGGAGCAGGAAAGGGCGACCATGCTCGTGGGCGTCCCGGCTATGTTTAATGCCCTGGCCATGTTAGATGAAAAGACCCTCAAGGAATGTGACCTCAGTTCACTGCGAATGGCGCTTACCGCCGGGGCAAAAGCCTCAGTTCATCTCATGCAGGATTTAGAGCGAAAGTTTGGCTTAACCCTGTGTGAAATATATGGGACTACTGAGGCTATTGCTACCACCCTCGGTGATATGCACAACCGTAAACTGGGCACAGCCGGCAAGCCAATTGAAGAAGTCAAGCTAATAGACTCGGATGGTAAAGAAGTTCCTCGTGGGGAAACTGGTGAGCTTGTTTGCAGGAGCCCTCAGGTAATGAAGGGCTACTATAGAGCCCCCGAGCTTACCTCTCAGGTGCTCAAGGATGGCTGGTTTCATACTGGCGATCTGGTCAGGATGGACGAAGACCGCTACATAGAATACATAGAGAAGAAGTCATTCATCATAGTGACCTCGGCTGGAATTAAGATTCCACCTACAGAGGTTGAAGATGTACTTTTGAAACATCCCAGTGTGGCGGAGGCAGCATATGTCGGCATCGTGGATGAGCACGGAGGGCAAATACCCACTTTGTTTGTCGTGCCCAAGGAAGGGCAAAGGGTTACTAAACAGGAGATACGTAGTTTCTGCGGTCAAAGCCTGGCCGACTTCAAAATGCCTCGGAAGATTGAGTTTGTGGATAGCATACCCAAGACTGGCTCAGGTAAAATAGACAGGAGGCGACTCAAAGAGACAAGGACGAGTTGAGAAAGAAGACCAAAATTGGCGGAGGCAGGCGTTTTCCAGGGGTCAAAAAGAGCCATGCTATAGCTATTGCAGGTTGATGAAGCAGAATCAATTTCAATTCCAGCAGTCTCATTTGTTGAGCACCTTGTGGCTGATAGCTTGGACTGTCTAGGGTCAATTACCGCACGTGTTGCGAAGCCTGGCTAGCAAGCTGGTACGCAGCGGTATCTCCAGCTATAACGGCAATGCGCTAGCTTCAATCCCTTTGTGTGCCTAACGCTTCTACCATTGGACAAACATGGGCATGATTACATGAACATAGTTGTCCACGCCCATAGGGCGGATGACTCCGGGACTCGATGGGGTGGTAACCTCCAGAGCAACTTGAGATTGGCGAAGAATGCTTAACACATCGGCGAGATATTTCACGTTGAAAGCGATTTTGGCCTCTTCCCCATCAACCAGGGCATCAATTTCGCTAACATTGCTGCCAATTTCCTCAGCCTGAGCGGAAACAGTTACCTTACCTGGAGTGAGTTCAGCGCCAGGCGTGATAACCAAACGGACGATGCCACTGGCATCGCGAGCAAATATAGAGGACATCTTAGTAACTCGCAGAAATTCACTGACGTCTATTACTGCTCTGGTGGTATAGCTTTGAGGAATGACTTGGGAATAATTCGGGAAGGAGCCCTGAATGAGCTGGGAAACTATCTCGGCTTCCTTGAGACGGAAGAGGGCCTGGGTCTTTTGCTGGTTTATGACGATTTCCACTGGTTCCTCCTGTTCACCAAGGAGGCGATTTAGCTCGTTAAGTGTTCTCGCTGGGATGATTACCGTGGTTTTCTCATTCATTGGGGAGGCAAGGGTCATTTTGTGGACAGCTAGCCTGAAGCCATCGGCGGCTGCCAGGTTAAGCTCCGTTCCATCAAATTCAGTGTTGATTCCAGTTAACACAGGGCGAGATTCTTCAGTGGCGGCGGCGAAGGCAACCTGGGTGATTGCTTCTCTAAGGGCGGTTGCTTCAATATTGGTGCTTATGCCGTCGCTTATTTGGGGGATGGGAGGAAAATCCTCGGCATCAATGCCATTGATCTGAGCTTGAAAGCGACCGCTTTTAAGCTCCATAGTGTGGTTGTTAGGGGGCAAGGTGATTTCAATTAAATCATTAGGTAGAGAATTAACGAAGTCAATCAGCAATCGAGCAGGAATGGTTATAGTTCCTTCCTGTTCCACCTTGCTCCCAATCCAACACGTAGTAGCTATTTCTAGATTAGTGGCTGCTAGCTTGAGGCGAGATTGCTCAGCGACTAAGAGGATATTTTGGGTGATAGGCAAAGTAGACCTGACAGCTACAGCTCTACCAGCTATGCTTAGTCCTCTGCTCAAGTTTTCTTGAAGACAAGATAATTTCATAGCATACCTCCAACAGTTTTAGACAAGCAATACTATACTATTGGCAACTGTTATAGTCAATGAATCGTTTTAATACTTGCCGTGCTTTCTGGCTAGCTTGGGCGCGGTGACTGATCTGGTTCTTTATGGCTAAAGGGAGTTCAGCCATGGTTTTGTCTATCTCAGGGAGATAGAAGACGGGGTCATAGCCAAAGCCATTATTTCCTCTAGGTTCAAGGGTAATTATGCCATGGCACTCACCACAGCAGAGTTCTAATTCATCCTTTGGTTTAGCTATGGCAATGACACATTTAAACTGGGCGGTTCGTCTTTCCCATGGGACACCGTTGAGTCTAGCCAACAGAGCTCTTATCCTGTCTAGATCTGTGGCATCTCTGCCAGCGAACCGAGCTGAGTGAATTCCTGGCTCACCATCAAGAACATCCACCCCAAGCCCTGAATCATCAGTAAGGCTGATAAGTTGGCTTAATTTGGCATAGGTAGTAGCTTTCATTTGAGCATTTTGTTCATAGCTATTCCCCGACTCGGTAGCAATTGTGCTTATTCCTTGTTCAGCCAGCGTAGTTATTTGATAGCCGAGGTTAGCAAGGAGAAAGCGGTATTCTTTGACTTTCCCCGGGTTGGCGCTGGCCAGGAGCAACTTGGGCATTCTATTCATCGATTGGTTGAAATCTTGGAGCTAATTTCTTGTTTACTTCGGGCATTGTGGTGTATTCCATTTCATCCAGTGGCAGGCGGTGCGGCTCGAATGGCCCCATACCACGTAGTAGGTCTGCTATGGTGTTTGCCCGCTGGCGAGCTGGGTCGAAAGCTGGGTCATCAAAAAGGTCACTGGCACCAATGAGCTTGCCGTTGGCCAATTGAAAACCAGCAGCTATTACTCTCGGTGGACCATCAAAGCGAGTACACCTGGCTTGGCCAAAGGAAACTGGCATTAAGGGACCGTGATGAGAGCCTCTCATCCAACCTTTCACTATATTGACTGAGGCGAAAGGCTCGAGTATTTCGCCTACGGCCGGAAATGTGCCTTGTGCCCTGACAATGCAGACGGGATCGTCTTTGCCTACATATCTCCCGGCTATGAGAGATAACCTTTGAGTAGAGGCAGAGGCAGCAATTTCTCCCGTTGCCCTATGGTAAACTGATTTAGCAGAGTAACGCCCTGGTGAGCCAAGGAAAACGAGCATGTCGTAGATTTCCTCGGGAGCGTTAAAGCTAATTCTTTTTGCTTCTAAGACATCGTGTACTTCGAACCTGAAGCCAGCGTGCATATTAGGGGCAATTACTAATCCTATGGTGTTAAAGGGATCAGCGAATATCTTGTATAGCGGCAGGTTCCAGGCACCAGAGGCAGTCTTGTCTGCCATAAATATGATTATGGTTTCAGCTTTACGCTCGGTGATTTGCATCTCAGCCACACCAGGGCCTAACCCTTTGATATTACCGGAGAAAGCGTCACATAGAAGGTCCTGCCCTGCGCCGTGAAGCTTTAGGCTCTTGGCTATTTCTGTGCATTCCACAAAGGTGTCCCAAGCTAGCTTGTGGACTTGTTTACTGTCTTCGCCTTGCTCATGGGTCATTATTAATTGAAGATCATCACCGCAATTTGTAACGTAATAATCGATGAGGGTCCCTTGCTGTTTGGCGTGCTCCAAGCTTTCCTTGGCGCTTTGTATTACATCTGGATGGCTGGTGGAATGTCCTACATAGCCGCCGACGTCCGCCTTGATAACGCTTAAGGTTATGTCCACTATGTCCTCCTTTATAAAATAAATGCCTTTATGGCTGGAAGCGGTCTATGATATGGACGTTTGACCGGTTTTGTCAAATAATTGTTTCCCGCTCAGGCAGGGAAAAGTTGGGAGTCGAGCTTGGAATAAAAATTAGCCCTTCTTCCTTGTTGCCCATAACGTTTACACTATTTCGGCAATAAAGAAAGCCGGTGTAAGCGGCTATGGAGGCATCGCAGAGGTTGTGGTCGAACATGCTAAGGCACGGCTTGAGACCGGGTAAAAGGTTTCCTAACCTTTCCTTAAGAAAACTTATCCCTTGAGGCGTGCTTTTCTTAGCTATGGTTTTGCCGAAGAGGCGAACCTTGCTGGCGTAAGGATAAACTTCGATGACTTGAAATCCTAGACATGTGAGCTTGTTTTTGAGCTCAATGCCACGGTGAATTAGGCTTTTAATAAAGCTCTTTTTGCTAGTAGGATAGCAGGGGATTCCCTGCTGCCTTAGCTCGTGGTCGCACTGCCTGCCTCTGCTCTCAGACTCCGATTGGCAGGGACAGCTCTCATCGAGACAAGATAATCCCAGTGGCAAGCTCAGAGGAGCATCGATAGCTATTACTCGGGGCGAAATAATATTTATGATGGCGATAATTTCGCTATCCTTGGCTAAGAAGCCGAGGTAAACAGGTTGCAATCTGCTATCTAGACCTAAACAGGCAGTGGGTTTTGATTCATTCGAGGTCAAATCTACACCGAAAACTACAGTATCATTCACTTTGCTCAGTATGAGCCTTTGCCTGTTCTCCTTAGGATTTCTCTGGCTGCCACCACTCCTGAAACTGAAGCCTGAATTAAACCCCGGCTTATGCCAGCACCGTCGCCAGCAGCGAACATATTGCTGATTTCAGTTTCTAAGCATTGCGTCAGCTTTAATTGGCTGGAGTAAAATTTAACCTCTGTTCCATAGAGCAAGGTATGAGACGAAGCGACACCAGGAGCTAACTTATCCATAGCTTGAAGCATCTCGACTATTCCTTTGAGATAGCGGTACGGGAGGACGAAGCTTAAATCTCCGGGTGTTGCTGCTTTCAAGCTTGGTTCTATGAGACTATGCTGGATTCGAGCAGGGGTGGAACGGCGGCCGCCGATTAAATCTCCTAACCTTTGCACTAAGACACCACCGCCAAGGATGTTGGCTAACCTCGCCAGATACTTACCATAGGCAATGGGTTCATGGAAGGGTTCGGTAAAAGTCGTGGACACCAAGATAGCGAAATTGGTATTCTTTGTTTTAGGCTTGGTATAACCGACACCGTTGACTGTGACTACAGGGTCTGAACCGCCGGTGGATTCCATGATTACCTCGCCTCCCGGGCACATGCAAAATGTTCTGACTCGATCATCGAAACTTTTGGAATAGAACTCGAGTTTTGCTTCATATAGTGCTGAAGTTAGCTCTTCCGTAATTACTGATGGCACTTCGATTCTACAACCGACGTCTACAGGGGCAGAATTAAGGTTGAGTTTAAGCTGTTTAGCTTCCTTGGTTAGCCAGTCTGATCCTTCTCTTC
>Ga0315545_1004312_pt1 | contig 11773 bp, 8 predicted proteins | sample SalMarSW160210MG_FD_203096 | JGI IMG/M metagenome (GOLD analysis project Ga0315545, IMG submission 203096) | Salt marsh sediment microbial communities from the Plum Island Ecosystem LTER, Massachusetts, United States - Salt Marsh Sediment SW1602-10 ...
AGCAGGCCGATCGTGATGATCGATATGTTCAGCAGGATCGGTGTCATCGCCGAAGGCACAAAGACCTTGTAGCTGTTGAGAATCGACTGCGAGAGCGCAGCCAGGCTGATGAAGAGAATGTAGGGAAACATAAGGCGTGTGAGAAAAACGGTAAGCTCGATTTTTCCCGAAACCTCCGCAAACCTGGGAAGGAGGTATCTGAGCACGGGCGCAAAGACGAGCGCCGCCGCCACAAAGGGAATGAGGAACATCAGCACCATGGTGAAAAACGTGTGAATGAACTCATCAGTGGCTTCATTTGATTCCTTTTCCAGGTAATCGGAGAAGACCGGAATGAACGCCGCGGTCATTGCGCCCTCTCCCACCAGCCTGCGCAGAAGGTTTGGAAGCATGAACGCGATTGCAAACGCGTCAGAGCTCCCGGTGGTACCGAGCAGGTATCCCCGCACCCACTCCCTTACGAGGCCGAATATCCTGGAGACGAATGTTACCGCGCTCATGCTTGACGCAGACCGCAGTATCACTTTATGGTCCATTTCTTCTCTTTATCCTGTATGCGCAAAATGGCAGGCAGCAAAGTGGCCCTTTTCATACTCGAGGAGGGCGGGCTGCTGTTTGCTGCAGATGTAAGGAAACCCCTTCTGATGAAACAGACGGCAGCTGTTCTTGTACACACACCCGCTTTCCATGAACCGCACGTAAAAGTCCGAGGATTTCGGGTCCCAGAGGTACTGCGTGTAGGGATGCAGAGGGTTTTCCGATATCATGGATTTCTGTGCGTACTCGACGATCCTGCCTCCGTACATCACCGCAACAGTGTGGCTCAACATTCTTACGATTCTCAGGTCGTGGGAAATGAACAGAATGCTGATGTTCCGGTTTATCTGCACCTCGAGGAGCAGGTTGACTATCTGAGACTGAATCGACATGTCGAGGAGGGACAGGGGCTCGTCTGCGATGATAAACTTGGGATCGATCGAAAGCACCCTGGCGATCTCAAGCCTCTTGAGCTCTCCTCCTGAAAGGTTTCCGACAAAATGAGAAAGCATCGCTCTATGGATATTTACCCGTTCGATGCACATCAGTATTTCGTCTCTGAGCTCTTTTCCCTTCACATCCCTGTAGAGGTGTATCGACTCTTTCAACGTTTCGCTCACCCGCATCCTCGGATTGAAGGATGAGCGTGAATCTTGAAATATCATCTGGAAATTTTTACGAAGAGGCCTAATCTGCTTCTCTTTCATTCCGGTAAGGTTCATACTGTCGAAGAATATGTACCCGGAATCAGGCTCGATGAGACGCATGAGCATTCTTCCGATCGTGGTCTTTCCGCATCCGGATTCCCCCACGAGACCCAGGGTCTTTCCCCTGGGAATAGAAAAAGAAATGTTGTCGCACGCCTTTATTACTGCATCCCGTTTATCGCTGTAGAAGTACTTGAAGAGGTTCTGTACTTCAACCGTCTTTTCCACACCGGGTTCCTCACGAATAGAATCGATAACAGCGGATAAAATGCCTGGGCGACACTTCCACAGGCTCCGGGCATGCGGACCTGCACTTTCGCCGGAGAGCTCCTTTTGCATAGGGACACCTCTCCAGAAAGGGGCAGGCGTCCATCTCCTTTTTATTGTTCGGCACACTGCCGGGAATTTCTCTGAGACGCTTTCCCCTCTTTATATCGGAATCATTCGGAACCGAGGAGGCGAGCGCCTCTGTGTACGGGTGCTGCGGGCCGCGTTTCGTCCTGATCACATCGGCTCTCGATCCCTTCTCCACAACGATACCGGCGTACATAACGAGAATATCAGTGGCAATCGTGCTCACGATCCGGATGTTGTGCGAGATGAGAATGAGCGCAAGGTTTCTCTCCATTTGGAGCTCTTCGAGAAGCGCAATGATTCTGTGTATGTTTGTCGTATCGAGCCCGGTTGTCGGCTCGTCCGCAATGAGAAGGCGGGGATCGGAACACAGGGCGATCGCAATGATGACACGCTCAGCCATGCCGATGGAAAGCGCGCTCGGAAATGAAGCCATCAAGACCTCCGGACGGCGAAGCCGCACAGACCTGAGAAGCTCTTCCGCATAAACCTGGATCTCGTATTTGTCCATTTCCGTGTGAAACCTCTGAATCGTTCTCTGAAGCTGCTGCCCCACCGAGATGAACGGGTTGAGGCTCTGGCCCGGGTTCTGAAAAATCATCGATATGTACTTTCCACGGACGAGCTCCATCACCCTGTTCGTTCTTCTCAGCCACTTTTCAGAATCCTTTATGATCGTGTACGGGGACTGTTCGAACTGCACGTAGTCGTCAAGCCCGCAAAAGAGGTTGAGCATTCTCTCTTTTCTGTAATTTTCTTTCGTGCAGAGCCTTCGAAGGATCGTGCTTTCGATTTCTTCCGTGTCCTCATCATCGGGCCTGAAGAAAAATGTCCCCCCGATTATTCCGGGCTCAGACTCCACAAGCCCCATAAGTGAGAGCGCTGTGACTGTTTTCCCGCATCCGGACTCACCCACCACACCCAGAACGGTTCCCTCCTCCACCTCGAGACTCACGTTCTCAACCGACCGGATGAACCGCTTGTTCCGCTGGTCGTAAAAGTAGACTTTCAGTTCATTCAGCTCTGCAAGCACGCACTTACCTCGACACTTTCTCGTTGTAGATGGAGTTCAGGCCGTCACCGAGGAGGTAGAGGCCCATGATGGTAAACATGATAACGAGCGCAGGAATGGTGGAAAGCCAGATTTTCCCCTGGAAGAAGAAGTCCTTGCCCATTGCCACCATGTTTCCCCAGCTCGGTATCGGTTCCTGCACACCGATTCCCAGATAGGAGAGTGAAGTTTCGATCAGCACAGTCTCGCCCAACCCGAGTGTCGCCTGAATAACCAGTACGGATTTCGATGAGAGCCACACGATATGTTTAAAAATAAGGCTCGATTCGGAAAGCCCGAGCGACTTCCCCGCCTCGATGAAGTGCTGACGTTTCAGCACATCGACCTTTGATTTTATATATGAGGAGACCTTCGGTATGCTCGAAAACCCCACGAATGCCATTATCAAATAGATCGATGGATTAAAGAGGACGATGATCAGCAAAATGAGTATGATTCGGGGAATCGAATCGATGATGTTAAGAAAATAAAAAATGATCTTGGAGAAATATTTTGCGTAATAGCCCGAGACGATTCCGAAGAGGAGCCCGAAGGTTGTTGATATGGAGATCGAGATGATCCCCGGGATGAAAAACGCCTCCGTGCCTTTCACGATTCTCGAAAATATGTCCCTCCCCAGATAATCGGTTCCGAAGAGATGCTCCAGAGACGGCGGAAGGAACATACGCGATATATCTATTTCCATGGGGTCCTTTATGAAGCTGTTCGTTATTGAAATCACGAAAAACACCACAAGATAGGAAACCACGAACAGTCCGAATCCGATGGAAACGACATCGCGCACACTTGCCCTCTTCGACAGCGGCACATAGAACTTCTCGATGTTTGGGAGCTCTCTTTCGTAATAGTATCTCTTCATAAAATATCTTTCTCTCTCTGTACTACGCTCGCCGCTCAGGATCGATGAAAAGCAGGAGCATCTCCTTTATAAGCATACCGCTTCGCACGCAGATAACGCTGAGAAACGTGATTACGATCAAAACCGGCAGGTCCCTGTCAAGGGTGGACTGAAATGCAAGCCTCCCCATGCCCGGCCAGTTGAACACATACTCAACGATGACCGCGCCTCCGATGATAAATGGGACCTTTGAGAATATAATCGACACCAGCGGAATCAGAAGCCCCTCGTGAAAGGAGCTCCGCAGCATGGGCTCACCCCGTGCCTTCGACGCAGTTACATACTTGGTGTTCATTACTCTTCTCAGCTCGTTCGAGATGAGCCGGACGATCTCGCTGATCGACTCGTTCCCGAACCCGAGAACGAGAATGGGAAGCACGTAGGAGAGAACCGGATTCCCCCTCTCCGCTCCATGGGGATAGAATATCGGCAGATACCCTGTGTAGCGGGAAACAAGATAGAGGGACAGGTACCCCAGATAAAACACCGGTATGGATGAAAGCAGGTATGTCAGAATGGACAGAGGCCAGGAATACGTTTCGAACCCTCTGAACGCGGAAAAAATACCGATGGGAACGGATATCATCACCGACAAAAAGATGCTCCCGATGGTGAGGATGAGGGTATTTCGAAATGCGGGAAATACGATGCTGTTGATGTCCCTTCCCGACACGATCGAAGTGCCGAACCGAAAGGTAAAGAGCCTCCTGAGAAGGTTTACGTACCCTTCGAATCCGCGCCCTTTTCCGGGAAACTCCCCGGGCATGAGATTAAAGATCAGATAGAGAATCGCGGTTACCCCGACCACGAGAAAGAGCATACCGAACAGTTCTTTGAAAAAGTGCTTCAGAAAGCGGACCATTACTCCTGTTCCTCTTTCGGAATGTACCATTCATTGATGTAGGTAAAGAACCGCGTGGGATGAATTTGAACACGCCGGAGCTTTCTGTTGTACGCAGCGTAGTTGGTGAGTGTCCACAGGTAAGTGTACGGGGCGTCCTGCGCCAGAACTTCATGGAGCTTTTTGTAGATTGTCCGCTTCTTTTCTATATCGAGTGTGGCGCGCGTCTCGTCGAGCAGGGAATCGACCTCCGGATTTCTATATGCCCCGAAGTTGTTCCTTCCCGGCCCGATCTCTCTGGAGTGAAAAAGCGACGATATGTCGAATGAATCATCAAAGAGCCAGTCGGCATAGATGATGTCAAAATCGTGCTCGACAAATACACTTTCCGTCCACGCCTTCCACTCGAGCCACTCGATATTTACCTGTATCCCCACAGTTTTCAGATAGCTCTGGAATGCGAGGATCACTCTTTTGGTGGTTTCATTTTCCTTGGAGATCGGCACCACCATTTTGAACTCGAGGGTGTAGCTTCCCCGTTTTCGAATACCATATTTGGTGGTTTCGGTAAATCCCGCCTGATTGAGAAGCTGCTTTGCCGTTTCGGGCCTGTAGGGAAGGGGTTCAACGTCGAGGTTGTAGGCCCAGCTCCCGGGCGCAAAGGGGCCGGATATGAGCTGCCCCTTTCCCTCGAAGAACGAGTCGAGCATCTCCTGGCGGTTGATGGCATAGGAGATCGCTTTCCGCACTTCCCTTATCGCCAGCAGCGGGTTTCTCAGGTTGTAGCCGATGAACGAGTAGGAAAGCGTGCTGTAGGGCGCAAGCTCAAACTGTGAATCTCCCTGTATCTCGGAGATATCTCGAGGTGGCACCCGGGTCTCCAGATCGATCCCCCCGTACAAAAGAGTCTGCGTAATGATGTTCTGGTCGGCAAAGGGCCTCAGTATAATCTTGCTGATGTTGGGCGGACCGTGGTGGTAGTCCTCGTACGCCTGCAGCACAACCTCTGACGAAGAGCCTTCCTGGGACACGAAAACGTAGGGACCGGTTCCGACGGGATGCTTATAGAGCAAAAGCTCCTCGTCCCCCTGCAGGAAGGAGTACTCCTCGAGCATGAACGCCGGGACGATCTTGAAGCTGAACTTTCCCAGAACGTTGAGAAGAGGCTTTTTCAGCTTGAACTCTACGGTGTAGGTGTTCAGCTTTCGCACGGAATGTATGAAGTTGTACCGTGACTGGAGCGAGGTTGCTGTTTTCGGGTTCATCATTATCTGAAATGTCTTGATCACGTCGTCGGCTGTGAACGCATGGCGTCTGTTCTCTCCGGGCATACTGTGCCACATGACATCGCTTCTGAGCCGAAAGGTCACGGACTTCATATCCTGAGAGAGCTCCCAGCTCTCGGCGAGGTCGCCCTTTATCTCTCCGTCCGGATCGTAATAGACAAGAGAGCCGTATATGAGCTCGATCAGGCGGATGGAAATCGAATCGTTCGCCAGTATGGGAACGAGACGGATCGGGGCACCATACTCTCCGTAGATGAGCGTTCCCCCCCTGTCCTGCGCGTGCACGGGGAGTATCCCGATCACGGTGGTGGTAAGAATACACAGCAGAGTGAACAGTATCTTTTTTTTCATTTTAGAACCCCAGTTCTCGTGATCACACACAGCTATTCGATCAACGCTTCACCGCTTCCTTTCTGCTTATACGAATAGACGGACTGCACAGCATCCTGCAGCGACCGTATTCCCGAAAACCTCTTGCCGAGGGAGAAAAAAATCTCGAGGCTCTCCGGATAGTATTCCCGCAGGTAGTACACGTACGAGAGCTTTAAAAGAAAGTTCGGATCATTGGTTTCTATCTTGTTCTTGTTTCCCTTGTCGCGCGCCCTCTCGAGATAGTACAGAGCCCTGACATACCGCCCGGAATAAAACGAAAGCTCTCCGAGCAGTGCGGTGTCCCTTCTTGTGCGGTTCCACTCGGTTTCATAGATGAACGCCTCGATCGTGTTCATGAGCTCCTTCACGAGCGCGTACTCGACCCCCGATGAAATTACCACCTCCATCATTTCCAGAAGCGAGGACGGCTTTCCGTGAATCCTTCCTGTCTCCCTGTTCAACAGCTTCAGGCCGCGCTTTTCCTTGCCCATGAGGATTTCCGATGACGCTTCGCAGGCCACAGCGCGCACCATGGTGAGCGAGCTGCTCACAGAGAGCTTTTTCGCTTTTTGAGCAAACTCGAGACTTTTCTCATAGTTTTCAAGATACATGTACATCTGGGCAACATAATATGAGGCGAAACTCGCGAGCTCACCGGAGGAAGCCGTGACGATCGGCTCGAGGTTTTTTATGGATTCTCCAAACAGGATTTTACTGTAATTCATCAGTAAAGAGAGGTCGTAAAAACGTATCTCCTTGGCCTGCTCCTTTCTGTACACATAGACCGGTGTATCGAGGTCGACATCGGAAACCTCAATATAAGCCTCATGAAACCGCCCGAGCTCGAGGAGCGTGTACGCGTGGTTCACGGTGAGCATGTTTCGGTACGGAGAGGAGCCGTTATTCAGCGCATCCATCGCGGCCTTCGTCATCTCTTCACCCCTTGCGGGGTTGATTTTCAGATCAGCATAGATGAATCCGAGGGTTGAATAGGACAGGGGGTCATCGGAGGTGACCTTTTTCCACAGATCTTCCGCCTTGTCTTTTTCATCGGATTTGTAATAAGAGGCACCCAGATACACGTGCGCAAGCCCCAGAAGCGTACCGCTGACTTTGCCGTTTTTCACCACCTGGTCGAGCATGCCCGCGGCATCGAGAAACTGATCGTTGAAAAAGTGTCCGATACCCAGAAAGAGCTTTATCTCATCGGGCGGCGCGGTTTCGCGCTCGGTTATCTGGACCAGGTATCCGAGGTTCGTCAGCACATTCATCTGCGCCATTTCACGGTAGAACTCCCCCTTTCTGAAGAGGATTCTTCCCACCGTGTACGCGGCGGTAATGTCCGGCTTGATCTTCTCCTCCTCAAGGGCGTTTTCGATGACCGCGAGAGCCTCATCGAAATGGTTTATTCTGTTGAGCTTTAACGCATTCTCGATCTCTTTCGGAATTGGGTAGAGGAAGTGAACAAAACAGAGAATAAACGCGAGAGAATAGATGAACTTTTTCATGCAGGTTTTATTGCTCATTTTCTTTCTGGTATGCTCGGTAAAAGCTCGAGATCCCTATAAAAATTCTGTCCCAGCCTAATACCTGTGCACGGAATGAGACAAGGCCGTGAGGTGAGACGGTGATGTCGTGATTGATATTGGTACCCGTGTCGACATAAAATTCGTCGCGGTTTTCAATGTTATAAATATAAATTGGATTATATTCACTATCAATGTTTTTAGCGAGCATAATGTGCGTGCTGTCAGGAAACCACGCGGTTCCCTGTGTGTTGTCTTTCACGACATCCGGGATGTGAAAATAGTCCACGAGCTCTTTGCCCGCACTGGGCGCTGACCCGTCTGCAGGAATAACCATGAGGCCCCACCTCTTTGTGTTGAAGGGATCTCTCTCCAGGTTGTAGGTCGTGTAGAACGCGATTTTTTCCCCGTCAGGCGAAAAAGTGGGCAAAATATCGTTGAAAAACCACTTGACCAGCACTTCAGTGGTTTCCGTGTCGGAACCGACATTCCTGATGATGTTGATATCGTGTGACTGCTTTCCTCCAGTCGTGTAGACAATGTTCTTCCCGTCCGGAGACCACTGTGGAAAGAAATCGGTGTCCTCGCTCGTGGTCAGCTGTCTGAGGTCGCCTGTGATCAGATCGAGGAGATAGAGATCGCCGTTTCCCGTCCTTCCCGACGTGAACACGATTTTTGTCCCGTCTGGGGAGGTCTGTGCCTGGCCGTCTTTTTTTACCTCTTCGGTCATCATGAGAAAGTCGCCGAAATCCCGCGGCTGCAGATTCTGACGGATGGCCTGAAAAATCTTGTCTTTGGAATGGACAGAGCCGATAAAGATGTTGTATTCGCCCATGCCCGCATTGGACGTGAATATGTACGAACTGCTGTGCGGAAACCAGGTGAACTCATAATTAAAACTTTCCTGATAGGTGCTCTCAAAGTAATCTTCGATACTCTGTTCTTTCAAGGTATCTTCGAGGGATATTTCCATAGCCTTCTCAACGGAAAAGCTCTGCCCGTCCTCATCGTCCAATCGATATATGAAAATCCTGCTGAAGGTTCCCTGGTCCACCTCAACCGAAAGAAGCAATTCATCCGAGGAAAAGAGGGGGTTATAGGAATTGTAGGGACCGGGTTTCTCTTCGAGCTGCTGAATATGGAGAATCTCGAGCGGGACCTTTTCGTATTCAAGCTTCTTGTGGGGCTCAGGCGTGACCTGTATTTCGACCTTTTTCTCCGGTTTCTTGACCTGAACCGGCTGAGTGTATTTTACCGACTTCGTGCATCCCGCGATCAGGATACATGCGGCGACAGGGAAAATGAGCTGTTTACCTCTCACCTTTCAGCCTTTCAGCCTCCTCTCGATAGGATTTTGCGATGTAGTACTGTTGTTCGAACTCGGTGTCTTTCATTAAATCTTTTGGGAAGAAGTCGAAATAATCGTTCCACGAGTAGTACGCTCGTGTCAAATACTCACTGCTCAGTGTAATATAGTACAGTTTCTGGTAGCACACCGAAAGATAGAAGAGGATATTCTGGCGCTCTTTTTCCGGAAACCGGCTTCTTCTGCTCTTGACGGTTTCAAAGTTTTGCACTGCCTGCAGGTAGTTGTACTGCGCTTTTATCGGGTCCTCATGAAAATATGCCTCGGCTTCGTTATAGTATGCTTGAGCTAAATTATAATACGAAAACAGGTTTTTTGCCTCTCTAATTTCTCCCTCAGGGCCCTCAATCGATTTCCTGTAGAAATCGATGGAAAGTGAATAATCCTTGAGATCCTTGAGGGCTATAAATCCCGCAAACTCCATTGCCTCCCGGTAATCAGGGTGGTCCTGCGGGATGTTTACCAGTACGTTGAGCGCCTCTTCGATGTCTCCTGTTTCGTATGCGTCTTCCGCCCGTTTGATGAAATCCGGAAAGAGCAGTACGATCTCTTTTCCTGTCAGAGACACCTTTTTCTCGCTGAAGTTCAGGTACTTTCGGTGCTTCTTGTACCCCGCAATCTCCAGTTCGAGGAGATGAAACCCGTACGGAACTTCAATCGGCTGTTCATCCGCCGGCGTCACCCCTTTGAACTCGCCGTCGATGAATATGAGAGCCCCCCTCGGATCAGAGTCAACCCAGAACTGGGTTTCTCCCTGTTTGAGATCGAACTCGAGTGTTGCCGTTTTCCCGCTGAACCGCGTTGACAGCTCACCCGGCACATATCCTTCCTTGTAGACGAGAAAATCGATATTGATGTTGGCCTTTACCACAACACTGAGTTTCCCTTCGCTGTCGGTCTGCCCGAACCAATTGTCGTCGACGTACACATTAGCCTCCGATACGGGTTTTCTCTTTGAGGTCACGGCAATGCGCACATCGACATCCTCTTCCTCCACAGCGCTCTTCACATACCGCTTCACCTTTACACCCGGCTCGACCAGATATCCTTCGACAATGTCAATGAGGGCCCCCTTTGCTGTCGTTTGCGCGGTTTCGGTCACTGCAAGCTTCACCACCCGCTTTTTCGCGTATGCTTTCTTTGAATCATCGAAATAGTCGGTGAACCCGTAAAACAGATTTTCGGTGTTCACGCCGTGCATGCGCCCGATGTTGATACTCACATCCTTCTGCACGGTGATTATGTTCCCCTCTATGGGAAAGCTCTCCTTTATTTCAGTCACAATGTTCTCTGACAGAGACTGGAGCTCACGCTGACTCACAAGCTGGTCGATTTCCACTATTGTGTCTCCGAAGTAGTCGACGCAGAGCAGCCGAACGATCAGCCTGTTGTCCTTTTGTCCGACAGTCCCGTATATGTACGCATCGAGCTCCTTTTTTATAAGCGGAATATCCTTCCACGTCCACTGAGCATTTTCCCTCCAGTAGTCGATGTTGAACTGCCGAAACAACCGGGCAACCGTTCTGCTCTCCGCGATCTCGAATGAAGCCTCCGCGCTGAGAAAATCCTCGATTTTTCTCCTCAATTCTTCCGCCTGTCTCTTGAGAAAATAGTCTTTGCTCTCCTGCACGGTAAAAGGCATGACCGCAATTTTCGGAAATACCACATTCTTTCTGTATGCAAAGCTCGTGACGGAGAGCTTCGGCAGGTCCTGCGCTATGAAAAAGGCCTTTTTGAGTATATTCGGCAGGTATCCTTCTGGATTTCGGATAACGATGTCGAGAGGTCCGTCAACACCATCATCGTTTTCGTAGGTGAAGGAATAAAGGCCGTCCTCGTCGGTCTTGCCCATGTATGTTCCGTTGAGGTACACTTCGGCATTCTCCACACCCCTGATCACATCATAGTACTCGGTGTTGATTGCAAGGTCGACGAGAAGCAGCTGATGCAGCAGAACATCGATGAGCGCATCAGGTCTCACCCAAACCTCATCCATCCAGATGTGCTCCCCTTCCTTGATGATCTGAATGTTCTCCTTTTTTAAATCTTCTCCTGAGTACTTCACTGTGAACAGCCCGTTTTTGTCCGTTTTCCCTTCTTCTTTTCCGTTGATGATAACCGACGCGCTCCGGATGAAGCTCCCATTTTTTCCTGTGACGCGAAGCGTGTAGTACATGTGGCCTTCGACAAAGGCGAGGAAATGAGATTTTTCATAACTGGCTGCTATGCCGAGCTGCGCTCGCTCGAGCTCGTTCAGGATGTCGGATTCACCCTCGAGAGTAGGAAACCCCGCGGTGTCTTGTTCCCTTTTTTTCTTCAACCGCCTCTTTTTTTCTGACTCCATCTTGAACCGCGTCTCCCACGGCCCGTACATGTACCCTTCCCTGTCACGCTCGATTATAAGAGAGTAGGATTCTCCCACTGTGAGTGTGACTTCCCTGGTAAAAACCCCGCGCTCGTCAGACCTCCCGATGAATCTCTGATTGAGGTAAATGTCCGCTTCGGGAAGCACATGCCGATCAACCCGGTATACCTCTATCCTGAAAGGCACCGTGATTATCTGCGGTTCTTTTTCTCTTCTCTGCATGAAAAAAACAAAAACCACAACAAAAGACAGAGAAAAGGAGAAAAAAATGATGACAAAACGGTTTATACGGTTCACTTTTTTTTATGTGTGCTGCTCTCTGTATTATTGTGAGGGAGGTTGTATGTTCACGTCTCCCTCATTGAGAATCATGCCATCGACGCTCTCTCCCATTATCGGTTCTCCGCTCCCTGCTTCAATCTCTCGAAGCTTCAGTGTTTCCAGGTCTG
>Ga0315545_1004316_pt1 | contig 11767 bp, 13 predicted proteins | sample SalMarSW160210MG_FD_203096 | JGI IMG/M metagenome (GOLD analysis project Ga0315545, IMG submission 203096) | Salt marsh sediment microbial communities from the Plum Island Ecosystem LTER, Massachusetts, United States - Salt Marsh Sediment SW1602-10 ...
TGATTATTGAAAAGGAAAACAAAAATCGTCAATAGAAAATAGTCAATTGTATTACCCGATGGTGTAATTGGTAACACATGGGCTTTTGGTGCCCACGTTCCAGGTTCGAGTCCTGGTCGGGTAGCTGAAACGAAATACGAAATCCGAAGTACGAAACAAATAATTGGTGAGTGGTGAGTAGTGAGTGGTGAGTAGTGAGTGGTGAGTAGTTAACTCACCAATTAACTAATTAACCAATTAACCACTTTGTTTCGGATTTATGCGCAACACGGGTTACGCTTTACCGGATATGAGGTTTTATGGCTGAAAGAGTAGCGATAATTTTGGCAGCGGGTGTCAGCAAAAGGATGAATACCCAGATAGCAAAGGTTCTGCATGAGGTATGCGGACGGCCTATGCTGGCATACGTGCTCGATGCCTGCCGTGAAATCGGTGTGTCAAAGATATATGTCGTCGTTGGCTTCTCGGGGGAGCATGTGAAAGAGCGGTTCAGTCCCCAGCGTTTTGCCTCGAGCTCAGCCGAGCCGCAAACCGAAGCAGCAGCCGAGGATATTGTCTGGGTAGAACAAGAGGAGCAGCTGGGAACAGCTCATGCGGTTTTGTGCTGCAAGGAACATCTTAAGGATTTTGAGGGCGAGACACTGGTACTTTGCGGCGATGGGCCTCTGATACGAGCCGAGACATTGAAGACACTAATAGAAAAGCACGAGTCGGGGCAGTCGGCTGCGACATTGGCAACGGCGGTTCTGGATGACCCGAGCGGGTACGGGCGAATAGTCCGTGATGCATACGGCAATATGCAGGGTATCGTTGAAGACAGTGACTGCACTCCGGGGCAGTTAGCTATCAAAGAAATTAATCCGAGCAATTATCTTTTCGACAATAAAGTCCTTTTTGAAGCGATAGAGAAGGTCAAGCCCGACAATGTCAAAAAAGAGTATTATCTGACAGATGCGGTCTCCGGTATCATCGGGACAGGTCATAAGGTTGAAGCGATTACGGCGCTCTCGCCTGAGGAGGCGGTTGGTATCAACAGCAGGGCGCAGCTTAGCGCAGCGAGCAAGATTATGCAGCGTCGGATTCAGCGGGAGTTAATGGATAGCGGCGTAACAATAGTTGACCCTGCTAATACGTGGATTGATGCGAGAGCGCAAATCGGCCAGGACACGGTGATTGAGCCGTTTACGTATATTCACGGCGAGGTCAAGATCGGCCGGGGCTGTCGAATTGGGCCTTTCGCTTATTTGAGGCACGGGACGGTTTTGAAAAATGATGTTGTGTTAGGCGTTTATACGGAAGTTAAGAATTCGATTTTGGCTGACGGCGTTCGTGCCCGGCACCTCAGCTTTATCGGTGATGCTACTGTGGGAGAAAATGTTAATGTGGGGGCCGGCTCGATAACGGCTAATTTCGACGGCCAAAATATCAGCCGTACAAATATCGGTAATGACTGCTATATCGGTTCCGGCGCAGTGCTGATAGCGCCGCTTGAGCTAAATGACGGCTCACATATAAATGCAGGGACAGTGGTTTCGCAAGAAAGTATAAATGAATTAGGCGGAAAGGCAGAGAGAGATGTTTCTGAGGGATAATCTGAAGATATTTTCCGGCAGCAGTAATCCGGCATTAGCAGGTGATGTTTGTAAGTATCTGGGGATTCCGGTCGGCGGCGCTCAGATAGACAGATTTCCGGACGGAGAGAAGGTCATCAGGGTTGAGGATGATGTTCGGGGTAGAGATTGCTTCGTTTTGCAGTCAACGTGTGAGCCTGTCGATGAGCATTTGGTGGAGCTTTTAATTTATTTGGACTGTTTGCGAAGGGCCAGTGCCAGTCGTATCACTGCGGTTATTCCTTATTTCGGGTATGCCCGTCAGGACAGGAAAGATGAAGGGCGTGTTCCTATTACGGCGAAACTGGTGGCCAATCTTATCACGACCGCCGGGGCTGACAGGGTATTGGCGATAGACCTGCACGCCAAGCAGCTGCAGGGATTTTTTGATATACCGGTTGACCATCTGACGGGCGAGCTGGTATTGAATAAGTATTTCAGAGACAAGAAGATTAATAACCTGACGGTGGTTTCGCCGGACGTTGGTAATATGAAGATTGCAGCCAGATATGCGGAGCACCTTGGGGGAGAGCTGGCGATTGTGTATAAAAAACGCTTCAGCGGCAGCGAGGTAGAGGCCAATGAGATGATAGGTGAGGTCGAAGGCAGAAATATCCTGATGTGCGACGATATTATTGCCACGGCCGGGACAGTGTGCAGTGCCGCCGGTCTGCTTAAGGCGCGTGGAGCTGAGAAAATATATGTCGGTGCCACACACGGCATTTTTGCATTGCAGGCATTAGAACGGCTGGCCGAAGCGCCAATTGAGGAAGTGGTAGTAACCGACACTATACCATCGAGTGAACAGGCCAAAAAGGTTGACAGTGTTAAGGTATTAAGCGTAGCAGCCATGTTAGGTGAAGCGATAAAGAGAATTCACAGAAATGAATCGATTAGTAACTTGTTCAACAATATTTAATCAGGATAGAAGATCGGACATCCCATTTTGCAATAATGCAAAAGATGACGCCCCGATTGAAGTGAGGATATTATGGAAAAAACATTGCTTCTGAAAGCAGAATTGCGGGAACACGCCGGGTCAAAGCACGCAGCAAAGGTGCGTAAGCAGGGCAGAATACCTGCTATTGTGTACGGGCACAAGCAGGAACCGGTGGCTATTTCGTTAGATGCACACAACTTTGTGGAAGGACTGCATCACGGGCACCGGCTGATGGATGTGCAAATCGGTAGAAAGAAGGAAAAGATAATAGTCAAAGACATGCAGTATGACTATTTAGGTAAAAACATCATTCATGCGGACCTGATGCGGGTCAGCGTAGCCGAAATGGTTAAAGTAACAGTTCCTATTGAGCTTAAAGGCGCAGGCGCAGCTAAGGGCACGCACGAAGGCGGCATTATTGAAGCACATGCAGACCACCTGGAAATTGAGTGCAAGGCAACTGATATTCCGGAAGCGATCGCCGTCTCGGTGAAAGAGGTGGGAGTTGGTGACTCTTTGCATGCCGGTGACATTGAGCTGCCGGATGGTGTTGAACTGGTAAGCTCGCCTGAGATGCTTGTTGTTACGTGCCACCTGGTTGCCGCTGCCAAGACCACCGAGGAGGTTGAAGAGGAAATGCCGGTTACTCCTGAGGTTATAAGCGAAGCTAAGGAGGCAGAGGGAGAGGAGAAAGAATCTTCAGAAGGCAAAAGATGAGGCCTTTTGGGCACAAGTGAACTATGGGCGATATGAAAATTGTCGTCGGCCTGGGTAATCCGGGCGATGAGTATATTGATACGCGACATAATACAGGATTTAAGGTAATTGATTCGCTGGCCGAGGCGTTAGAGATAGAGGTAAGAAAGAGAAAATTCGGCGCCCGTTTCGTGTCGGGCGAATTTGCAGATAAGAAGTTAATACTGTTAAAGCCGTGGCAGTTTATGAACCGCAGCGGGCAGGCTGTCGCAACAGCGATGGGTTTTTACAAGCTCGACGCCGGAGATTTGCTGGTGGTAACGGACGATATGGACCTTGAGCCGGGCCGGATTCGGATTAGGGCGAAAGGCTCAGCCGGGGGGCATAAAGGTCTGGCTGATATTATGGAAAAGCTCGGCACGAATGAGTTTGCCCGCTGCCGGATTGGCATTGGCCAAAGTGGTAGAGAAGATGCTGTGGATTATGTTCTTAATAAGCCCACAATGGCAGAGAAATCACTTCTTGCCGGGGCGATTGAGAAGGCGCGAGAAGCAGTGCTTTGCTGGATAGAACACGGTACCGAGAGAACGATGAACGAATTTAACAGGTTCGATGAATAAGCATCGTGCCTTATGCGTTTGGAGTAATAAAGTTATGCAAAATTGAGGTTAGGCATATATTATTTAAGGAAATCATTTTTTTGATTTTCTTAAATAATCATACAGCCGCTTGCCGGGCAATAATTAATTGTTTGAAAAGAAAAAAATAAAAAGACAATTTTTTCTTTTCAAAGTATGGCTAACCTCGATTTTGCAGAAGTTTTTTTTGAGTAAAGTAAAACAGATAATTTTATATAGAATAAATTTAAGCTGGAGGTAATTAGCTTGGAAACCGTAGCGAAGAACAAATTATACGAAGGGATGTTTCTTGTTGATTCATCCAAGGCCGGGGCAGATTGGGACGGGATTATCGCGGCCATCAGAACGATACTGGAAAAAGCCGGGGCTGAGATTGACTCGATAAGAAAATGGGACGACCGGAGGCTGGCCTACGATATTAAAGGCAAAAGCAGAGGGACGTATATCCTTAGTTATTTCAGAGTCGATGGCGCAAGGATACGGGATATCGAAAAGTCTGTTCGGCTCTCAGAGAAAATTATGCGTGTTCTGATTCTCAGCGCTGAAAAGCTAAGTCCCGAGGATATTGAGAAAGAAACTCCTGCCACGAAGTTGGAAATGGAAAAGGAAAAACAGAAAGCGGCCAAAGAAGAGGCCCAGGAGACTGAAGCGAAGCAGGAAATCGCTCCTGAAGAAGCGGGGGAAGCTGAGAAAGCAGAAGGAGTCGAGGAAATGGAAGAAACCAAGCAGTTCCCGGAAGAAAAGACTGAGTATTCGCAGGCATCAGAGGTAATCGCGGGTCCAGAGGTAAGCACGGCGTCGGATGATTTTATAGAATGGCAGCCAGAGTATGACCAGATTGAAGGTTCCGAACAGGCTGACGAACAAGAGCAACGACAGCCTTAAGTTTTTTTTACGGCCAATCTGGGCAGGCTCTGCTCAGGACAGGTTTCACAGGGGTGACAAGTTTAAGTTTGAAGCAATGAGTTTTGCAAAATTGAGGTTAGGCATATATTATTTAAGAAAATCAGGTTTTTTGGTTTTCTTAAATAATCAAATAAATGTTTACTGAGCAATAATTAATGTTTGAAAAGAAAAAAACAAAAGACAATTTTTTTCTTTTCAAAGTATGCCTAACCTCGATTTTGCAGAAGACTTTTTGAATCAGAAAGAAGAGGTTAAGCATGGCTAATTTTAACAAAATTTTGCTAATGGGCAATCTGACCCGTGATCCGCAGCTGTCGTATACACCGAACCAGACGCCGGTGGTTGATTTCGGGCTGGCGACGAACCGCAAGTGGACGGGCCAGGACGGTAGTCAACGTGACGAAACGTGTTTTGTGGACTGCCGGATGTTCGGCAAGAGAGCTGAGGTAATCAACAAGTACTGCAAAAAGGGAAATCCTCTGTTTATTGAAGGGCGCCTGACTTTCGATAGCTGGGAGGCGCAAGACGGCTCGAAGCGGAGTAAGCACAGAGTTACTGTTATGAATTTTGAGTTTATCGGCGGAGGCAGTGGTGGTGCCGGGCAAAGCGTAAATAGAACAGATTCCGAGGTAAAGCAGCAGACGTCCGAGGATGATATACCGTTTTAAATCGATTATTGTCTATTTATTATTGACTATTGAAAAGCAAGAAACTAAATCCCCAAGCTCGTAACAATAGTAAATAGACAATAGAAAATAGTCAATTGATAGAGGTAAAAGATGATAGAAAGAAGTGATACAAGAAGAAGTGATACAAGAAGAAGTGATACAAGAAGAAATAATAACAGAAGAAAACCAGGCTTTGCAGGAGCCCGCGAACAGACACAATGTCGTTTTTGCAGACGAGGTATAAAGTACGTTGACTACAAAGATATTGGTACACTGCAGAAGCTTTTAACCAATCGCGGCAAAATATACTCGCGTAAGCGCAGCGGCAACTGCGCCGGCTGTCAAAGAAAGGCGAAAAAGGCAATCAAGCGTGCCAGGTACATGGCGTTACTGCCGTTTACTGTTTGATTGGTGTATATTTAATGTGGAAAAAATGTACAAGGGGACAAAAATGTCAAACAGGATGAAGGTTTTGCTTTGTGAGGATGTTGAGAAACTTGGCTGGCTCGGCGACGTTGTAGAAGTCAACGTCGGATATGCGAGAAATTATTTGCTGCCGCAAGGTATTGGTAAGGTTGCAACCGAGTCCAGCATTAGAGCAATAGCCGATGAAAAGGCCAAGCGTGCAGAGCAACGGATCCATGATAGCAAACGACTCGAAGATGCAGCCAAGGCGGTGGAAGGGGCAGAGGCTGTTGTGGCCGCCAAAGCTAACGTGCAGGGGCATTTATTCGGCTCGGTTACTGAACGGCAGATAGCGGCTAATCTTCGGGAGCAGGGATTTGAAGTTGCCGACGAGGTTGTGCAATTGCCCGAACATATAAAACAGGTCGGGACGCATGCCGTGACGCTTAAGTTCGCTGATGATTTGATTGTTAGCGTTAACGTGGTAGTGGTGCCCGAACAGGAAAGCACGCCGGAAACAGATGAGGTTTAGAACTTGTAAATAAATTATCTTTACCAGTCCTTAGAAACTATAGCGCAGAGCTGCGTACACATTTGTATTATTCGGGAACTGCCCGAAGAAAGTGTTCGGGTAGTCGCCGAAGAATATATTTCCGCCAATCTCTAAGGCCAGGTTGTCATTGAGCTTGTAATTGATGTTCGGGCGCATATGAACATCCTTGTCCGAAGGTGAAAAATAGGTGAAGAGTGAACATCTCAGATTCTGATTCATCAAAAGCTTTGTCAGACGCAAGGTTATCAAATGTCTTTCTCTATCCCGAGCAGGTCCGGATATTAAATTGCTCTTGTATTGGCTGTAATCCAGCATCTGCTCGACGTAATACTGAAGGCCGGCTGTAAAGTCTCTTGCGATTTCCTGTGTATAGCCGACGAGGTACCGCATTTGGGAATTATCAATGAGGTTGTTTTTGCCGCTCAGGTCATCGGCTGATTCGTAATAGCCAACTTCCATATTGCCTATTCCTTTACCGATTGCCCCGCGAATGCTTGCACCATAGACATTTAAGTCAGGGAAGATTGCCTGGCTCGCAACATTCTGTCCACCGGGACTTTTCCAGTAACCACGATAGCCGTAAAGGGCAAACTCATAATTGTTGATGTTCTTATATAGCCTGGCTGCAAGCTCAGAATCCCCGAACCAGCGATTGGGTTTGTCAGTATGGATTACAGCATCCTCGCCTGCCAGTCTGCTGAGATTCGAATTCCAGTATGAAAGACGGCTGCCATCTATAAAGCGGTCAGGGTCGAATTGAGGTGTATAAACGATATCAAGATTTGCCCAGTCGCCAAACAGACTGACCTTGAGGGCATCCGACGGCGCTTTTAAATATTCGGTGTCCCTGCCAATAAAGAAAGACTGCCAGTCCTTGGGGAACAGGTCATTGATGAAGATTAGGTCCCCTGTTCCCCAGGTCAAAATCTGCCTTCCAACTTTCAGGTCCATAAAGTCAAGAGGTCTGACGAATATGTTGGCCTCACGCAGGTCAAAGTCAACCTCTTCGGTAACCAAATCGCCGAACACGTCACCCTTGACTTTCAGGTCGCCCCAATCAGGGTATGAGGACAAATCGAGCTGGAGGCGATTTTCCATAATCGACATATCTTTTTCGTACTTGTCTTCTCTTAGTCGATATCCGGCTCGCATCTCGTAAAAGCCGTGAAATTCCAGGTTTGACAGCAACGAGGAAAAATGGTTCGCGTTATCTTCCTGTGCCATAACAGGCAAAGAAAGAAACACACAAATCGCCAAACGTGCGAATAACTTAGCACCCATTTTGCAATATCCCAAAACTACAAATCAGCCGCCTTCGGTGGTCTTGCCACTAACAAAAGCACGTCATATCAACTTCAGGATTATTTTCTTAGGCGCTCAGTATTTCTTTTACTTCTCTAATTAAAATCGGCAGGTGTTTTGTAACGGCTTGCCACACAATGGCCTCATCAACAATATCATAGCCATGAATTAAGATGTTTCCGAATCCTATGATGCGGTGATGCTCGGAAATCTTTTCCAGTAACTCATTATCTGTGTATTTAATCCTGTTAAGAGCTTCTCCAATGATTTCAAAGTCTCTTTCGACGGCCCTTTTAGTAACGGAATTGTTTTGGTATGCCTTGAAATCCATTCCGCAAACAAAGTCTTGTATCTCCTCGGTTGCCTGAAGGATATCGATAAGATTTTTTCTTGTATCATCGTTCATAAATGACTATCCTCGTCCTGTCGATAGATTCTCTTAAAACGGGGTTTTTGAATTTTCTATCAACAATCAGGTCAACCTCTCGTTCAAATATTTCTTCCAGCTGCTCTTTTAATTCAAAATACTTGTCGAAGAGATCGATATTCTCGCTCGAATCAAAAATCACCAAAACGTCGATGTCACTAGTTTGAGAAAAATTTTGGCCCAAAGCAGAACCAAACAGACCTAAACGTTTAACCGGCAGACGCCGGCATAACCGTTCAATCTCTGGTTTGACTTTTTCTATATTAATCATAGTAATAATATTGCTTAAAACTTTTTCTTCACAAATTCAGGTATTATCCCTGCTTCTTTTGCTCACCTTTTAAGGGTTCATAATCAAATCCAATATTTGCTATTATAAAATAAACGGCCTTAACATAGAAATCAACCTGTTTTTAAAAACAGCGGTTTTTATCTTATTGCCTCCCTTGGCGGTCTGCGCAGGTATCTTTCCTGAAAGATGTCTTCGAGTTCTATATTGTATTTTACATCGGTAAATTCCATTTCCGTCTTGCTGCCGGTCTTGAGGTTTGAAACAACCGACTTGACTACTGTGGGAAAGTCCTGAATTTTTTCAACTTTCTGAGACCCGATAACACGGTAGAGTTTATTTTCCTTGTCGTAAAACTCCATTTTCATAGGCACATAAGTTTTGCGGTCTATCGAGACGTTGAAATAGCTAAATTCCACCGTATCAGGCTTTTTCGGGACATTTTTGATTACGAACAGTTTGTCGGTAGTTTCGACAAGCTCGTGAGTGTCCTCTTTAAGGCTTCGGCCTGAGACATCTTCGTATAAGAAGTCGGAACCGACAAAACTTGTGCGTTTGTCACCGGCTGCAATGCGCCTATCCAGGTCAAGATCGGGCAGATAGAGCCACCTGTCATCATCTTTACCGGGATCGGCGTGTTTGTGCACCATGTAGACTGTTCTGCGGACATCGGGTGGTCTTAAGAAATAAACAAAATACTTCTGGTCGCCGCCGTCTTCGACATCTTTTCTGAGGATGATGAATTCACGTTCCCGCTTTTGGCCTCGCTTGCTCGTTATTGTCATTTTGACTTTTGCCTTGCCATCCTTGCCCTGATAATAAGCTACGATGTTGGCCTTGTTGACTATTGTCTGAACGTCCGGGATTTCTTTGGTTGAATCCGGCTTTTCAGCGGCAAACAGCGGCAGTGAAAGGCCAAGAATAAACACCATTGTTAATAAATGTCTCATTTTACACCTCCATTTCATTTCTTTGTTCAGGCCTGGCTTTTAACGCCGAGCTTTTTAAGTATTGTTATCATCGGGCACCAATTCGTAAGGGCCGATTACAGCAGGTTTAAGCCTACAAACGCGGTAAAAAACAGCCAATAATACGAATGATAATGTGCGAGTAAAACACTGAGCAGCACAAAAAAACCGGCTATACCTCTTAAACATCTTTCAACAGTCATAATTCACCCTTTGAAAATTTAATTTCCTTTGATTTCTTTTTCTTTGCTTGCAGCCATTTTACACGCCTGTCTTCGCGACATTATTCCACAAATAAGTGCCATTACCGGTATCACTATTATACTGAGAACGGTCAGTCTGCTCGGAGCCAGCTTCCAGTACTGATGCAGATTCATTGCCACCAGAACCGCTGTTGCAATTGAAATAATCAGACAGAAGCCACAGTTGCAGGTTGCCGATTTTGGCTCAAGGGCCCGTTTGAACAGCACCTTCTCCAAGAGCTTTAGAATTGCAGGCAATGCCAGCAGGGTAACAGCGCCAGAGAGAGCCATTATCGCACACAAGAATATTCCCACTGTTTTATAAGGTATCAAAGGTGCGGCTAACAGGGGTAAAAATCCAATCGCAATCACCAGAACGTTTCTGGTTATAGCTCTGGCCGGCTCACCGAACATCACGCCGATGCTTTTCTCCCACGAGCCGGTTTGGGCGTAACTCGCTCGTGCGCGTTCAAGGAAGTGTATTGCAAAATCAACCGCCATGCCAAGTGTCAAAGCGCTAAGCACGGCGACCGGCATATCATAGTCTTTGCCTATAAGCCCGATTATTCCGTAAATAACAGTTATTGTTATCAATAACGGAACCATACAAACAATCCCCCACAGAGGAGAACGGAAGAGTATCGCCATCATAATAAAAACAACAATGAAGCTGCCTATAAACGACTGGAGCATACCCCAGACCATCTTGTTCTGCCAGACGGTGTTTATATAGGTCAGTCCCGCCCAACTGTATTTGAGCGGTACGGGGGGTGGATTGTCACTAATAAACTCATCCACCGCTCTGACGACTTTTTCCATATCCTTATTGTCACCACTGGGTAGCTGGAGCCAGATATTGGCGTGCATATAATCGATGGTAACCAGATGCCACAAGTCATCCGGATTGTGACTGCTCTGAAACTGCAGCAAACATTGGGCAACCGCAGCAGAAGATTCGGGAATCTTATAATTTTCCGGTTTACCATCGAGAAGCTCCTGATGGACCTTTTTTACCACATCCGCCACGGAGCTGCTTTTGCCGACGAGGCCGGACTGCTTGAGATGTTCCTGAAGGCTTGAAATGTAGCGCAATACTTCGGGCTGTTTGAAGGGCTTTATTCGTTCGGCTTCCAATTCGAAAAAGCTGGTAAGCTCATACCAGAGGTCAAAATCTTTGTCAGAGACGGTAGAGAGTTTGTCGTTGGTAAATGTGCTTAACTTTTTGAGTAAATCCTGTTTGCTGTCGGCGGTCGAAGCGTATTGCGAAATGGTCTTTTCCAGCTCCGGCGTAACCCCGGCGGCATTCGGTAATTCCTCTTTTAATTCGGAGATTTTTTCCGAGAGATGTTTTTTAAGGTCGCTGATATATTCAGTGGAGATTGCCGGGCCTTCAGCAGGCTCAAGGACCAAATAGGCCATATAGGTTCCGCCAAAATGTTTGTTTAGTTCGATATCGGCCCGGCGGATAGGATGGCTTTTTGAAAACCACTTAATGGGATTGTCATTTATCCGGATTCGTGTGATGCCGTATATGGCCACTGCTGTAATGAGCAGGATAACTACGAGAATCGGCTTTTCTTTTGCGTAGGTAAACCGGCCGGCTGCACTGAGCAGTTTGCCGAGCCAGCTTTGTTTTTCCGTATGTATGTTTGCCGAGCCGAAGCTCTCCAGCAAGCTTTCTTTTATCATCATTACATAAGCAGGGACAAAAGTAATGGTGCATACCCAGGCAATCATAATACCGACGGCAACGAAGATGCCGAAGACCTGCACCGGCGGAATCGGGGTAAGCGCCAGTGAAGCAAAACCGGCGGCAGAAGTCAGCGAGGTATAGAGCATCGGCATGAACAGATTGCTCATAACTTTTAGAATTGTCTTTTTTCTTCCCTTCTCTTTTGTATAAAGGTCGAAGAATTCAGAGAGAATGTGCACGGAGTCCACTACGGCTATCGGCATAAGAAAAATCGGTATCATAGAACTCATAATGTGCACAGGATAACCAAAGCCAATCAGAAGCCCCATAGTTGATATGACTGAAACCATTGCCACAATCATCGGAGAAATAATCAGTACAAGTTTCCGGAAGAAGAGCAGCATAAGTATAAATATCACCAGCATTGCCA
>Ga0315545_1004317_pt1 | contig 11767 bp, 8 predicted proteins | sample SalMarSW160210MG_FD_203096 | JGI IMG/M metagenome (GOLD analysis project Ga0315545, IMG submission 203096) | Salt marsh sediment microbial communities from the Plum Island Ecosystem LTER, Massachusetts, United States - Salt Marsh Sediment SW1602-10 ...
GGAAAGTCATTTTGGACATGGACCCTGGCATCGATGATGCTTTAGCCTTACTCTTAGCCTTAAAGTCGCCTGAAGTTCAAGTTCTGAGCGTTGGTACAGTGGCAGGTAATGCTCCGGTGGAGATGACCAGCGCCAATGCTCGTCGAGTGTTGGAATACATGGGTGTAACTAATATCCCAGTGACAATGGGTGCAGCTAAGCCCTTGAACTATCCTCTAGTCGATGCCCTAAATCACCACGGGCCAGATGGACTAGGTCAGTGCGGCTTGCCTCCTCCCAAGCTTCCAGTGCAATCAATAAGCACCTGGGACTTTATGGCTCAGCTAATCTTAGATACCCCGGGCGAGATTACATTGGTCGCGACAGGACCTCTAACCAATGTGGCACTTGCCTTTAAGCGTTATCCCCAGCTACCCAGCTTTCTAGCCGGGCTAGTTCTCATGGGAGGAGTTTATGGTCTTACGTCTTATAGCAAGGGAAATCAAACTGCCTTTGCCGAGTTTAACATCTGGCAAGACCCAGAGGCGGCTTCTATTGTGCTCAATTCTGGCGCAGACATCTATGCGCTAGGACTGGACATATCTATGGACCCTGCAACTCATCTGAATAGCCAACATTTAAAACAACTTAGGGCTAGACACACTCCTGCTACGTGGCTGGCAGCTCAGCTAGTGGAATTTGGCATACAACAGCGCGGACGCTGTGAACTTCATGACCCTTTAGCTTTGGCATCTTTGCTGGATGCTTCCTTATTTGATTTCATCTCGGTGAAAGTGGAAGTGCTTGTGGGAAATGGGTGGAACCGAGGGGTCACTCATGCTTTACCTCCGGAACAAGCGGGTGAACTACCGCTAATACATGTAGCCAGAGCTGTAGATGGGCCTCGTTTTCTGAAGCTGTTTCTATCGCGTATATTGGAGGAGCAAAAATGACCAAACTGTTAGTATGTGGCGCTATAAATTGGGATGTTAGCTGCTTTGTAGAGCGACTGCCGTCGCCGGGAGAAGAGGTTCGAGCAAAACACATCACCCGGGTCTCGGGAGGAACAGGAGGCAACGTAGCAGTAGCTGCAGCGCGGATTTTAGGAGCTAAAAAAGTTGCCCTAATCGGCGCTCTGGGAGAGGATGAGATTGCTCGCCAACAAGTAGCAGCTCTCGATACCGAAGGAGTGCTCACCGACGGAATTAACCACATACCGGGGGAGGAATCAGGGCAAGCTTATATCTTGGTTGACCAAGAGGGTCAGAACGTTATCGCCAGCCGCCTGGGAGCGAATGCTAGGTTGCGACCTGAACACTTAAACAACCCGCCTATTAAACACCTCCTACAGGAATGCGAAGGCATAGCTCTCACTGACCCCCCTTTAGATATAGTGGCAGAGCTAATAGCCTTGGCAAAACAACGCAGCATCTCCGTGTTGTGGGATCCCGGAATTCTGGTAAGCCACGGATGGGAAGCACTGCAAACCCTTGCCAAACAAGTGGATATACTCTTCGTGAATGAAGCGGAGGCGATTGCCCTCTGGGGAAGCACGAAATTAAATACGTGCCTGCAGCATCTACACGGACTTGGATTTCACAACCACGTAGTGCTTAAGCTTGGCGCTGAAGGAGCAGCCATGCTTGAAACAGCTACAGGTGTGGCGTTCGAAATTCCTGCCTTACCTCTCAAGGACCTGGGGTTAAATGTAGTTAACGCAGTAGGATGCGGAGATGTCTTTGCCGGAGCCTTCGCCGCCTACTATAGTATGGGTGCCAATCTGCGAAAATCGCTTACCATGGCCAGCGCTGCCGCAGGCCTTAACGCTACCCAGCCTGAGACTCGGGGCGGTCCCCAACGAGCAAACCTGGAGGCAATAGGGCAGCGTAGCCACGACCTTGGCTTCGTGGCTAGAGAGCACAAACTCCCTTAAGGCTAATTGGCAAGCCTCTAGAATCATATTATGGCGCTAACAACTCAATGACCTCTTCAATCGGCATTTTCAACGTTATCTAATTTATCTAACCAACCTAGAGGTATAGCCAATCGGATGAGAATACTTCATTATGGAAAACGGTTCTTTTTGTATTGGTAGAGCCCGGAATTGCCATCCTTAAATCCTGCTATTTGGAATGAATTCTCTCCCAAGTTTCTCTGAGAGCTAAATCGAATAGCGGGTCTAACGTTGTTGCTTTAAAGACAAGAGCTAATCCAATCACCTCCCCAGAGATGCCTACTATATTTGCAGGCAATGGCCTGACGATATTGTTTCTGATCATTGTAGCTGAAACAACTCCTATAAATAGGTAGGGCAGTCCTGAGCCAAGGATGATTTGACCTCTATTATATTGAGCCTCCTTCATATTTAGAAAGACGGGACTTCCACTCGAGCCAGGGAAAACCTGTGCGTCTATTAAAAATTGCTTTTCTCCATTGTAATCTACTCTTGGATGGCTAGCTGTTACCCCGCTTCGAAGCACAGGAAGATTGTGCTTTTGGTCATAGCGGTTATCGGGATATCCTATAAAAATTACTCCTTGTCCAGCATCAAGTTCAGGCTCAGTAAAGGTTGCAAATACTGTTTTGTCTAGAAACTTGTAATATATTTGGGAACCCAACTGGGAAATGACAGCCGATATATTAACACATGCAAGATCAATTTGGGGATTGGGATGAAGAAACAAAGCCCCTCCATAATCAGCTTTATTATAGCGTAGTGTTTGTCCCAATTCAGGAAGATTGGAATTGATCTTTCTCCGATGGAAGGTAATATTGAACCTACTGCTCCCAGTCAGCACATGTCTATTCGAAACCAGCAAAACCAAAGCCTCGCTTGGATTCTGAGGAAAATCGACTTTCACCAGAAAACCTGTGCCGATTCCTTGAGGATTACCCCTATCATCCAACAGCTCAATTCTCAGCGTTGAGAAAAGAATTTGTTCTATAAATGATTGAGGATCTAATGTATCTTTGCCCTCCATAGAATACCTTTCCTGCGTCTCCTTACTTTAGTTTACTATCATTCACGGGACCAGGCAAAACAACTTCCAAGGGAAGCACAACAAGATGGCTGGAGTTGAGTTAAAAGGGAAGGTGTGCTACATTCAAACTAAGGATTATGAGTGGCTCTGTAACATTACCGCCAACTACAGTTGAGCCGATTCGGCGTGCGTTTCCGGCGGAGAAAGGGAAGGCCTGGCACTATAAGATACATCCCTATTACACCAAGCAGCCTTCCAATGTGGTGGGTGAGTATATCCGCCACTTTTGTCCCGAAGGTGGATTAGTGGTTGACCCCTTCTGTGGCAGCGGCGTTACTGCTATTGAGGCTTTAACTAATAGGCGGCGAACAGTTTGCCTTGACCTCGACCCACTGGCAGTCTTTATCACCCGGCAAAGTTGCCTAGCTCCTGTTGACCTTAACGCCTATTGGGAAGCCTACCGCCAAGTAGAGCAGGAAAGGAAGCCAGTCGTAGAATTTGTGCGTCAAGCCTCCTCTAAAGACCTAGATGATTATGAGTTAAAGGAATGGTATCCCAAAGGGGTCAAGCTGCCATCCAATGCAGATAGAGGCTACGTGGAAGACCTGTTTACTAAAGCCAACTTGATAGCCTTGGCTCATTTAAGAGCAGCTATTATGAGAGTTCAAGATAAACAAGCAAGAGAGCTATTGCTATTTGTCTTCTCTGGCATCCTTGATAGAGCTAATATTACATACTTTAGAAACCCTTGCTTGAAAGGCGGTGGGAGAGGTGGAATTATGACCACCTATAGATATTGGGTGCCAAAACAGCCAGTCCAGCGTGATGTCTGGGGCTTGTTCGCCACTAGGGCAAGACTGGTAGCTAATGCTAAGAAGCAAAGCAATGCCCTCTTCGGAGATTTTGTCCATGAGGGTGACTCCTTCAATGTTCACTGCGATTCTGCGGAAAACCTACTCAAGTATGTGGATAAAGGCACGGCAGACTATATTTACACTGACCCACCCTATGGCGCTCATATTTCCTATTTAGATTTGGGCACCATGTGGCATGCCTGGCTGGGATTAGAAGTTACCCCTGAAGTGCGAGCTAGAGAGGCAATTGAAGGCGGAGAGCAGAAATTTGATGAAAAACATTACCTTGATGTGCTACAGAAATCCTTTGAACAGATGTTTTATGCTTTGAAGGACGAAGCTTGGCTATCCCTAGTATTCCACCACAAGGAAACCAACCTGTGGTATTCCCTTCGGGATATGCTGCGCTACATTGGCTTCGAGTATATAAATACAGTAGCCCAGCCATTGGCTAGACCCACATTCCACAAACTTAAGCACCCATTACGAGTCTTGGGTGAAAGCCTGATTGTGAACTTTCAGAAGACTGCCAAAAGGAAAATATCCCAGCCCATGTCCCTGCCAATGGCAAATATAATTAAGAATGTTGCTGAGAGAGTAATTTACCGCGATGGAGGGGCAACCACAGAGGAGATACTTAGGGAAGTAGTGCCAGACCTTTTTGATAACGACCTTTTCTTTGATGCTGCCTCCAAGAGCATAGGCGACATCTTGGCAATCCTCGAAAGCGACTTTGACCTTGACGAAAATAACCTGTGGCAAATCAAGGCTGAGCGCCAAGTAGGAAACTTCATTCCACCAAGAGAGCGCATCAGATACTATGTCATAGGCTATTTACGCAAGGTAGGTAAGGCAAACTTTGACAGTATTGTAACAACTATTCTGCCACTACTCATAAACGGGCATCAACCTACGAGGGCGGATATTGCTGATGTTCTAAATGAGGTGGCAATTTCCTATGATGGCGTCAACTGGGAGATAAAAGACCCCAGCGTGCTGGTAAAGCAAGGCATTTTGCCCTTGTTCGTTACCGAAAAAATGGAAGAGTACGAAATTCCTGCCAGCACTGCCCATAACCAGCATATCTATCGCCTCGCCATACTTAGCCAGAAGGCTGGATTTGTCCCTTATATTGGTAAGCAGGAGAGAAATGACCCTATGCTGGCAGGGCTTAAACCACTGACATATCTTAATGTGAAAGCGGAGCCTGTTCAACAAAAGCGAATTGAGCAGATTGATATAGTCTGGGCGCAAGCAGATGGCACTCCAATATGGGCTTTTGAAGTAGAGGAGCATACATCCATTTTGAGTGCCTTGGAGCGCTTTGTGGCTTTGTTATCAGCTATGCCAGCGTTAGGCAAAAGCCGGCAATTGACAATCGTAGCTCCGAAAGCCAGACGCAGGAAACTCCAGCAAGAGCTAACCAGTTCATCTTATATTGGGCATCCGCAATATTTAGAAAACAAAATCACCTACATGTTTTATGACGATTTGGAAGCTGCATTTTCCAGATATAGCCGCCGAGCCAGCCTCCGCCTCGAAGAGCTTCATGCTCTATGCCACCTGCCACCAACAGGTTAAGCAAATAAGGCAGTTGCTTTACTAAGAAGTCGTCACAGCTTATACCAAGGATAACTAGGTTATGAAACGTTACCTTGTAAGTTTTACAGCGAATACTCCAATCTGCATTCATCGCTTGCCCACTTTAGAAGCCACAGAGGAATCCAAAATCTTCCGTAATGAACTCCATTTCACAAACGAAGAAATGGTTATCCAGATTTACGATAATGTTGTTCAATATAAGTCATTTACAGGGAGGAACGGATTAAGGATAGATGTCGCGCTAGATTCGCTTGATATCATGTCATCTGTAGGTAAAGCAGGTGCCTATGCTGATGGGATGCTGAGCTTTTTGGTGTTGGCCACCTCGTCTTATGCCACTGTTGTCAAATTTGATTTCGCCTACGAAATTACTCCAGGGGTAGATAAACACGAGTATATGAGAGACTTTTACTTAGAGGATATCCAACCCCTGATTCAAAGAAAAGTAAGCCCCAATATCTACCGGGAAATTTTTAAGGCAGTTGCTGGCCATGAAGATGGAATGCAGGGTATTACTACGAAGAGAGAATGGCATCAATACACTTGTCTCCAAACGGCGGTACGCTGGTTTCGTATAGGCATAGGAGCGGAGGATGTTGTGGATGAGTACGTATGTTATTGGATCGCATTGGAAGCTCTGGATAACTTACTTCCTCAAGATGTAACTGAGCTTCCGCGAGCGAAATGTGCCAAATGTGGATACGCCTTTGATAATTGCCCTGATTGTGGACAGGATCCTGGAATCTTTGCTACCGCGTCCCCGCTATATGGGATTGAAAAACTTGCACGAGATACAGGCCTTCCTGCAGAAGAATTTCGTAAATTGAGAAAGCTGAGGGGAAAGATTTTCCATGGGGGAGCAGCTCTACTAGTAACAAGAGAACGAGACGAGACGCCGCTTGTAGAATCTATCCGTACCAAAACTCCCATGGTGAGAAACCTTCTCATTTATGGCTTGGGCGAAGCTCTCAGGTTATCAAAGGAGGCTGTCCAACAAATCAAAGAGCATGAACCGCTAAAAGAAGGACAGACGATGCGTTTGCGACTCAAGACTCACATCGAACACGTCGGCTCCACTTCGGTTACAGAAATGGGCTATCCTAGTCATCCTTCTATTGAGGTAATATCACATGAATTGAAGAAGATAGAACCGTCTGGCAACGGCAGATTGACTGATTCCACCTGGTCAATATCTCTGAGGCTCGTTAACTGCCGAATTCCTGAAAACACCAAAACTAGAACTGAGATATGGAGTAACGTGCCCACTATCACAGGTGTAGGCAACTTATCTTTTGACGTGCAGAGACGTGACAAGTAATGAGGATAATAAAATGATCCCCGCTACCTCTCCGCAACCTCAACGACTTTATTTCTGCTTCTGAAGCCGGTGAGAATCCCGACCTGACTCTGGGGAACGCTGAAATGCCCTGCCTTGTTCACGGTGAGGAACAGGAGGGAAAAGCTCAGACATACCTTGCTTAACCCTTCCGCAGCTGAAAAATCTCGGCCAACCCGTTGAGCTAAAGCTCGGGCCCGATGAATCTGGGCAGGAGCGATATTCTGAATCCCCTTTGACCACAATCCAGAATGCATCAAGGATTCGGCAACTCGATCCGCTGAAAGCTGATAAGGATTGGCATCAACCATTGGATGATGTTCACCATGGTAATGGCTAATCATCACATCCGTGGCATCTTCCAGCGCCTTTTCAATGGCAACCTCCACTCTCTCAGCCACGGCAACTTGGATTGGATGTGGCAGCAAGCCAAGTCGTCTGTATCCCAATGCCACCCCGGGATCGATAACCACTTTGCGACTCTTGGTCTCAACCAAACAGCACAAGCCACGAACGCCCGGTGACTCCGCACCAAGTATTTCTATCCGCATCAGCCAATAACCTTTTGAGCTTGGAGAATTATGTTTCCGCCCATAAGAAGCAGTGACTCCCTCGAGGGATATATGGGCTATAGTATCAAAAGCTTTAGCCAAGTGCATGGCTAAAGTTAGGTCAATGAGGTAAAGGGGTGGTAAGATTACCGTTGGTCAACAAGAGCCTCCCCCCTGTCGCTACAGGGCGGGTGCTGAACATAGGCAACGTGGTATCCTGGAAAGTCTTTGCATAGCAGTTAATGTCAGAAAGAAAGGCAATATCCCATAGGTGATTTCCTTAAGGAAGGCAAAACCTTAAATGCTCACCATGCCCCTTCAGAGACCCTGTCCCAGTATGTAGACGAAGGCAACAAAAATTAAAATGTCTGAATTTCGTAGTCAATTGAAAGATGGCTTTCTCTCAGGAGCCAAAAAAGGAGGGGGTACTTTTGCCTGGATATGTAAAATTATTATCCCTGTTTCTTTTGCTGTGGCTGTTCTTCAATGGAGTGGTTGGCTCTACCGGATAGATTTTTTGTTGGACCCCTTAATGAGATTAATCAATCTGCCTGCCGAAGCAGCGCTCCCCATCATTGCTGGAATGGTAGTAGGCAATTATGCGGCCATCGCCACCATGGCAGTCCTTCCTCTTACCGTTGAACAGATGACATTGGTCGCAATATTCAGCCTGATTGCTCACAGTCTTATCATGGAGGGAATTATTCAGCTTCGGTCCGGTATTAACATCGCCAAAATAACCCTGGTTCGTATCGCTGCAGCTATTTTAACAGTGCTCGTTGTTTCCCAATTTCTTGGTGATACCAGCCAGAGCATTGTCGTACCAGCCGATTTTGTGGCTCATACTCCATTCGCTGAGGCTTTGCGGGCCTGGGCTGCTGGCATGCTAAGTCTATCCATCAAAATTCTGGTGATCGTCATGCTGGTCATGATTGTGCTGGAGTTGCTAAAATCTCTCGACTGGATCAAATACTTACACAAGGTCTTCAGGCCTTTCATGAGAATTCTTGGACTTTCAAATCAGGCTGTAATGATGTGGGTAGGTGCTGCTGCTTTTGGCTTAGTTCTCGGCAGTGCTGTTATTCTGGAAGAAGCTAAAAAGGGAGTTTGGGCAAAGGAAGAACTGGAGCCCATCCACATTTCTATTGGTATCAATCATTCTATGGTGGAAGACCCTGCTTTATTCCTGGCATTAGGGGTGAATGCTTTCATGTTGTGGGTCCCCCGGTTTGTCGCAGCCGTTATAGCAGTTCAGGCTTTCCGAGCTATAAAATATCTTAAGAGGAAATTAGTTCATAACTAGTTCTTGTGGCATGATACTTTATGCATAATCCATCGCGGGAGATGCCAGGAAAGCCAGTAGTCAGGCCAGCCTTCGCCCCAAAGAGCTTCACGCCCTATGCCACCTCCCGCCAGACTCAAATTAGGCAGGTTACACCAGCACTATATAGTTTCATCTTCACCCATATTGGTCTTCCTTAATTTCAATAACCTTATGCTTAGTCTTAAAGCCGCTGAGAATCCTGACCCGGCTCTGGGGAACGCTGAAATACCTTGCCAGTAATTTGATGACTGCCTGGTTAGCTTTGCCCTCCTTGGGCGGTTCTTTGACCCTGACTACAAAGCTATCCCCTTCTTGGCTAACTTCCTCGGTTTTAGAGTTGGGCTTTACCTTGACTTGAATTTTCACTGACCAGTTCTTCCTGGACTAATAGTTAGCTATAAGTTGAACCAGGTGTGAGCTAATTTCCCCTAAGTATAATAGTTTTGTGGCTGTACGAGTAGCTTTATTAGAAAGGTTTCTCCCAAAACCGGGCTGACCAGCCTCGCCGAAGTTCTATTTGACAGCTAAAAAGGTCATATAGTATAATAACAAACGCTCTGAAAGGAGCTAAGCTCAGCACATTAAAAATTGAATAGGTTTTGTGTTCTGTCTGGTGTAGGTTAAAGAGAAAGGGCGTAGGGTGGATGCCTTGGTATCAGCAGCCGAAGAAGGGCGCGGCAAGACTGCGAAAAACCTCAGTGAGCTGTCTAGCTAGCCTAGCTGAGGGTTCCCGAATGGGGCAACCCGCTTGGGTAAAACTCAAGCACTTGCGTAAAGCGAGAGGGAACTGGGTGAACTGAAACATCTAAGTAACCCGAGGAAAAGAAATCAACCGAGATTCCCTGAGTAGTGGCGAACGAAAGGGGAAGAGCCCAAACCAGGGTAGCTAAGTGGGCTTGGAACCTAAGCTATTTTGGGGTTGTAAGGCACGAGAGGCAGATTCCAAGGTCTGCCGCAGAGTTACAAAACTTCCTCTTAGTCGAATGCTTCTGGAAAGGGCAACCATAGAAGGTGATAGTCCCGTAGGCGAAAAGAGTGAAGTCTCTGCTTGTGTTCTTGAGTACCACGGGGCACGAGGAATCCTGTGGGAATCTGGGGGGACCACCCTCCAAGGCTAAATACTGCTGATGACCGATAGTGAACCAGTACCGTGAGGGAAAGGTGAAAAGCACCCCGGAAGGGGAGTGAAATAGAATCTGAAACCCTATGCCTACAAGCAGTCAGAGGTTTGCTTAGGCGAACTGATGGCGTGCCTATTGAAGAATGAGCCGACGAGTTGATCTATGTGGCTAGGTTAAGCAACTTTAGTTGTGGAGCCGAAGCGAAAGCGAGTCTGAATAGGGCGATTGAGTCGCATGGATCAGACCCGAAACCAGGTGATCTACCCATGGCCAGAGTGAAGCTCAAGTAAAATTGAGTGGAGGCTCGAACTTGTGAGTGAGACAAAACTCTAAGATGAGCTGTGGGTAGTGCAGGTGAAATGCCAATCGAACCTGGAAATAGCTGGTTCTCCCCGAAATGCATTTAGGTGCAGCCTCAGGAAGTAATTTGCGGAGGTAGAGCTCTGGATGAGCCAGGGATCGTGAGGTTACCGAACTCAACCAAACTGCAAATGCCGTAAATGTAATCCTGGGAGTGAGACTGTGGTGGCTAAGCTCCATAGTCGAAAGGGAAACAGCCCAGACCATCAGCTAAGGTCCCCAAACGCAGGCTAAGTGGGAAAGGAAGTGGTGTTGCTAAAACAGCCAGGAGGTTGGCTCAGAAGCAGCCATCCTTTAAAGAGTGCGTAATAGCTCACTGGTCGAGTGATATTGCACCGATAATTTAACGGGGCTCAAGTCTGCTACCGAAGCTATGGCATTGCCATAAAAAACCTTCCAAAAAGTCGCAAGACTTCCAGGGTGGTTTAGCGGCAATGGGTAGGGGAGCGTTGTTATGGCTGAGAAGCTGTGGTGTGAGCCATGGTGGAGCTATGACAAGTGAGAATGTCGGCATGAGTAGCGTAAAGGCATGTGAAAATCATGCCCACCGTAAACCTAAGGTTTCCTATGCAACGTTTATCGGCGTAGGGTTAGTCAGGCCTAAGCCGAACCCTAATGGGGTAGGCGATGGACAGTAGGTTAATATTCCTACACCGCTTAGTCTTTGTTTTAAGGCAAAGGGGGGACACAGTAAGGTAGGTTGAGCATGCCTAATGGACATGGTGTGTTCCCAACTCGAGGTGCGTCAGGGCAGGCAAATCCACCCTGATATTAAGCTGGGGGGAGGGAGAATTTGAGGGGCAACCCGAGATGACTCAACTGAGCCTACACTGTCAAGAAAAGCCTCGTTGCTAAAAGGCTAAGCGTCTGTACCGCAAACCGCCACTGGTAGGTGGGGATAAGAGTCCCAAGGTGTTCGAGAGAACCCTCGTTAAGGAACTCGGCAATCTAACCCCGTAACTTCGGGAGAAGGGGGCCCGTCTGAATAAGGCGGGGACACAAAATTGGCCCAAGCGACTGTTTAACAAAAACATAGGTCTCTGCCAAAGCGATAAAGCTGAAATATAGAGGCTGATACCTGCCCGGTGCCAGAAGGTTAAGGGGAGAGGTTAGGATGGTAACATTCGAAGCTTTGAACTGAAGCCCTGGTGAACGGCGGCCGTAACTATAACGGTCCTAAGGTAGCGAAGTCCCTTGTCGGGTAAGTTCCGACCCGCACGAAAGGTGTAACGACTTGGGCGCTGTCTCAACGAGGGACTCGGTGAAATTGCAATGGGGGTGCAGATGCCCTCTACCCGCGACAGGACAAAAAGACCCTAGCAGCTTTACTATAGCTTGGCATTGAGCTTAGGCTGAGCATGTGTAGGATAGGTGGGAGGCTGAGAAGCTGGAGCGTCAGCTTCGGTGGAGCCAACGGTGAAATACCACTCTTGTTCAGTTTTGGTTCTAACCCGTTTTAACGACGGGGACAATGTCTGGTGGGTAGTTTGACTGGGGCGGTTGCCTCCTAAAAGGTAACGGAGGCGCCCAAAGGTTCCCTCAGCACGGATGGAAACCGTGTGTGGAGTGTATTGGCATAAGGGAGCTTGACTGTGAGACCTACAAGTCGAGCAGGGACGAAAGTCGGGCAAAGTGATCCCACGGTACTGTGTGGAAAGG
>Ga0315545_1004321_pt1 | contig 11759 bp, 10 predicted proteins | sample SalMarSW160210MG_FD_203096 | JGI IMG/M metagenome (GOLD analysis project Ga0315545, IMG submission 203096) | Salt marsh sediment microbial communities from the Plum Island Ecosystem LTER, Massachusetts, United States - Salt Marsh Sediment SW1602-10 ...
CGGGGCTATCCCCCCGCCTTAGCCCCGCCGGTTTTCTTCGGCGGTGGCATTCGGCTTGCGAATTTTGTTTGTGCTGGTAGTTTGGCAATATCGAGTAATTCATGGATTGGCTATGTCTTTTATGCGGAGGGTGACAACATTATGTCACACCTTCTGTAAAAAACTACTATTTCTCGCCTGTGCGAAGATTTTTGCTGTGACTGTCGGCTTGCCGTGACCATTTCGTTGAAACCTTTGGTGTGTGCTCGATTGAAGCAAATCCAGAATTGATGATTGGTGGATTGGCCTTTATAATCAGCATAATCAGCTTAGCAATAATGGCATAGGCAATTTTGTCGGATCAGATATATGAAGCAGGGAACAAAGATATACACGGTGGGTGAGGTCAACACATTGGTTAAAATGGTGCTTCAGGATTTACTGCCTGATCGGCTTATAGTGCGGGGTGAAATAAGTGGATGGAAGCATCATCTTCCACGTGGACATTGTTATTTTTCGCTAAAGGACGAGACGGGAGTACTTGCCTGTGTGATGTGGGTGGATAAGTTCCGGGCGGTGCGTTTTAGGCCTGAGGATGGTATGGCGGTCTTAGCGACTGGATATGTGGATGTTTATATCAAGGGCGGTAAATATCAACTTTATGTTGAGAAATTGGAGCCGGAGGGCATCGGAGCGCTGCAGTTGGCGTTTGAGCAGATGGTCAGAAAACTTCGGGCAGAGGGTCTTTTTGATGAGGCGCACAAGAGGCCAATTCCACAGTACCCGGAGAGAATCAGCATCCTCACAAGCGAATCAGGTGCGGCAGTGCATGACATTACCGATAGCATTCACAACCGCTGGCCTTGTGTTAAGTTGTTTTTGTATCCTGTGCCGGTGCAGGGTGAAGGTGCGGCTGAGCAAATCGCATTTGCTATAAGGGATGTCAACAAACGCAACAGGAAACTAAAGCTCGATCTTCTTATTGTAGGTCGTGGCGGCGGGTCGCTGGAGGATTTATGGGCGTTTAATGAGGAGGTGTTGGCCAGGGCAATTTTCGATTCAGAGATACCGATTATAAGCGCGGTCGGCCACGAGGTGGATGTAACGGTTGCCGATTTGGTAGCCGACGACAAAGTATCAACGCCAACGAAAGCAGGGGTTCGTGCGGTTCCGGATATGCGAGATGTTCTTGCTGAGCTTGCCAGCAGGCAGCGAATGTTGACGAACGATATAAGGTCCCAGTTGCAGCTTGCAGATCAAAGTGTAAAGACGATCCTGGCAAGCTCGGTCTTTCGGAACCCACTTTTGGTGGTTCGCAACAGAGAGCAACAGTTAGATGAGACTGGTATGAGGTTGGCTGATTCGGTTAAAGGACTGGTTAGTACAGCGCGGCAGGCATTGCATAGTTATTATGAGCAGGTAGTCAGGATTGAGCCGCATCGATTGCTGGCCAAGCGAACGGTTGAGCTAAAAGACTTGCAGAGCCGGACGAACGCCGCGATGAGAGAAATCATTAGCCGAGGCCGTATGCAGCTTTTATCACAGGACAACCGGCTGGCCGGCCTGAATCCGAAGTCTGTTCTAAGGCGGGGATATAGTATAACCAGGAATAGAGCGACAGGCACGCTGGTAAAAACGGTCGATGATATTCAAGTCGGAGACAGCATGGCGACCGAACTAGCGGGGGAGAATTTGATTGAAAGTAAAGTAACGAGGAAATCAGAAGACAGGAGTCAGAAGCATGCCCTGAGCGACCCGTGGTGAGCGAAGTCGAACCAAGTCGAAGGGACAGAGGACGGATTGCTGGATAAGCTCAAGTTTGGTAAAATCTAATTAGCTGTTCTGAAGAAACATCGGCGAGAAAAATCGAACTCGAATACTTGGCGGAACGAGTTAGGAAGCTCCAGAAACTAACAAAAACCATCTGCAAGGAAAAAATAGAATCTTATGTTTAGACCAGCTAACCCTGAGCTTGTCGAATGGGTTGGCTGAGAGAGTAAAGGTATTATAGAATACTGACCAAAAAGATTTGCGAAGCGAAAATAGGTTTGTTCGGTTAAATATAACGAAAAATCAAAAGAGGAAAAAGCGTGCTTTCACCTACAGATGTCCATTACTTAGTCGGCCTTCTGACCCAAGTATCAAACCCAGAAAATGTAGAGATTATACTAGGCGATATGGTTCAAGATAATATCGCTGATAAAAATAGGGACATTGATATAACGGTAACTTATAAGGATGCTAACGGCCTAATTTCAGCCTTTAAAGGATTTGAGGTCAAAAGACATTCGCGACCGTTAGATGTGACACATGTTGAACAATTATCTGCAAAGCTAAACGATATGCCCAGTCTTAGTCATCGAGGTATAGTCTCTGCAAGTGGCTATACAAAACCGGCTAGAAAAAAGGCTGAAGTTCGCAATGTAGACCTCTTCAGTTTAATTCAGTGGAATAACACGATGGAAGGATTTGAGCATATTAGTTTTCCGCCTGATTTCTCTATAAAGGAAAAGTTTCTAACTTGGATTGGCCGACCTTTGCTTACGTATAATCCAGGTGAGAACATACCAGATAAGATCAAAAATCAAATCACAAAGAACACAAGTGTAGGTGGAGTCACGGGTAGTGAGGATAATGGCTACATAACTATTCAACAGTTGTCTGACAAGTTAAACTTAAATGCACTAACAGTACTCAAATCTAGGGAAGATATTAAATCTCTTGCCCTCGGAGCAGAGAAACAGGTTAAATGCTTCTTGAAAGGAATAGATGGTATCTATGTGGACTTGAAAGATTCTAAGCTTTATCTGAAACAGGCTTTGTTACAAGGCAAAGTAAAGTGGGATGAACGCAGTATATCACCTGAGTTTAAAGTCCTTATAAAGGAAGGAGAATTGGAACCTTACGTTGGCTGCGCAATAGCAGAACTTCCTCAAGGCAACTTAATAGGATTTACCGTGTCTCAAATAGATAGAGCCTTGAAATTGATAAATATTCCTGTGAGTGAACGAAATAGAGAGAAGATTAAGCTGATAAAGCTCAGATAATATTTGTAAACTAGGGACAGCCACGAATGGCGGGACTTTAAGCAACATGTTTTAGCCTCCATAGAGTTCTTGTCATCTTCATTGAAGGATAATGTTGCCACTCTCTCCTGACCATTCGAGGCTCTATCCTTCCGGGCCGCTCAGTAACAATTGCAAAGGCAATCTCAGTAAGCATGGCTTTATATATCCGAGGAAGCAACCAGAAGCTCGATGATGCCAAAGCAGGTGAAAAACTAATAATCGTTCTGAGGGCGCCGACAAAACTAATTCTTTGTGGATCAACACTGTGCTCCGCGCAAGCCTCGAGCATAATAGTACGAACAATGTTTATAGCTGTCAGTCGAGCGATTATCTCCTTACGAATACCATCCGGACTTTGACTGCGAAGGACGTCCGCAGAAAAGTTCACCTTAAATTCTCGAAAAAGGGTCTCAATCCGCCAGCGTCCGCCGTAAAGCTCCGCAATAGCCTGTGCCGGATATTTCCTGTTGTCCAGCAATGAAGTGGCAAACCAGATTTCTTTTCTCCGGCCACGGACACGAACAGTCGCTTTAATAAAGCGGACCAATATATGCTTAGGCAATCTTGAATCTTTACGCCTGTAATTCTTATTGATGACGAGAGAACCAATAAAATCATTGCAACCGTAAGAATGGATTCTCTTTATGCGAGAGACTTTGAGGCATTGATGTGCACGCGTTAAAAATTCTATACCCCGTTGTTGATAATACCAATAAAAATGGGCAGCCGCAAAATGCCTGTCTGCCATCAATAAATCGCCCTTTTTAAGGCTATCCAGCATAGATAAGAACATCGTGCTTTCAGCCTGAACATAACGGCCAACGGCATAACTTATTATCGTCATCGTGTTGGCAAGGCAAACAGTTACAAGGCGAGCCAAGGGATATTTTCCTTTGCCGTGATAGCCGTCATTGGTTCCAAATGCACTAAACAACTCCGGCTTATCACTCATAGAGACACATGTACTATCAGCCAAAACAACGCGATGTTCCTTCCATTTATCGAATTGGACGGAGAGATTTTGAGATTGTGATGCAACATAATCAAACAGCCCACGCCAAAGTTTAATAGGCAATCTCGCCCTGGCTTGAGCCACGTTTGTACGCGCCGGGCATTGGCCCGACAGAGAAGGGAACCAACTGGCAAAATTAGCCCATATTACCTGCCAGGATGCATTAAATGAATCTTCCGGCCAGATCGCAGCCATAAGCATATGGAGCACTGTGACGATGGGTGTTATTTTTCGCTCTCTATATGTGTAGCCGGTGGATTTACATGCCCGAATTATGGAATGATCCGGTAGAATTTTCCTGACCGCGTTGAAAGTTACTTGTTCCAATTTTTGTGAAATCTTTTTAGAATTCCCGGATGAAATGTCGATATTTTCCTTAAACATTTTGTGGTCTCCTTTCCGATTAAAGTTAGCTTTAAGTTCTATATCGGTCGCAGGAGACCTTTTTTCTTAATAACCTTAACGTCCCGCCATTCGGGACAGCCACCTATTTGACATCATACTTGATTAGAAGAAAGTTGCGCATAGCACAACCTACGATTCTTTGACGCTTGAGATTGCCACGCCCTCACTATTGTCTTCGACAAAAAGGCGTGAGGGCTCGCAATGACATCTATAATCCGTTATTCCTCTGTGTTCTCGGTGGCAAAGAATCGGTGTAAATCCGCGAAATCCGTGGTTAAAATCTCTGTGTTCTCGGTGTTCCTTCGACAAGCTCAGGACAAGCCTCTGTGGCTTGATAATTTTTAAACCTCATTGTTGCTTCTGGAGCAAATTTATAATAAATTAATTCGGAGAAATCTGTGGCTAAAAAAGGAAAAGATATGGCTAAAGGCAAAAATCAAGATGATATAAGTAAGCTGAGCTTCGAGCAGACAATTAAGGAATTGACGAGCATTGTTCAAAGAATAGAGCAGGGCGAAATTCCTTTGGAAAATAGCTTACAGCAGTATGAGAAAGGTATGGCTTTGATTAAGCATTGCAGGGCGATCCTACAGAAGGCTGAAAAGCGAATCGAAAAGATATCTAAAGAACAGGAGACAGAAGTCAAAAATAAGATAAATGGATTCCCGCTCCCTTAGGGATAAATTTTGCGGGAATGACAATATTGCACGCAATACGAGACACGATATACGCAATACGAGATGCGAGCGTGGCGGAATTGGCAGACGCGCCAGGTTTAGGTCCTGGTCCCCAATAGGGGGTGGAGGTTCGACTCCTCTCGCTCGCAATTGCATACGTCCAAACGTATGACTAAAGACAGGTGGAAAAGTGAGTTTTAGGGGAGAATAATGATAGACAAGTACTTCCAACTGGAAGAGCATCGGACAAATTTGAGAATCGAGATTCTGGCAGGTGTGACTACATTTCTTACGATGGCATACGTTATCTTTGTCCATCCGAATATCCTTAGCGTCACGGGGATGAATAAGGATGCACTTATAGCGGTTACGTGCATTGTTAGTGCGGCGGCGACGGTTGCCACGGGGATTTTTGGAAAGGCACCAATAGCGATGGCACCGGGAATGGGGCTAAATGCGTATTTTGCACTAACTCTCGTCTCAGAAGGAAAGGTTGGCTGGCAGACGGCACTGGGGGTGGTGTTTCTTTCAGGATTGTTTTTTTTGATTCTAACATTGGTCGGGCTTAGAAAAAAACTGGTCGAGGCAATTCCCGGCGGATTAGTGTCTGCAATATCGGTAGGAATCGGACTGTTTATCGCATTTGTGGGCTTGGATAATCTCGGCTTGGTCCTTAGAGATGAACAAACGCTATTCAGTTTTGGCAGTATGAAGACCACCGTGCTGATAGGCCTGTTGGGATTGGCGGTAATGATTGTGCTTGAAATTGTCGGGATTAGGGGATCATTGTTGATAGGTATTGCAGTAGCGACTGTTATTGGGGCGATTTGTGGTTACGTTGATAGGCCTGAGGGTGTGGTCTCATTTAATTGGAAATTGAGTGAGATTGCTTTGAAGCTTGACATCGTGGGAGCGTTAAAGTGGAGTCTTTTTGGCAGTATATTTATTCTTATGTTTATCGATATGTTTGACAGTATTGGTACATTGGTGGCGTGCTGCGACAAAGCCGGTATGAGGAACGAAAATAACCAGATAAGAGGACTCGATAGGTTGCTGGGCATTGATGCAATAGCAACAATGTTTGGTGCGGTGATGGGGACATCGACTACGACGTCATATATCGAGTCGGCTGCTGGAATAGAACAGGGCGGAAGAACAGGATTGACTTCGGTAGTTGCAGGCGCTATGTTTCTTTTTGCCCTGTTTTTTGTTCCTGTCATAGCGATAGTCCCCAGCTATGCGACGGCACCAGCACAAATTATGGTGGGAATCTTTATGATAAAAGAGTTCAGAAAAATTCCTTTTTCAAAATGGGATGAGTTAATACCGGCGTTGATTATAGTCGTTATGATTGCTATAAGCTACCGCATTAGTGTAGGATTGGCACTTGGATTCATATCCTTTACTGTTATTAAAATTATTTCGGGCAAAGTTAGAGATGTCAAGCTGGCTATGTGGATAATCGCGGTCTTGTCAGTAGTGTTTTTGTTGCTGAGCCAACTATAAGTCCGAGCTTTTGTTATTAGTTCTTCGGTTTGTCAATAGTGGATGCTTAATGCCGCGAGTGGATAAACAGATGCAATAACATCTAAAAGTGGCAGAGCCCTATTGGGCAACGCAAGTTCGCCCACCTCCGGCGGGCTGGTCTTCGTCGGTGTCTCGTAATTCACCCTCACTCCCAAGCTGGGGTCGATTAGTTCTAAGATCCAGCTTTGATATCATATGCCATTAGCGCATCGCCGTGGCGGATGTACAGTCGGCCATTGGCAATCGTTGGATGGGCCCAATGCTCTTCGGTCCCTTCAGAGACGGCGAACTGGCTTACCGGCTCGAAAGCCTCGGGGTTAGGCTTGACCAGATGCATCGTTCCATCTTCTGCATAGACATACAGCATGCCATCGGCGTAGATAACCACGCCTCGCTTAATCGCATTGGAGTTCCACATCACCTTGCCTGTTTTCCAATCCAGGCAGACGAGTCCCTTGTTGCCTGATTGGGCTGTTCCATAGATGTAGCCATCAACTACCACCACTCCGTGCATTTGGCAGTCCAGGATTTTGTCCGTCCATTTCGGCGTCACGCTTAGACCATCATCCGACAAGGCCAGCATTGCACCGCCCGACCCCCCTCCCGAGCAGATATAGATCATTCCACTGTCGTAAAGCGGAGGATTGGGCTGGACACCATGCCGATTCGGGTGTTCATGTTGCCACAATACCTTGCCGGTATCCGGGTCGATTGCGACTAAGGCGTTCTGCACCATGGTGACGAGCAGGCGTTTCCCATTGTGGCGGATGAGCCTGGAGGTGCAGTAGGCTGGTGGCTTGCTAAGGCCCTCTGTTTGCCAGATAGTCTTGCCTGTGTTCTTGTCTAATGCCACAAGTGACGCGTCGGTGCCCCCGGGTGTGCAAATGACTTTGTCTCCGTCCACCTGCACGCACTCGGCAAAACCAAATTTCGACTGTCCGGCTCCGAACTGCTCCAATAGGTCAATCGTTTTGAGCACTTGTCCCTTCGTAGGCTCGAAAGTAATCAGCTTGCCGAAGCTGGTCATGAGAAATATCCGATTGTTATCGATCACTGTTGTACCGCGCGTGCCAGCCCTGGCTGGACCGTGCTGACCTATCTCCGGGCCATAGAGTGACTTCCATTTCGCAGAGCCGTCCATGTTGAAGGCAAACAGATACCCCTGTTCCTGCTCATCCATTCCTGTGACGTAGATAGTGCCATCAACTACTGTGGGCGAGCAAAAGCCCTTGCCGAGTCCCTTCACGGACCAGGCGAGCTTCGGCCCACCTTCGGGCCATTCCTTCAGCAGCCCTGTTTCTGGGAACTTGCCGTCACCGGCCGGCCCACGGAACCGCGGGCAGTCTTCGCCAAAGACTTCCGCACCTAAAACAATCACCACTACAAGCGTTGAAAAAGCCACAATTCTTCTTTCCATGGTCCAACTCCTTTCATATCATAATTAGGGTTACTAATCCCTTTCCGTGCATTGCTTCCGATTATACAGTTTGTGCAGGTTTTTTAACATACCCGTTGTTCATAATTCCGTCTCTAATACCGAGTGCGGGTGCTTAGCTGTGAGGCACATCAACAAGGCGATTGTGTCTATAAGAGAATATGCCGAGATTTGTGTTGTAATACGGCTAAAATTTTGTAACATTCGATTTTTCGCATATAGAATTTATAAGGTTATTTTTGAAAGGATAGTTCAAATGCCAGCTAAGGTGGATGCTGAGAAGTGCAGTGCTTGTGAAACGTGTGTTGACGAGTGCCCCAGCGACGCTATAAGCATGGTCGGCAATAAGGCTGTAGTTGATATTGAGGCCTGTGTTGATTGCGGGGTCTGTATTGACGCATGTCCTGAAGAAGCAATTAGCATGGAGTAAATTCGGTAGGCCCCATCGTCTAGGCAGGACTAGGACACCGGGTTTTCAACCCGGCAACAGGGGTTCGAATCCCCTTGGGGCTATTCGATTAATGATACTTCTTAACATCTTTTTATGGTGTTTGTTTACGTATTGCAGGGAGCGAAGAAGCGTTACGTCGGCATAACTAACAACTTAAGCCGACGATTAGCCGAGCACAGGTCGGGACGCACTAAAAGTGCACAGATCATCGGCCCATTCAAGCTTTTACATACCGAAGAATTTCCTGATTATAGCTCTGCACGAAAAAGGGAAAAGTTTTTGAAAAGTGGACAGGGCAGAGAGTTCCTCGATCGTTTATATCCGGCGACGGGATCCGCCATCGGCGGGTAAAGCAAAAAAGGGGCTTGTTCGCCGAAGGCGAATTCGAATCCGCCTACGGCGGATAAATCCCCTTGGTGCTATTTTTGAGAAGCGAAAGCTTCTCAAAAATGGAGCAGGTGAATAGTAGAAAATAGATAGTAGAGCAGGGAATCTAAAATGTTCACCTGCGGTCGACTGCTGAACTGTTCTACTTTCATGATTAGTGCCTCGTCGTTCAACTCCCTATCGACTTACAACATCGGTTTCACTGGGGCCAGATTCGGTTCGAGACTGTCTCCCAGAAGCTTTTCGTAAATATCTGCCAGCCCCTCGCAGCTACATGTTTGAGCCAGACTATTGATGACTTTTCAAATTTGGAGAGAGTTTTGCCCTGTTCGTCTTTTTTCTGCGGCTGTGATTCGTCACTGCCGCTGGCCTGTTTGCCACACCATGCCATAACGTTCTACAAACCAGTGATAGGTTCTTCTTCGCTAGAGAAGGTCAGCTGTTCCAAATGGTTTTCCCTGCACAATCTCTGAACGCGGAGCTTAGCGTGCTTATATATTTGTTTAGGATTCTGTAACTTCACGAAGGGGCTTCTAAATAAGTTATGACATCGCGGTCATTTTCGGTCTGAGGTTGTTAAATTCGGATCCCGGCAATAACCGCTTCGAATACAAGATTGCCGTTGACAATTCCCTGCGTATTGCAGGTGTACTTTCGGCTCTGGAACTTTTCGATATGGCCGAGCAGATAAAGTCTGTTTCCAGGCTCGACTGCAGAGCGAAATCTTGCTGAGTCTATTCCGCCGAAGCCAACGAATCCGTGCTCTGCGTAAATCTTCTTCGCAAAGAAGCTGATTAGCTGAGCTGCCGCCTCAATCATTATGACTGCCGGCATCAATGGCCGAGCTGGAATGTGGCCACGAATCCAGAACTCCTTGTCTGTCACATCTTTGTAGCCGAGAATCAGGGCTTTATCTTTGTCGTACCAGAGGATGCCATCGAGTTGCTGCATTTCAAATTGCTGTGGATTTACTTTGCAGACTTCCGCCTTGTCGAAGACCGGCTCACGGTTGAGGTCAATCTTTGACAGGTCGAACAGTAATGGCGGGGGCATTGGCAACCTCAGTACAGGTACGCCCAGCGCATTTATAGGAATATGCGAACGCTAGTCTTGATAGACCAACTGGCCCGGCAAGACCCAACAGGAGCGTACACAGCAAAAAAACAGGATATTAAGAGTACCTGTGTTGGCTATGGCTGGGTCGACCTGATTTCGAGAATGCGGCTGCGGACGTTCTGGGCAGCCTGCTTGATACTCTGCATTTGCTTTCGAACGCGTGTACCTGCTGCTTTATTTCCGCCTTCAGCTTTGTCGATGTCAGCCTCGATTTCAGACACCAGCACTTTAAGATCTTCGTACTCTTGCATAAAAATAGACCTCCACTTTGTGGATTAAAATCGCTAAGAAACTACCGGGTAGCACATGCTTTGTCAAAGAAAAATGCTTTTTTTGCCAAAAAAACAGATATTTTGTTTGGTGTCTGGCTTTTAGCGGGCAATTTTCAAGGTCAATTCCGTGATTCTCTGGCCTCGCCGCTGGCATTGCTGGCGGACCCTTTCATCCGGCTTGCCGATGGATACTGGGCCATAATGGTCTCCCTGAGGGTCGCCCTGGACGATCATCCCAGCAATGAGCATACCCTCGATAATGCCCATAATTGTCGTTTCGTTGCCACCGCCGATATTGCCAGAACTGGTAAATGCCCCGCCGACTTTACCGTCGAGGGCACCGTGTCTGTTTACCAGCTCATCTATTAGTTGTTTTATAGGACCTGCCATCTGGCCGTAGTAGGTTGGTGAACCGATGACGATAGCATCATAACCGGGCAAATCATCAGCTTTTATATTCTCAACCGGTTTGCATTCGGTCTTCAAGCCCGCTTCGTTCATCGCTTTGGCTATAACTTCCGCCATTTCTTTTGTATTGCCGCTTCTTGAGTGGTACAAAACGATTCCTTTAGCCATTTTTTTCAGTCCTTTCCTTAATATCGCTTTCCATTTCATACCTCTATAGAGATGATAAAGTCGAGAACAGTGAATTGTTTCTACTTTATCCTTGTTCCTAATGTTTTCTATGGGTAATTTGTTGTCTTTTTTTAATTGCGAGCGCAGCGAAGCTATCTCATAACTCATCATATAGATCGCGCCATACTTTGTTAATGCTGTTTATCAACTTTTCTTTTTTCCTTCGTGGCTCAGCTTTGAGTTGCTTTGTTCCCATCGATTTATTTCAGCCATTTAAAACGAGATTGCCACGGCCCGCCATAGGCGGGCCTCGCAATGACAGTGGGGCACTTTCTGTAAGGCGGACTTGCAGTGAAATCCACAGTAAGGTTGTTCTCCATGCCTCGCGATGAAAATTTTCTTGTCTTGCTCTATATTAGAATTATTCTACATTGCTGAAACGCTGCCACCGTTTTAACTCCAGTGATCTTTTTTCTATCGTAACCGTTCACGCAGAAAATAGGGATTTTTGTGTCATTGCGAGGCCTTTAGGCCGAAGTAATCTCAAAAACGAACGATTTTAGATTGCTTCGCTTCGCTCGCAATGACAAAAATGCGTTTTCCCGTGAACGCTTACAAAATTATGTTTCTTAAAGCACGATATAAGTATGTACGCATATACTTATATGGCTTTACAAAATCTTCTTTATTTATTGCCTGGCTCATATAACGCACCGACTGCTTTGTGAATTAAAGCCATATTTTTTTTCACTACTGTCCCATTAACTTATAAACCAAGTGTTGCAAGGTAAGTACATTCAATAAGTTACGATAAAAAATGGTTGTTGTCGACTTGAACTCGGATATAGACTTTG
>Ga0315545_1004322_pt1 | contig 11758 bp, 9 predicted proteins | sample SalMarSW160210MG_FD_203096 | JGI IMG/M metagenome (GOLD analysis project Ga0315545, IMG submission 203096) | Salt marsh sediment microbial communities from the Plum Island Ecosystem LTER, Massachusetts, United States - Salt Marsh Sediment SW1602-10 ...
ATCTTCAATGCCAGGTATGATAGGGGATTGTCTGACTATGAGATAGCCCGGATGTACCACAGGAAGGTGAAGACTATCCGGAACATCCATTACCGGGTCTTGTCCCAGATAGTCGCAGAGAATGAGCCACAACTAACGGATGCTCTTTACAGGCGGACCTGTAACCTCTGATATATATTGCTTTCTGTCTTTCATTTCTCCTCCTTTCTTATTTTCTCCCTGTCCCAGTAGGGCGATCTACATTTGGGACAAGTTAATGGTTTGGTGATACTGTGGCTGGGCCATTCCCAACCACAGCGTTTGCAGGTTAAGATTCGAGTTATGCGCATTGTAGGCTGTATCCTAAGTCTCGTTTGCGAACTTGGTCATAGTCAATCTCTATCCTTTCCCCATCACTGCCTATTACTCTGGCTGCGTTATACCAATAGGCAGCACTCCGCATGGCTTTTTTGATGCCTGCGGGGGTGTCGCGGAAATCTGCTATAGTCTCTCCGATGCCGTATGGCGCTTGTAAGCCTGTGCCAACTACCTTGACTCTACCTGTTTTCATTTCCTTATACCTCCTTTTATTTAATCCCACATATGCTGTTCAGCAACTTGTTTGTTTTCTAATTTTATGACTTTAATAATTTCAGGATAAGCTATATCGAAGTCCTTTAATTCATTTTGTGCTTGCTTTATTTCTTTATCGAGGTTGGGCATTGTCCTCTCAAATCCATGCTCTTGCCATTTTGCAATTTGATAGTTCAAGTCTTCATATAATCCATTTATATTAGCTATTAGCCTCTCCCGTTTAATTCTTAAGGCTATGGGAGTTTGGTTGTAGTGTTCTTGATATTCAGGGATATCTTCTATTCTTATCTTTATTTCTGTTTTTCCAACTGTTCCGATAGTTATTAACCCACAACAAGGTTGATTTTTATATTCCTCTATATCAATTCTATATTCGCCTTTGGCAACTCCATCTAATATAGCAATCTTTACTATTTTGTTATTTTCCCAGGTTATTTTCTTTGTTGCCATTTTTCTATCCCTCCTTTTATCCTACACTATTAGTATATCACCACATGTATATCTTGTCAAGCATATAACTTTACATAACGAGAGAAAATATGGGCCTCTTTAAAATTGAGAGGATATTGAGATTCGGGCAAACCACTTGACAAACTAGCTTTAGTATGCTAATTTCAAAATTATACTAGGGGATGAAGGTCGAGAAATCGGCCTTTTTTTATTGCCCAAGTTTCGGAGATTCTAATGGATGCGCTATTGGAGATTACAGCAGAGTTACGGAGAGCAACCAAAGCAATGGAGATAGCTGAGGAAGAGTTGAGAGAATCACGATATAAAATCATGGCTAAAATCCGTACCAATGAAGAGCTAATGAAGGCAATGGACAAGGCTAACCAGGTACATATCGAAGAGGTAGACAATGAATGTTTAGGGGACTTGCAATGATACTAACTAAAAAACAAGAGCAGTTTACGCTTAATATATTTTCTGGTATGAGTCAGAGGGAAGCATATATAAAGGCTGGTTACTCCACTAATACCTCTGTAGCTATCATAGATAGCCATGCTTGTGAATTGGCTAAAAACAGTAAGGTTTTGGTAAGGCTTGCGGAACTTAGAGAGAAGGCCGAATCAGACAAAGTTATGTCGGTCAAGGAACGCAAAGAGCGCTTATCTGAGATTGCCAGGGCTAGGCTTACAGACTTTGTAGAATGCGGACTTGATGGTTCATTTATCAACATTGGATTAGAAAGCGCAAACAGTGCAGCTATCAAAGGTGTTAAGACAAGAACTGAGTATGACGAGCATGGCAACGAGAAGGGTAATGATAAGGTTGCAACCAAGACAACGGCAATCATTACAGATATAAGGTTACATAACCCCATCAACGCTATAGCAGAACTCAACAAGATGGAGAAGGTCTACGATACGGCCATTAATGTAAATGTGGATAATCGAAAGGTCGAGATAATTGTAGCATCTGATGATGCACAGAAGCTATTGACTGAAATATCTCAGGGGGTCCCACCTCATGCGGATGACAACGACTAGAATCTTTGAAGAGAATCTGAAAGCATATCAGGGTGGAAAGAGACGGGCACTTAATGAAGGGGGGACTGCATCCAGCAAAACTTGGAGTATTCTTCAGCTGCTGTATTATATAGCTCACGAGTCTACAGAACCTATCATAATCTCTGTAGTGAGCGAATCGTTGCCTCATCTTAAAAGAGGTGCGATAAGGGATTTCTTTAATATCATAGTGGAAGATCTTGATACTTGCTCTAACTATAGTAAGACTGAGAACGTATACAAGATAGGGAAAGCGTCAATAGAGTTTTTCGGGGCTGACCAATCGGACAAAGTGCGTGGGCCGCGACGTGACATACTATTCTTAAATGAAGCAAATAATGTACCTTTTGAGACGGCCCGGGGCTTGGATATCCGGACAAGTAAGTTTACCTTTGCCGACTGGAATCCGACAAGCGAATTTTGGGCGCATGAGTACTGGATAGGGGAGCCTGAAAATGCCTATATCCACAGCACTTATCAAGACGCTAAAGCAGTGCTGCCGGTAGAGGTAGTAGCCAACATTGAGAGCAACAGGGATAAGGACCCGAACTGGTGGAATGTTTATGGTCTAGGTTTGATAGGTAAAATCGAAGGTTTGGTCTATCCGTTGTTCCAGCAGATAGACAGGCTGCCGAAAGGCGATTATTTCTATGGGCTTGACTTCGGGTTTTCGAGTGATCCGACAGTCCTGGTAAAGAACGTCATCATCGGTGACAACCTCTACAGCTATCAGATGTTCTACAACTATACCTCTATGACCAATGATGATATAGCCAGGGAGATGGATTTACTAAACGTATCTAAACATGATCCCATATATCCTGATCCTAATGAGCCGAAGAGCGCTGTGGAGCTGAGGCAGAAAGGTTTCAATATACAGGAAACTGAGAAAGGCGCTGGCAGCGTTAAATACGGAATCAAAAAGGTAAACTCCTATTACCAATACTGGACGAAGGATAGTCTTGATTGTATCAAAGAGCAGCGCAACTACCGGTATATCAGAAAGAGAGAACCTAACACTGGGCGGGAATACCTTAGCGATGATACAACACATCAATACAGTCATGGAATGGATGCCAGGAGATATGGAGTTGCGACATACAAGCCAGTGTTAAGCAGTACAGTTCCTGTCTGGCGGTACTAAAATGGCAGATTGTGAAGTATTAGAAGCCAAGCTCAAGGCGTTGGAAAAGCATGTGCATTTCAAGTTTGAAGCCAATGAGAAAGCGTTGGGTATACAAGCTAAGGAATATGAGCGAAGGCTTGAAGCACTTAATGGAGAAGCTGAGAGACTGAGAAAGATGCAGGCAACATATCTTCCCAGAGAAGTATTTGACAAGATTCATGATTCTATAGTGGCTGATATAGAGGATTTGAAAAGGGCTAGGGATGAAGGGGTCGGAAGGCAGTATGTCATAAGTGCCATAGTATCAGCAGCCATAGCAATAGGTATTACTTTAGCCGTGGCGATATTAGTAGGATAAGGTGGAGGTAAATTATGGCAGATGAAACGAAAGATATATACAAACTGATAGAAGATAAACGGTCGGAGATGAGCGATACCTTCGCTCGTATGGACAAGGATGAAAACCTTTATTTTCTTAAGCCCTATAAGATGATGGGGCTACCTCCGAATGATAGCAAGGAAGTTGAGGACGTAGCTAATATAACGCTCAATGACCCGCTGCTGTTTGCTACAAAGGCAATAGCCATTATAGGCGGAGCTACTATGCAAACAGTCATAGAAGGTCGTGATATGGATGACAAACAGACAACGATAATAGAGCAGTTCCTGGAAGATTATCTCTACATGGTTGATGAAAGACTGGTTAAAAGAGAAATACCAGGACTTGACGGCTTTGTTAATGAGCAGATATGTGTTCGAGGGCGTATAGCTGCCAGGATATGCAACCGGCTTGGTAAAGAGGGGGACTTAGAAGCAGATGTATTGCCGATAGATACCAGGAACTTTGGCTACGATACCGACAACAATGGTCTTATCTGGGGAGCTCCGACTTTCAGGCGTTCCAGAGCTGCTATCAAGCGAGAGTATGATAAAGACGTAGAAGAGAGCTTTGTTGATGTCGTGGACTATTGGGATGAAAAGCAGAATATAGTATTCATAGAGAAGGAAGTAGTCAAAGAACAGAAAAACCCTTATGGATATCCTCCATTTGTTGTATCGATATGTCCTATAGGTTCGATGCTGGGTACAGATAGTGCTATAGAACACCGCGGTGAAAGCATACTCTGGGCTAACAGGGATCTATGGGCTGAGAAAAACAGAACTGCAACAATACTGCAGACATTGAATATAGCTGCCCTATTTGGCGGGCTGCAGTATGAGAGTGATCAAGGGGTGAATGCACAAAAACCTTCAGTATCTCCATTTGGTACCCGAAAGGTTAATCCGGTAGAAAAAGGTGGCGGGTACAAGCCTATGCCTATCAACGATATTAAGAGTGCTACAAGGCTATTTTATGCTGTGCTGGATGCTTCTCTACAGAAAGGGAGCTTATCGGTTGTTGATTATGGTACATTGAGCTTTCCTCTATCTGCTGTAGCGATTACCAGATTGACAGGATCCAGGGATGATATTTTTCTACCCAGGATACAAGCGAAGGCTGAGTTCTACCAGTCGTTAAGCAGGATGGTCATCAATCAGTGCATGGCATTGAAAAAGTCGCTTAATCTGGGGCAACACGGAAACAAGAATAAATACACATCCCAGGAACTCAAAGGTGATTATTCAATCAACTATCGTTTCTTCACAATATCTAAAGAGCAGGATATTGCCGACCTGTCTATCGCGAATGCAGCTGAGAAATATCTATCTGGGGATACTATACGCCGCGAGGTGTTGCATCGGGAAGATCCCGACGGAGAGGAGATGAAGTTCCTTTCGGAGCAGGCGGAGAAGGTAGACGAGGTACTCTTCCTCTACCGGCGTGCAAGCAAACTGATAGAGAATGAAAAGCCACTGGAAGCGTATATCCTGGCAAAGCGCATTGTAACCATTCTAAAACAGAGGCAGTTGCAAGGAGCTATGACAGATATGCAGGCAAAAGGCACTCCAGAGTCTCAGGGAGGCAAGGAGGTATTGCCATTATTGGCAGGTGGTAAGGGAAGTAATGCCAGCCAGGGCTTGACTTCAACGGTGCCATCTGAGCCAACAGAATCTACGGAGGTACAACGTGAGCAAGAAGTTTAAATTCACGCAAGATGACCTGGACGATATGGTTATCAAAGAGCTTGAGGTTACTGCTGAGTCAGAGCAACCAAAGGAAGGGAAGCCTAATCTGATTGAAAGGCTGATGGCACGGAAGCAGATACAGGGGCAGAATAATGAACAGTAAGGTTGTTAAGAAAATAAGGAAATACAGTAAACAGAACTGGATTGAGTATGTGAAGGTAGTAAAGAAATGGTCTTTCGCGGTCAGGTTCAGGTATTGCTGGTATATCATGTTTGGCAAGAGTAAGAGTAAATGATATGAACGGATTTAACATCAACGAAGAGGACCTACTGGCACGTTATGCCCAGTCAAGGGATTTAGAGATAGAGCGATTGTTGACGCAATACGGCAGCTCACTGGCTGAGATAAAAGAGATGTATCCGCAAATCTCAAGTGCCATCGGTAAGAGAAGGCTAACGACCACTTTACCTTCAGAGCCGTTGTTCTTTACTCCTACAGAAGCTCGTGATATGGGTTTGAATCTTGAGGAAGGCTGGATGTTGAAATTCAATCCAACTCAGGGAGATGGCGAAAGGTACAGTGCCAGCTTTGTTACGCCTACAAAGTGGGAGATTACTGAGGATAACCTCTTTATAAGTCCAGGAGGGGAAAGATACTCTCGAGCAGATTTTGAAGCATTGCTGTCTTATCCGACAGGGGGAATGGCAATAGGGGAAGAAGCAGGGTCTCTTATTTCACCATCATTGACAATAGCAGATTTAACCGAAGAAGGTAAGAGTTACTATCAGAAGTATCAGCAGGAAGGTGGACAACTTGATATTAATGGTTGGCTTGACTTGATGGAGCGACAGCAGCTTGAGACCGAGCAGGTTTTCGGTCAGGTGTTTCCGGAAATGGATATAGAGGAAGTCCGACGCTATGCTGAGGAACAGCCTGAATCTTTTGAAAATGACATATTTGAGATAGGCAGGACGCCAGAGACTGAGAGATTACTGCAACTGACTTACGAAGGGGTAACTCCACAAGTGCTTGATAGTTTCTTCGGTACATACCAGTCTCAGGAAGGAATAGAGTGGACAACACCTGAAACTTTGGGAATGCCCAAGGTAAATGAGATATTCAGATGGTCACTGGGTTCTATATGGGGGCGGATGAAAGATATCGGAATAGGACCACAATCAGAGTTAGTACAGGAAATAAAAGACAAGCTGCTAATGAGCGAACTGCTTCCAGAAGAGCAACGCAACTGGATACGTGATACTGGCATATTGCCCAGTACCTATATGGAGCTAAGCCCGGAGGAACTTGAACAAATCGGGGTACAACTATCCGATACATCGAGAGAGGTATTACGGAGGATACAGACAACAGGAGATAAATACGAATACTGGGAGTCACTATTAACGAGAGAAGAATACACCCCAGGCTTTACTGCACAAATACAGGCAGGCTGGGGTGATGTATTAAGAAGCGCCGGATCTGCTGCTTCCTGGTTAGGTGCCGAAGGGGCAGGAAAATGGTTAGCTGAAAAAGGGTCAGCATATCAATTAGTTGTTCCTGCTGCGGAATGGAAAGGCGTATTTCACCCCAACTTCTGGACGAAGCAATTACCGAGAGCTATACCATTTACTTTTGCGCTTATTCCTGCGGCCATTGTCGGGGGATATGCTGGCGCCGGTGTTGCCGGTGCTGTTGGATTAGGTGCTTTTGGCAAACTACTGTTAGGAGCTATTGGAGCTTCTGTATTATCAAGACCGCTGGAATCCGCACTAGAAGCAGGGAATGCTTATGATGAAGCATTGGCGAAAGGATTGACAGAAGAAGAAGCTGAAGAAGCTGCCAGCAGCACATTTAAAGGAAATCTAGCTCTATCCGGGCTGGATGCTGCTCAGTTTGCGATGGCCTTTGCACCGATGCCGTTCAAGACAGGCAGCCGTTTATTAAGATATGCCACTATTGCAGGGAAGGTAGCAGTTGTCGGGTTATCAGAGGCGGGAGAAGAAGCTGTTCAGGACATAATTACCAGGCGTGCACTTGGAGAAGAAGTAAAGATGGACGCTGATATGCAGCAGGCGATGGCGTTGGGTATGGTTATGGGCATGGGGCTTGGGGGAGTTGGAGATGTATACTCAGCTATCCAGAATAGGGTAGAGAATAATCTATCTCAGCCGCTTAGTGAAGTATTCGAAAAGACAAAGTTTGAAGGGCTTGATCAGGGGCTTACCGAACAGCAAGCGACGCTCAGGGCTTTTGACGTTATTGCCGAGATGCCTGAAGGAAAGCAGATAATTCAGGATGTTATTAACCGTGTACAGAAAGCAGAGCAGCAAAAGCAGAACACAGCCTTCGGTATTGGCAATATCAGTGATACTAAAATGACTGTTGGAGAGCTGGGGTTGAATTACAAGAACTTGCCTCAAGAGGTAAGAACACGCCTTGAGAGTTTTAAGGGAGGCAAGGAGAGTTTCGGTAATTATACCGTCTACAACTTTGCCCGCTTCATTAACGATCAGTTCACCGAGGTTGGCGGGAAGTCTGCGCTCTTTAGAATGGCTCGAAACCCGGAGATACAGAAGATATTTGCATTCTGGGCTAATGACAGAGGAATATTCACAGGCACCGAAGCCGATGAGATAAGCAAGCAGATGGCATCACAACCACGTGATGCTGTAATAGGTAATATTTCAGAGCCGACTCCACGTGGTACAGTACAACATCCTGGTAATATCAAGAGCAATGAGGCAGCTAATGTAGAGATTGCGAAAGAATATTATGATGCGATTCCAGGAAGCGAACTAGATACAGCTGCAACAGCATATTTACGAGAAGGCACAACAGACAGTTATATAAACAGAATGCCTGAATATGCGGAATTGAAGCTACAGGCCTTAAGCGATGATGTACGGACTAATATCAGCGAATTGACGGAGATTCAAAATCTTGGCAGAGAAGAAATAAAACAGTTGAGCCTCCGTCTCCGTGATGCTACTACCTATGAGGAACGGCAGTCTATTCAGTCTCAGATAAGTAAGCTGGAAAAAGATATAACGTATTTCGATGGAATAATACACAAACTGAAAGGTGGAGATCGATTAAGTATCGATGATGCTGTTGCGTTGGGCATGGCTCTACGTAAGACCAGGGGAGGTAAGATTGTACCTGCGGTCAGACAAAGCGGGTTCTATGTGACAGATGAGTTTGCCAACTACCCGTACTTTCAGGATGTTAGCTTGCCGTCCGGGAATTTAATGGACCCGATACGTCTTTGTGAGGCAATAGATGGTGGGCGATTTGGCGGAGCCTTGCAGCAGAATGTTCTCTGGCCTACGCAACGGAGTTACCTGGCATATTTACAGTTTGTGGATAACACGAAAGCCCAGGTCCATCTACTGGCAGAGAAATATGGCTTGACGGGATTCGGGAGTAAGGGAGCTAAACAAGCTGCCGGAGATGTTGTCGAATATATCGGTCAAAATGAGGTTTCAAAAACAGCAGAAGAGCTGTTGTCTATTCCCGAGATAGGCCAATTAGTAAAGGGATTTAACCCACGTACTCAACATAATATTGTTGAGTTTGCAAAAGAAGCCAGACACTTCTTTGACGACATGCTTGATGTCCAGAATCGTGCAAGAGCAAAGCGGAACCAGGCGCACATACCATACCGACATAACTACCGGCAGTGGATACTGGATACCAATATATGGTCGATGCTATTCGGGCGAAACAAAAAGCCTGATGTAATGATGCAGACAACACTTATGCCTGACTACATCAAACCTGATGCGCCATTCAACGCCCGTGCACAGGCTAGAGAAGGAGGGCTGGAAGGTTACTTGAAAGAGCGAGACTTGGTGAAGTTAATGTATGACTACTCTGTAACAGCAGGGAAGGACTTGTTCATGACGAATATCGTACAGAACGGGAAGATCCATGCAGCTACATTACGCTCGATGGGGCATGAAAACTCTGCAACATTAATTGAAGAGTGGATAAGCGAGGCATATGCCGGTGTTACACCAAAACTCTCACGGGCAATCAGGTCAATAGTGCCAATGAAAGCGATTAAGGCTGGCTTTTGGGTAAGGCGGCAGCTCACCAGAGCAGTGTTTCCTTTGAACTGGACATGGAACGCATTTGTTCAGACTTCTTCCATAGCATTAACTATTACACGATATGGAATGGTAAACACAATACGGGGACTAGAATATCTGTTGGTTCCGTCTATCCGCCAGCAAGTCAGGGGAAATGCGTATAGCGCAATTATAAAAGGCAGAAGAGGAGGTAAGGCCATCTATCAGGATATTGGCGCTGGGGTTGAGAAATCGCTACGACTCGAGGGGTCTATCATGGAAAAAGTGGAAAACATAGCCAACTTCCTGACTAATACCATTGAAGACATGCTGACAGGGGTTTCGGTCAGGGCAGCCTACCATTATGGACAGAAGCTTGGCTATAATGGGCGGGCGTTGTGGGAATATGCCTCTGAGGGCGGAGCAAAGACGCAGTCTATGTACAATCGGGAAAATATTCCAGGGATACTGCGAAATCAGGAAGTGGGCACAGTGTTCCCGTTTCAGACCTTTGCCCTGGAAGTGTTTAACACGGTAAGAGAAATGAATATCATCGGTATCAGTAAGCTGGGGAAGGCGGGAGCTTATGAAACGATATCGGCAAGATCTGCACAGGGAACGGCTACAATCAACATTAGAGTTAAAATGCTGGTGAGATGGTTTGCGGCTATGATGGTTATCAATATGGTTGCAGACAAAGCTATCAACCGTAAGCCGTGGGAACTGAGTTCGTTTATTCCCTTCTTCAGCATTATGGGAGCGGGCATGGACTCAGATAATCCCTGGTATTTGCCTATGCCTGTTAAGTATGTAGCCGAATTCAAAGATGCAATCGAGGATATCCTTAAATATGATAACTGGACTGATTTACGCCAGTGGGTTGTCAGATACCATGTGCTGGGCGGAACACAGATAAACCGAATGTGGGATGCCTTGCAATCCTTAGCACATGGCGAATGGACCGATGTTCGAGGCAAGCAGTTATTTGAAGTAACCCCTGATGAATGGCTAACCGCCTTGACAAGAGGGATCTACAGCACAACTGGAGGTAGGGAGTATGTCGACAAACTGAATGATAAAAAGGGAGCCTGGTATGAAATACTGGGCTTTTCGCTACCTGAAAGAGTCAGCCTTAGTGGAGAGATAGAGAAGGAATATGCCAAACTAGGAGAGGTTGATGAAGAGGGTCATATTTACAACTTTGGCGATTTTGTCTCTGCATTGCGGTTGATGAGACAGCGAGTAGGAGACAACCGTTTCAACAAAGCGGATTCTCCGTTCATACAAGGATTCCTCGATGCAGAAATAATCAGAGAGGAGTTTGAACAGCTCCCCTATCAACCTATCTACCTTATGGACTCAGAGGACTGGGAACCTTGGCTGCATTATCAGGCACTGAGCGGGGAAGAAAAAGTACAGTTTGCGAAAGATAATCCTGAGGTATTGCAGGAATGGGGGGGGCAGTACTATTCGCTGTGGAAAGAATACGATGCACTGGAAGGGAAACAGGAGAAGTCTCAGTTCCTGGAAGAGCACCCTGAGCTTACTAGAGACTGGCGGAAGGAATGGAGGATTAACAGTCCTAAAAGTGATGCTATGCTGTCATTCTGGGGTTTCCCAGGAAGGATTCAAACAAAGCAGGCTTATGACCAAGTTGTAACATGGGCTAAGGAATATGGCATCGACCTGGATCATCTGAGCACATGGTTGCCACCTGAGAATATAACTGATGATTATTTCAAGTACCTTGAACTGTCGGATCAATATAGCAGCAATTCAAGTGAAGTAAAGCTATTCAGGCTGGAACACCCCGAGTTCAACCAGTGGGGAATAGATGCCTATGGCTGGAGTGAGTCATCGTTACAGGGTGAAGACATCGATATGCTGAGATTGAAGGTGGAGTTGAAGAATTTAACACCTGATACTCCCGAGTACAAAGCGGCAAGCTATAAGATAAAAGCCCTGGAGAATGAGATGCCACAACATCTTGTAGATACTTATGTTGATTGGTACGCGAATCCCCGCAAGGGCTATGAAGATGACTGGTTTTTGATGGAGAATAAAGAGTTTTACGATGTAATGGTAGATAAAGGCATCTGGCAGCCACGGGACTTCAGCAAGATTCCAAGCCGAGACGAAGCAAGGCTACTTGAGTACTATGATGGTTTAGACGCTAACAAAAGACTTTCAGAACGATGCCAAGATGAAAAATTAGATGCAGTCCTTGTTAAGTTCAAAGGATTGGAACCGGCTTATGGAACGGATAGATGTAAGAATAAGAGTTGATAGACAACTAACTTACGGATAGAAGACCCGGCTACGGCCGGGTTTTTTATTAGAGTCTGAGAAATCTTTTAACTCAGGCTCTTTTTCATTAGAGGAGGTAAACACAATGGACGGAACTGAGGAACAG
>Ga0315545_1004323_pt1 | contig 11755 bp, 11 predicted proteins | sample SalMarSW160210MG_FD_203096 | JGI IMG/M metagenome (GOLD analysis project Ga0315545, IMG submission 203096) | Salt marsh sediment microbial communities from the Plum Island Ecosystem LTER, Massachusetts, United States - Salt Marsh Sediment SW1602-10 ...
AAACCAAAGGGTTGATCAAACTGCCTTTCCATGATATTTATAATCCTGAGGCTTATTAAATAGTGCTTAGAGCTACCCTATCAGAAGGTATACAGATTCAGAAACATTATAATCTGATACTACCGTCTGAAATACCATGGGATGAGATTAAAGGTTCGAGCCTCGAAGAGTTACTCTATTGGCTATTTGATTCAATGGGGGCCAAAGATTTGGAGTGGAGAATCGGAGGCAGTGGAGCCGGTGCTGCTGATCAAGGAAGAGATTTAGAACTCGCTTTCTTTACTCCATCACCAGATGGTACCCTTACAAAACAAATTTGGTGGGTGGAAGCTAAGGGTAGAGCCGGCACTGTTGAGGCTAATGAAGTCCATCGGGCTGTCCTAAATGCTGCTGGAAAGGCCAATATCGAAGTTCTTGTTGTGGCAACAAATACAAATTTTTCCAACCCAACTCGGGATTGGGTTAAAGAATGGCAAAGCGATCATCCTCGACCTATAGTCAAACTTTGGGAAAGGACTGAACTTGAAACTCTTTGTTCCAAGAATCCATTAGCTGTAATAAGGCTTCACGCAAAAGCTTTAAGCCCACAAGGAAAGGTCGAGGTTGCTAGCACCAAACTTTGGGACTATGCATCTTTCACCGATGAGCCAACTTTAAAAAGTATCTGGGATAAGCGAGAAAGCATTAAGCTTGATGAACGGGGACTTTTTGCACTTGTGGCATCAGAGTTAGCTAATGGAGACATTGGAGAACGTTCTTGGGCGCTCCAAGTGTCCGATGAAATTCTCATTGCAAGTCTTTGTAATGGTTTGATTAATTTCCTCTATCTGGCTTTTCGCGCAAATGAAATTGGAGTAAGGCAAGAACCAATTATCAGAGCCATATCATATTTGATTGTGGTCGCCACCCAACGCGTTGAATCATCATCAGTTTCTTCGATCCTGTCAGATGTATGGGAAGGTGTGGAAGGCAGGGAGTTTCCAGAAAAAGTTCGGGAATTTATACTTGAGCCAGTGTTGGGTACTCTCTTAACAGAATTGAAAGATGTTTGTACCAGTGACTGTCGTCGTGTCATGACTGACCCTGAATTATTGCAGGATAGTGAAATAAAGACATATTGGGATCGTTTAAAGATAAGTAAAGATGCCAAAAAGGAGAGTGAGGGCATTCTCACTATTGAATCCTTTAAAGATCCATGTGTAGTTGGTTTTAATGTTGGAAAGGATGTTGGTTGTCCTCTTTGTCACACTGAAAAACCATGTTCAGACATTGGCAAATTTATTACTGTTATAGACCGGGTTATACGATTTAGAAGCTCTGAAAAAAAGTAACATTTAACAATGCAATTCACAGGAAGCCAAAATGCTACGCATTTTTCCTCCTGTGATTGCTACGTTAAGCGTCAATAGGAAAACAGTATGCTTACCGATATATTTGCTTATCGCTATCTCGACCACCCGATCTGGCAAGAGTATACAGAAGTTGAGCAGCGACTGCTTAATCAAGCATTTAGCATCGTCAAGGAAGCTCTGCCCCCCTACTACGATTCCGATGGCAAGGAGATTAAAGCGAACAAGTCAAAGTGGAAATCTCTACACAATCAGTTAGCTCGCGAGCTTGGTGTAGATGAGCTTTCGAAGCGGTACTATTCCTACACACAGAAGAACGCCCTTGGCCAGGAGTGGCCAGTAAAAGGTTTCTGGAGTTGGGACTACGTGTGCGAGCAATTCGTCAAAGCGCAGTTCCCGACAGGTCATCGGGACCCCGACCGCTTTGTTAAGGAGCGTATCAGCTTTATCGAACTGGCAATGCGCCTTCGGGGTGGGGAAATAGAGCAGTTGAACGCCCGTTTGCCGCAGGCGCTGGCCGAAGCAGCGATGCGCGACCAGATGCCGTCACGGGGCATTCGTGTTCCCGATAGCGCCGTAGACGGGGTGAAGGCCTGGAACCAGACTCAGAACGCTATTTTCGACGCGCAGGTAATCGAGCTGAATGAGCGGTTCCGGCGAGCACGAGCACCGTTAACGTACCACAACGGATACATTCAAGTCTCAATGGATGAAGTCATTGAACGAAATATTGCCAAGCCCTTCTGGGAGCTGGTTGCTGATCCGCTATGGAAGAACGTCGATATTGACATGAAGGAGGCGCTCGACCGTCGTGATTCTAACGACAAAGATCCTGCACTATTCGCTGCGAAAGCACTCGAAAGCGTGATAAAGATAGTTTCCGACACAAAGGGCTGGACGCGTGGCATTGAGTTCGGAGCCTCGCAATACATTGATAACCTTGTTAGCAAAGCCAATGGAAGCTTTCTGGCGCCCTGGGAAGGCGACATGCTTCGAGATTATTTCCGTAAGGTCAGGAACAGCCTTGGTCATGGTCCTGGTTCTGAGCCAATGCCTTTACTCTCAATGCCTCAAACCGATTGGGCAATCGAGACTGCGATGTCATGGGTTCGAACTCTCATTCGCCGAATGTGAGGGCACGCTTAACAATTTGCTGCACGGGATCGCAAAAAAGCCGCGCCCCGTGAGCAACACGTTAAGTGCTCAGGAATAATAATATAAAATGATAATAAACAACGAATTAATAGAAAACCTTCTTTATGGTGAAGAAGGGGTCGATTTAGACTTTAAGCGTGATCAATATAAATTTATAAAAGCTTCAGATGAAGAGAAAGGGGAAATGCTTAAGGATATCATTTCCTTCGCGAATTCTTGGCGAAGAAGTGATGCCTTTATCTTAATTGGAGTAAAAGAAATTAAGGGCGCTAGGAGTGAAGTTGTTGGCATCAACGAAAAGTTAGATGATGCCCAAATTCAGCAATTTGTAAATGGCAAGACACAAAGACCTATCACTTTCTCCTATCGTAACCTTGATTTTGAAGGGAAATGTATCGGAGTCATACATATCCCAATCCAAAAAAGACCCTTCTACTTAAAAAACGATTATGGCAAATTAAAAAAGGAAACAGTTTATATAAAACGTGGAAGTTCTACAGATATTGCAAAATTAGATGAAGTAGCGCGTATGGGCACTTCATCTTTTATCACCGAAGAGAGGCATCCAATACTGGAAATTTTTTTTGCTAATAAAGAGAATAGACTTTTATTACCAGATGTTCAAAATGTGTTTTCACTTATCTTAGAAACTCCACCCAAAAAGGATATCCCTGATTATAATGGTGATAGACCAAGAGGGCCGGAATGGGGTTACCGGATTGGGCGCGAACAGCCTAATTATGATTACTATCGGAAACTCGTTAAATATACTTCGTTGAATCGCCTCCTTACCCCTATCAATTTTGCAATAAAAAACAGTAGCTCGGTAGTAGCCAAAGATGTCAGGATCGAGTTAAAAATTAAAGATCAAGAAAATATAATAAAAGCTTTGGATGAATATGATATGCCGAACGTGCCGAAACGAAGCTATTCCACTTTAGACCCCATAAATTATCAAGTTCAAAATGTAGGGATTTCACATGATTTAACAGTCAAGCGGATTTCGGATTACTGGCTAATTGAGACAGGGGTAGAAAAGGTACAACCCCAAAGCATTGAATGGATACAGAGCTGTCTTTACATTGGAGCTATTAGATCAGTTGATCTTGCTATTGAGGTTGCAATTTACTCTGATAATTTGCCTGAACCGACAACTAAACGACTTCTAATTAAAATATCGTCAGAAAAGAGAGTGGTTGACCTCGCAGAGATTAAGGAGCTTGAGTTAGAAAGATTTAAAAATTCAGCAGAATACAAAAAAGTATTAAGTGAAGGGGGTCGGGCCAAGTTAAGTGATTAAAATGCTTGAAACTATGGAAATAATATGGTCCTATTTTGGGACTATATCAACGTTTTTGTGGTCAAAAAGAGGATTATAAACGGAAATCCATGGCAAGAGCGAAAAGACACTATATTCCGGGACATATCTGGCATATCACCCACCGATGTCATAAGGGGGAATTTCTACTCAAGTTTTCAAAGGACCGGCGGAGATGGCTTCAGTGGCTCTATGAGGCCAGGCGACGCTATGGTCTGACAATCCTGAACTATATGGTCACCTCCAACCACATACACCTCCTTGTCGTGGACGATGGTGATCGAGACATGATTCCGAGATCCATACAACTCGTGGCGGGTCGAACCGGGCAGGAATACAACCAAAGGAAAACCCGCAAGGGAGCATTTTGGGAGGATCGATACCACGCAACGGCAGTGGAAGGAGGAGAGCATCTTTTTCGTTGTATCGTATATATCGATCTAAACATGGTACGTGCTGGTATTGTAGATCATCCATCGCAATGGCTTTTCTGTGGTTACCATGAAATCCAGAACCCCAGGAGAAAGAACGTGCTGATTAATTATGACAAGTTGAGGGAATTGGTTGGTGTTGAAACCTATGACCAGGTAAGGCTGTGTCACAAGGATTGGCTGGATGAGTATCTTGGCGACGGGAATAACGGCCGTGACGAGAAATGGACCAAGAGTATCGTGCGAATGGGGGTCGGACCAAGGTAACTACTTGATATGATTTTGATATAACTAAAAAACACCTTGTTTTTTAGGCTTAAACCATCATTTTTGATATCAAAATGGGCCTTTTAAGGTTGCAGTAATAAAATGCCAAGGGCAAATCGACATTACATACCCGGATATGTGTGGCATATCACCCATAGATGTCACAAAAAAGAGTTTCTTTTAAAATTTGGCCGAGATAGGCGTCTTTGGGTCAAATGGCTATTTGAAGCAAAAAAGAGGTATGGGCTAAGCATCTTGAATTATATGGTTACATCAAACCATATACATCTTATGGTCTCGAATAACGGAGAGAGAGATACGATCCCCAGATCTATACAATTAATAGCTGGTAGAACGGGACAAGAATATAATCAAAGAAAAAGTCGAAAAGGAGCCTTTTGGGAAGACCGTTATCATGCGACCGCTGTTGCGCTCGATGAACACCTATTCAAATGTATGGTATACATTGACATGAATATGGTTCGGGCTGGGGTTGTAAAACATCCGGCGGAGTGGCCTTTTTGTGGTTACAATGAGATACAAAATCCGCCTCAAAGATACTCACTGATAGATTACCATAGATTGATATCATTGCTTCAAATGAAAGATACAGGAGAGCTACAAGAATCCTGCAGAACGAGGGTTGAACAGAATCTCGCCACGAGGAACCAATCAAGAGATAGTAAATGGACAGAGAGTATAGCAGTTGGAAGTAACGTATTCATTGAGGCTACCATAAAAAAGCTTGGAATTAAGGCGAAAGGTCGGAAGATTGTTGGAAGTAAAAAAAGCTACGAACTTCGTGAACCGGCTGTTCCTTACGGGGGAAATTTTACCCCTGAAAATGGCCTTTTAAGGCCTCAAAACACCTATTATTGGGACGATAGTTTTTAAATATCAATAGGATAGCTTGTTCCGACCCCAAGCGTCTCAGAAACAACGAGTTGCACGTGCAACTTGAATTAAAGGTCAAAAAACTCGATTAATCCCATGCTTAGATTAACAGAAATAAGACTCCCTCTCGACCATAGCGAAGCTGACATCCGTGTGGCAATCAGCACATACCTTGCCGTTCCGGCAAACGATCTCATCAGCTATACGATTTTCCGGCGCGGCGTTGATGCACGGAAATCTCACGCCATCGTCTTTATCTACACCCTTGATCTTGAGGTAGCAGATGAGGCCAAACTTCTATCCCAATTCGAGAACGATCCGCGCCTGAGACCCGCCCCAGACACGTCCTATCATTTTGTAGCCCGTGCTCCCGAAAATCCGCTCACCACCCGGCCAGTCATCATTGGTATGGGACCGTCCGGCCTCTTTGCCGGTCTGATCCTTGCACAGTCTGGTTTTCGGCCGATAATTCTGGAGCGTGGTAAGGCCGTACGGGAGCGGACCAAGGACACCTTTGATTTGTGGCGCAAAGGTATTCTTGATCCGGAATCAAATGTCCAGTTCGGAGAAGGCGGGGCCGGGACATTTTCCGATGGTAAGCTGCACTCCCAAATCAAAGACCGCAAGCATTACGGTAGAAAGGTACTTGATGAATTGGTCAAGGCCGGGGCACCCCAGGAAATTATGTATGTCAGTAAGCCTCACATAGGGACCTATAAACTTGTTGGTATATTAGAAAAAATGCGCGCCAACATCCTGGCATTGGGTGGAGAGATTCGCTTCCAGAGCCGGGTAGATGATATCGATGTCGAGGACGGTCAAGTTCGTGGGGTGGTGCTGGCCAACGGAGAGCGCATTGCCACTAGTCATCTGATCGCGGCCATTGGACATAGTGCCCGCGACACCTTTGAGATGCTTCTCCGTCGCGGTATTTATATCGAGGCGAAGTCTTTTTCCATGGGCTTTCGCATCGAGCACCCCCAGTCCCTCATTGATCGCGGTCGCTATGGCAAAAACGCTGGCAATCCTCTGCTCGGTGCCGCCGACTACAAACTCGTTCATCACGCCAGCAATGGCCGATCTGTATATAGCTTTTGTATGTGTCCGGGGGGCACTGTTGTTGCCTCCACTTCTGAAGCGGGTCGTGTGGTGACCAATGGTATGAGCCAATATTCGCGCAAAGAGCGGAACGCCAACAGCGGCATTGTGGTGGGCATTTCGCCGGAAGATTACCCGGGTGGCCCGTTGGCCGGTATGGAATTTCAACGTTTTTGGGAGTCACGAGCCTTTGAGCTTGGCGGTGGTAATTATCATGCGCCGGTACAACTGGTGGGTGATTTTCTGGTTGGCCGACCCTCTACAGCTTTTGGTTCGGTGCAGCCCTCCTACACCCCCGGCGTCAACCTCTGCGATCTCAGCGATGCCTTGCCGGAATACGTAATCACTGCCATCCGCGAGGCCCTGCCCGCCTTTGCTAAACAAATCAAAGATTTCGACCTGGCCGATGCCGTGCTAACTGGGGTGGAATCCCGTACATCCTCGCCGGTATGCGTCAAACGCAACACCGACGACCTGCAGAGCATCAACACCAGGGGGTTCTATCCCACCGGTGAAGGTGCGGGTTATGCTGGTGGGATCCTCTCCTCGGCCGTGGATGGCATTAAGGTCGCCGAGGCCGTGACCTTAAACATGTTGGCCTCGGAGCCCCAAGGTGAGCAGCAAAATTAGTCTGTCGAAATGAACATGTACCTCAGTCGATAGTATGGTTTATACGGGAAATACATTTTCGCTAACAAGGCTTTTGCAGCGGAGCGCAAAAAGCCGCGCCCGCTGAAAAGCAAAGTTCGGCTGAAATGAATCAATTTACTGCTGAATAGGAATCAGATGATTAAGGAAACGAAAAAAAAGGACTCATTAAACGTTGATAAGGGTTTGGTCGCAATGTTCCTTAGAGTGTCGCCAGAGGAACGTCTACAAGCCAATGATAACGCAGCGCGTACTATTTTAGAGTTGAGAGATGCCTACCAGCAGCAAAAAATCAACAGGCACAGACCTAAGCGCACTACTTGAAGGGCTCATGGAAGCAGACGTCATGTTTATTCTTGTCGGTGGCCTTGCAGCCATAGTGCAGGGCGCTCCAGTCACAACGATGGATGTGGATATCGCGATTTGGAACCTTGATCAGGTAACCTATAATTCAACCTGACTGCAGGGGCATCATGCTATGATGAACCCTAAGAAGACCGAAAAATGGAGTAAGGTTCTCAACGACTAATAGTGAATAGGCTCGACGTGATATTGCTGGGAATAAAATGAAATATAAAGATTACTATCAAATTTTAGGGATCAGCCGGAATGCAACTCAGGATGAAGTAAAAAAGGCCTATCGCAAACTTGCCCGCCAATATCATCCGGATATATCGAAAGAATCAGGTGCTGAGGCAAAGTTTAAAGAAATTGGTGAGGCAAATGAGGTACTCAAGGATCCTGAGAAACGCAAAGCCTACGATCAGTTGGGCAGTTATCAACCAGGACAAGAGTTTCGACCGCCTCCTGACTGGGAAGAGAGCTTTGGACCGGGAACGCGTTATTACGAATTTTCCGGTGGAGATCTCGGTGGTTTCAGCGATTTTTTCTTTGGGTTATTTGGCAGTGGAATGGGCCGTCAGGCGTCTGCACGCCCTTCTCGTGCCCATTTTTCAATAAATGGACAGGACTTTGAAACTAATATTCAAATATACCTGGAAGAAGCATATAGGGGAACAATGCGTACCATGCAAATGGAGGTTCCCGAAATTACGCCTGATGGAGGTATCAAACGTACACCTAAGAATATTACTGTCCGAATACCAAAGGGAGCTACTGACGGGCAAAGACTTAGAGTTAAGGGAAAAGGAGGAAAAGGCTTACATGGCGGCCACGACGGCGATCTTTATCTTAATATTTCAATAAAACCTCATCATACGTTTAGAGTAAATGGACATGATCTCTATGTTACCTTGCCGGTGACACCGTGGGAGGCTGCCCTTGGCGCAAAGATTGAAATACTGGCCGTAGAACAGAAAATCCTTCTTACTATCAAACCAGGTGCTCAATCAGGGCAGAAATTGCGTATTGCCGGAAAGGGATTGCCCAAACCAAAAGGAGGATCCGGTGACTTATATGCAGTTTTACAGATAGCAAATCCGTCCACACTGACTGCAACAGAAAAGTCTTTATATGAAACGTTAGCCAAAAATTCTTCTTTTAATCCTCGCACATCATTAAAGTAGGGAACGATTATGAAGAAAAAGGATATTTGTGACGCTGAATTTTTCCACTATGAGGAAAAAACGGTTTCATTTTCAGAGCTGACAAAGATCTCCGGACTTGGTGGAGATATCCTTGAAGAGCTGATTGAATTTGGTGTATTTGAGCCGGAAGAAGGCGAAAGCCCTGATTCCTGGATTTTTTCCTCTTATACCATCACTATGGCTCGAAAGGCATTGAAGCTCAAGGTGGACTTCGATCTTTTGCCTGCCGGGATAGCAATAGCCCTCACCTATCAAAAAAGAATAAGAGAACTGGAAAAACGCATTAAAGAACTTGAATGTCAATTAATGAGATAAGCACGCAGGAGAATTGGATTGGGGTTGGAAAGGAAAAAATATCCAACTTCACAATCCCCCTATATAGTCACAATCAAGAGATGCTTATGGTGTTTCCGGAACTCATTGGTAATACATCAACCAAATAGCTTCTGTCTATTAGCTCATCAGGTCCATAGCCATTAAATAGAGCCCATCGTGCAATGTGCTCTTCAGCCAGCCGATCTGCCACAGCCTGGGTTGACAAGTGCATTGTTCTGCTGCGATCGTATATCTCTCGTAGTATTGGTCTTATACCATGGACCACCTCCAGGGGTCTCTCCTGATTGTATTTACCACCAAACACACTTTTCACAGTATCAAACTCATAGATTAAATTAAGGATTCCTCCAAGATTTACTACAAAGTCAGGCGCATAGAGTATATTAAATCGCTTTAATAATACTTCTACCTCTTTTCTGCTTCCTGAATGTCTGTCGTCTATTTGATTATTTGCAGCCCCAACAATTATCAGTTTCTTATCTCGATTTGCCCTCACAATCCTTCTTACAGTTGAGGGATTAACAGTCTGACCCATGGCATTAGGGCTGAAGATATCAAATTTTTGATTATAAATCTCATTCGGTTCAACGTGTCTCACAGCAATATCTTTCTCTTTTAATACTCTCAGCTTTTCATCGACTTTCACACTATCTATATCCGCGATAATAAGCTTGGCTTCAGGATAATCCTGAACGATGTAGTCTGTAAGCAGTGAACCTACTTTTCCAAGGCCTTGGAGGGCAATAGTTGTGTTATTAAGACCCTCTTGGTTGAATTGATACATAACAGACTCTAACATAGACTCATACACTCCTCTTGCTGTAATTAAAGAAGGGTCGCCAGAGCCGCCGTTCTCTAAACATAAACACGCAACATTATGCGGAGCATATTTTGCTACAAAATCGACATGCGCACAACGCGTACCCATATCCGGTGCGAATATATACTGAACGAGGCCCTGAAGAACAGGAACGACTTTATCTTTTAATACTGCCTTTTCCAAATCAGACAATGGCTGATCAGGTCTTGAAAAATTTTCTGTACTGTGGTGGGGTTCATAGATAACAGACTTTCCCCCACCGATCCTGGATGCCCTCACCTCTTCGATTTTTGCTTTTCCTTCCAGTGCCATCATTGCAAACATTAAATTAAGAATCGCCCATTTGTAAGTCATGCCTCCGGCAAGGCTTCTTACGTCGGCTTCCGCTTCTCTCTCGTTATTGTACTCCTTCCATCTACACCCACCGAGATACCACGGAGTCGATTCCGGTGTTCGTGAACATATAATGGTGTTGTTTCTTGCCACCCACATTCCTCGACCGTGGCCAATGTTTCTATAGAAGACATTCTCGGGTCTTTTTAAAAGGGTATGAACAGCATCAACAACATCTTCATGGGTACTGTCGCCGTTCTTTATAAAATCCATAACTTCTTTCAGTTGCTCGATTGTCAGGTCATCCTTAATTTGTGTCATTTTTTATGCATCCTCTTTTTGTATCAAATGATGCTCTTCGATATAGTTTCTATTTTCAATTTCTGATGATACCAGATTCTTATAACCATCAAATTTTATTCTCTGGATTATGGTCGTGTCATGAAACGCTTCTTTTAAAAAATTTCCTCTTTAATCATCTGTTTATGATGTATTTCGGTCTTTGCAACATTTTAGCTCTATAAAAACTACTCCTGTCCTTTAATCTAAGGTCACGTAGTTATCCTTGGTGAGACGCCTGAGCATAGGGATGTCTTTTTTTAACCATGCCCTCAAGGGTAAGTATTTCATAAGGAGCATGTGTATGTCTTTTTTTATCTATGCCTTTAAACTCAGGGCCTCACAGGATCCCGATAATCGGGATGTAGAGCAACTCGGTCTTATCCGCTTATGCGGATAGTACTCAGACTGTCACATCCCGATTATCGGGATCACACCGATGCATTTATTAAAAGGCATGAGTAAAAAAAGACATACACATGCTCCTTTAATTGCGAGGGTCAAAAAGACATCCCTATGCTCATTCACCAGGTAATCTCAAAGAGCTAAAATGTTACAAATCTTTTTATTTAATGAGCCCTCGGTTGTTCAGCCGTTGTTGCTCCCATGCCTTGTAATTGTCTGGGGGGTGAATTATCTCAGCGTCAGGCCTTAACTCGAGTTTCATTGCCTCATTAGGACACCCAGTAACACAAATACCACAGCCAATGCATTTGGTCAGGTCAATTGTTGAAACCTCGTCTACGGAGCAGGCATGCACCTGGCAACGTTCCTCACATATTCCACAGGCAAGGCAAAGTTCGGGATCAACAACTGCATAGTAATTTGCCTTGGCAACTGATTGTTCGATGCCATATTCGTTTATTCCCCTTAGGATCTGACAACAACATCCACAACAGTTGCATACATAAAAGACTCCCCTGGCGACATTGCTTACCGTGTGAACCAGGCCCACTTCTTCACTTCGGTCAAGCACCTCAAGGGCTTTCTCTTGAGTAATGCTATGTGGTCCTTCTGGTCTTTCTTTCGGTGAAAAAACAAGACAAACATCCAGAGGAAAGTCGCATTTTCTGGTTTCTCTGAGATCTTGTTGTTTTCTACAAATGCAATCCCGTAGCTCGAAAGATTTGGCTTGGAGTAGTAATGGTTTGATATCATCATAGGGAAGAATGAACTCAGTTTTAACTGATCCCTGTGCCGGGACAACGCGGTGCAGCGCT
>Ga0315545_1004325_pt1 | contig 11747 bp, 7 predicted proteins | sample SalMarSW160210MG_FD_203096 | JGI IMG/M metagenome (GOLD analysis project Ga0315545, IMG submission 203096) | Salt marsh sediment microbial communities from the Plum Island Ecosystem LTER, Massachusetts, United States - Salt Marsh Sediment SW1602-10 ...
ACGATGCCTTCCGTAAGTTTTCCGGATCGCTGATCCTGTTTCTGTACAACCTTAACACGCGTTCCCGGTTTGATGTCCGCCCGGACGATTCCGTTCATTTGTATCGCCTATAAGTTTAATGATTCAGTGCCGATTCGGTGGTCAGCCCCGCTTCCGTTCCCGGAAGGAGTTACTTCTCTTCAGGGAAAGCATCTTCGCGAGGAAATCGAGGACTACCGGGACGTCCATAAGCTACCAACATACTCCATCGATATATAAGTATCTTATATTTTTATGGACGTCCCCCCTTTACTCGCGTTTTAACCGCCGGCGAGCTTTGTGGTGTATCCGTGTTTCTTAATCTCATCGAATAGTGTTTGCCGGTGATCCCCCTGGATTACAATAACTCCGTCCTTAACGGATCCACCGGCACCACAGCGGCGCTTTAATGTTTTGGCAAATTTCTGTAGTTCCTCGTTTTCAAGCGGGACACCGAAGACGGTTGTGACAATTTTACCTTTATGCCCTTTGACTTCCCGTTGTATCCTGATTGTGCCGTCGTTGGGATAGACTGTTGGCTGCTTATCGGCTTTAACAGCCTTCTTTTTTTTGCAGGAGCATGTGGAAACCGGCCTGCCGCATTCAGGGCAGATTTGGCCTGTTTCTGTTGAATAAACCAATCGGCTGTCGTTCATTGATTTGTTTGCCCATTTCTTCCGAATGGAAAGGGTTATTTGTTTAGGAACGTTTTCTTTAAATTTGTACAATTAGTAAACAACGTCCCGCAAATCACATTTTAACTGCCTTTTGTTCCTTTTGGTCGGATTATTCTGCACATGTGATCTTGATATTGAAGAAGTTATTTACTTTCTTACGGACGTCCCTCTTTATATAGAAATACTAAAGCAAGCCAATACTGTTCTCTTTGACCTTTGAAGCTAGAGCTTTTCCAGTTGGTTCGATTTTGAGCAGTTCTGCCCAGAAGTCTTTACTGTGGTTTTTCACCCTTGTATGAACCAGCTCATGAAGTATGATGAAGTCCATCAACTTCTCGGGCAACAGGAGTAGCCTCACGTTCAGGCTGATGTTGTGCTTGGCAGAGCAACTTCCCCATCGGGTTTTCTGTTTGCGGATAAATACCCTGTTGTAAGTGAACCCATGCAACTCCGCTAACTCGTTCAATCTTGCCACCAGAATCTTTTTTGCTTCCTTACGGTCGATTCGAACCAGCTTTTCTGAAACATCCTCATGTACCTTTTCCAGCTGGTTCATCTTGGCCATATGCTTCTGTATCCATTTAGCCTTGGAATGGAGGAACTGCTCAGCCTTTTTTAAAGACACCCCCTTAGGCACAGCAACTCGGACGCCTTTAAAGGGCCTAACTGATATATTGAGGTGCTTAGCCTTGGTACTGGGTTCAAAAAGCACAGGACCTATGTCCTTGATTTTCACTGTGTTTGATTGAAACATTTGAAGTGATTCGATTGGTTCACCAGTCCTAAGTTTGTCAGCTTTTTTGAACTTCCCTGTCATAGCAGTAAGTAAAACATCAGCAAGTAACTAGCCTGCAAAAAAGAGTCAGGACTCAATTTTTGACATATTTTGTTGACTTTTGAGACCTGGCACTTTCTTTCTTCCCTTTTTCAATATGCAGCCTTCATATTTATATGACCAACCAGTTAGATATTTCTTATAAGAGTTATTTGTACAATTATTTAAGGACGGCCCTCTTTCCTCGTATTTTAGAGAGGCATGCTTGATTTCAATTCGCAATCAGTGCCCCAAACGCATGGTTAACCTGCCAGTTGGACGAACACGGCGGGGCCTCCTGTCTTGGGTCCCCCTTATCCCACTACAAAAGCTTCCTGTTCTTGTCAGGTTCTCCACCGGAGGGCTTGAGAAAAAACCCCATATCTTGGAGATTGTTTTTCTTGATATACTACTCCCTTTATTATATATTCGATTCATCCTAAAGCAAGTTCTTATCATTTTTTTTCTGAATACCTTCGATCATAGCGCGCGCGTATGTGTGTGTGGGGATTGAATTTTGACCCCAAAAACAGTGCAATTAAGACGATTTTTCCCGAAGAATTAAGAGTTCAATCAGCATATGATTAGACAGGTAAGAACAACAAAGGAGGGAGACTGAATTATGTGGAAAAAGAAAGAGGAGAAGAAAGAGGAGAAAGAGGAGAGTTTGTTGAAGGAGTTGTGCGGAGATGATGCAAAATTATATGATTTTCTCAGTAATTATTTGTATCTAAATCCGTTAGCGGCCATATCCAAAAAGGATCTCGATATCCTCACCGAGGAGGCGGAAAAAAGCGGGAACTTTGGACCGGCAGTGGATAAGGCCATTTTCGAGGCCACTCAAAACCCGGGGGAAAGGGAAAGATACATCAAAGTTATCCAAAACCTCGCGTCGAAAACCATACACGCGACGGAGCAAGAAAAAGAAAAGGTAGAGAAGGAAGGACTCACCGACCGGGCTGCTTCCCTTGGGAGAAGAATTGAAAATCAGAAATTTATGAGCGAAAGAGCCGAAGACATAATAAACGTAGCTTCCAAGTTCTACAATGAGAAATTGATGGAACTGGGAGAAAACGTGAGAAGAGAAGCGAGAGGAGAAGAGAGAAGAAGAGCTGAAAGGGAAGAAAAGAGAAAAGAGGAGCTGGAAAAGGCGGGGCGAGAAGCAAGAAAAAAAGAAAGAAGGGGGATGGGAAGAAAAGAGAAAAGGGAAGCTAAGAAACAAGATAAAAGAGAAGAGCTGGCAGCAGAGGAAAGGAAAGAAGTGAGAGGAGAAGAGAGAAAAGAAGCTGAAAGGGAAGAAAGTAAAACAGAGGAGCTGGAAAAGGCGGGGCGAGAAGCAAGAAAAAAAGAAAGAAGGGGGAATTAAATTTTAGTCCCAAACCCAAACCAAAACGCATTGATTTATTCATCTTGGTCAACAACGTCCCGGAATTCACTTGTGTGTCAAAAAACAATATGGCACCATTTTGTACTGTTGGGCGGAGAATCTTTTGAAGAGAGCTAACAAATTTATGGAGAAAAGCCTCTATTCAGGCCGATATATTTTATGTTGCACAGAATCCCTTTGTGCCTTGGTCTAGCACGATCATTTTTCACGGCGATCATCAATAGACAGAAAAAGTGGTGGACAGCGTATGCAAACCAATCATTATGCGTGACGCCGGTGGAGCCCCACGGGTAAGCCCGCCTTCCTTTTTATCCGCCGTCCTTCTGAGAGTCTGGCGGGTTTGACCCCAAATTCACTTACTGTTTTTACTCTCAAGCAACCTGAGCACACCGTAAAGATTAGTAGAAACAACATCCGCCCCTTCGATCTCTCTTGTTGTCCTGGAGATAAGGAGCTTTCTATCAGCTCCCACCATTGCTGCTGCCTTTTTTAATCGATCCAATTCATCCCTGCCAGGAGAACCCGAAAGCTTGATTTCAAAGGCCCACTTTTTACCATTAAGCATCAAAAGGAGATCAAGCTCGTGCCCGTCATTTGTCCTGAAGAAGTATGCTTCATGATGAGTCCCCTGCGCTTCAAGGCAGATAAGGATCTGTTCAATCACAAAACCTTCCCAGCTGAAACCGACCCATGGCTGGACGATTAAATCATCTGAACTGGTAACTCCTTGAAGGCTATGCAAAAGGCCCGTATCACGCCAGTACACTTTAGGGCTCTTAACAAGCCTTTTTCGGATAGTGGTATAAAAAGGTTGAAGCCTTCGAATAAGATATGCCTGCTCAAGGTAGTTCAGGTATGCATTAACCGTATGATAGGAGAGCCCCATGCTCTTACCAATCTGGCTTGCATTCCAGACGTTGCCGTTGCTTACGGCCAGCATCCTGAAAAGCCTCTGGGTGACTTGTGGAGTTGCAGGTAAGCCCCATTGGGGAAGATCACGCATGGCAAGCACATCCAGATACTGTTTCTGCCACAAAGGAAAATTATCCCTCTTGAGTATTCCTCCATCGGGAAAGCCGCCCACAAGCCACAAATTATCAAGACCCTTGCGCTTCACTTCATCTATATAAAAAGGCGAGAGCTCACAAACGGCGATTCTTCCGGTCAGGAATTCCGACACCTGTATCATTAACCCCGGTGAGACAGAACCAAGAATCATGAAACGACCCATTGTGTCTCTGCGGTTGTCAATGGCACTTCTTATTCTGGGAAATATTTCGGGATAACTTTGAGCCTCATCAAGAATAATAAGGTGATCGGATTGAGTAATCTCATCCCATTGCACGTCGAGCCTAAGCTTTTCCGGCTCAACTTCCAGGTCGTAGTAGTTAGAAGAAAGGGTCTTTGCCAGCGTTGTCTTTCCCGACTGCCTTGGGCCTAAAAGGGCAACGGCAGGAAATTTTTTAAGGTACGATATGATTGTATTCTTTAATTTTCTCTTTATCATATCTTACATTATAGAAATATATTTCTAATTTGCAAGAACTTTTTATTGGTTAGCAGTATTAAGGCAGGAGTGTAAACTGGATAAAAACCGATCCCTCCAAGCTCCATTTACCAAAAAAGTCCACTATAAAACCGGTGGACAAACCCGCCACAAAGAAGGCGGATAAACCCTCCAAACGTACGGCGGATAAACCCGCCCGACAAACGGCGGGTAAACCTTGAGCTGAAATCGGCAAAGGTTGCCAATAGAAAAAACTACACCAATCATTATCCGAGACGCCGGTGGAGCCCCACGGGCAAGCCCGCCTTACTTTTTATCCGCCGTCCTTCTGGCGGACTGGCGGGCAAGCCCATGGCAACACTTAGTTTCGCCGATTTGCTTCGCGAACGTCGGGACTTAGTGACACGACATCCCGATCGTAATCCCGACTACAAAAGGTCGGGACTAAAGCTGTGGCTTTCTGCGGTCGGGGTAAAGCCCTTCATTTACTGCCTCAAGGAACGTTAAGCAATTTCTGCACGAACAGGCCCCTTCATAAATCTTTTTTATACATAGAACCAACGCAAATCACATTATCTGTAACGTCGACAAAACCTTTCATTTCGTATTTCCCGGAACGTTTACGATCTAACAAGAGTCAACGGCAGACTTGATCCTTTTCTCCTTTTCATTGATATGAATAAGATAGAAAACATTCGAATTGTCATTGAGCATCTCCTTTTTATTTCTGATCCAATTGTGTGGCGTCGGGCACTCCAACGAAAAACATTGCACCATTACCCAGCATCCGCATGTTTGTTAGACCATTTAACATAATCACATAGCATCCCAACAAAATCTTGTGTCATTCATAGCATCCCCCGTCCCCGGCAATCCGGCTGTTCTGCAACCAGAACTGATCCGACTTTGCCTTCCCCTAATAGAGCTATTTTTATCAAATCCCTCGATAATTAGTAAAGGAGAATCTTCTCCCAATTAGTTAGGAGAAAGGGGTCAGGGATTCGAGGGTCCAAGTGATTGATCTCTTATTATTTCAACCCCCGGCTTCCTGTTTCTGGCTGGTCACTCGTTATGCCTTTAATAAGGCAGGTTAATGGGTAATCTCTTTCTCAACCTTTTTTTGGGCTCCCAGCCTTTATCACTCTGGTCCCCGATTCCCACCCTCCCAGCTTCATAGCCTATTTGCATTTCACTTGAACCCTGGAATCCTTTCAGGATCATCAACTAATTTGGAGATGATCCGTAAAACAATTGTTTGCAATTTATAAAAAAGGTTTTATTATTTAAAGGTTATTAAAACAGGCCAACCCGACCAGCCATTACAGGTCGGGTCTTTTTATGGCAACAGATAGGCTCAGGTTTGCGAGACGAGTCGGCTGTTGGCCGGCAATAGATGCATTCCCTGAAAATGGGTGCAGGCCATTGGACTTGTCAAATTGCAAACAGGAGCACTGTCATGACCAACGAATTTGGTTTAATCGGTCTGCGCCCGGAATTGGTGCAGACCCTTATCGAAAGGGGCTACAACGCCCCCACCCCCGTCCAGTCCGAACTCATTCCGGCCCTGCTGGCCGGTCGGGATGTGATCGGCCAATCCCAAACCGGTTCCGGCAAAACAGCGGCCTTTGGTCTGCCCATTTTGCAGACCCTTCAAGCGGGCCAACGCCATGTGCAGAGTCTGATCATGGCCCCCACGCGCGAGCTGGCCATTCAAGTGGCCGAGGCCATGGCCCAATATGGCCGCCGGGTCGGCGTCAGGGTATTAGCCGTCTATGGCGGTCAACCGTACAACACTCAGATCAGTCGCCTCAAAAAAGGCGTCGATGTGGTGGTGGGCACCCCCGGCCGTCTGCTTGACCTGATTGGGCGCAAATCATTGGATCTGCAGCGCGTCTCCACCGTGGTGCTTGATGAAGCCGACGAGATGCTCAGCATGGGCTTCATAGCGGATATCGAGGCCATTTTGGAAGCTACGCCCGCACCCGATTATCCACCGGCGAATTGGCCAATGAGCTGGTGGCCCGGGGATTCCAGGCCGAAGTGCTCAACGGCAACTTGAGCCAGGAGGCCCGAGAGCGCGTCCTGCAGCGCTTCCGCAACAACCAGATCAAGGTGCTTGTGGCCACCGATGTGGCCGCCCGCGGTCTGGACATCGACCTTGTCAGCCATGTTTTTAACTATGACCTGCCCCAGGACCCCGAATTGTATGTGCATCGCATCGGACGCACGGGCAGAGCCGGCAAATCGGGTGTCGCCATCTCCCTGCTCACTCCCAACGAGCGCTGGTTCCTGCGCAAAATCGAAGCCTACACCAAACAAAAGATAACCCTTGCAGCCTTGCCCACTGAAGAAGACATTCAACGCCAAAGAGACCATCGACTCGTCGAGCGGATGATGGTCTGGCTGCGGCGCGGCCGATGCCAGCGCGAACGGGATGTGGTGGCGAAGTTGACCGAACAGGGCCACGAGGTGATCGAGATTGCGGCGGCGGCCCTGAAGCTGGTGCGTACCAAAGAACAGCAGCGCCCGATTGCACCCATCACCGAATTGCGTGAAGATCGCCCCAAGCAAGCTAAATCGGCAGGCAACCGCCAGAATCAGAGCAAAGAAAAAGCTGCCGGCCGCACTTCCCATGAAAAAGGGATGGTGCGCCTGGCCCTGAGCAGCGGTAAGGCAGACGGTCTCAATGTCAGCCACATCGTGGGCAGCCTCTCCCATCATGCCGATATTCCCGGCCGTTGTATCGGCAAGATCAGCATTAAAAATCAAACGACCTTCGTAGATGTCCCGGAAGAAATTGTCAGCCTGTTGCTGGCAAAGAAAGCATCCTACCGCATCGGCCGGCGGCAGATCGATATCGAGCGCGCATGAGCGTGTCGTATCTTTTACGGACGTCCCGTTTGTTACCGAGGCGTTCGCGCCACCATGGCGACAATTGACAAAAGCTCCCGGAGGAATTATCATTACAGCAATTGTTTATGTCGCTATTGGAACAAGCCCCTGTGGCCTGTAAAGGCAGCCGGGGATTTTTTTAGTGGCGGATTATTTAGTCAAAATCTTTTCCATACCCCGCCCGGCGGCGGCGGAGTGGTGAATGCAAATCGTCTCTTTACAATCCGGCCGCCGGTTGACACGGTGCGACGCTGATCATCGAAACAGCAGCCGTAAAGAGGTAATCGAAAATAAATTAATGGACACTTATACTCAAAAAGAAATCAACCGGAGGCGGACCTTCGGAATCATCAGTCATCCGGATGCCGGCAAGACCACGTTGACGGAAAAGCTGCTCCTTTTCGGCGGAGCCATCCAGCAGGCCGGGGCGGTCAAGGCCAAGCATGCCGCCCGCCATGCGACCAGTGACTGGATGTCGATTGAAAAGGAAAGAGGGATTTCAGTGACGACTTCGGTGGTGAAATTCAATTACCGGAATTTTGAGATTAATCTTCTCGACACGCCGGGCCACCAGGACTTCTCCGAAGACACCTACCGGGTATTGACCGCCGTTGACAGCACCCTGATGGTGATCGACAATGCCAAGGGGGTCGAATCCCAGACCGAGAAGCTCATGGAGGTCTGCCGGATGCGCAACACCCCCATCACTACCTTCATCAACAAGCTCGACCGTGAGGGGATGGCCCCGATGGATATCCTGGATGACATCGAGGACAAGTTGCAGATCGAATGCACACCGCTTTCCTGGCCGATCGGGATGGGCAAACGCTTTAAAGGGGTTTACAACCTCTTTCACAAACAGCTGCATCTGTTCAGTCCCGGCAGTGACACCCGCAGGCAAGACGGCGTAGTGATTACTGATTTGTCAGATCCGGTCCTGGATGAACTGCTGGGCACCCAGGCTGAAGAGCTGCGGGAAGACATCGAACTGATCAAGGGCGCGGCAAACCCCTTTGAGATGAAGCACTTCTTAAAAGGAAGCCAGACGCCGGTCTTTTTCGGCAGTGCCATCAATAATTTCGGTGTTAAAGAGATGCTGGATGCATTTGTAGAAATGGCGCCCCCTCCGGGTTCGCGCGCGGCCGTCTCCCGTGAAGTGTCGCCCTACGAAAAATCCTTTTCGGGTTTTGCGTTTAAAATCCAGGCCAATATGAACCCGGCCCATCGCGACCGGACCGCGTTTATCAGGATCTGCTCCGGCAAATTCACGCGGGGGATGAAAGTGGTTCACCACCGGATAGGAAAAGAAGTTGCTCTGGCCAATGCGACCATCTTCATGGCCCAGGACAGGTCCAATGTGACGGAGGCCTTTCCCGGGGACATTATCGGCATCCACAACCACGGAACCATCAAGATCGGTGACACGTTCAGCGAGAAGGAACTTTTGAAATTCACCGGCATACCGAACTTTGCCCCGGAACATTTCAGGCGCGTTCGCCTGAAAAACCCGTTGAAGGCCAAGCACCTTCAGAAGGGCCTGACCCAGCTTGCGGAAGAAGGCGCGGTCCAGGTTTTCAGGCCGATTACGGGAAGTGACTATATCCTGGGGGTGGTCGGTGTCCTCCAGTTTGACGTCACCATAGCCCGCCTCAAGGCCGAATATGGCGTGGATGCGATCTATGAACCGGTGGACTTTGCGGTGGCACGCTGGATCGAGTGCGGTGACCGCAAAAAATTGGCCGAATTTAAGAAAAAGAATACGACCAACCTGGCCAGAGATTCTCAAGGTTGCCTGTCCTTTCTGACAACCAGTGAATTCCAGCTCAATTGCTGCATGGAAGAATGGCCGGAGGTGGCGTTCTTCAAAACACGGGATATTAACTAAAATTTGTCTCAAAAATAGTAGTTCACGTTCAAGGGCAAGGCGCAAGCCGACGAAAAAATGCAGCATACACGGTAGTATGTGAGTATTTTGAGGAGGCTTGCAACATAGCCATTGAGCGTAAAATGCATTTTAGAGATGGGCTCTAACAGCCGTTGGTTCAAAGAGGTTGGCCTTATGGCGCTGATTGGTATGCGGGATGTGTGCTGGGGATTCGGTGAGCCCCCGCTGCTGGAAAACGTAACGTTCCAGATCGGCAAAGGGGAGCGCGTGTCTCTGGTGGGTCGCAACGGTGTTGGCAAATCCACCCTGCTGAAGCTCTTGGGCGGCGAAATGCTACCGGACAGCGGTGATATCTGGCGCCAGCAGGGCATCAGCGTGGCTGCGCTGGAACAGGATGTGCCTGCGGGATTCGACGGCACGATCTTTGATGTGGTTGCCGAAGGCCTCGGTGAAACGGGCCAGGCGCTGGCCGAGCACAGCCGGATCTGCAGATACACTGAGACTGGGGGCAACCCCCAACTGGTAAAAAGGCGCGACGAACTGCAGCAGATGCTGAACGCCGGCGGAGGATGGGAACTGTTGACCCGCGTCGAAAACATTCTTTCACAAACCCGGCTGGATCCTGAGAACCGGTTCGCCGACCTTTCAGCAGGGCTGAAACGGCGCACGCTCTTTGCGCGTGCCCTAGCCTGCAAACCCGACCTCCTCCTGCTGGATGAACCCACCAACCATCTTGACATCGACACGATCATATGGATGGAAGACTTTATCCTGCGCCACGTAAAAACCCTGCTGTTTATCACTCATGATCGCGCTTTTCTCAAAAAGATCGCCAGCAGGATCATGGAACTGGATCGGGGTCGCCTGGTTTCCTATGACTGCTATTACACCACCTATTTAGAACGAAGACAGGCCGCCCTGGAGAGCGAAGAAACTCAAAATGGGGTGTTCGACAAAAAACTATCCCAGGAGGAAGCCTGGATCAGAAAAGGGATAAAAGCCCGCAGAACACGAAACGAAGGGCGCGTCAGGAGCCTTCAAAAGATGCGGGCAGCCTACCAGGCCCGCCGCCAAAAAATCGGCTATGTCAGGCTGCAGGTTCAGGAGGCGGAACGGACCGGCAAGCTTGTCATCGAAGCCAGGGCGGTGAGCTTTTCCTATGGACAAGCCCCGATTGTGCAGGATTTTTCCACGGTTATCATGCGCGGGGACAAGGTGGGCATCATCGGCCCCAACGGTGTGGGCAAAACCACCCTGCTGAAAATCCTTTTAAAAGCGGTGAGCCCGGAAACAGGCAGTGTCCGTCACGGCACCAACCTTCAGGTCGTTTATTTTGACCAGCTCCGGGCGCAGCTCGATGAGCAAAAGACCGTGCGGGAAAACATCGCCGCCGGCAACGACTTTATTATCTTTAACGGCCAAAAACGCCACGCCATCAGCTATCTTCAGGATTTTCTCTTCTCGCCCGAAAGATGCCGTACGCCGGTTCGTGTCCTTTCCGGCGGAGAAAAGAACCGCTTGCTGCTGGCCAAGCTATTCACGAAACCGTCCAACGTTCTGGTGCTGGACGAGCCGACCAATGATCTTGATGCCGAAACCCTGGAGCTTTTGGAGGAGCTGATTTTCGAGTACCAGGGGACCCTTCTGCTTGTCAGCCACGACCGGGCTTTCTTAAACAATGTGGTCACCAGCACCATCGTTTTTGAAGGCAACAGCCAGGTGGTCGAATACGCCGGCGGGTACGATGATTGGCTCAGTCAGCGGCCGCAACGCGCATCAGAGCGGCTGCCGGAAAAAAATGGCGCCAAAAAAGTCCGGCCAAAACCCGAGGCGCGTCCATCACGAAAGCTGGGGTATATGCAAAAACGGGAACTGCAGGATCTGCCTCAAAAGATCGAAGCCCTTGAATCAGAGCAAAAAGAGCTGTTTGCAATCCTGTCCGACCCTTTATTTTACAAAAAAAAAGGCGAGATTGCCGGGGTTAAATCGGATTTCGATCGCGTCGAACAGGAAATCGAGACCTCCTACCGTCGATGGGAAAAGCTTGAAACGATAAAATCACAAGAGGACACTTAGACCTGATTTAATCTATTGTTGAGGTTGCCGCAGATACAAGGAAGATGCCGTTTTATTATAGTGCAGCAATAGCATCTGACGCCGTAGATTCGATATCAATAGCTTAGATGGATAACATGATGGCAATTTCTCTTCTAAAGCCTGAAAATGGATTTCGGCAACAGCCCGTCAAGATCTGACCCTCTTTCTTTTGCTGGCCCATTGGGTTTGACATCCTCCTTGAATTAAATGTCTCAGCTCTTCCCGGTAATAACCGCTTTCTGTTTCTCCTTCCCCCTGAGACTCTTTTCCACAAAGATTTTTTCCCCGGTAAAGGGATTCAACCCTGTATGGTACATGAGAGTTGAATATGTAGAGGGGGTAGGGGTAAATATCTGTATCTGCTCGGGTTTAATCCGAAGGTTTTCATTTGCGAAGGTTTTCAGTTTCCGCATATCATCAAGATTGCATCCCGGGTGTGCTGCGATCAGGTAATAGGTCAGAAATTGCTT
>Ga0315545_1004327_pt1 | contig 11740 bp, 8 predicted proteins | sample SalMarSW160210MG_FD_203096 | JGI IMG/M metagenome (GOLD analysis project Ga0315545, IMG submission 203096) | Salt marsh sediment microbial communities from the Plum Island Ecosystem LTER, Massachusetts, United States - Salt Marsh Sediment SW1602-10 ...
CCAAGGAGGTGTAGGTTGGGCTTTTGTGTAACCACAATATGCTATCGAGTGAAAGGGAGAAAGGCCGTGAGTCGGTTCTTCTGTGGAAGCTGATCCCCGGCGAGACGGCCAATGGGGCCAAATAGCTCAAGGACAGTTGCGCCATAATGATAAGGGACGAAAGTCCTTCTTCAGAATCCCTCCCATTCCTCTTACCTCACTTGTGGGAAAAGTTCGGACTGCCGAAAAACACCTTTGAGTCCCATGTTGCTACATAACCGGTACGACCACGATGATGGAAAGGATAGGATTGGTCTTATTGGTTGGATACGGGTCTGGCGTGGTCGCTGTCCCCGCTGTGGCAGACGCTTGAAACGTGAGATCGCAACTGATCAAAGCTACACTCGTGCGGTGCCATTTCGTGGTCGACCGATACGCCTGAGTTTCCCATACCGAGAACTTTTCAACGTCGGTTCTCGGTTCGGCTGCGCTGAGTACACTCACAATCACGGAGACCAATATTGACGGTTCATCCCCACGTGTGTGGGGACCACTCCATCCCCTCGGCAATATCGATCATCGTGAACGGTTCATCCCCACGTGCGTGGGGACCACGTCCACACCGGCTGTCCGACGTGCCACTCTTCCGGTTCATCCCCACGTGCGTGGGGACCACTTTCCTAGAAGCAAACATCTCCTTGAAGAAAACGGTTCATCCCCACGTGCGTGGGGACCACGTTCTAGCCTTTCCGCACTTACAACAGGTCAATCGGTTCATCCCCACGTGCGTGGGGACCACGCCGCCGCTTCTGCCATACTTGGGGCGTCCACCGGTTCATCCCCACGTGCGTGGGGACCACGTCCACACCGGCTGTCCGACGTGCCACTCTTCCGGTTCATCCCCACGTGCGTGGGGACCACTGGCCAAGCGGGTACGTGCAAGGAGGGATCAATCGGTTCATCCCCACGTGCGTGGGGACCACTTCCCACCGACCTGAATCAATAGCTTCGAGCATCGGTTCATCCCCACGTGCGTGGGGACCACGGATGCAATAAGAGAGCAAGCGGGGGAGGATTACGGTTCATCCCCACGTGCGTGGGGACCACGATTTCAGTCTGCTGGTCGCCTGCGCTTTCACTCGGTTCATCCCCACGTGCGTGGGGACCACGCAGAAGATAGCTTTATATTACCGTTAGCTGGACGGTTCATCCCCACGTGCGTGGGGACCACTGAGCTTGTCCTGCGTTTCCTCTTCACAGTGTCCGGTTCATCCCCACGTGCGTGGGGACCACACCCTGAAAGTGTTACAGAGCCGGTGTTGATTCGGTTCATCCCCACGTGCGTGGGGACCACGTGAACTCAAGCCTTCTTGAACCTGCCGGAAGCCGGTTCATCCCCACGTGCGTGGGGACCACTCAGTTCCTGCTCTGGCAACCGTCTCCTCCTTCGGTTCATCCCCACGTGCGTGGGGACCACTGAAAACAGCCGGGTAGATCCCAGGTACTAATTCCGGTTCATCCCCACGTGCGTGGGGACCACCACTCTCTCCAGCGGATCGGCCAGCTTCCCGTCGGTTCATCCCCACGTGCGTGGGGACCACCTTGATCCTTACGCTGCCATCAAGCTTATAATCCGGTTCATCCCCACGTGCGTGGGGACCACGGTAGCAACGACAGCGGCTTTTCTTCCTGTTGACGGTTCATCCCCACGTGCGTGGGGACCACACAAGGACAGCATGGAGACTTCATCATCTGGAACGGTTCATCCCCACGTGCGTGGGGACCACCCAAATGTTTGAAATACCAATTGAGCGACTTTCGGTTCATCCCCACGTGCGTGGGGACCACGTGTGGATCGTCCAACTATCCGTCCACTCCTCCGGTTCATCCCCACGTGCGTGGGGACCACGCGAGAAAGCAGATGGCTCAACTATCTCTAGGCGGTTCATCCCCACGTGCGTGGGGACCACGTCTATCACGTAGTCGACATCGACATGACCCGCCGGTTCATCCCCACGTGCGTGGGGACCACACTTCTTCTGTTTGGCGTTTGCTAGCTCTGCCACCCCAGGAAGTGTCCTTCCTGCGTAGCAGTTCACTTTTCAAGGATCTAACCACTACTGCTGTTCCAACAGCTCTTGCCACCGGGCATTCTTCACGCCCACGAGAAAAAGGCCGTCCAGATCGACAACCGAACGCGTCTTGTCGCCCGTCAGACGAATCGAGAAGCCCTGTTCGTTGTTCGTGCTGTACGACAGGCCGTCACGAAACTTGGGCAGTTCGCGTAGGTTCTTCATCTGTCCCCCGGCGGTGCAATCGAGAGTAGCCCGAAACCGTAGGCTTTCGCGCTACCGATTCCCCTGGCCAGAGTGTCTCGGAAGGCGTTAGCCTCCGTGATCCGAAGGAGGCCATCGAAGAGAACCGATAGGTGCGTCGTCTCATGAGAACGCCCGTTTTCCTTCTGGCGTCCTCTTTGTTTCCCTTCGCGGCGAACGTTGACGAGCGGCACCTGCCGAACTTCGCTGCTCGGGGCCGCGATGTCTTTCATCAGAATCTCGAACCCGCCGGGCTTGCCGATTTCCCGCTCCTGCCCTTTGCGAATCAGCCAAGCGATCTGCTCTTCTTCTCGAAGCAGTCCGACTCGCTTGCCTTTCAGTCTTGAATCGCCTTCGGCTGCCTTTGCTATGCGTTTCGTCGGATTGGCGCGAAGGAGAAACGAAAGGACCTGTTCAGCTCGAAGCTGCCGATAGGCCCTGGCAACGTCCTTGCAAGCCGGATTAGGCTTGTCCGCACCCGAGAGCAGGTAGTCTTGGAGGGTAGCAAGGAACGACCAGTCCGGCTCGACGCTGGATTGGACATAGACAATGACGCGATTACGGCGGTCGTCGACATCGGCGCGAAAGAGGACGCCGGACTTCTCTCGCGCATTCTCCTTTTCTTTGAGGGGATATCTCTCAAAGGCATGCATCAGCGTCCGGTGCATTTCGTACGGATGCGCCAGCTCGCTCCAGACCTGGCGCGAGCGTGGATCAAGGACAAGACGAGAGAGGTAGAGCAAGGCGATGGCGTTCGTCGTCATCCCGGTGCTCCTTTCTTTCCAAACTGAGTCTGAATGGACCGCGGCTTGAAGTGACGTTCACCGAAGCAGAGAGGCCAATCGTTCTGGATCCTCTCACCATCGGCGGTTTCCAGGACCACACGCTTGCTCGACTCTTCGGACAGCAGATGCTCCTCCAACGTGCCCGGCTTGCCGGTATCTGAAGGATGAACGGGCGGAACGGAGAGCGGAAAAGCCTTGCGTCCAAGAAACAGCGGCCATACTGGGGTCTGTAGTGCCTCTGCGATTTTGTCAAGAAGCTTTTGATCGCTCGATTGCAGGCCGACTGTAAACGATGCATCGGCCAGATAGTCGCGCCAAGACTGAACAGTGTCCGTTCCACTGCCATCGGCCCTGATTACGTTGAGCGCGGTGTGATAGTCGCGTTCGGGTCTACCTTCCCTATCTACTCGCACTCCCATTCGGATCGCCTCGAAGCGCGAGATGTCCTCACCGCGTCCGATGCCCATTGCGGCGCAGATCAGGCCAATTACGCCGCTACGCGTCGGTTCGAGGGCCGTGTCGCGATAGTCGAAGCGGCTGCGATAGCCCCATGACTGCATGGGGCCTTCGAGCCTGAGAAGCAGTGTATAGACGTCGCTCATTGTCCTTTCGCGGCCTCCAGTACCGCATTGATCGCCTCTTTGACACTTCCCTTATCGGAATCGGCGAGCCCGTTCAATCGGCTCTCTTGTTCAAGATGGAAGCACGAGGTCGTCTTGACGCCCTGCTCGCCGTAGACCTTCTTTAGTGCATCCCAATGCTTCGTCAGTGCGGCGACCGAGAGCCCCACGAGATCGTCGTCATCTCTGGTGGGCCGCACGGGCTTGACGAAGGCGTTGGCAAGAGAGATTGGGACGCCGCCCTGGCGCCGGACGAATAGGCCGAATGATGGGAGGTTTTGGGCGGCGAAGGAGTTCTGTTTCCCGGTTGGGATGGAGTAGACCATCGCTTCGAGGAACGCTTTGATAACCCTGTCGGCCTCTTCATAATCCTCTGCGCCGAGGGCTTGCGTCCATGCGCCGTTGGCTCGCTCGGTCTTTCGAGCAAGATTGCGGGCGAGCTGGTCGCGGTCGACGAGCGCGTAGCGGTAGTAGCAGGCGCTGTTAAAACCGACGACGCCCATCATCCCTGCGCCGGTCGTGTCTGCCGGATTTAGATCATCGACTGCGGTGTAGAAGTCCATCTCCATGTCCACCTTATGGGTGGAGATAGGATGAGCGACCTGGCAGGAACCATCCGTGTTCCGGCCGGGCTGCTCGGCGAGCATGCGGCCGAAGAGAGCGATGTCGGCGGAGGTCTTGGCCTTGCCAAGCTCTGTTGCGGCCGCCTTCGCATCCTTCCCTTCCACTTTGCTTCCAGCCGACAGGCTCTCCCAGTGCCTGTCTATCAGTTCCTTGACCACTGCCATCTCTTCTTGACTGACAAAGACCAGCACGGCCGTCTTCTCGCCATCCATCTTGGAATAGAACTGGCCGAGGAACGTGTCCAGGGCGATCCCAATCTGCTCATCGCTTCGCCCCTCCACCTTCAGGCGTGGCGTTAGCTCTTGCTTCAGCAGTTTTGTGCGTTCACCCACCGACGCAGAGCCGCTTTCCCGCCACATTTGACGTGTGCCGCGCTTGCTGCATTGGCTCGAAATGCGCGCCCGACGAAAACCGCCGAAGGTCGCGCTTTTGGGTTGACCCGTGTCGTCGCGGTTCAGGTTCGATGGGGCAAAGTTCTGGATCAGGTGGACTTCGATCTTGATACCGGAATCATTCATGGTTCTCACCTTCCTGTTTTGAGGTGTTGTCATCATTCGTGTCGCTCGGGGCTTCAGCCTGTCCGGCATAGCTCTTGTAGAAGTCGCGTGCCCACTTCAGTTGCACATGTCCTTCGGGATGGTCCCACTGCAGCAGGTCGTCCAGGAACCGAAACCAGTCGATGGGCTGCTCGTTGGACTTCAGCAAGCTGATGGCATGGCGCAAGTGGTCAGCGAGATCATCGGGATGAGCGTTGAGCAGCGCGATGAATCGCGCCTCCATGCTATCGCTCTTGGCTCGAAGAGGACTAAACGCCGCGCCCAAGGAGCGACCGCCACGGTGCCTAGGAAACAAGCCGAAGAGCGTAGCCGTGATGTAGTACCAGCGATCATTCCATCTCGCCTCGGGCAGATAGGGGACGACATGCTGGTGCACTCTGGCCATCTCGCCGGGCTCTTTGCCGAGACCGCTGCGCAGGGCGGCGAGCGCCCCGCGGTCTTCCTGTCCTTCTTGGGCGAGGCCTAGCAGGTAGCCTATGAAGGATTTCTGTCTTGCATCAAGGCTCATTCCTTCTTGCCTCCTTTCCGTTTTGCTTTTCGCTGCTTCTTTGCCGCAGGTTTGAGATCGTCATCGTTGAAATCGGTGCGAACACGAGCGACGGCTTGGATTGCGCGAGCACTCGCGCCAAGTGATCGAACGCTCTCTTCCAACGCCCGCTGGGCTTCGCGCTTGACGTGCTCCCGCCAAGTCCGGGTCGCTGTCTGTCGGTCATCCAGCTTCCATCCGTCGTTCTTCTTGTCCCAGTCGTCATGGAGGGTGTCAAGTAAGGTATAGAAGTGCTTCTCCAGTCGCGCCCAGTAGGCGGGGCGAGGGTCAATCGCATTGACGACCTTGTTGACCTCGTTCTTGTCGGGCTGACGTGCGCCTGCCGACTCGCAGCTGGGTAAAAGGTACAATTTGCTAATCCTTCGTATTCGTGTGTTGATCTCGATAGCCCCCTGCTCAGCGTTTTGAAGCAACCCCCCAAGTCGCTCGATGAGATTGACGTCGCTGAGCAAAGCAGCGGGAATGGGCATCCGCTCGTGGCGCCAGAGCAGGAACTTCCCTGCTTTTTTCGGTGCCGTTGCTAGCCCCACGATCTGGACGGCAAATGGTTTGGCGATATCCACAACTGCTGCGGAGCGAGCTCGCGCGACGAGATTGAAGCACTCCGGCCTTCGCTCATTGCTACCAGCACTCGGAATCGTGAGGATAGAATGAGCGTCTCGCCAAGCGGCCTTGCCGCTGCTAAGTGACAGGGCCGAAATACCCTTGTCCTTGGAGGTCCGATAAACCTTCATTGGGTCGCCGGCAGACTTGTCCGCCGAGCGTCCCTGCGTGTAGTAGATCCTTGAAACTGTGTTACCATTCGGAATAAGCCGGATCAGCCGGCTTTGCCATGTCAGGCGGTCGACTACGCCGAGAGAGGTGACGACTTTCCGGCTCTTGTCTTGAAGTCTGTCGCGATACGCGTTCGAATCCTCAAGTTCCCACGGTGGAACTGAAACGTCATCGCTGGAAACAAGATTGACTGATAGGGTTTCGAACAAGCTCGTTCCCTGAAGCCAAATATTCATGCCGCGCAACGCAATTGCATCTGCTGAGTAGGGCAATGTCTCCTCGACGCTACCAATCCTCGCGTTGCCGCTCTTTCCGAAGCCCAACGCGAACGACTGACAGGCAACGAGGCGCCTAGCTACTTGAACCTGCGACCAGTTTGCTCCGGTCTCATCTTCGCTGTGGTCAAAAAGGGTTGCGTTATTCCCGCTTGCGCATTCGGTGGCCAACCGATTGACGGGAACGGGGATCCTCGTTTCGAGGCTCCCCATCTGATAGAAAGGGCGGTCATCGCTGAAGATGTCGAAGCGGTTCTTCCACTGGGCAAGGTAGCAGCTGACAACCTGTTCATCGAATCCCCCAAGCGAGTACATGGACTTCCATGCTGTGAAGTCTCTTGGTCCGTCATGGGCCCGGTACAGGATCGCCAAGAGCAGGCGATGGATGGCCACCGTAACGAGCGGTGAGTCGTCGCAGATCTCGCGTAGCTCGTGAGCCTTGAGCAAGGTTTCACGGATGCCATGCTCGACCTGCTTACCCCGAAGGTCGATGCAAGGAATCCAGCGCTCGTCGATCAGGTTGAACTCAGCCATCGTTTTCTTCCTCCTTTGCGATCACCACACCCAGCTTCTTATCTACCGTTAGGACGTAATCCTTCACCCGGCCTTGACTTCGGCCGTCTAGCCTCAACAGCCTAGCGTGGCGGAGGTGGGAGTTTTTTGCCCATTCCGTCGGCGACTCGCCCTTCTCGATCATTGCATGGAAGATGCCTCGGTGGCTGATCTTGACTGAACGATCGAGCAGATCCCGAACCTCGGGAATCTTCGGTTCAGAAGAGAGAGCGGTATCTTCAGGTACGATCACGACGGTTATGGACGGATCACCTTCGCGCGTCGCCGCCCTCACCGTCTTGTGCACCTCGGGGTCTTCGTCGTCTTTCAGCTGGTCGTTGAACTGCTCGATGAGGTCTGCCGGGGCTCGGGGTTTCAAAACCAGTAGTCGGGATGCGGCCTTTTCGGATTCGGAGCGCTTGAATTCCATCGATCTCCTTGCGTCAGACAAGGCATCGGGCCAACCATCATTCAGTGGGACGTCTTCCGACCCGTATACTGCCTCCACGAGTGACTCGATTCCTGTCGGAATCTCGATCTTGTCTCGCTCGCGTAGAGCCAACCAGGTTCGAAGAAGGATGTAGCGGTCGTAAACGAATTCAATGCTCTTGCCGAATGACTCAGGCGGCGGGCCGACCGGTTTAGCGTCGCAGAGCACGATGAACCGTGGCGTTTCCAGGCCCTCAGGGCGATGGCGGAGATGGCGGTGGAGCCTTCCTAAACGTTGGAGCAGCAAGTCGACGGGGGCAATCTCCGAGACCATTACGTCGAAGTCCAGGTCGAGGCTTTGCTCAACCACCTGCGTTGCAACGAGCACGGCGCACATTGGCCGGTGTGGGTTTGTGTGCGTTCCAGCCTCTCGTCTCTCGCCTCTGCCGAACTTGCGAAGGACTTCCTCTTCGCGTTCTCGCCTCCACATTTGAAGCGTACGGGCGTGGAAGAGCATGCACTCGGTCTCTCTCAGCGTGTGTCGTAGGTGTTCATAGACCTCGATGGAGCGGTTCACCGTGTTGCAGACAACGGCAGCGCAACCACCATGCTCCAGTCTTCGGGCCAGACTCTCGGACAAGGATTCGAGATCCGTCGTGGCCAACTGCAGAACAACGGCGCGCGATTCTCCCGTAGGGATCTCTTTGCAGATGGATGCCTCATTAGTTTGTTTGCTGGGGTAGTGGCGGGGCTTGGCCAGAGTGATGCGCGGATAGCGCTCATACTCAGCATCATCGCACCCCGAATACGCCTTGGCAAGCGCCTTTCGCTTGGCCTCAGGAAGCGTCGCGGAGAGGAGAATGACCGTGCAATCGAGTTCGGCGAGCCAATGCAGGAGTCGTTCGAGGATCGTGCTCATATAGGCATCGTAAGCGTGAACCTCGTCGAAGATCACGACCTTGCCCGCGAGCCCAAAGAGCCGTACGAACCAGTGCTTGGTTTGAAGCACGCTCAGCAGACTTTGGTCGATGGTGCCGACGCCGAACGGCGCCAGAAGCGGGCGTTTCTTAGCGGTGAACCAAGATTGCGCTTCTACGTCGTCGTCTTCCCCGATGTTCCTGGGTTCGAAGCCTGGGATCTCGCCTTCTTGGACTTCCGCCATCTGAGCGAGTAGCGCATTACCATGCACGAGTTGCAGGTTCAGTCTCCCCTGGTGTCCACGTTTTCTTAGGTAGTCGTCCAAGACCCGTTTGAACATCGCATTACCTGTTGCCTGAGTCGGCATGGCCACATACAGTCCCCGGGAAAAGCCTCGGCACATGGCAAGATCGGCTGCGTAGAGAGCGGCTTCGGTCTTGCCGCGCCCCATAGGCGCCTCCACGATCATAAGGTAGGGGGAAGTCTGCTTTGACGCAAGTTCGATCGCGGCCTTCTGAAGGGCGTTAGCAATGAAACTGGGAAAAACTGCGTCGAACTGCGCCTCTTCGGCAAAGACTACACTGGGCAACCAGCCAAGCTTATCGAGAGCCTGCTGCGCCCGCTCTTGCGACTTTCTCCAGTATTCGTTGGCGTGAACCTCAGGGGCCTCTCCGCACTTGGCCTCACACGGGAAGAAATCCTGATTCGAACCGATCCAGTCTACAGCGGAGACAAATCCGGCAAGCACAGGGACGATGAACGGGTCAGTGATCACGTCCTTGACTTGGGACACTCGATTCAGATCAAGACCCACAATGTTGGCAAGCGCATCCAGTTGCTTGGTCCGAGCCGTCGTCCAATCGTTGTTCCCAAGTGTGTCACGACCCATTCGAAGTTCCGCCGAACGCGGGAAGACGCCGTGGTGCCCGCCGGCGATCTGGCCCAATAGGCCCACGTCTGGGCCCAGCATCTCACTCAGAACGCAGGCACTGATGAAGCCATGAGGACGATTCCGGTCATGATCGGAGAACGGAAGAGCAGAGCATTCGCATAGATCCACCGCCTTCTTCTGGAAGCCTGGGGAGGCCTTGCCGATATCGTGCGCGCCGGCCGCAAACACGACAAGTGTTCGTGCGTCAGCAGCTCCAAGCGCACATTCCAGTCTCTTGCGAAGCCCGGGGCTCAGGTGATGGTCCCAAACGAGACCGGCAACGGCAGCAACGTCAAGCATGTGCCACAGCAATGGGTGATAGCTGCTTTCTTGCCCCGTCTTGGCCCATAGCCGAGGCCAGGGTGTCACCGACGCAGCACCAACGTCCTGCGAATCTGCAACATGTGGCAGACCGCTGGCGCCCTGCTCACACGGGATGAACACCGGCTCCTTTGGATCGTATCCCGCCATTCCGACTCCACCTCTGCGTGTCGCTATTCTCTTCTTTATGGCGACATGTGTCAATGAGCCGTAGTAGTTTCCCTTCTATTGCCCGACGCTACACTGTAGAGCACGCCCCTATGCCTGAGCCATCGGGACGATGTGCGGGATAACGGACACATCGAAGATCTAGTGCCTCATTCGACCGTAGTCCACCAAAGTGTATCAGTTTGGAAACCGTCCAATCAGCCTACCCAACTGGACGATCTTCCAACCCCAGTTCGAAAGTAGTCCACTAAGGGGTACTCAGCGCAGCCGTACCGAAAACCGGTGGACGAAAGTTCTAGGTATGGTGACTCCTGGTACGCCCAGTAGGGCTCGAATCTTAGGCAGGGACAAGGTATTGCTTGATTAATCCGAACGCTTCGCTGGGCAGATCGAACGGTAGGGGCAGTAGGTGCAGGCAAGGTAGGTAGGATCAGCAGGGAACCGGCCCGCGCGGATCCCGGTTGCGGCAGACTCGATGTCCGAAAGCGCTTTTTGAATCGTCTTTTCGCTTGGCTCGTAGCGTCCGATGATGACCTGCGGCGTTAGGAAGCGCAGCTCAAGGCGCACCGGGAGGTTCCCAAACAGACGCTCGTAGGCGAGGGCGTAGATCGCTAGCTGGCGGCTCTCTTTAGTCCGTTTGATAGCCTGTTTTTCATCGGTCACTGCGGAGGTCTTGTAGTCGATGATTGTTCCGTCACCGTCAACTACATCGATCCGGTCGAAGATGCCAACGACCCTTATGCCACCCTCGTTGAAGGAGAAGTGTCGCTCGACATAGGTGGGAGTTACCCCATCTTCACTCGCGTGAGCGTGAAAGTACTCCAGTGCCTTTAATCCCTCTTGGAAGCGGAGCTCCTCGTGGTGTCGTGTGAGGAACCCTTCAGTATGCCAGGTCTTGCGGAAGATCTCCTTTAAATCCGTAACTTCAGTCTTTCTCCCAGCGATGCGATTTAGGTTGTAGAGCTTGATCGCTTGGTGGATTGCGTACCCGTAGATCACGGCATGGTGCTGACGGATGGGGACCTTGAGGATATGGATGTATCGGTACTTCATCGGACAGGTGAGATAATCATCGATCTTCTGGTGGCTAAGTTCGAGAACGGCCTTTCCCCGTGGCAGGAGAACTAGCTCTTCCTCGATCGGCGTGGCAGGTGAAGGCTTTGCCTTGCCGTGCCGGGTGATCGTTGCCAGTGGTGACCCTTTGAGGACCTTGATCTGAGCGGGTGGAAGATCGAGCGCCTCCGAAACGAACAGGCTCGGCTTGCGCGGTCGCTTGCCCCCGTAGTCCTGAGCGCTCGTGAGATACAGGTCTTCCTTGGCGCGGGTCATCCCCACATAGAACAAGCGGCGCTCCTCCTGGAGGTGAAAGTCGGAGGTGGTAAGGAGGTCCTTTACTAGCTCATCGGGCAGCGGAATCGGATCACGGCGGTGTATCGAGGGGAACCGCCCTGCGACCAGGCCAACGAGGAAGACGATGGGGAATTCCAATCCCTTTGCCTGGTGAATAGTTAGAACATTCACCGCATCCTCGTCCCAGTCAGCCTCTCCCATTGGGGGGTTATCCCCGGCCTCGATTAACGCATCGAGGTAGTCGATGAACCAGGGGACGCGGTCGTATCTGCAAACCTGCGAGAAGCGCTCGATGATCGAAAACAACTTGGCCAGATTCTGTGCCCGCAGCGCATCAACGGCCTTATCGGAGTTGGAAAGCTTCTCAATGGTTCCGGTTCGACTGGTCAGATACTCATAGAGAACCTCTCCTGTCCGCTCCTTCGTCGAAAGTGGAAGCATGGCAGTGACATCATCGAGGAGCTTCGTCATTGCTGTTCTCCCTTTCGCTGACAGGGAGAGGAAGTCAGCACTCTTTTCAGCGATACGGAACACCTCGAATAGGCTCTTGTTGCGGCGCTTGGCGAAGCTTGTGGCCAGTGCAAGGTCCTGTGCA
>Ga0315545_1004334_pt1 | contig 11734 bp, 4 predicted proteins | sample SalMarSW160210MG_FD_203096 | JGI IMG/M metagenome (GOLD analysis project Ga0315545, IMG submission 203096) | Salt marsh sediment microbial communities from the Plum Island Ecosystem LTER, Massachusetts, United States - Salt Marsh Sediment SW1602-10 ...
GTCCTAGCCGACAGCGGGATACTCGAGACAACCGACCGTGGCCGCACCTGGCGCTCGACGGGTCGGTCGTTCAAGGTAAGCCACAACCGGATGGGCGGCGGCCCCGCGGCCACCCGTCAGACGAGCGCCGACATCATCTACCAGGTATCCGAAACCAGGGCCCTCCTCCGAAGCACCGACGTCGGCCGAACCTGGGAAGAGATCAAGTCCCTTGAAGGGGAGGGAAGCTACATTCCCGTCCACGTTCATCCCGTGGATCCGAAGATGGTCTTTGTGGAGCACGACAAACAACTCCATCTGTCACGCGACGCCGGCGAGACGTGGCAGATGATCAACATCCCGGGTCAGTGGTGCTTCGGCATGGATCCGGCGGATCCCGACGTGTTCTACGTCGGCGGACGGGGCATCCTGCGAACCCGGGACGGCGGCAAGACGTTCGAGCAGCTCGACAACGGCCTCCCGAGTTCCGCCGTCGTGCAGATCGTCGTCTCACCCGCCGACGGCGCCGTCTACGCCGCCACCGACGGCGCCGGCGTCTTTCACCTCGAGATCGAAGACGAGACCAAGCTCGACAAGAATGAGGAGTGATCGCCGTATGCGAAGCGCATCTTTGGTTCTGCTGACCAGCCTTGTGCTGCTCATCTCCGCCGTGCCGGTCGCCCGAACCGCGACGCCGTCCGAGGCCGAGCCGGAGACTAAACCGCTCACCCCCGTCGTCACGCAAGGCGGCCCACACCGCTGGGTCAACCCGAGCGGCCCGTCCAGTGGCGACGTGACAGCGCTGGCCCTGTGCAGGGACAAGCCCGAAGTCCTGTATGTCGCTTGCTCGTACGGTGTCTACAAGTCCACCGATGGTGCCGTCACGTGGCAACCCACTGCGTTGTTGCGGCCTGATGGACGCGCGACCGGCGCCCAAGACGTCGCCGTCGATCCAACAAACCCGCTCGTCGTCTACGCCGTTGACGGCGAGGGCGTTTTCAAGAGCACCGACGGCGGTGACTCCTGGAACGAACTCGACCCCGGCCGCACGCGGTGGTCCGAGGCCGACATTATCGTCGTCGATCCCGCAGACCCCGACACCGTCTACGTCGAGGGCGGGGCGGCGGGCGTCTTCAAGACAACCGACGGCGGCGCCACCTGGGAGGTCAAGAACAACGGCCTGCGACAACACGCAGGATTCGGCCGTTTCGGCAACGACCCGCGGTTCCCGAGCATCCTCTACGGCGTCCCCGTCCTTCGCTGGTGGCACTTTATGTCGGACGATGACGGCGCTACCTGGAGCTCGGCGGGCTACGCCGGCAGAGAAGGTGACGATCAGAGCCGCGTCTCGCTCCAAACCTTCACGAGAGATCCCGATGACGACAAGCGGCTCACCGTCGTCCTCGCCTGCGACGGCACGCCTGCGCGCTTCGAAAGCGCCGACGGCGGCAAGACCTGGCAGCCGCAGCAGTCCGCGCCGCCGGGCCTGTGGATCGACACCCTACAGACGGCCCCCAGCAAGCCGGGCCGGATGATGACGCTGTGGGTCCGCGAAGACCGGCTCCTCTACGTTACAACCGATGGCGCCGACACCTGGCGCGCGGTAGGACTGCCCTTCCAGGCCCGCCGTTTGCGGGCGTTGCGTGTTGGCGGCGAGGAGGGCGACGTCCTGTATGCCGGCGACTTCGACGACCTCTACTACTACTCTGTCGACGGCGGCCAATCGTGGGAGTTGTTCTACTCCGCCGAGTCCGATCCCGATGCCGAGGACACAGCCACGATCGCCGAGCTAAGGAAACACTTCCTCTACGGCCTCGGCAGCACCGACCTCAAGCGCCAGGAGCGAGCCTTCTTCGAGCACGCCACCGCCGTCCACCCATCAAAGCCGAACGTCGTCTACTGCGCCACCCCTGCGACGTACCAGGGCGTCCTCAGGACCGACGATTTCGGCAAGACATGGCTGCGTGCCGAAGGCCTCTCCACGTTCCGGACGCACGCGATCGCGTGCGCCTGCAAGGAACCGGGACTCATCTACGCACTTGTCCCGCGGTCAATTCACAAGAGCACGAACGGCGGGACAACCTGGCAGGAAACCGGCGCAGACGCGCTTGGCTACATGACCCCGTTCGGTGTCCATCCGCTCGACTCGCGCATCCTGCTCGTCGGCCAGTCCAACTGGGGCGCCGCAGGCTCTCCCGTCGTGCTCAGCACCGATGGGGGCGAAACATGGACCGACGTCCCGAGCATCGAGCGCAACGCGGAAGGCTTCCTCTTCGACTCGAAAGACGCCGACACGTTTTACGTTCTGACGCACGAGAACGTCTTCAAGACGTCCGACCGCGGCCAAACCTGGCACGTTACCTCGGGCACGATGCAGCCGAAAGATGACAGTGGCTCCCGCAGGTCTGGGTTTTTCGGGGGCGAGGAAGTAGATGTCCGTCAGGCGAATGCCGAGACGATCTACACGGTCAGGGGAACGAAGACGCTCCTGCGGAGCACCGATCTGGGCAAAACCTGGAAGGGACTCGAGCGCCTCAAGATCGAGACCAGGCTCAGGTTCGTCCAGGTCCATCCCGTCGACCCCAAAGTCGTCATCGCGGCCGAATGCAACGGCCGGCTCCACATGTCGCGCGACGCCGGCGAGACGTGGCGAACGGTGCAACTCCCGGAAGATCCCTTGCACGAGCACTGGTGGAGCGGCTGCATCGGTATGGACCAGACGGACCTGGACGTCTTCTACGTTGGTGGATACGACAATCGCGAAGGCGTCCTGCGCACGCGCGACGGCGGCAAGACATTCGAGGAACTCAACAACGCCCTCCCACACGCAGACATCTACCAGATCGTCGTCTCGCCCGCCGACGGCGCCGTCTACGCCGTCATAAGCGGCGCCGGCGTCTACCACCTCGAGATCGACGCGCGCACCGCAGGGGAAGGGAATCAAGACTAGAAACGGACAACGCCATCGAGGACGACACCCATCCAGGAGCCCGCACGGAAAACAGGAGGCAAACCGATGCAGCTACTCAGAGGCTGTCTTGGTGCTATCGTCGTGTGGTGCGCTGTCTCGGCTGGACACGTTGCCGCGCAATCCGATCAGAACACGTGCGTGCTCGCCGGCCGCGTCATCGACGGCGACGGCAGACCGATCGCCGGAGCCGTCATCTCCGTCGTGAATCACGCCTGCCTCAGATTCCCGACACTCGTTCCCATGCGCCGATCGGGCCCGACGGGGAGGGACGGCTCGTTCGAGGTCACCGGCCTCGGCGTCGGGCGCAACGTGTTCGCGTGCATCAAGCCGGGCTTCCACATCGACCCGGCGCAGATGCGTTCCTACGACACGACCATGGTCATGTTCTTCGACCAGGGCGAGCGCCGCGACGACGTTGTCATACACATGCTGCCAGTCACGCCGGGCGAACGCGTCGACGTGCTCGTCACCGACGAGGCCGGCGAGCCGATCGCCGGCGCCGACGTAGAGTATGCGGACTACCTCCTCGGCATATCCGACGAGCAAGGACGCATCATCTCGCGTCACGAAGCGGGCTTGGCCGACGTGACCTTGTTCCGGATCGCCGTGCGCGGCACCGCGGCCGCCATCTCGCGCGACCTGCGGCCGAAGGGCGATGGCGTGCACATCACTGCAGCCGCCGGGCGCACGTTGCACGGCCGCGTCGTCGATGCCGAAACGGGCGAGGCGATCGAGGGCGCCCTGGTCTGGTCCCTGCTCATCGACGACCAGAACTGGTCGACGACCGACGCGCAGGGCCGCTTCACGATCGAGCATTGCCAGCCGGCGGACATGACGCTTGTCGCCTCGGCGGCCGCATGCGCCGGCACCGCCGGGATCGACGCGCGCGACAACGCAGACCGGGAGATCGTCATACGCGCGCAACCGACCGGCACTGTCCAAGGGACCGTCGCCGACGCAGACACGGGCAAGCCTGTGGCTGGCGTCTGGGTCTCCGCCCGGATGGGCGTAATCTATGCGGCACGCGTCCTGGCCAACGCTGACGGTCGGTACTGCTTCACCGGCGTCCCGACGGGTGATCTGACGGTCACCCCCGGCTGCGCGTGGGCGAACGTGACAAGCTGGCAAGGCAATCGCACGGCGCACGTCGACCCCGGCCAGAACCTGACGGCCTTCGATCTCAAGCTCGACGAGCCGCTCCTCGCCTTCGGTACAACGCAGCCGCGCATCAGCGGCATCGTCGTCGACGAGGACGGAGCGCCCGTTGCCCGCGCCATGGTCGTCGTCGACGAAGCCGAGCCGGCCGACCCGTCGCCTACGACGCGTAGGCCGCAGCAGATCGAGACCGACATCGGCGGCCGGTTCTCGACCCGCGCCTATGTCTACAACTCCAGGGGGCAGCAGCTCGCGATCGGCGTTCCGTATACGGTCACCGTCGAGCATTGCAGCTACGTCGCCGCCTTCGTCGACGGCGTCGTCATCCCGGACGATTCGAAGAGCAAGGAGCTGCGCATCGTCCTGCGTCGCGGGGCAGCCTTGACCGGCACCGTCCTCGACGAGAAGAAGCAACCCGTTCCCAACGCCTGGGTCTGGATGTGGCCCAAGGACGAGCACGATGGCTCCCGTTGGTACGAGATCAGGTCGGGCCGCACGACCCGCAGGGCTCTCACGGATGCGGCGGGACGCTATACGGCCCACGGCCTCAGTCCCGGTGAATGGCTCGTTCTTGCGGACCATGCCGACTACACGCCGTTCGCCAAACCGAGCGAGGTGCGCATCGGCGATGACGGCAGCGCCGCGCCTCTCGGCTTCACACTTTCGGCCTCGGGCAAGGGCACGATCGAGGGGACCGTCGTTGATTCGGACGGCCGCCCCGTGCCGTACGTGTGCATCATGGCCTACGGGCCCGGTGGCCGCGACCTGCGCTCGAGCACGTGCACCGACGCCGACGGCCACTTCCTCCTGGGCTACCTCAATGACGGCGCCTGGAACATCATGCCCAATCCGTCCCGGGGCGTACGCCTGCTCGGCGTCCCCACAGGCACGACGGACGCGCGCATCACGTACCCGCCCGATCCAGCGCAGGGGGCGCTCAGACTCACCGGCGTGCTCGTCGACGAGGCCGGCTCGCCGGTCACGCACTTCACCGTCGGCGACCTGCTCCACGAGCCGTCGCCCAATCGCAAGGTCGTTGAGTACCGCACCGACACGGGCCGCTTCACGACAGCAACGACGGCCCGCACGCTGATCATCTGCCCCGACGGCTACAAGGCCAAGCGCCTCATCATCGACGATGCCGTCGAGGGCCCGCTCGATCTGCGCATCACGATGGTCAAGGGCAGCGGCCTGCTCGATGAGCGAATCGGCGCCGACGGCACGCGCACCGTCACGGCCGGCACGTCGACCAGCGTCCGACAGCGGTCCCGTCTGGTAGGCAGTGTCCCTAGGGCCGAGGAACCGTGCCGATGGGTCAACGACGGTGGCCCATACGGCGGTCGCGCCTATTCGGTGGCGCTGTACGGCGCCGATCCCAACCTGGTCTACGCTGCAACGGAAGGCGGTATCTACATGTCAACAGACGCCGCCGAGACATGGGCGTATCTCGGGCAACCAACGAATGCGGACGGGTTCCCAATGCAGGTGCGCAAGCTTCTCGTCGATCCGGCCGACAGCAACATGCTCTACGCGTCTTCCATCAGGATGTTCAAGAGCACCGACGCCGGCCTCACGTGGAAGAGCATACCCGGTACAGAATGGCGAAGCCTCCGCGCGTTCACCTTCGGCACCGGTGAGGCCAACGCCCTCTACGCCTTGCCGTGGGACGGGCCACTTATGCGCACGACCGACGGCGGCGAAACATGGACCAGCTGTCTCAGCGACCCGGCCGTCTCCCAGGTCCGCCATGTGCTTGCCGACCCTCGCGCCCCCGGCACCGTGTACGCCCTCACGGAGGGCAAGCGAGCCGTTTTCTCGTCGGACGACGGCGCAACCTGGCGCCAGTCCGGCGGACGCCTCGAGGGCGTCTCGATCGAGGCCAGTGAGCAATCGCCCGACGACCCGAAGCGCTTCAAGCTCACGATACTCTTCAACGACCAATCGTACACGCTCGAAGCCACAAGCCGCGCCCAGGAGTGGACCGGTTCGGACAAGCCGCCCTGGATCGAGCCCGTCGCCATGCACATCAACCCCAGCGACCCCCGCAAGCTCCAGCTCACCTTCGAGTCGCAGCAGAACGGGGAGGTGCTTGCGTCGCCCGACGAGGGCAAGACATGGCGCGCGCTCAATGTGCCTTGCCGGCCGTGGAGGCTTGAGGCCATCGGCGTCAGCGCGACGCGAGACGACCTCCTCTACGCCGGGTCGAAGGACGGCGAGTACTTCTTCTCCGCCGACGGCGGCGAAACCTGGGAGTTCCTGTACTCGAGAAAGGACGATCCCGACGGCACGGACACCGCCACGATCGAGGAGCTGAACGCGACGTTCCCGTGTTTGTTCGGGTCGGGCCGGACGCTCAACGAGGCGCCCGTGGTGGATCCGTCCAATCCGCAGATCGCCTACGCGACCGACCGCGCGGCCGGCATCACCAAGACGGTCGACGGCGGCCTCACCTGGCGCGCAATGAACCACGGCATCATCGCGGTCGCGGTGTACGATATCGCCGCCGACCCGAAGACACGCGGCGTCGTCTACGCCGCAGGCACCGGCGGCCTCTACAAGAGCGCCGACAGCGCCAAGACGTGGCAGCGTGTCCGCCGGGGGCCCACAACATGCGTCGTAGCCGTCCATCCGCTTACGCCTCGTCTCGTCCTCGCGGCCGGCTTTAGTAGCGGCGCCTCCATGAGCAGCGACGCGGGCGAGACGTGGCGCACGATCTCCGGCATCCCCGGCGATCGAACCGTCCTCGCGTTCTTCTTCGACCCGAGAGACGCCAAGCGATTCTGCGCCGTGGGCTACGCGACGATGTGGGCAACCGCCGACGCCGGCCGCACGTGGCAGGTCCACGCTGAGTGGGACGCCGAGGACACCGGGCGCCTCTACACCGTCTGGGGCGCCATCGCCAAGAGCGGCGCGTCGCTCATCTACCGCATCGAAGATGAGACGAAGCTCATGCGCACCACGGACCTCGGCAAGACATGGAGGACGCTCGATCTCCCGTCGGCGCAAGCCGCGATCAGCGACGGAATGACCGACCCGGGCGACCCGAAAACCGTTGTCGTGTGCACCGGCCACGGCGGCGTCTTCCTCTCCACGGATGCCGGCGAGACCTGGCGCAGCATCACGACCCCGTGCCACCCCACCTTCATCGAGCTGCAGCCGGGGGACCCGAACACGTTCCACCTCGGCAGCTACGACGGCGACGTGCTCCGCACCCACGACGGCGGCAAGACATTCGAACGGCTCGGCGATCCGATCCCCTTGAGCGCCACCAGTTGCCTCGCTATCTCGCCCGCCGACGGCGCTGTCTACGTCGGCACCCACGCCTTCGGCGTCTACCGGCTCGAGTCAGAGCAGCCCCCATCTACGCCAGAGGGCGACAGGTAACCGGCCCTTCGGCGCGGGACACACTGTATCCCCTTGATAACGAGTTGAATACGTGGAAACGCAGCTTTTTTGAGAAAAACACTTGACGAGGTATTAGTCTGCTAGTATTATAGTGCCCGTATTAAGCGGGCAGACCCGTGAGCCGCCCATACCGGACACTCGAACCGAGGATGCTGACAGGAGATGAGCAACATGGCTGGGAAGCCGTTCAAGCTGGGTGATGTGCAACTCGAGCTCATGAAAATCGTCTGGGCAAGAGGCAAGGCCACCGTCCGCGAGGTGACCGAGGTGATCTCGACCACGCGGGAGATGGCTTACACGACCGTGCTCACCATGCTGCGCGACCTGGAAGGCAAAGGCCTGCTGACGCACGAGGTGGACGGCCGGACGTACGTCTACAAGCCCGTCGTGCAGCGCGAACGCATCGTCAGCGGCATCGTTGGCGACATCACGCGGCGGCTCTTCGACGGCTCGGCCGCGGCGTTTCTCGCGCACGTGCTTGACGAAGAGACGATCCAGCCGGGCGAGCTCGAGCGCATGAAGCAGATGATTGCCGAGAAGGAACGGGAACGTCCGGAGGAACCAGACACACCCGGACCGGAGAGTGGGAGTGAGAGCAATGCATAGTCTGGCCAATATGATGCAGGGGCTCGATAGCAGCGTCCTCCTCGTTCTCCTCAACACCATTTGGCAATGCGGCGTCGTGTTCCTGATTGCGTACGCAGCCGTCAAGCTGTTCCGTCCGCGCAGTCCGTTGACGCGCCATCTCGTGTGGCTCCTGGCGTTGGCCGGCATGGCCGTGTGCCCGCTCGTCGCGGTGACCGGTCTGCTGGGCAACGTGCAGCTTGTGCGGGTGCCGCTGGCAGTCGAGCTGACTCCCGATCCGGTGCAGGTCGCCCACGACGCAACGACCGAACCAGCGGCCCTCGTGCAAGACGAAGCACCACAGACCCTCGCGAGCCACGATGCGTACACACCGACCGCCGAAGCGCCCGAGACGTTCCGGCGCACGGCAATGGCCGAGGTCGACGAGCCGGGCATCGATGATCGGCTTGCCTCGCCGACGACCGTTGTCTCGGTGGACCGTCGCCCCGCGGCAGCTTCCTCCGTTGTTGCTGGGGAGACTCCGCCGGGTCGTTCGCTTCGTCGAGACTGGGCACTTTGGGCCGCGGTACTTTGGTTCGGTGGCGTTCTCGTGCTGATGGCGCGCTTGCTCATCGCCCAGTTCGCCGTGTGGCGGTTGGTGAGGCGCGCGGTTCCCGCCCGCAGCACAGCGTTGCTTCGGGCGTTCGCCTCGGCCAAGGCGATGGTCGACGTCCGGCGGAACGTCGCGCTCCGGCTTTCGCGTGAGTTGACCGTCCCGGTCGCTGCGGGTCTGTTCCGGCCCTGCGTGCTGTTCCCGCAACGGCTCGTCGAGCAGTTGTCCGGACGCGATCTGCAGGCGATCGCCGTGCACGAGCTCACGCACGTCAAGCGGATGGATCCGCTGGTCATGGTCATTGAGCGTCTCGTCCAGGCCGTGTTGTTTTTCCATCCGGCCGTGTGGCTCGCGAGCCGTGCGCTCGACGCCGCCCGCGAGGAATCGTGCGACGAAGCCGTTGTTCGCGCCACCGGCCGGCCCGTCTCGTACGCCAAGTGCCTCACGTCGCTGTTCGAGCAGGTCCGCGTGCTCTCGCACTGCCGGCTCGCGACCGTCGGCGTCGCCCATTACCGCTCGAAGCTCTTCCAGCGTGTCGAGACGCTCCTGAGCGGCCGCATGCTGCTGTTGCGCCGCCTGCCGCGCACGCTCAAAGCCACCGTCATCGGAGTCGCCTGCGGCGCGCTCATTCTTATCGGTGGGACAACCTTCGTGCAAGGACAGGCAACCGAGGAGACAAAGACCGCCGAGTCTGAGCCTGAAACCCAGGTTGCTGCACCTGAGACGGAGGATGATGAGGGTGTTGACGACAATGTCATCGTCGCCGAAGTCTGGGGCAACGCGGACCAGTACCGGTGGATCAACGAGGGCGGTCCACATAGTGCGCAAGTCAACGCCATTGACTTGTGCGAGGGCAGTCCTGACGTGCTTTACGCGGGAACGTCGAACGGCGTTTTCAGATCCACCGACGGCGCGGCGACGTGGACGGCTACGGCACCCCTCAACATGGCCGTGCCGCGATTCTACATTCAAAAACTCGCCGTTGACCCCACAGACGCTGATACTGTCTACGCCGCATGCGGTTCGACCATGTACAAGAGCACGGACGGCGGCGATTCGTGGACGCCGCTCAGCCTTGATGGTGGGAACTGGGGCGAGGGAGGCGGGATTGCGGTCGATTCCAAGAACCCGAGCACCATCTACGTTGTGCAGCAATTCAGCCGCGTGCTCAGGAGCACCGACGGCGGCGAGACATGGGAGCTCAAGAACGATGGCCTTCATTACCGGAGTCTTGAGCACTCCGGGCTCGATCCCCGTTGCCCCAACATCCTTTTCATCGCGTGCTCCATGAGGTCTTTCTACGGGTCCAAGGACGGCGGCGTGACGTGGAGTAGGCTGCGTTCCGACAACGAGGAAGAGGATGACGCGGCCTACCCATCGCTTGGCAGCTTTGCGACAGACCCCGACGATCCGATGATCGTTTCCATCACGCTTGACCACTCCGGCAAGCAAACTCGCTATGTGAGCAGGGACGGCGGCTATGACTGGAAGACAGGCGATCCGGCGATGGCAGGATGGCAACTGAGGAGACATCGTTCGGACGAAACCGAACAGGGGAGGATAGAGCTCGCAATCGAGACGAACGTGCTGTATCTCACGTCGGATGGTGCCGACACCTGGCGCGCCATGGACGTGCCATTCGATCCTCGCCGACTCAAAGCCTTGCGTGTCGGAGATGAGGAAGGCGAGCTTCTCTACGCCGACGTCGATGACGGGGACGATACATTCTACTTCTCCGATGATGGCGGTGAGTCGTGGGAGTTTCTCTATTCCGCTGAGTCCGATCCGGGTATGCAGCAAACGGCCACCATCGAGACGCTGCGCAAGCTCTTTCTCTACCGCATCGGGAATGTCAATGCCGGATCGACGTGGACGTTCCGGCGTCTCGTCGCCCACCCGACCAACCCGAATACCGTCTACCGCCCGTCTCGTCTCGGTGTGGAGAAGACGGACGACTACGGCAGGACCTGGACCGCCGTGAATCATGGGCTCAGCGGGTTCGTGGCCAGCAGTGTCGTCTGCAACCCGGAAGAAGACGGGGTTGTGTACACCAGCGGCCAGGCCGGCATCTTCAGGAGCACAGACGGCGCAGGATCATGGGAGCAGGTTAGCTCGATGGTGGCGGACTCAGGCCTCGCCGTCCATCCGCTGGACCCTCAGGTTATGCTGTTCTGGGCCTCGGAAGAGGGCCGAATCGGAATCAGTGTAGACGGCGGAGACACCTGGCGCCTCATTCCCGAGGTTTCCAGCCGTTGGCTCGAAGGCTTCGTCTTCGACCCGGAGAACGCGGACATCTTCTGCGCGCTCTGCGGCGACAAGGTTTTCCAGACAACCGATCGGGGGAAGACGTGGCACCCGACGGGCGGGACCGTACCCAGGAGCTACACACGTCGCTTCCCGACCGTGCAGCAGACAAGTGCTGAGATCATCTACCAAGTATCCGATGACAGACAGCTTGTGCGGAGCACCGATCTCGGCAAGACATGGGAGCCGATCATGTCTCTTGAGGGGGAGGCGTCCCGCATCCCCGTTTACGTCCATCCAGCCGATCCGAGGATGATCGTTGTGGGACATAATCGACGGCTGCATCTGTCGCGCGATGCCGGAGAAACATGGCAGGCCATCGAGGTCGCCGGGCATTGGTTGTTCCACTCCGTTGGCATGGACCCGACGGACCCGGACATCTTCTACGTCGCCGCACAGGGCATCCTGCTCACCCTCGACGGCGGCAAGACGTTCGAAACGATTCATGACGACGATGACTTCGCCGGAGACGTTGTGGCGATCGCCGTCTCACCGGCCGACAGCGCCGTCTACGCTGCCACAGACGGCGCCGGCGTCTACAGGCTGGAGACCAAACGTGCTCAGTCCAAGGAGGACGCCGAGGAGTAACCGCGTGCTCAACCGCTTCGAGCCGAGGCGGTCTCCTCGCCGAGGAAGCGCAGCAGGTTGCGGCTGAAATACGCTTCCCTGGTCGTTTCGTCGAGATCGATCTCGTCGAGGATCTCCCGGTCGAGCGCGATAAGGTCGCGTACGCCCTCCACGTC
>Ga0315545_1004335_pt1 | contig 11732 bp, 11 predicted proteins | sample SalMarSW160210MG_FD_203096 | JGI IMG/M metagenome (GOLD analysis project Ga0315545, IMG submission 203096) | Salt marsh sediment microbial communities from the Plum Island Ecosystem LTER, Massachusetts, United States - Salt Marsh Sediment SW1602-10 ...
AATTAACTTGTTTTGGAGAGAAACATCTTTGTTGCCCTCAATAAGCTAAAATGGATCCCTACTAGTGTAATCAGCATCCGAGAGGACTAAGCAACTATGAATCTTGAAATCACTCCCACAGCCTTCCCGTTAACCAGGTATCCAAATCTTCTTCGCTAAAATCAGTTCCGCACTCGACCTAAACGAAAGCTCAGAGGGAGATTTCGTATAAAAAACAAGTCCCTTGTATGCGGTAAGGTATTTATAGCCCTTGGATAGAAATCCCCCTTCCGCACACACCACCAAAGGTGCATCCATTTTGCCCATAATCTTCTGAAAGGCATCAGGCTCCACCTTCACAATCGCTCCGCTTGCCTTAATTGCATTAGCAATAGCCGCCCCCACAGCTCCAGCCCCGGCTGCTCCTGCATAAGCTCCATTACTCATAAAGTTCACCTCCAATCGTTGTCTTCAATATGGCGATCTATAACTACAACTACTTGCATTGCTAAAGTGGCCGAAGCCCATTTCGGTAGACGCGTTAACCACGAACCTGCAATGCACCATTAGATATATCTATCTTGTGGCTGTTTGTTCATATTCCCTTTCAACCTCTGTGAATCTCTGCAGATCACGAATACTAGCGAAGCTGCGCCTCAAACCAACAAGGTAGGGACAACCCAGATTAGGTGAAGCTGCGAATTGTAAAATTCACCTCGTTAAATATTTGCTTATTTTAAAAGGTAGAATCCTTTTTCTAATAATTTTGTTTCCTCACCTCTAATTTTTCGTTGGACTTGCTATTTAACGGGGTGAAGAATGCAAAGTGCATAAGTTAAAATTACCTCTGCTTGCCTGCCTGTTAAGGCAACATCTTGCCTTCCATTTTGCATCTTTAAATTCTTGCCCCGTTAGATATAAAATTATTTAACGGGGTGAACAATCTACAATTTTCAATAGCTGGCTTCAAAACTTGACACAAATTTTAAGATCTTGCCCTATGATGCCAGCTAGTGGCCCAATTTACCATAACGATTTACTATCCTTATCCACGCTTTGCTGCTTTTCTTTCTGCCGATTCTGCTCCGTCTCAAATCCTTTTTCACCTCCAGAACGAGCCTATTTCGCCAACCTCGCCACCGCGCCAAGAGATCTAAGCTCCACTCCCCCAGGCAAGCCAAATCAAAATTAGCGGCCTGTTGCTTGCTGTCCAAACAACATGATCTGAGTCTGGTGGAATGTAATAAGACTCCCCCGCTTTTACCTTGATAGTTTTGTCTCCGATCTTTGCAAAACCTTCACCTTCTATGAAAATAAAAGCCTGAGGGAAGGGGTTGGTATCTCCCGGCTCATTTAATTTCTCCCCCTTTTTCAAGAGATACCAACCACTGCGGAATCCCGGATGATAATATAAAGGTATAACATGTCCACCGTGCACAACACGAGAGTAATCCTCTCCCAATAAGATCTTTTCTGGAACCGATGGATTGAAAAAGCGGTAGAGAAAGGTGTAAAGCTGTGTTCTAACTTCTGGAGTGAATTCCAATCCCTCAGCCAATTTTAGGTCTAAGGGGGGAAGATCTGAACCCTTGGCTTTACCTGCTGCTGTCATTGCCGTCATCTTACCATCGTAGATAAGACGTAGTGTGTCAATAGTGGTAACAAAGAAGAGACGAGCCTGTTTGTGCGGGCCTTGACCGACGACAATTCTCCGTCCCTTTTCAACAATCACGTGCCAAGATTCTTTCCTGTCCTTGATGTCAAACTGGACTATCAGTGAGAATTCCTCATCAATCTTATTCTTGAAGTTTTCCCCCATCATACGAAGCATCTCACCCGCATCAAGCATTTCGGGATTTGTAGATTGTTCGCAAGTTATTACCACAAAGAAAAACTGAGCTACAAACAACAGTAAAGCTAATTGCAAAACATATATAAAGGACATCTTCATCGGTCCTCCTTTCCATTAATTTCGGCTAATGTGTCGCCAGCTTACGAAACGCCAAAGGCATTTGGGTAAATGAAGTGAACGGTAAACACGATGTTAGCCGAAGTTCCCCTATGTTGTTGCGGCGTGGATTTGCCACCACCAAAAATAGCAGTGATCCCAACTATAACCCCCAAACCATAGAGACACCCACTATTGTTGGTACCGAAGATGCCTACACCATGATCAAAAAACTTAAAATAGGCGTGATGGGCGCTATTACCCCCTGCCAATGGCCATCCTAAAACTCCGCCGGTTTACTTCTGGTAGTTGATACCCTGAATTTGAACCTACTACTGCAAGTTTATTCAACACTATATCATCTCTTTTCCCGTCATAACTCTCTTAAAACCATCATCTGAGAGATTTCCTATAATGCCCTTTCTGGATTCTCATCAAGGGCTTGTTACCTGCCTTTATCCATATATCCTCCATCATTAGGTTTGGTTTTATTCGCATGTTTAAGCATCCATTCTATTATCTGTCTGGTAGCTTCGGGATTTCCTTTAAAGTTTCTTGTCTTGTAGTTCTCAAAGCTCTCCTTTTTATCTTTTGCATAAGCATAGGCGTGGTCGAGGTCTGGAACAACCGTTAATGTGATATCTGGATTTCCAGAAGAGACTAAGACGTCCCTGATATGTTCGTGGCATTCAAGTTGAGTGAGAAAATCAGCGGCTGCATATACAATCAATACAGGCTCCTTGATTCCACTATAGATTTCTGAAAGGTTAAGATTCAGTTGTTGATGCCAATACTCAACTGTTCGATCATCCATTATACGGTTACTTTTATTGACAAATCGTGATAGCTCTGGATTTCTTTCCAGTATCTTTGATAGGGGGTCACCACGAGCAACGGACACAGTTAGATTAAGATATTCCTTTATTTTCTTGTCAATGTCAATTCCTGACTCGTCTGCCAATTGAGCCTGTAACCTAACGGTTTCCACCATCCTTTCATAAAAAGTGCGACCTATTGTACAGGAGGCAATCAATCCAGCGGTTTCCCGTTTACTGGCCAGTATGGCTGCTATCATTCCCCCGGTGCTGTGTCCAAAAACGAACACATTATCTTTGTCAACATTGTCTCTGTTCATCAGGTAAGCAAACGCGGCCAAGTTGTCATTGACCTCTGTGGTAAAATCCGTCAATCGGTAATCTTCTCCTTCCGAATCTCCGAATCCTCGCAATTCGAACCGCATCACCCTGAATCCCCTTTTTGCAACTGCATAAGCCATTTCCTGATGCACCAGATAAGAGGGCACACCTATCAACCGAGGACTGTTCAAGGCACTCACTATTAGTAAAGCAGGGAGTTTCTTTCCCCCACTATTGAGTGGAGAGATTACCACCGCTCTGAGCAGAATATCCTTGTTGGGAAAAGAGGTGTACTCTATTTCTATCTTATCGCTCGTCTCCTCGGGAAACGCCTCCAGTATTAGGTTTACCAAGGCAGGTTTCCCATCTCGTAAGAGGGATACATTTACCCGGTCTCCTGCATAATATGATCGGGTAACGCTGATAAATTGTGATTCGTCCATGATAACATTTTCATCGTATTTTTTAATGATATCCCCCACCTGAAGACCTGCACGGGCTGCAGGAGTATCTGGGAAAACTTGCCTGACAACTATCCCATTCATATCCGATAGTTTCAGGGAATCCATGTCAGCTTTGGTGACAGCACGGTAGCTGAATCCGGCAAACCCCCGACGTCTTAGTTGTTTCTGGGATGCAAAGCTACTTTGAATGGAAGCCAGTGACATGCAAACACATATAGTGATTATTATGCGAGTCTTCAATGTTCACCTCCGTTAATCAATATTGGTTTTAGCTTTTTTCAACGGCCAAATCTGCCGTGTGATAACCTCTCGTTCAAATATGTGAGCAGAAATCGGAAGTTACTTCTTATGTAAAACTCGCGTTCCTTCGCCTCAACCATCGAACCGAGTTTGACCTTATAATCATTTTTCCGGGGTGGATTTTGGGATTTTGGGGGGACACCATACTGATTTATGTTTTTGGCTTTCTGCCTGGCTTTTTGGGCTTTAAACTGAGGTTAAGCATGCTTTCCAATTGCTCAATAAATGCTATGCTGCCAAGTGGCCGGCCGGTTCTTTCATGTTTGTGCATCTCTTGTTGCTCTTCAGATGGTATCTTTTCCCAAAGAAAATCTGACCAGTCTTCTTTAACCATCGAAAGCAGTGGCTCGACATTAACCAGCTTGTCATTCTTTCGCCCGATATGGGATTTCGCACTGCTCCAGGACCATCCGTCTGCTCTATCCGCTAACCCGGCCTGTACCGGATTGTTCTCAATATATCTGGCACAAGCAAGTAAATACCTTTCATCCATTACATACGAGGAAAAACGTCCCTGCCAGAGATGGCCTCTCCATCCTTCACGAAAGTTTACCCGGCGCGTATATCGCCGATGCGCCTCACCGATAGCAAGCCTGAGATTCTCTTTTTCTGAGGGTACGGCTGAGAAGAAGGTTTGCTGCCTTCTGTTTTCCCGTTGTGTAATATGGTGGGGTAAGCCCGGTGCAACGACCCTTGCTATTCTTGCCATATGATGGGTAATTTAGTTGTGTGCCATTGCTTATATCAAGAAATAAGTATGGTGTCCCCAGAATACCAGCATCGCCTCAAGATATTGGGACAATAGTTTCTTTACCCGGCAGATCTTGGCGTATCGTCTGAGCGCCTCCAGGTCACGGTCTCTGCGTCTTAGGTAATCTCGCATAGCTTCCACGGCCACGTCCTTGCCGATCTTGTTGCGGAATTTAAGACAATCGCACACTGTCTTGGCAGGGCTATAGACTCTTACCTCATGATTATCAATTTTGTGTTTTTCAACGCCAGCCGAGAAAGCCTCACTCGAAAAAGCAAACACCCGAATCGGGGGATATTGTACCCTGGGTCTCCATGAATCCCGTTTCACAGCTAAATATACTTCAATCGGGTTCTGGGTTGTTAGCTCGTGAAAGCTGAGGGAAGAAAGGAGGGAAATGATTCCGCCGGGTACTACTTTGGTAGCTTCGATTAGAGAAACATTTGCGGAGTATTCATACTCGGCCAGGCGGAACAGACCTCGGCTTACCCTCTCAACCTTTCCTTGTTCTACCAACTCTCCTAGCGTTCTGGATTGGATGCCAGCCTGCAGTAAGTCAGCTCTTCGAGCAAGTCCATTGTGCTGCCTGAAAACCTTTAGTGAATTCAATTCACTCTTTTTCATTGCGCCAATATACAAAAATTGACCAAAACCTCCACAGGTTTTTATAAGTGTGGAGGAAATTGTGCAATCAAACTTCACACACTCCTCGCCTTTCTCCAGCCTTGCCCGCACCAAATCCACCACCGCCTCATAAACGGCATCCGGCAGAAGCAAAACGATCCAACGAGGTCTGTATTTTAATTCAAGTTTTGAATGATTAACATTCACGATATGAACAATATGCAATTATCGGATGAATGAACAAACATCTCTTGCAAACCGTATATGATGCTTTAGACAAATAGCCTGTATTTTTACCAATCGATGGAAGAATATGTAAAGAAAGTTAAATAGTAAAGGCTTAGCCATAATCCCATAATGTACCATTAGATTTATCTATCCACTTGTTGCTTGGCTCATATTCTCTTTCAACTTTCGCGGGTCTTTACAGATCACGAATACCCAGAGGCCAAATTCGCCATGATGATTGGCTACTCTTATCCAGCGATTTGCCGCCCCTTCCTTCTGCCGATCCTGCTCCGTCTCCAAGCCTTTCACTTCCAGAATGACCTTGGTTTTTCGATTGTCCCTTTCGCGCCAACGGATGAGATAATGCGGTGGTTTTTTTCGATAACCTCTTACTGATAGAACTCAAGTTTCTCCTAGGCAGTCGTCAAAATTTGGGGTATTTTTTGGTAATTAAAAAACCCGGTTCATTACCACAAAATTCGATTTGACTATCACGAATTTTAAAGCTTATCTATAATCTGGCATTGTATAAAAAGTCTTACTCGCTTAGGGAAATGGGTTTTCCAAGCCAATCGTTGCAGTTTTCGATTACAGCGAAGGAGCAATTACATGCCGCTTGCAACAAAGCGGGAATTCGAGTTTGCTCGAATTCAGGGAAACTCTTAAGTTTTAAGATAGATCCAAGATGTTCCATTATGTCTGTTAAATGCACATTTTTTGAATACAGGCGATAGGCTAAATCATATAACTGCTTGTTATTAGTTTTGCTTGCTCTTGCCTCAAGGGGTAGTCCAGAGAAACCATACTTCTTCAGTTTTTCAAATTCACTGTCGGGAAGTCGACTTTTTATTTCTTCTTTGGCTTTGTTCCACACACTCTTATCCACATAGGATTTGCCAAGTATAAAATCCGTAGCTTCTAATGCCTTCATTTTATCTAAGTACACAGCAGCAAAAACTCGGCCCATCGCATTGTAAAGATCCTTTTTAGCCATGATTAGGAAGTAGTCGAAATTTATTCGAGTTTCTATTAAAACCCGCACGAGAATTTGGGCTTCTTCTTCAAAGCCCGTTAAGACGAGATTTTTCACAGCGGCAAGGAGTTTTACGGTTTTACGAAGTAAGGCATAGATAATTAGATTTCTTTCCTTGGGGGGTTGCGCTGCTCTCATAACATGAAGTAGCTTCTCGCCCAGCGAGACAAAACTATCCATTGTTGCTAGATATGTGTTTATTTCATCCACTGACTTGGTCTATAAATTAGATGTAACGCTGGTGTGTAACATGACACGCAGGGCCACAGAGTCAAGTATTCTACTAACACCCCAAAAGGCCAATAGGCTGCGTAATGATAGAAAATAGATCTTCTTCAGTCACGCATATCTCCTTTACTCATATTGATTGGCTAACGTTCCTAGATTGGTAAAGTACGACGTATTTGACAAATGAAGTGGGCTATCATTCAGGTGTTATCTTCCGTTGGTTGCCCCCTATGATCGGTCTATGACAAATTGGAAATGTTGCATACCAGGGCTCACATCTATCTTTGGCGTGCCACGATGTGACAGAACGTATTTGCCTGAAAGGGTCTGCTTAAAGTGGCCGGTAAATATAATCCACAAACCATGCCGAAAAGCAGCCATTTGAATATGATAATGTCCCAACATGACAATTTCAACCTCCTCAGGCAATCTGAACAGTTGCGGTTGGCGGACCCATTTCCGTAGTTGGTGTCCGTGCAAAACCAGGCAGCCGATGTTCCACATCGAATTGTCCTCCATAGATCGAAAATCTAAGCGTTGTAAAATAACGCTGCCATTTGGCTCAGGATTATTTGGGTTGTTTCTATCCGATAGAAGTAAGTGCAGGCCATGATCGATCTCGGCCCACATCTTATTTCGGCGACGAATGTTGGCTTTTGCTTGTTTTTCTGCTATTCTCTGAACTTGCTCGATTGTCAGGGGAACTTTAGCTTCCTTTGTCTTGCCTTGAGCGTACTTAATAGCTGAGATAACCGCAGTCAAATTGTCCGCTAAGCGTATCGCCTCCTCAACAGCCCTCGCTGCCCTTTCACTATAAGATAGACAATACAACTCTGCGGCAGAGTTTAACGAGGGCGCGATAGAATCTGTTTGTCTAAGAAGAATCCAAGAATCCGTTGGAACATTCGACTTCCATATTGTTTGGATCACTAGACATGCGAAAAACTCGCTCAAACCTATTTCGAAAACAGTCATATCAACCGGTCTACTTTTGGCTTCACTTGGTGCAATCCCCATTGAACCGAAGCGCAATCCAGCCAAATCTAAGCCAAGTACGTTCTGTGCTACTATACTTTCTAAATCAGTATTCACGAGTGGTTAAACAAAAAACGGGAAGCTTCCCGTTAAATTGCCTTAACTTTCTCCTCTGGTTGAGTTATTTTGCGATTAACGGAAAAGGCTTAGGTTTAATCATAAACCTAAGAACCACAAAAGGCAAGGGATTTTTTCCTCGCCTTTTGGTTTTTGTAGAGGAACGGTCTATCCGTCTCCATCATAGGTTGTGATTGGTTCAATACCAATCTTTACCTCAACTTGCTCTAAGCGTTTGTCATGTTCTTCGAGTTTATCGTCTTGCCGTCTCTGACCTCCATTGAATGCTTCTTGTTCCTGTCTATTTGTCTTTAACTGTCCAATAATTTTGTCTTACCCCGTTAAAATTTCGTCTTTGAGTATGGTTATTTTCTTCTCAAGTGGTTGAACCTCGTCTTTGACCACCTCACGCAAAATCTTTGTAAAATTTTCTTGTTGTTTGGCCATAGTTCCTATTTGCTTTTAAGTATGAAGTAGATTTCTCATTACGCTTAAACCGTACACCTTTTTAGGGTGTCCGTCAATGGAAAACTTCCCACATTACCTAAAGTGGGAAGTTTAGTATCGATATTAGTATTTTTGAAAGACAAAAGGCAAGGGGTTTTCCCTTGCCTTTTGCAGAGCGGTCTTAGAGCTATCTGATTTTTTCTCAGAACTACTTCAAGAGAACCATCTTCCTCGTCTCCACAAAGTCCCCTGCCTCAAGTCTGTAGAAGTAACTCCCGCTGGAGAAAGAACCCGCTTCCCACCTGGCGATCTTGTACCCAGCTTTTTGCTTTCCATCAACCAAACTTGTCACCTTTCGTCCAAGAACACTATACACCTCCAGCCTAACCCAACAATCCCTTGGCAAGGCATACCTAATCTCCGTCACTGGATTAAACGGATTCGGATAGTTTTGAGAGAGGAAAAGAGCTTTCGGGGTTCCGATAGTATCGCTCCCCTTTATTCCTGCTTCTACAACTCCAACCGTGGTGAATTTGGTTGAATCCACATCAGAGGTTATGGTAATGGTTTCTCCCACTGTAGCCCCAATGGATACATCTTCTATACTTACGGAATCTATTAAAGCAGTGCCCCTGAATATACCGGAGATAGAATCAGTCTCTGTGAGAACAACACGAATGCCCAATATATCCGTTGAATCACTGGTTATAGTGACTGTCGTCTGGTTGACACAAATGGAGTCACTATCCTCTCCTTCCAACTGGATATACATCTTTGCCCCAATCCACAATTCCTCTGCCAAGTCGATAGTATATGTGCTATCTGACTTTAAGACAACCGAATATACGTAGTCTGGCTCACCCATAGTTGGAAAGGTAAGAATTGGGCTATAAAGGACCCTTCCCAAGGCTATATCATCATAGTAGTCATAAACCCTAGCATCAATCGAATCTGTATTCGTTGTGCCCCACCAATTGTTGGTGGCGTCGATATCGAGGGTATCATTATCGAGATAAATCTCATATTTTGTTGTATTTAGAAGATTGTTGTGGTTTACAGTAGCTTCACAGAAGTACTGTCCGTAGAAATAAATGCCAGCGCCACCACTGGAAGCTTCATTGTCAGTAATGCTATTATGGCTAATAGAAGGTGATGCGTAACGAGAGTGGATACCAGCACCCATTCTCATGGCTGTGTTGTAAGCTATGAGGTTGTCTGCAATAACAGGCCTTGATTGCACACAGAAAACACCGCCCCCCTTGTCACCAGCAAAGTTCCACATTATAGTGTTGTCTGTGATAGTGGGGATTTCGGAGAAACCGTGAAAATGACAATGAATACCACCGCCAGTTAGCCCCGCTGAATTCCAAGTTATGACATTGTTGACAATGATAGCATTTGATTCCTCACAAAAGACACCACCACCACCATCCAAAGTGCGATTTTCTGTTATAGTGTTGTTGCTAATAATAGAATTTGATTTACGACAGGAAATACCCCCGCCACTTCGGGAACCACCATTCTGAGTTATAATATTGTAATTGATAAATGGCGAAGCATGGTCGCAAGTGATTCCCCCACAATAACCTTCCCCTAGAGTTTCCCCTCCATATTCAATTCTGCAATACTCTAATGATGCACCCCCTCACATAGTTGGTATCCTTATCAAAATCAGCGTCAACGCTCGTAGGCAAGAATTTTACACTCCCCCAATTGCCAGGCTCAGGTGCAGGGTTGTTAGAAGTAACCAGAATACTATCTGTTACCGTTCCCCTGGCTATCAGTTCTCCGTCAATATTTAAGGACAGACTATCGTTGAATTTCACTGTCACTCCAGGCTCAATGGTCAAAGTTACCCCGGAATCAACAATGACCGTTCCCACCACAATATAGGGACTGCCTTCAACCGTCCAGGTAGTATCGCAGGTAATAAATACTACCACTAACCTCCGTATCGGCAATGGCTGATTGAAGGCCAAAGCCTAACAAAACCACCATTGCCACCAAACTTACTTTTGTCTTTGCTATTTTTCCCTTCTTTTTTATTTTTGGGGTTTAAACTTGTATCCTCTTCGCTGGAGCATAATATAACTGATTTTCTCCTTTTTGCCACATGATTTTTCATTTGGGTGGGGAAATTAATATAAACATTTTTGGGGGTTTTTGGGGGACACCATACTAATTTGGGATTTTTGGCTTTCTGCCTGGCTTTTTGGGCTTTAAACTGAGATTAAGCATGCTTTCCAATTGCTCTATAAATGCTATGCTGCCCAGTGGCCAGCCAGTCCTTTCATGTTTGTGCCTCTCTTGCTGCTCTTCAGATGGTATCTTTTCCCAAAGAAAATCTGACCAGTCTTCTTTAACCATCGAAAGCAGTAGCTCTACATTAACCAGCTTGTCATTCTTTCGCCCGATATGGGATCTCACACTACTCCAGGACCATCTGTCAGCTCTATCCGCTAACCCGGCCTGTACCGGATTGTTCTCAATATATCTGGCACAAGCAAGTAAATACCTCTCATCCATTACATAGTGCACCTCACCGATAGCAAGCCTGAGATTCTCTTTTTCTGAGGGTACGGCTGAGAAAAAGGGTTGCTGCCTTCTGTTGCCCCATTGTGTAATATGGTGGAGTAAGCCCGGCGCAACGACCCTTGCTATTCTTGCCATATGGGTAATTTAGTTGTGTGCCATGTTTATATCAAGAAATAAGTATGGTGTCCCCGGAACGGAATACGGATTGGTCAGGCGTGGTTCGCCATAGAGGAGGACCGCCTGGCCACCGATAACCATATCATATAGGGGATTCCCGCCCTATCGAGTGCTCTGGCGATTTGCTTGAGGATTCGCGTAAACATTTAAGATCCTCGCCAACTGGAGATCCACCTCAATTCCATCTAAAGGATTGCTCGGCGGAAATGCCTTCAGGGCACGGGCTTCCTGATACAGGGCCTCTACAATCCTGAGATTTTCCCGATAATCCACAGGCCTCCGGCGGAGTTGCGCGTTCTCAAATTTCCGTAGCAGTTTAGATTCTCGAATCACTTTCTTCTCCAACGGAATCTTTCTTTCCAGGCTAAGGAGAACATACTGGTTTTAGCCTGGAAAGTCAAGGAATACCTGTGGGTGTCCCCCTACTTGGGGATGTAGATCACTTCCAAGATGGGGATGAAGGGAGGTTGATGAACCACTGTGCTCTTCCCCTTCTTCCCCACCTCTATCTGGGCTGAGGCCAGGCCGTGATGGATGCTGGGCCAGTGCTGCACCTCCACCTTGATGGTGTATCTCCCCTTTTTCATAATCTTCCCAGAGCCATCCTTCAGATCCCAGATGAAGGTATGCTTCCCATAGTCAATGCTTGCTCCAGTGGCCGCATCTGCTTTAAAACCTGAGGCCTTCCCCCATTGGGGAAGGGTAACCTGCTTCTTCCCAACCCACCCAGCGAAGCCAGAGACATAGAGAGTGCGCACAAACCCTCCCTTTGAATCCTCTACCCAAACGG
>Ga0315545_1004340_pt1 | contig 11719 bp, 5 predicted proteins | sample SalMarSW160210MG_FD_203096 | JGI IMG/M metagenome (GOLD analysis project Ga0315545, IMG submission 203096) | Salt marsh sediment microbial communities from the Plum Island Ecosystem LTER, Massachusetts, United States - Salt Marsh Sediment SW1602-10 ...
GTGTAGTCCTCGCTCGCCTCGAACTCGTTGTGACGACGCAGGCCGAGCGCGTCGGTCAGGTTGTAGCCGAGCAACGAGCGCAGGTTGTACTTTGCCTGCGCCTTGAGGTACTGGTGCGGCTCGATGCCCTTCTCGCCGACGCCGGGCGTGAGCTTGCCGTAATACTTGAGGTTGAAGCGATACTGGTCGAGGATGATCTGCGCGCCCATCGACTCGTGCAGCTCGACGTCGCCGAAGATCGCTTCGGCCTCGGCCCCCTTGAGCGTCCGCACCGAGCCGTCGGCCTGAACCTCCTGCAGCACGCCCGCCTTGCGATACAGGTAGAGCGGGATGAACTGAAGGCAGTCGGGCAGGATGTAGCGCTCCGGGTTCTGCACGTTGCGGTGGAATTCCTCCATGTACTCGTTGATGTCCCGGATCGCCTGCTTGCTCGGCATCCAGTCGCAGAATAGATTCGAGTCGAGGCACCGCTCCGGATCGAACCCGTCGTACGTCGTCTTGAAAAAGCCGATGTACTCGGCCTCGATCTCTGCCTGCAGCTTCTGCCGCTGCTCGGGCGCGATGTCGTCGGTTGTCCTGAGCAGCATCGTGTAGTCGTTGTCGCTGTCGAGCAGGCGGTACTCGCGGTTGCCCGGCGGCGTGCCGCTCACGACGATGTAGCGACAGAACGCCTTGTACTTCGACGCCACGTGCTGCCGCCCGTAATCGGCCAGCTTGCATCGCACGGCATCGATCCCAAGCTCCACGTCCGGATGCTTGGCGAAATAGTCGTCGCTGGCCTTGAACGCGCGCAGGCTATCGATCGGCAGCTTCTTGAAAAGCGCGACAGCCGCGTCGGGGTCGAAGCCCTTGGCCCTGGCCTCGTACTCGGCGACCTTGTAGCGGCTGTACGCGTAGTCGATGGCCAGGGGCGTCAGCTTGCGCGTCTTGTAGTGCAGATACTCCTTGTGCGACTTGAAGAGCCCTTTGCGCACGGCCGCGTCCGCCTGCATGAGGCGGTACTCGGACTCGAGGCCCTTGGCCTCGTAGTAGATCGCGTCGATGAGCTTGAGCACCGCGGCCCACGAGAGCAGCCGATCACGAGCAGCCTCGAGCTTGCGATAGGTTCCAACGTCGACCTCGCCCTTTTTCTGCGCTTCCGCATGCTCCTTGTGAAGCTGCTCGATCCGGCGGGCGATGTCGCCGCAAAGCTGCTCGAGATGGCCCGCATAGGCTTCCTCGACCCGGCGCGTACCGTGGGCCACGAGCACGATGGCGAGCTTGTCGATCCACGGCCGGAGCCACTCGGTATCGACGTCGAGCGATTCGAGCGACCTGACCGCTATCTCGGAGCCGGCCTCGGCAGCAACCATCTGCGACGACGTCCTGAGCAGCCCCAGCATGCTGCGTGCGTCGGTCACGAAGAACGGGTCGACCTCCTGCACGGCATACAGGGCGAATCCCTTCCACGCCTCCTTGCCCGTGAACTTGAACATGGTGGCTCCGAACTTCCAGATCTGGCCGCCGGCCTCGGCCAGACTGCCCGGCAGCGTGATGCCCTGGCACGCCCCGCCGATCAGCGCCGTCATGAAACCCTGCTGGCCCACTTCGCGGAACGAGGCGATCTGGTTGTCGAGCAGCTTCTCCCACCGAAGCGCGTCCTCGACCTCCTTGATGTTCTCCGCGTAGAACCGGCGTCGCTCCAGGATCTCCTTCGTCAAGTTCGGGCGTGCGGGATCCTTCGCCCGCGGCACCTGGAGCATCGGGTCGATGCAGCACGCCTCCTTCATGCACGCGATGCAGCCGTCGTAGTCCCACGTCATGAGCCGGTCGGCTGCTTCGAGCCGGAGCGCGCGCGTGCGCATAACCTGAACCTGGGCGCGCATGATCAGGCGCCGCTGCTCGATGAAGTCCTCGAGCCGCTCCCAGTCGGCGGGCACGTCGCGCCGGGCGTTCGCGATCGTGTACTCGACCGTGTCGGCGTCGTGGATGAGGATCGCGCGCCGGATCAGGAAGTTGACGTAGTCGGGGCTGGACGTTGCGAGATTCTCGTGGATCTCGTAGTAGATCGGCTTCGGCTCCTCGCCGGGCGGCGCGTCGGTGCCGGGCAGATGCTCGTACGCCTCGAACGCGTAGTTGCGCTGACGCCAGAACGTCGCCATCTGGTGCATCTGGGCGACGTGTCCCTTGCGGCGGCCGAGGTAATCGCCGCGCGTTTTCCAGTCGCCCGAGTAGCCACGGACGATGCTCTCGATGTTCTTGGTCGGCTCGAGCATGACGGCCCAGCTCGCCTCGCCCGTCTTGACGTCAGCGCCCATCCGCGCGCGCGTTGCCGCCTGGATGTCGTACACGACGAGGCGCGCGTGATGCAGGGCCGCCAGATACTCGGTCGAAAGCTTGTCGCTAAGCGCCACGTCGAACGCGCCCGCGATGCGGAACAGGCCGCCGTCGGTCTGCTCGTGGAAAAACCGGTCGGTAAGCAGCGCATTGAGCGCCTTCTCGCCGAGCGAGACGTCGGCGGGCACCGCGCCCTTCGCGCTGCCGTCCTCGTCGAACTCAAGCGCACGCAGCTCGTCGCGCAGGAGGCGAAACTCGATATCTTCATACGCGCGCATTTCGTCGAGCGCGTTGATCGTGTCGGCCGTTTGCTTGCGCAGCTCGAGCACCTGGCGGTCCATCTTGTCGGCGCGTGATTCGAAAAACTCGCCAACGACGGGCACAAGGCCCGGCCCCCACTTGAGCGAGTCGAGCAACGCCTCCCACCCGCCGCCGATCGTGCGCAGCATAAACTGGCTCACGAACGCCGAGAAGCCCATCGCCTCCTCGCAGACCGTGAGCGGTTCGACGTTCTCACGCTTCTCCGCCGCGGCGCGAATCCCGTCGAAGTAGCTGCGCTGGTAATAGAGGGCGGCCTCGCGGTTCGCCTGCACCTGGATGACGGCGCGCTCGCCCTGATCGAGCAGCAGGCGCGCCTTGTGCCGGCAGATGGGCGCCAGGTGCTCCTCGAGCATGCCTGCCGCGCCTTCAATGCCGAGCTGAATGCGGATGTCGCGCGCCATCAGCTCGTGATGCGCCAGGGCCATCGAGTTGTAGACGTTCCACAAGTCGAGCGTGTGATTCAGGTCCGCCAGCACCTGCCTGAAACGCGCTTCCTCACGCCGGTACTGGCTGAAGTGCATCACGTAGGAGAAGTAGCCGTACTCGCGCAGCGTGTCATGCCACGTCACGGCCTGACGCTGGAGGTAGATGACTCGGTCGTGAAACGCTTGGCTCTGTCTGTCGAAGTCTCCCCAGGCGTAGGCGCCCATCGCGTCGGCCGCGGTCTTGAAGAAATCCTCTTCGTGGAAGCGGATCGTCACCCGGACGTCGCGGATCTCGTCGAGCAGCTCCTTGTTGTCCTCTTCGGTCTTAAGCTTCTTGGTCAGCTCCTGGAGCTTATCGACTTCGCTGTCGTGGCGGCGCTTGATGCCCGCCAACTCATCAGACAGCTCTGAGCCACCCGCCACGACGAGCTCGAGCGGCACGAACTCCTGCTCGAGGGCCGGCCCGATCCAGGTCAGGCCAATGCCCTTGTAGCCGACGGCGATCTTGGTGAACCGCTCGTCGTCCGGCGCGATGACGGTGACGTCACCGCTCGCGCCCTTGAACAACGCCTCGACGTCGGCGACGCAGATGGCCGAAACCATCTCCTCGATGTCCTGCTGCGTGAGCGCGCGGTTGGGCCGCTGCTTGCAGGTGACCTCGATGGCGATCTGCTTCCCGTCGGGCGACCACGCGTAGTCGTTGCCCAAACCGGGCGCGCAGTTGACGCGCACCAAGCGGCCGTCGGCGATGCGCATGACGGCGAAGTTGACGATCCACGCGCCGGCCTCCTGCCGCCTAGCCCAACAGGCGAGGTATTTCGAGTCGGGCGACCACGTCAGCTTGCCCATCGGATTGCCGATCTGCTGCCAGGCCTCGTTCGCGGCGGCACAGACGTACTGCACCGCCAGCTCCTGCATCTCATCCTTGTGGCGGGTGCCGTTCGGAGTGCGCGCCCAGCGCACGGGCTGCGATCGCGCCTGCATCGTGCTGACCCACGTCTGGTCGGGCGCCCAACGATGGTAAACGCGCGCGTCGGTGGCATCCGCCTTGAGCAGCACGATGTGGCCGCCTGGCTCGATGCCGCCGCCCCAGCCCTGGCGTTCCTGCGGCCCGAGCATGGCGATCCATTCGCCGTCCGGCGACCAGTACAGGCCCCAGGACACGTAGTTCGTGTTCGACGTGCTGCCCGTCGACGGATCCTCTGGGACCTGGATCGCGATGCCGCCGGGCGGCAGCTCCTCGTTCGCCTTGTCCACGTCGAGCAACGGGTAACCGTGGATCGTGTTGCCGCGCACCGAGTCAATGAGCAGGTAGTGCCCTTTGCCATCGTTGACACGCCGCGCCGCATCCTTGGCCTGCGTGTCGGGCCGCAGGACTTGTCGCCACAGCCGCGCACAGCGTTTCGCGTCGGGCGACAGCGTGTAGTCGCGCAGGTGCTCGATACCCATCGTCTCGATGCGCAGCGGCGCGAGCTTCGCGTTCGCCGTACGAAAGGCGAACACGACGTTCCGGCGCTTGACGATGAACTCGTCGTTGGCCGACTCGTTGGCGCCGAGCGAAGGGAGAGACAGCTTGGCGACGAGCGCTTTCTCGGTGCCGTCGACGTTCAGCGAGAAGAACTCGAAGTTGGTCTGCACGTAACCGAGGTAGTAGTAGATCTTGCCGTCGTCGCCGCCGGAGGTGAAATCGAGCATCACGGGCGTCCGGCCCGAGCGGCCGCCCGTCGCCTTGCGCCACTCTTTTTCTTCCGCGACGGCCTTCTCGAACTTCGCCTTGTACTCGTCGTCCTCGGCGAAGTTGGTCAGGTTCGTCGGCTTCGTGCCGTCCTCGAGCCGCCCCCACAGGTCGCCGTCGCGTTTATAGATGAAGGCCGGCGTGAAGCCTTCCTTGTCTTCCGGCTTCTTCCCGCCTTCGCCTTCTTTGCCCTCCCCAAGGTCCGGCGGGACATTAAGCAGGTATTCCGTCGCCCGTTTGAACGCCGGCGGCGAGGGCACCTGGGAAACACCTTCGCCGCCGCCCGCGGCAAAACTGAACTCGGACAGCGCGAACACAGCCAACAAGACAAGAAGGGAAACGGCACGCATCGCTCTTCCTCCTGCTGGAAGCCTCCACCTCACAAGCACCGGCCAGTCCGATGGCCGTCCCGTAGATCGCGGCTCGCGACCCCGAGACAAGCAGCCCGGACCCGTCGACCTCACGCGCCACGGCAGATTAGCACGCCGGCCCGACCCCGACAATCACACGCCCGCCAGGACTCGGCCTGCACCGCACCGCCATTCAGGAAGAAACAGATGACTGCCCCTATCGTCGAGCGAGGGTGCCCGTTGGGAAATCCGTTGGGGAATGGGCTTGGGGCCGGTCGCCGTAAGTGGTTGCGGGAAAAGTACCGGCGGTAGGACTCGAACCTACGACACGCGGATTATGATTCCGCTGCTCTAACCAACTGAGCTACGCCGGCGTTGTGGATGGCCGGGATATACAATGGTGCGGCGTTCGGTGTCAAGTCCGGGTGATAGGTTGACTGCGCCCGCTCCAAGCTGACGGCCTACAGCAAGACGGGCGCGCCGTCGAAAGCGCGCCCGTCCGATATCTTCGTCTGGACGGCCCGTTCTCACGCAGGTAGAGGAGCAAGCCGCCGCACGTGTCAAGCCAGCTGCTATCGCCTCTTGCGACGAGCCACCAGGGCTACTGCGCCGAGCCCGACCAACAGCATGGTCCCCGGTTCGGGGACGATGCCGTAGGAGCCGCTCAGGAAGACGGTCTCACCCCCATCGGTATGAAGCTGGCTGTCCCAGAAGAACAGGAGCCGCGTGTCGTCCGAGAACGCCGGGTCGAACGGGTTGATGCCGAGCGCAATCGCGTAGTCGCCGAAGCCGGCGCCCTGCTCGTTCAGGGCAAGCAGCTTGGGCGCCCCAAGTTGACTCAGAACGGTCCCCGTGAAGTCCAGCTCCGTCATGTTCTGCAGGGCCGGGGAGACGTCCGTATTCCACGGGTCATCGCGGTCGTCACCGAACGGGACGCCAGAGCCATCAAGGTAGTCGACCACAACCCTCAGATCGTTCAGCAGAAGATCGGGACTGCTACCCGTCTGGTTCAGGTCCACGAACAACGCGATCTCGACTATCGTCGAACCATCCATACCCCCGGGGAACTCCATCTCGTAGAAGTCGCGGATCTCCCCGATCGAGGTGACAAACGATTCTTGAGCAGTACCACCTGGCGCGCCGGCCGGCATATCGGTGTTCGCGTCGTCGCCGTCCCAGATGATGCTCGGCTTGGTGTTGTCCGAAACGCCCCCGCCGCCGGCGTCCAGGAAAAAGACGAAGTCCAGCGTACCATTGCCGGAGCCGATCTCGTTGTCGCCCAGTGTCAAGAAGTCGTCATCCGTGATGATGTAGACGGCCTGGCAGGGCGACGCCACCATGATGAGGGCTACTGCGAGCCCTAGGACAAGAGCTGCCGGGAGCGCTCTCGTTTCTCGTGCAAGCCTCAACCTTCTCGCGATCATGTCTACCTACCCTTCCTCGTTGCTACCCCTAAGCTGCGCGGAACAGGCGGAAACAGGAGTCCCTCGCCTGGCACACGCCACAGCGGTCCTTCCGACCACTAAACGGCAAACGGGAGAACCCCAGAACTCAGGGAACGCAAGTCCCCGATACCCCATTCAGGTTGCGTTTATAGCACATCACCGACAGGAAGTCAACGGAGAAGTCGTTGCCCTGTGCGTTCGCATCGTCTCCTGGCACACTTGGGGGGGCGCAAGACACTCCGGCTTCGGCCTTGATTCGCGCAGGCAAGCTCGCCTACAGTGAGCGCGGACAAGCGGGGAATCGTTCACCTAGGTGAAGGGTCGTTGTGGCGCGAGGCTCAAAGCTCCTAGGACGCTCCTACGTACTGCTGCCGCTGATCTTCGGGCTGGCTTTCCTGTCGGCTTGTGTTGCGTCGCCGTTCTTCAAGATCCTCAACGACGAACTGGGCAAAACGCGCGAGCTGGGCAAGATCTTCACGCGCTGCTTCCTCGCGTTCGCCCTCCTGTATTTCCTCGTGTTTCGCCGGCACATGCGGTCGCGGGTGGTCGAGTCGCTCAACATCCGTGTTTCGTCGGTGCTCAAGCAGCTCGTCGTCGGGGTGTTTATCGGGGCGCTGGCGCTGTGCGTCATCATCGCCATCTTCTATGTGGCCGGCGCCAAGCGGCTCCACGTCGACTTCGCCTTCGGCATGGTCTGGACCGCGCTGGGGGCGGGCCTGCTCGTCGGGCTGCTCGAGGAGATCGTCTTCCGCGGCGTCGTGCTCCAGAACCTCCGGGCCGATATGAACGCGTTCTTCGCCGTCGTGTTCGCGTCCGCGTTCTTTGCAGCCATGCACTTCATCCAGCCGCTGCCGGACAACATTCTGGCGTCGAGCGGCGCCCCGTCATTCGAGCACTTCCACGTCCTCAACGGCTTCCGGATCGTGCCGCACCAGCTCTCCAACTTCGGCCGGTTCGGCGAGATCTGGCCGTTTTTCCTCGGCCTGTTTCTGATCGGCGTCGCACTGGCGGTCGCGTACATCAAGACCGGCTCGCTGTACCTGCCGATCGGCATCCACGCGGGGTTCGTCGCCGTCGGGAAGCTCGACGGCTCGTTCTTTGAGGAAGTCGCGGGCCGGTCGACGCTGCTGTTCGGCGTGCCGCACGACTGGTACATGAGCTACACGGACAGCCTTGTCTGTTGGCTTGTGACGGTCCTGCTCGTCGTCTTGCTCATGCTGTTCGCCTCGAGGCTCAAGGCCCCGTCGGGGAGCGGCGGCAAGCGGTGAGCGTGCTCAGCGCGATCGTCTCCCGGCTCGGCGAGCTTCTGTATCCCCGGCGCTGCGTGGTGTGCGGCGACGATCTCGAGCCCGGCCGGCGCGGCCCGCTGTGTGCCGAGCACGGCCGGCGGGTGGTTCTTGTCGAGGACCCGTTCTGCGAGCGGTGTGGCCGGAAGATGTTCACAGCGGCGGCGAGCGAGCTGCTCTGCGCCGAGTGCCGGCAGTCGAAGCCCCACTTCGACCGCGCGTTCTCGGCCACCGTGTACAACGACGTCATGAAGCCGCTCGTGCACGTCTACAAGTACGGCATGCGCCAGTACCTGGCCCGCGCGCTGGCCGGATGGATGATCGACTTTATGCACCGGCACATCGACGCCGCGTCGCTCGACGCGATCGTCTCCGTGCCGCTGCATTGGCGGCGGTTCCGGTACCGCGGCTTCAACCAGGCGATCGCGCTGGCGCGGCCGATTCGACGGGAGTTCGGGCTCCCCATTATCACGCACGCGCTGCGCCGCACGCGCAACACCGTGCCGCAGGTCCACCTCGGGCCGCGGGAGCGACTGAAGAACATCAAGGGCGCGTTCGGCGTTCGGCGAGCCGAGCGCATCGACGGCAAGCGCCTCCTGCTCGTCGACGACGTGTACACGACGGGCGCAACCATCAACGAGTGTGCCCGTGTGCTCAAGCGAGCTGGCGCCGCCTCGGTCACTGCCTTCACGTTGACGCGCCCGCTCTCCTGATCCGACCGGGGTATTGACGCCCGTCCCTGCCACCGGCTACACTGCGCGTTGAATGGGACCTGGGTGTCGGCGGCGAACCATGATTCAGAAACGAGTACCCATCGTCTTCAACCACCACCTCGCAGGTGCGTCGCACGCGCTCGGCTTCCAGTGCGCCGAGATCGCCCGTGAGGCGCGACCGGGCGCCTTCGTCATGATGCGCGAGGCCCACCCGCGGGGCTACCTGCTTGCCCGGCCGTTCAGCATCGGCAGCGTCGACGATGACACGGTCGGCATCTTCTACGACACGGTCGGCACGGCCACCGGCGCCTTCGCCGAGCTTGACCAGGGCGACGAGCTCGACGTGTTCGGCCCGCTCGGCACGAGCTTCACGCTCGAGACGTGGGCCCAGGTCAACATCCTCGTCGCGGGCGGGATCGGGATCGCACCGTTCCCCTTCCTCGCCGTCGAGCTCGCCAAGCACCGGCCCCAGGCCCGGACTGTTGTCCTTGCCGGGTTCCGGTCAGCCGAACTCGTCGTGCTGGAAGATCTGTTTGGGGAGATCGGCGTCGAGTGCAAGCTCGCTACGGACGACGGGTCGCGCGGGCATCACGGCGTCGTCACCGAGCTGCTGGAACGCGAACTCGGCGACGTTGCCGCTCGTGCCGACGAAGCCGGAGGCTTCGGCCCCAGCGACGCTTCGCGTCGCCCGACGCAAAGCGTCGCCGTGTATGCGTGCGGCCCGGAGCCGATGCTCAAACGCGTCGCGGCGATCGCGGCCGAGCGCGACGTGTTCTGCGAGCTGTCGCTCGAGCAGCGGATGGCGTGCGGCGTCGGCGCCTGCCTCGTCTGCGCCTGCGCGACGAAGGCCCCCGACGGCGGCACCGAGTACAAGATGGTGTGCAAGGACGGGCCGGTCCTCAACGCCCGCGACGTGGTGTTCGAATGAAGATGGCCGTCGACATCGGTGGCGTCACGATCAAGAACCCGGTGATGACCGCGTCGGGCACCTTCGGCTACGGCCAGGAGTACGCCGAGCTGTGCGACATCACAAGGCTCGGCGCCGTCGTCACCAAGGGCATCACGCTCGAGCCCGCCGGGGGCAATCCGCCGCCGCGCGGCTGCGAGACCGCCGCCGGCATGCTCAACGCGATCGGCTTGCAGAACGTCGGCGTCGAAGCGTTCATCGACAAGAAGCTCCCCGTCCTGCGCGAGCGCGGCGTGGCATGCGTCGTCAACGTCCAAGGCAGCACGATCGACGAGTTCGTCGCCGTCGCCAAGCGCCTCACAGGCTGCGACGGGGTGACCGCGCTCGAGCTGAACGTCTCGTGCCCAAACAAGGCCGGCGGCCTCGCGTTCGGCACCGACCCCAAGGCGCTGCGCGAACTTGTCGCCGCCGTGCGCGCGGCCACCACGCTGCCGCTGATGACGAAGCTCTCGCCCAACGTCGGCGACGTCGCCGAGTGCGCGCGCGCGGCCGTCGACGGCGGCACCGATTCGCTCTCGCTCATCAACACGCTGATCGGCATGGCGGTCGAGCTTGGCGATCCGTCACGCGGCGTCACGCCGCACCCGGTCCTGCGCAACGTCACGGGCGGCCTTTCGGGCCCGGCGATCAAGCCGGTGGCACTCCGGATGGTGTGGGAGGTGGCAAACGCGGTTCAGGTGCCCGTGATCGGAATCGGCGGGATCGCGACCGCGACCGACGCGCTCGAGTTCCTCGCCGTGGGCGCGTCGGCCGTGCAGGTCGGCACGGCCAACTTCTACAACCCGCGCGCGTGCGAGGAGATCGTCGACGGCATCGCCGCCTTCATGGCCGAGCACGCCATCGCCGACATCAACGACTTCATCGGCTCGTTCGAGATCCCGTGGCGCGGCGAGCGCCGATCGTGACCCGGGAGACAATCCGGCACTCCGGTGTCACGCGTGCGCGAGAACTGACGCGACAGCCTGCTCTTGCTCGTCGACGGGGAACTCGATCGAGAACGTCGTGCCGGATCCCTCCTCGGCATTGACGCGCAACACGGCGCCAGGCGCCACCTTCTCCAAGCGCTCTTGCAGGCTCGCGGCGTCGGTGGGAAACGCGTCGCACGAGCCCGCGATCCGGGCGAAGCAGCCGCGCTCGCCCGGTCTCACACTGATGCTGACTTCGGGCAACGCCCCGGCCTCGTCGCCGGCTCGGTCCGCACCTGAGCCGACGGGGTGTGCAATCGCCTCAAGCAGCTCGCAGAGCACCCCGTCGAGACCGAGTGGGTCGATCGTCGCCACTGCCGGCGTGCGCGGCGTCTCGACGGCGATGCGGAGACCCTCGACGCCCGAGAACAGCCGGCCCACGGCACGCAGCACGCGTGTGACGTCGACCGGCTGGGGCAGCATGGTGGCGCGGAACCGGTCGACGGTCGCCATCTGCTGATCGAGCTCGTCGAACGCGCTGCGGAACACCGCCTCCGCGTTCGAGCCGAACAGCTCGGCCGCCTCTGCGCGACAGCGCTGGATCACGCGGACCGTGTGCTGCACCTGGTATTCGATCTCCGGCCGCCTCTTGTAAGCAATCAGGTAGGCCGCGCCCGGCACGTTCGCCAGGTCGGGCCAGTTGGCTGGGTCGGCGTGTTGCTCGTGGAACTCGAGTGTCGCGTCGATCGCCTCGCTCATGGTGCGCGTCAGGTGCGTGAGCCGGACGTACTCGGGCCGGTCGATCTCGGCGATCCGCTCGAGGAAGCTGTCCGCCGCCGCCTTGACCGGCAGCAACACGCCGATAAAGTCGTCGAGCCGGTGCATCATGTCGGAGCCGAGCTTGATCGTGCGCTTGAACCGGAGCTGGCGCACGAACATCTCGCCGAGTTTGAGGGTCGCCGGGCTCGGATCGCGCTCCATCCGCTTGCGGACCGCCAGCTCGAACAAGTCCTCGCTCCGGCGAAGGCGTTCGTGGAACGCTTCGTCGCGCATGAGGTAGTTGATCATGTACTCGTTGATGGCGTACTTGCGCGCGAGCGCGCCGACGCCGATGGCATGCCGCTCCGTGCACGCCGACATGATCGCCACGAGCCCGTCGAGCGGATCGCGGTCTTCCGTCTCATCGAGTGCGTGGATGTACTTGACCGAGACGGCGAGGATCTCGCTGAGCATGTTCGTCGGCTCGTCGGGGTTCG
>Ga0315545_1004342_pt1 | contig 11718 bp, 19 predicted proteins | sample SalMarSW160210MG_FD_203096 | JGI IMG/M metagenome (GOLD analysis project Ga0315545, IMG submission 203096) | Salt marsh sediment microbial communities from the Plum Island Ecosystem LTER, Massachusetts, United States - Salt Marsh Sediment SW1602-10 ...
CATAGACCCTCAGACCTGGTTTGCTAACTCTTTCCAGGCCCAAGATTGCGGGCTGTTCATCTGTGTACTTGAGGTGGATTTTTATCATCGGCTGCGGTTTCCCTTTGAGCACCTCGTAACGATCAATAAAACCCTCCTCTCTAAGTGTTTTGACGATAGCAAGCTTCATATTAGAGGAGGGCACAAGCACACTCCCGTGATTTGCCATGATAGCATTGCGTATCCTGGTCAACATATCAGCAATAGGGTCGATAATTGTCATCTTTCTTTACCAGCTCGACTTTCTTACCCCAGGAATCACACCGGTTACAGCAAGTTCCCTGAAACAAATACGACACAATCCGAATTTACGCATATAAGCACGCGGCCTGCCACACAACTGACAACGATTATGTTGCTGCACTTTATACTTTGGCGGGCGCTGTGACTTAACAACCTTAGATAACTTTGCCATACTAAGCCCTCCTGAAAGGCATGCCCATTAATTCCAACAGGGCCCTGGCCTCATCATCGTTCTTTGCCGTAGTAACAATGGTTACTTCCAAGCCGCGAATTTTGTCCACCTTATCGTAGTCAATCTCAGGGAAGACTATCTGCTCTTTCATGCCCAGGCTGTAGTTTCCTCGACCATCGAACGAATCTCGTGACACTCCGCGGAAATCGCGAAACCTAGGTAGAACAACACTAACCAATTTGTCAAAGAAATCGTACATCCGCCTACCTCGCAAGGTCACCATCATCCCAATAGGTACACCAGCCCGTAGTTTGAAAGCGGAGATAGACTTTTTTGCCCGTGTCGTCACCGGATGTTGCCCCGAGATTGTAGCTAGGTCCTTCTCTGCTGCCTCAAGAGCTTTGGCTTCCTGTATTGCTTCGCCCAAACCAATGCTAAGCACAATCTTTTTCAATTCGGGCAACTGCATCACGTTGTCATAGCCCAGTTTGGCTTTAAGCTGAGGAGCTACTTCAGTCAAATATTTTTCCTCCAAGCGAGATTTCATAACCGACTCCCTTAGTCAATCACCTCTCGACATGAATTGCAAATTCGCACTTTTTTGCCATCGTCCAAGAAGCGGAAATTAACCCGCGTGGGGTTGCCACATTTGTCGCATATCAGCATTACGTTGGATACACGAATTGGAGCTTCAAGCTCAATTATGCCACCTTGGCGGGTAGCTCTGCTAGCTCGAGAGTGGCGCTTAATCATATTAAGTCCTTCCACTATCACTCTATCCTCGTTGGGGAGAGCGCGACGAACCTTCCCTTTTTTCCCTCTGTCTTTACCAGCAATTATGACAACCGTATCCTCTTTTCTTATTTTCATTTCACAACACCTCGGGAGCCAAGGATATTATCTTGGCAAAGTTCCTGTCTCTGAGTTCCCGGGCTACAGGACCGAAAATACGGCTACCCTTAGGATTATTCTTGTCACCAAGAATGACTGCGGCGTCTTCATCAAATCTAATATAGGAGCCATCGGGGCGGCGATAGGGATTAGCCACACGCACCACCACAGCCCGCACCACCTCACCCTCTTTCACCATTCCGCGAGGCAGGGCTCGCTTCACCGTCGCCACAATAATGTCACCTATATGAGCATACTTCCTTGCCCCGACAAGGACATTGATACACATAATCTGCTTGGCTCCGCTATTATCTGCTATCTTCAGTCTGGTATAAGCCTGAATCATTTCTCTCACTTCGGTTTGGTTTCAACTATTTCCTTAGTAGACATTATCTGTGCCACGCGCCATCTTTTCTCTTTCGACAAAGGGCGCGTTTCGACAATCTTCACTTTGTCACCAATTTTGCAGGCATTATTTTCATCGTGAGCTTTGTATTTTTTCGTGAGCCTGACAGCCTTCTTATAAAGTGGATGGACTCTCCTAGTCTCCACAGCTACCACAACGGTTTTGGCCATCTTGTTGCTCACCACCAGGCCTTCCCTAATCTTTCGTTTTTCGAGATGACTCATCTTACTGTGCCAAGTTCCCTTTCTCTTAAAATAGTCTTTATTCTGGCAATCCTTCTCTTCACTAGAGGAATCTCTCGATGATTCCCCAACTGTCTAGTGGCCAAGCGAAAACGGAGGTTAAATAGTTCCTCATGAGCTTCTTCGAGTTTCGTCAATAACTCTTCATTGTTAAGGGCGCGAATTTCGCTAGCTTTCAATTCTCTGCCTCTCCTTCCTGACAAAACTGGTAGCTATGGGAAGCTTATGAGAGGCAAGACGAGTTGCCTCAGAAGCCACATCCTCCTTTACATCAGCCAATTCAAACAAGATTCTGCCCCTTTTGACTACGGCTACCCACTGATCCGGAGCGCCTTTCCCACTGCCCATTCTTGTCTCCGCAGGTTTCTTTGTCACAGATTTGTCAGGGAAAACCCGTATCCATAGTTTACCGCCGCGATGCAAGTGACGGACAAACACGCGACGGCTTGCCTCAATTTGTCGTGCCGTCAGCCACGCGGATTCTTCAGCCCTCATGCCGAAGTCACCAAAAACAATGGTATGCCCGCTCTGGGCACTGCCTTTTCGTCTTCCTTTATGTACCTTGCGGTACTTCACCCGTTTCGGCTGTAGCATTCTCCCCCTTCACTTCAGGAATGATGTCGCCCTTATAAATCCACACCTTAACCCCAATAAGCCCCATTACAGTATGAGCTTCCGCAAAACCGTAATCGATGTTGGCACGTAACTTATGCAACGGCATCTGACCTTGGCGGACAGTCTCGGTTCTGGCAATTTCAAGCCCACCGAGTCTTCCGCTGCACTTTATCTTTATTCCCTTAGCACCAGATTGCAGAGTCCGGAAGGCTGCTTGTCTCATGGCCCGCCGGAAAGCAATTCTTTCTTCGAGCCGCTCAGCTATGCTCCGAGCTACCAAACTAGCTTCCAGCTCGGGATGCTCAACTTCTCTAACGGTCAATCTAATCTTGTCTCCACTCACCTTTTCCAGGTCCGACTTCAATATCTCCACATTTTGTCCGCCACGACCAATCAAGATGCCAGGACGAGCCGAGTAAAGAGTCAAATGTGTTTCGTCTCCCGGACGTTCAATTTCCACTCGAGCGACTGCGCCTCCCATACATCTTTGTTCCACGACTCTGCGTAGCTTTAAATCATCCAACAAAAACCGGGTATAGTTCTTTTCAGCATACCACCTAGTTCGCCAATCTTGATTGACACCTAGTCTGAAGCCGTAAGGATGAACTTTTTGTCCCAAAACTATTCCTCCTCCTCAGTAACGAAAACTGTAATATTGCTAGACCGTTTCAAGATAGGATTAATCCTTCCCCTCGACTGAGGGCGAAATCTTTTCAAAGTATGCCCTTTATCAGCAGATATATCAGTAATCCTAAGCTCAGCAGGCGACATTTGAAAGTTGTTTTCAGCATTGGCTACTGCTGATTTAATTACCTTAGCGACCGCCTTGGCTGTAGGGGTAGGCATAAATCTGAGGACAGTCAAAGCCTCATCAACTCTCTTGCCTCTAATCGTATTCACCACTAAACGAACTTTCTGAGGCGAAATGCCGACGTCCTTAGCTACTGCTTTTACCTTCATTGCACTTTATTGTTTCACTGCCTGCTCAGTTATTTTAGCTTTGGTGATATGGCCCCTGAATGTCCTGGTAGACGCAAATTCTCCCAGTTTATGCCCCACCATATTTTCAGTGATGAAAATGGGCACATGTTTCTTCCCGTTGTGCACTGCAATTGTATGACCTATCATCTGGGGTAAAATAGTAGAGGCGCGAGACCATGTTTTTAGCACTGTTTTCTCGCCAGAGTCATTGAGCGCCTCTATTCTCTTAACCAATTTAGGGTCGCAAAAAGGCCCTTTTTTAAGCGATCTTGACATTTTGCTTCCTCCGTTTAAGGATCATCTTATCCGATGTCTTGCGGCGACGTGTCCTACCTCCCAAAGCTAGCTTACCCCACGGAGTCTTCGGATGCATTCCTCGTTTAGCTCTGCCCTCCCCACCTCCATGCGGGTGGTCACGGGGAGTCATAGCAGAACCCCTGACCGTAGGTCGCCAACCTGACCATCTCCTCTTTCCAGCTTTGCCTAACTTTATATTTTCGTGGTCAACGTTGCCTATCTGACCAACAGTAGCCCAGCACCTTTGATGAAATTTACGCAGTTCACCTGAAGGGAGTTTAAGCACTACATACTGACCCTCCTTGCTTATGATTTGGGCAGAATTCCCTGCGCTATGCACAAGCTTTCCCCCTTTGCCTGGCTCAAACTCCACATTATGTACTAGGGTTCCCACAGGAATGCACTCCAATGACAGAGCATTCCCAGGTTTTATGTCAGCATCCGCGCCTGCCTGTATAGTGTCACCCAACTTAATGTCCAGAGGAGCGAGTATATAACGCTTCTCTCCATCAGCATAATGAACTAAAGCGATCCGCGCTGCCCTATTAGGGTCATATTCAATGGAAGCTATTCTTCCCGGAACGGCAATCTTGTCCCTCTTGAAATCGATGAGGCGAAGTTTGCGTTTACTGCCGCCACCACGATGACGCACAGTTATAACACCCCGGCTATTACGCCCTGCCTTCTTTTTCAGCGGCACCAGCAAGGATTTCTCAGGGGCTACTCCGGTCAGCTCTTCAAAAGTAGCGCCAGACATGAATCTCCTGCCTGGAGAAGTTGGCTTATAAGTCTTTAATCCCACTGAACCTTCCTTATTTGTGAGTCCTCTGCCAGCGAGTCTTCTTAAGAAGCTTCTTATGCTGGTGCTTGGACATTTTCTTTCTTCTCCACTTGTTAACTGAACCCATTAGACACCCTCAAAGAAAGTAATTTTGTGCCCCGGTTCCAAGGTGACTATTGCCTTTTTCCAAGCTGAACCAGTTACTTGTCTCCGGCCAAATCTTCTTGTCTTACCGGGCACCGTCATTACATTTACTTTGCTTACCTTTACCTTGAAAGCTCTTTCCACTGCCTCCTTAATCTGAGACCCGGTAGCCTTGCTCCGCACCTCAAAGGCATATTTGTCTTTTTCTTTAAGAGAAGTAGCCTTCTCCGTAATCAAAGGACGCCGTAGAACTTCATAAATATGCAACTTACTTACCCCAAATCTCTTCAATGTTCCGTACCGCCGGCACCGTAGCTACCAATATTTCATAGGAAAGCAAATCCAACGCATTAATCAGAGCCGAAGGCACTACCTTCACCTCAGTCAGATTAGCCACTGATCTAGTAACATTGGGTGCCGACTGAGCAGTAACAATCAAAGCCGAACAATCGATGCCGAGCGAAGACAGAACATTTATCATGTCTTTTGTCTTTGGCTCCTTGAAATCAAGCTCTTGCACCAGTCTCATATTTCCTTCTCTGATTTTAGCGGAGAGGAGACATTTCAGAGCTAACCTTCTCATTTTCTTGGGCATAGATTGGCGGTAGGAGCGTGGCTTAGGACCAAAAACCACACCGCCCCCCCTCAGAAGAGGTGACTTTATATCCCCCCTGCGCGCTCTCCCCGTATGCTTTTGCGCATAGAGTTTTCTTGTGCTCCCACTGACTTCCCCCCTAGTCTTGGCAGACGCAGTACCCTGCCGCTTATTTGCCAGCTGTCTTACCATCGCCTGGTGCACTACAGCCTCATTAAAAGGAATAGCAAAAATGGCTTCACTAAGCTCTATTTGCTCAACAACTTCACCGTTTAAACCATAAACTGGCGCTTTCACTTCTTGCTACCTTACTTTCTCAATCACTAACAGCCCTCCATTGGCTCCAGGCACTGCACCCTTCACCAAAAGCAAATTGCGCTCCGGGTCAGCCTGAACAACCTCGAGTTTACGCGCTGTTACCCTCTTATTTCCCATGTGTCCCGCCATGCGTTTTCCTTTAAGAACTCGCCCGGGAGAAGTGGTAGCCCCAATTGAACCAGGGGCGCGGTGGCGGTCGGTCTGGCCATGAGTCTTTGGCCCACCCGCAAAATGATGCCGCTTGACCACACCAGCGAAGCCTCTACCCTTGGAAAGGCCGATGACATTTACCAAGTCGCCTCGCTTCAAGAATGCAACATCCAATCTATCACCACGCTTGATCGAGCTAATATCATCAGCCCTGAATTCTCGAAGATAGCGAACGTTCTCCAAGTCTCGAAGATGTCCTTTCTCCGGAGAGTTAAGTTGAGATTGGCGCACCTTGTTCTCAATAAACCCCACTTGTATAGCATCATAACCGTCCCTGTCTCGGCTCTTTACCTGAGTTACCACAGAAGGCCCGGCTTGAATAGCGGTCACTGCCACTGTCTCTCCGCTTTCCTGAAACAGTTGCGTCATACCTATTTTCTTGCCGATAATGCCTAGAAACATGGTCCTAACTACAATTTGATATCTATCTCTACTCCGGATGCCAAGTCCAGTTGACTCAGGGCATCTATGGTCTTAGAACTCGGTTGCAAAACATCGATTACCCTCTTATGAGTCCTGATTTCAAACTGTTCCCTGGAATCCTTATCTATATTAGGGGATCGAATAACACAAAATTTTTCGATACGTGTGGGTAAAGGTACCGGGCCCACCACGATGGCCCCAGTACGCTCCACTGCATCTATTATTTGCCTTACTGCTTGATCAGCCAATTTATGATCGAAGCTCTTGATTTTGATACGAACTTTTTGCTCGGTCATCTGGTTCTTCCTGCTTTGGCTACAATTTGGTCAGCCAAATTCTGAGGCAATTCTTCATAACGATGAAAGCACATGGTGTAACTTGCTCTCCCTTGACTGACCGATCTCAAATCCCCGGCGAAACCAAATGTTTCTGCCAGAGGAACGCGACAACGGACAGTAGAGACCTCATCACGACTCTCAATGCCTTCGATATGTGCTCTTCGAGAGTTCAGATCCCCAATGATATCTCCTAGGAACTCACTGGGAGTTGATATTTCCACCTCCATAATCGGCTCGAGAATAACCGGTTTAGCCTTATGTATGCCGTCCCTCATAGCCATGAAGGCTGCCATCCTGAAAGCGATGTCTGAAGAATCCACTTCGTGAAAACTCCCGTCATACAAGGCCACCTTTACATCTATTACAGGGTAACCAGCTAATCCTCCACTCTGCAAAGCTGATTTGGCACCGGCCTCTACTGAGGGAGTAAATCCCTTGGGTATCGCCCCGCTTCGAATCTGGTCGCGAAACTCAAATCCGCTGCCGCGCTCGCCTGGCTCAAGTCTGAGCCAGACGTGCCCGTATTGTCCCCTACCACCAGACTGACGGATAAATTTCCCTTCAGATTCTACAGGAATAGTAATTGTCTCCTTATAGGCAACCTGCGGCTTACCAGCATTGACTCTTACACCATATTCGCGAAGTATACGCTCCATCAACACTTCCAGATGAAGCTCACCCATCCCGGAAATCAGAGTTTGCCCCGTTTCTCTGTCATGATGAACCTTAAAAGTGGGATCCTCCATAGTAAGCTTGGCCAGAGAGTCATCTAACTTGTCTTGCTCGACTTTACTTTTTGCTTCAACAGCCATGGAAAGCACCGGTTCAGCGAATCGTATGGGCTCGAAAAGCACCGGCCGTGCGGGCTCGCAAATGGTATCACCTGTGGATGTCAGCCTAAGCCCCAGACTAGCTACAATGCTCCCGGTATCAGTATGGTCGATCTCCTCGCGGTGATCGGCATGCATAACATACAGCTTTCCCAATCTCTCTTTCTTATCTATGCTGGAGTTCAAGACCTGTGCTCCGGCCTTTATCCTGCCTGAGTACACGCGCAAGTAGACCAGCCTGCCCATAAATGGGTCAGAAACGGTTTTAAATGCCAATGCGGCAAAAGGTTCATCATCACTCACCAGACGCAGGATTTCCTTTCCATGTCTAGGATCTGTAGCCGAGACGGGAGGAGTATCTAGCGGCGAGGGTAGGTAGTCTACAATAGCTTCAATCAATAACTGGATGCCTCTATCCCTCAAGGCACTGCCACAAAGGACAGGCACAACACAGTTAGAAACGGTCAACCTTCTTATAGCGGCCTTGATTTGAGAGGCAGAAATGTCTTGCCCGTCGAGATATAGAAGCATAATCTGCTCATCGAGTTCAGCTAAGTTCTCGATGAATGCCTGGCGGTGCTTCGCCAGTACAGTCTCACCTTCCTTAACTGAAGTCGAATTAGGGTCATCTTGAAAAACAACGACTCTGTTTTCCACAAGGTCGATGATGCCTCGAAAGTCCTTTTCACTTCCCAAGGGGAGCTGTACGGGTAATGCCTTGACTCGCAACCTTTCATTAATCATGGTCAGCGTATGCTGAAAATCAGCGCCAATCCTGTCCATTTTGTTGATAAAGCAAATTCTGGCCACGCCATATTTGTCTGCCTGGCGCCACACAGCTTCTGATTGAGCTTCTACGCCGGCCACGCCATCGAAAATCACAACGCCACCGTCTAATACACGGAGGCTACGCTCCACCTCAGCAGTGAAATCCACATGCCCGGGGGTATCGATGATGTTTATACGATGTTCGCGCCAGTGACATGTGGTAGCCGCTGAAGTGATGGTAATGCCTCGTTCTCTTTCTTGCTGCATCCAATCCATCACCGCAGTCCCTTCATCCACGCTGCCGATCTTGTAGGTACGTCCCGTATGGTGTAGCATCATCTCCGTAGCCGTGGTCTTGCCAGCGTCTATGTGAGCGATGATCCCTATGTTCCGTATTTTTTCCAAAGGGAAAGTCCGCGACATGAGCTTAACCTTTGCCTCAAGTACTGCTTTCAACACGACTTCTCACCAGCGATAGTGAGCAAAGGCTTTGTTAGCCTCTGCCATCTTATGAAGATCATCACGTTTCTTGGTTGCCGTCCCTCGACCATTAACAGCATCAACCAACTCGCCTGCCAGCTTTTCTTCCATAGATTTGCCGCTACGAGCGCGCGCTGCGGTGATGAGCCACTTTGTGGCAAGAGCGCGCCCTTTGTCTTCCCTCACCTCCATGGGAACCTGGTATGTAGCCCCACCCACCCGACGTGACTTAACCATGAGAAGCGGCGTAACATTCTTAATCGCCTGCTCCAAGGCTTCTTCAGGTTTGCTATTCACTTGGTCAGCAGCGATCTGCAAGGCATTGTAAACAACGCGCTCGGCTGTAGCTTTCTGACCTCGTAGCATAAGCCTGTTAATGAATTTAGCCACCGTCACGCTGCCATACTTAGCATCGGGCGGTGGTATCCTTCTTACTACTTTTCTAGCTCCTCTTGGCATTTGATGTCCTCACTATTTTGGCGCCTTGGCTCCATATCTACTGCGACCCTGCTTGCGATTGGCTACTCCTTCAGTGTCCAAGGTGCCACGGATGATATGATAGCGAATTCCAGGAACGTCCTTGACCCGACCACCACGAATCAAAACTACCGAGTGTTCCTGCAAATTATGTCCTTCCCCAGGAATATACGCAGTTACTTCCATACCGTTGGTCAGCCTAACACGGGCAACTTTGCGCAATGCCGAGTTGGGCTTCTTAGGTGTAACCGTCTTAACCTGGATACAGACACCTCTTTTTTGAGGCGCCCCCTCCTGCCATCTGATCTTTCCTTTCATCGTATTTCGGGTGTAATGCAGTGCTGGGACTTTGCTTTTCTTTCCCAGCTTCCGCCGTCCTTTACGAACAAGTTGACTGACTGTAGGCATTGTTTTACTCCTCTATTTAGACAATCAAAAAGCCGCCTGGTTACATGCCGGTCTACTCTAAGAAAACCTTGCTCGGCTTCAGCCAGCCGGCTTTTACAACTCTACAAAATAAAGCCTTTACCTTCTAGTAGACGCCAACTTAGTAATTTAACACAAGGCAATTAGGCTGTCAACTAGCGAAGTACTGGGCTCGAAAAAGGAGCCTGAAATAAGAAGATGCAAGACATCACCTATCCACACTCGAATTGATGAAAACCCTCATAATATGGCGGCCCAAGTAGTCCGCTCATATTGCCTTCCTTCGACCTAAAAAAATACCGAGACTGTAATTGCATAGACACGAGGTATCCCCGGAAAGCAAAGCGGTTTTTGGGAGAGCCTTTTATGAATGCTGGCTCACAATTCCACAATGGGAAAGGCATTTTCTGAGGACCGATCTATTTTGGAATATTTGGAGCGCTATGGTTGTTAAGGCAGGCGCTTTGTTACTCCTGCTTTAACTTTGAAAATCCTGCTACTGGATAGCTTCTCCAAAGATGCATTGAGCGCGGCTATATATTCATCAACTTCGTCACTATCGAATTGTATAACTCTATCGGCTATTCGTTGACAATAATCGCAATTGCTACACCCGGATAGACAATTTTGCTTCCTGAAGAAATCCATAAAACCTTCTAAAGCTTGGTTATCGATGTAGAATCTGGGTGGCGGCCCTACCACATTGCTTTGTTCACCCGGCAAAACAGAGTTCATAAACCCGGCTTTCGGAGTGATGACGTTCAAAATATCGTATAGATTACCCTGATAGTGACGTGACGAATATGCTGTGGCAGCACGCAAAATCCGTTCGGTGGGCATCGACCTGCCACTGATTTTGAACACATCCATACCTATTTCTTCGTAAAGGTGAATATCCTCGGGCCTTGCCCAGCGGCATTTAATGACTTGAGAAACATCACGAAGCCTGTCCAAAGTACAACGAAGTACGCAATAGTCTACGTAATGTCCCCTGAGCGGGTTATAATTCTGACTGGCATGCCCCAGCCCATCATGGTGATAATATTCGTAGGGGCACTGGTACAAGCAAAGATTGTTCATTAGCACACTGAGCTCGCAACTCACCGCGTTCCTGATAGCCTTGAGCACCCCAAAGTCCCGATTCACGTTAATGTCCAGAGTAATAGAATCGGCGCCCAAGGATTCAAACAATTTGGCTCTGGCAACGCTGTTCACGTGAGCAATGGTTGACACCCTTACCTTAAGACGCGGGAACTGACGCTTTATAAGTTCAACCAGATAAGGGATCGTTACTGTGACACTATCTGCACCGATACTGGTGATCCAATTAAGATGTATCAGCAATTCTTGATGGGTATTCTCATCCCATTCCATATTACTCATGCTAGGAGCATTTAGGAGGTAGTCAAACTTCAAGCCTGCTGAGTGAGCCTGTTCGATGTATTCCTCCACCTGATTTGCCGCCATGCCGATGTTATCGGGACCGGACCCACCACTCCCTATCATCGAGGTCGGTAGTACACCATATAGCTGCACGCCAGCTTCCAGCTTGCTTAATGGCAATATCAGATCTGGATCCCAATTCGTCGGCACTAATAATTCCATATTACTCCACTACAACAAATAAGAAATGCTGATACCAAGCCACACGCCCCCGCCACACTTTGTGTCTTTCTTCGTATTTAGCAAAACCATCGTTTATATCGCGATGCGATGTATTATGGATATAAAAAAATTTCTTGTCAATATCTCCCAATCAAAAAACGCTGCTCCAGGATTTCATCAACACGCAGTTGCCACAAGAAATATCACTCTTCCGTGGAAACTGCGGTATAGAATAAGAAATGATAAAACCCAGGTTGTACCCTATATATCTTTGTATCGTAATACGATGTATTATGGACATAAAGAATTTTTTTGTCAATACCCTTCTGATATCCGCACGTGGCTGGACATTTTGCACCGGTCTAGCGGCATCGAATTACCATCCTGCCACAGCGCGACTGGATAACGAAATATTCCTCCTTTCATTGCTGGCTTTC
>Ga0315545_1004343_pt1 | contig 11718 bp, 14 predicted proteins | sample SalMarSW160210MG_FD_203096 | JGI IMG/M metagenome (GOLD analysis project Ga0315545, IMG submission 203096) | Salt marsh sediment microbial communities from the Plum Island Ecosystem LTER, Massachusetts, United States - Salt Marsh Sediment SW1602-10 ...
CGATGACGTTTTTCCAGTTCCGCTATTTCTTCTCTTGGCAACGTATAATCCTTCATATACACTGTTTATCGGACATGAGCCGCTTTCTGATTGAAAAATCCTGTATTTTTCAATCAGGAGCAGTATATTATAGGTTCTCCTACTCTGTTGAAAAATCTCACCGTCATTTCGACCGATTCATCCTTCGCAGCCCCTAAGGGGGCGGAGAATGAAAGCGCCCCTAAAGGACACGAAACAAGCTTGCCCTGAGCGAAGTCGAAGGGTGGAGAAATCTATTTATGGCTTTGCCATTAAAAAACAGATTTCTCGACTCGCCTTCGGCTCGCTCGAAATGACACTTTGAACTCTTTTCAACAAAGCAAGGTTCTCCCTCACTATATGTTGTAGCCGTTCTTAATCAGACCGGCCTCATTCCTACGACAGCAGACTAATTCAAGGCAGACAGCTTCTCGTTCAAGATGGTGATATGGCTCATCTCTTCCCTGATGATAGCCTCAACCTTGTCTTTGCCTGCTTTGCGAGATACGCCTTCTTTCAAGCCAACATAGAAAGCGATGGAATCCTTTTCCATCCCGATAGCCAGTTTCAGCACGTCTTCTGCTTTGTCTTTGCCTGCCAGAAGTTCGGCGGGATCATCCTGCACAATAAAAACATGACCATCTGCCATCACGCTCAGGTACATCTGCGCTTCGCCGTCCGGGTCGAAAACAAGTGGCTGCTGTTCGGCTGTCGAAAGCTCAGCCCGCATAGCCTTGAAAGTCTCGAGGTGTTCATCTTCCATCGCTGCCAGATCAAGTAACGTCTGCTTAAGTGCTGAGAACTTGCCAGCAGCGGCACGATAGAACTTTGCCCCATTTCTTTCGATTTGCTCAGCCATCTCAAAAATTTCATCTGCGTTGAAAGGCATACCCATTCTCATTCTCCTTACTTTTTCCAGCGGTGTAAATACACGCTGGACCCTGTCCTGATAGAGTTGAAAGCTGAAAGCTAAAAACCCAAAACTCGAAATTGCCCTTTCACTGCTGATAGCCTTTTGTTTTGAATTTTGCTTTATAGCTTTGCACTTTACGTTTTAAGTTTTGCGATTTTACTTTGCCTCCCACAGTCCGTGGATATTACAGTGCTCCCTGGCAGTTATTGAATCCGCCTCGATGTTAAATATAGCTTCCGGAGCATCACCTGCACTCAAAAACTGCCGATACACCTTGCCATCAGCAATGACCTCAATCCACTCGATGTGATGTTTTTCCTCCATCGGATGCGGGACACTACCAATCTTAACTTTTATACCGCCATTGACTTTTTCGATGACAGGTACGTGCTTTTCCTTGCCCTCGTCAGCGGTCTTTGCGACCAGATTCTCCATGGGTTGGCCGCAGCAAACCAGTTCGCCAGCACCACCATGAAGAACTTCGACAATATTGCCACAAATCGAACACTTGTATACTTCCAATTCCTTAGCCATGTTCCTACTCCTTTCCTTACGCTGAAATTTCTATTATATATACCTAATCTTCAAAAAGCCCTTGTTTCAATCCATAATCTTCAGTTCCCTGTGTTTTATAAGGATTTGATCAGCCAAGCGGTCCAAAGCCACAAAGTCCTCATCCTCAGGATAACCTTTTGCTACCACCGGCTCAATAATTTCAACCTTGAGATTAGGTACCAAACCGGTAAGCTGCTCAACCATTCTGTCGCCCCATCCGTAGGAGCCAATAATGGATGCAAATTTTGTTTTTGGCCGAAGCGCATTTGTCAAAATTGCCGCATAAGCCACCTTAGGATGCGCCCCCGTTAAAACCGTCGGAGAACCTAAAACAAGTGTTGCCGCATCGACAAGTGCCATAGCTAACTCACCAATATCAGTGACGGTAAGATTAAACTGCCTGACTGAAATCCCTCTTTCTATTAGCGCATTAACAAAATGTTCAACCATTTTCCTTGTGCTGCCGTGCATTGAAACATACGCCAGCACAACTTCGTTTTTGACTGCGTCACTGACCCAGTCTTTGTAAGCATTAATAATAAACTCGGGTTTATCGTAGATAGGGCCGTGACTCGGAGCAATCAAGTCTATCTGCAGGTCCTTTATCTTTTCCAGGTTCTTTTGAATCGGCATTCGAAAAGGCATCATTATCTCAGCGTAATATCTCTTGGCAGCCTCATAAACACGCGGCTCATCGTCCACAAAAAGACTGCTCGCGGCGAGGTGTGAGCCAAAGAAATCACACGGAAAGAATATCCTGTCCTCCTGCAGGTAAGTACCGAGAGTTTCGGGCCAATGAACCCAAGGTATGTAAATGAATTGCAGTGTCTTGTCACCCAGAGACAGCGCCTGACCATCGTCAACGGTGATAAACTTATCCTCCTCAATATTCAAAAGATCAATGAGCATAGCCTTGCATTTGGGATTCGTGACAATCTTTGCATTGGGATACAGTGTCAGTATATCAGGTATGGTGCCAGAATGGTCCTGCTCAGCATGATGAGATACAATATAATCCAACTTATTAACGCCGGCTGAGACAAGATTACCTATCAGCACTTCGCTTTTGGTCGGGTCAACCGTATCCAGCAAGGCTGTTTTCTCACTGCCCTTTACCAGATATGCATTGTAGCTTGTACCATCAGGCAAAGGAATCAGTTCATCGAACAGCCTTCTATCCCAGTCGATCGCCCCAACTTCGTAAATATTCGGCTTCAATTGCCTCATTTTACTAAACCTCTCTCAGTCTAACCGTCCATATTTCAACAACGATTTTTCCAAATACAGAAGACTTCGCCGCTACAACAACTCTCTTGCCGCTTTCAACGCAGCTTCATAGTCCGGTTCATTAGAGACTTCTTTGACGATCTGGATGTATCTTATAAAACCTTCTTTGTCCACAACAAAGATGACACGAGCCAAGAGTCGCAACTCCTTGATCAATATGCCGTAAGCCTTTCCAAACGACGCCTCTCTATAATCAGAAAGTGTCTGCACATTCTTTACTCCTGCTGCGCCACACCATCGTTTCTGCGCAAACGGCAAATCCATGCTCACTGTAAGGACAACAACATCATCACCAAGCTGCTGCGCTTCTTCATTGAATCTGCGTGTCTCTTTATCACAAACGGATGTGTCCAGCGACGGAACTGAAGCGATAACACAGACCTTGCCGCGAAATAATGAGAGCTTAACCGGCGAAAGATCGTTGGCCACAAGCTCGCAATCGGGCACAGCCTGTCCAACCTTTAGCTCAGGCCCGATCAGAGTGACTGGCTTACCCTTCATCGTCACAATACCTTTTCGCTCCTGCATGGCTAAGTCTCCATTTGGTTTCAGTAATTAACCGCTTCGATTTCAAAATAGGCCTGTGGATGTGCACATGATGGGCACACGCTCGGTGGCTCTGTCCCTTCATGAACATATCCACAATTTCTGCATACCCATCTCTCAGGTTTCTTACGTTTGAAAACAAGACCTTCGTTAATGTTCTTGACCAAAGCGAGGTATCTTTGTTCATGCCTTTTTTCAGCAACAGCAATTTTTCTAAATACCGCCGCAATCTCGGCAAAGCCCTCTTTATCCGCCACTTCTGCAAATTGCGGATACATCTCGGTATTTTCGTAATGTTCTCCCGCAGCCGCTGACTTGAGGTTCTCAAGTGTGTTGCCGATGACTCCTGCTGGATATGCCGCAGTGATTTCAACGTCCCCGCCTTCGAGAAATTTTAACTCTCTCTTGGCATGTTCCTTTTCCTGACTGGCAGTTTCCTCAAAGATTGCAGCGATTTGTTCGTAGCCTTCTTTTCTCGCCTGGCTGGCAAAATAGCTATAGCGATTTCTCGCCTGTGATTCACCAGCAAAGGCAGCAAGCAAATTCTTCTCTGTTTGCGTACCTTTAACACTCATGCGTTATCTCCTTTACTCAAATACTCGATGTTCTCGAAAAACATTCGGTCCTGTTACGCCATATTTTCATTGCACACCTTGCATATTCCTTCGAAGTAGATGACTTTACTTAGGATGGTAAATTTACCTCTAATCTCCTTTGGAACTGGGATATTGTCAAACTTTTTGCTATGAAAATCAACTATCCTTTTGCAATTTACGCAATTAAATGTTAGTAGTTCTGACAATCCGAATGCTTTTTGAAAATTTCATAATTCCCCTACCCACTGAGGTGATTTATTAACAAGGCAAATTGCAGGTAATCCCCGTTGACAACATTCCGGCAGGATTCTTTTAGGCCACAACCCGTAGATCTTTTAAGACCCCTTAAAAATGTATTACATCAATAAATTTGAGTGGAATATACGGAAGATGGGCGCCTATCTGGTCGAAATCCTGTCTTAAAGCAATTCATCATAAGAGCTGGGAGCGGTTGAATACGAAATGGAGCCAATGGGATTCGAACCCACGACCTCTTGCATGCCATGCAAGCGCTCTCCCAACTGAGCTATGGCCCCGTATGCCAATATCTTATCAAGGCCTGCCAATAGATGCAAGCGATTTTTGCCATGCACCGAACCTAAGGGGCTTTCGCGGCCCTTTACGTCTGAGAATACCAACAAAAACTGCAATAACCTATAATCCAATCATTTTTTCTAAAGATGTACAAAATTTAGCCGATAAACCTTAAGAGTGAATTATGGCCGACTACATGGGGGATCAAATGTGACGACAAGCTTATCAATTGGTAATGACCGCTACTCACAAGTGTTCGTGCGACATAAATGAATACAAAATAGAAAGGAAAAGACACAATGAAAACAATAGTAAAAACCACAGCGATAATGATTGCGTCAACGCTGACCTTCTCCAGCCCAATCCTTGCAGATTTGCCGCTGGCTGTCTCCGCCAAGTGTAGCACTTTGGGTCTCGGTGGTGAAGCACACGTGCAGATAACGCCCGGTATCAATGCCCGGCTCGGTGCTAATGTCTTCAACCTAGATCTCGACGGTACAGAAAGCGATATCGAATACGACTTTGGCTTGGACCTATTATCGTGCTCGGCTTTATGTGACTGGCACGTCTTCGGGGGTTCATTTCGCATCACTGCTGGCGTAATATTAAATGACACGAATGTAGACCTGACGGCAAAGTCTGCAACGAGCCTGACAATAGGTGATGAAACCTATACCACCGACGACATTACGAGTCTTACTGGCCAAATGACTTTTAACGATATCGCGCCTTACGTCGGCTTTGGCTGGGGTAGCGCCTTTGACAACGAGGGACGATGGGGAATTATAACTGATTTCGGTGTTGCCTTCGTTGGTTCGCCCGAGGTGGCTCTTTCCGCAAGCGGCCCTCTATCCGACAACGATATCTTTCTAACCGAGCTTGAAAGAGAACGGGCACAGTTTGAAGAGGACATAAAGGATTTTAAGTTCTATCCTGTAATATCCTTGAGCCTCTTTTATAGGTTTTAAGACGTTCACTCGATCCTGGTGTCACTTACTTTACAATCTCTTGGATTGCGCCCGTTGAAAAGGACGTGTTTAAGTCTCTTTTCAAGAACGTTGTTAATCTAAATACAGCCAAGGCTAATAAGCCCTCCGCATAACATTTCGCACAAATAGCGACAATTGCCCGGATAGCTCCTCTCAGCTATAATAGCTTCCTGCCCGTTGCAATACAGGATACGTTGAAATCGCCGGGGGAAAGATTTTGGCCAAGAGACAGAAAATCCTCATAACCGGTCGTGTACAGGGCGTTGGCTTCAGGCCCGCTGTTTACAGACTCGCCTCAAGTTTGGCTCTGACCGGCAGAGTCCGCAACGACACAAAAGGCGTTACAATAGAAATACAGGGCGAGAAGCAAAAAATAGAGGAGTTTCTGACCCGTCTTCAGTCAACCGACAAACCACCCCTGGCACAAATAAATTCCTGCAAGGCCTCGAATATTCCCCTAATAGAGAGCGAAAGTGAATTCATCATCGAACAAAGTGACATTCAAGGCACAGCTCTGTCCCAGGTAACTGCTGATATTGCAACCTGCCATGATTGCCTGTGTGAGTTGAACGATCCACTTGATTTTCGTTATCATTACCCATTTATAAATTGTACAAACTGTGGCCCAAGATACTCGATAGTAAAGACCATCCCCTATGACAGGCCCAACACCACGATGTCAATTTTTACAATGTGCGACAAATGTGCTGCTCAATACACAAACGTAACCGACCGGCGCTTTCACGCGCAGCCCGTTGCTTGTCCTGCATGTGGCCCAAAAATCTGGCTTATAGATAATACCGGCAAAACCATAAAAAAACAGACAGAAGATGTTATTAAAGAGACTGCCCGCTTGCTACAGGCTGGCAAAATCGTAGCTATAAAGGGTATTGGTGGATTCCATCTAACAGTTGATGCGCTTAATAATAAAGCAGTCTTGCGATTACGTCAACGAAAAAGACGTGACCACAAACCCTTCGCCATGATGGCTGCTTCGATAGAAAAAATAAAAAAATATGCCATCGTCAGCAAACCGGCTGAACAGTTACTAAAAAGTCTACAAAGTCCGATTGTCTTACTACCGAGGAAAAAAAACTGCGGCATAGCCCCATCTGTCGCCGAGGGCGTCAATACGCTCGGCTTTATGCTATGTTACGCACCTTTGCATCATCTACTCTTTGCGCAAGGCCTGGAAGTACTGGTAATGACCAGCGGCAACATCTCCGAGGAACCTCTTATCTGCAAGAATGAAAAAGCCCTGCAGCGCCTCAGGAGTATTGCAGATGCCTTCCTTATGCACGATAGGGAAATTTACCGACAGATTGACGACTCCGTTGTGCATTTTATTGATAATCAACCGGTTCCTCTACGAAGAGCCAGAGGTTACGTGCCTGCTCCTATATTTATTCGTCGTGCGTTGTGCGTGATGCGTGATGCGCCGGAAGATGAAAAACAAAATACGCAATACGCAATACGCAATACGCAATACAAGCTCGGTTCTTCGCAAGATATATTCGCTGCCGGCTCAGATATGAAGAATACATTTTGTTTCGTCAAACAAAACCAGATCATTTGCAGCGAACACATTGGCGACCTCGAAGATGCAGAGGTTTACCATCACTACATCGATTCGATTGAGCACTTACGGCAACTGTTTGAAGTCGAGCCAAAGGTCGTAGTCTGCGATCTTCATCCAGGATACCTTTCTACTCAATATGCCGCTTCGCTGCCGGATGTGAAGGTTATCCAGGTTCAGCATCACTGGGCCCATATCGCATCTGTTCTGACTGAGCACGGCCTTGAAGGGCCGGTCATCGGCATCGAATGCGACGGCACCGGCTACGGTACCGATGGCGCAATCTGGGGCTGCGAATGTATGATTGCGACGCTCGATAAATTCGAGCGTTTTGGGCACCTCGCCTACTACGACCTGCCCGGCGCTGATAAGGCGAGCAAACAAGCTATAAGGCCACTGCTGGCACTTTTGAAAAAAACCTACGCGGATGATTTCGACTTACAGAAATTCAAATGGCTACTCGATCAAATCGAAACAAACTGTCATTCCTGCGAAGGCAGGAATCCAAAAACCAAAAAGAAAGTAGATTCCCGCTTCCGCGGGAATGACAACACTCAAAACCCTGTCCTGAGCGTACCTGTGGTGAGCCTGCCGAATCCAGTCGAAGGATCAAAACTCATCCTCGAGCAAATTGAAAAACACATCAATACCGTACAAACCTCAAGCCTCGGCCGTGTTTTCGACGCAGTTGCTGCTCTTCTTGGCCTGGGTAGTTACAACCACTTCGATGCACAACTGCCCATGGCTTTGGAGGCGATTGCCGATGAGCATGTTGAAGAAAGCTACAATTTTGAACTAAATCGCAAGACCGGCGAACCTCTTCAACTCGACTTTCGTATTATGATAAAACAGCTCCTCGCCGAGGCCCAAAAAGACATCCATGCCAGCATCATTTCCGCAAAGTTCCATAACACCATTGCCGCCGGCCTCCTGCAAATGGCTCAAGCTGCAAGAGACGAGACCAACCTGAACATCGTCGCATTAAGTGGCGGCGTTTTCTGCAATCGATATCTAACGAACCAACTTATTAAGCTATTAAGAAAACAAGGCTTTGAAGTATTATATAATTGCGAGGTCCCCGCCAGCGACGGCGGCCTCTCCATCGGCCAAGCTGCAATAGCAACGATGCTCGTCGCTCGTGGCCAGTGACCAGTCGCTCGTATCCTTTTGCAGTTTCATTCCAATTGGTCATTCCCGTGGAAGCGGGAATCCAAATACTCCCTCTTTTTAATAAACCTGTTATTAACTTGTAATTGTTAATAAAGTCACCCTTTAAAATCAACGATAGATAAATGGGAGATTTTCACTTTGTAAAACTAATTTGTCAATTTTGCTCATTTATTAAAGGGGGTAATAAAAATTATGGAACTAAAAAGGCACAATGTTGAGCAGATGGCGCGAGCCTATCTCATGTATGAACTTGCAAAACGCGGATCAAAGTCCAGATCACAGACAGTAGATTCCCCACATACGATATGCTTGTTGTAAGTCCTTCTGAGAAAATTTTCGGAATCGAGGTAAAAGGGCAAAAGGCAAAGAATTTTTGGCGGTTCGATGAAAGACAGCCGAGTCACGAGATGTACTATGCATTCGTCTTCGTTCCACAAGACGACAAAGCCCGAGTTTTTATCATGGACAGTGCAACAGCGATGCAGCTCTGGAAAGAGTACAAGAATGAGGCACTGAAGAGGGGTTGCAAAGAAGACAATCAATGGTGAATCAAATGGAAGCAACCACATCCGTTTGAGGATCGATATGACATGCTTCCACAATGAATTAGGAACTGTTAATCAAACATCTATAATTAGTTAATTTGGTTTTCAAATACTTTAGCACTCAGCAGATCAATCGATCGATGTCATTGCCAGCGCAGCAAAGTAATCTCTATCCTCTAATTCTATGAGATTGCCACGGCCTTTCAGGCCTCGCAATGACATCGCGTCATCTTTCATAATGATATGGCCTCGCGCAGGATATTTTCGCGAATTTAAGGATTGAGCGATTTTTCCGTCACGACCTCGACAAGTCGGCTAAGAATTTCTTATGCTAAATCTTAAACGTTTATGTTGATTCCCGATTTTAAGATTTCGCTCAAAAAGCTTATTTCAGGAGCTGATTCTATCTCTTCCAGAGTGTATCCTTGTGCTTCAATAGGTTTCATAATTCTTGCCGCCCCTATCCCTAATACTTCCAGTCTTTCTCGAAGATTCATTTTTTGGAAATTTTCAGATATAACCACCAGATCAATATCACTGTCTTCTCTCGGATTTCCTTGAGCAAAAGAGCCGTAGAGAATAAAACGCTCAACTTTAATGCCACATTTCTGAAGCGCTTCCTTATATTGCTTTACTATTTCTTTAACCTGAAGTCCTGTTTTATGCATCTTATTACCTTTAGTGCTTTGTTCAAATACTCTTGAGCGACTTCTTTAGGGTAGCTCGAGACGAGTTTTGATAAATCCTCGGGATATCTTGTCACAACTGCAGCATTGTTTATCATCCCTATAAAATTCAGTAAATCATCAGGGAACTCAACCTTCCCAAGATTAGTCAATAGGATCAAATCATGTGTCTTGGGTGGGAATTTATTAGTCTCCTCACATATTATAGCTTTTAGAGCCTTCTCTATTGCCAAATGGCACATAAAAATGACATAGACATAACGTTTTGTCCTGAACATCTGCTTAGCTGTGTCTATATCATAACCAACCATATCCAGCCAGTTTTTTGTTTCTTCAAGCATTGTTATATATAATAGCTTTGTATGTTTCTCAGTCAAGCGTTTTCGTGCGTAATCCCGTTAAATGCAAATGGCCAAAACCTTGGCCATTGGAAATGAATCAAACCTCTCTTCAAACCAAAGATTGACCCAAAACGTATTAAACAATAGAATGGTTTCTTTGTAACACCCCCAAACAAGTTTGAGGGTGCCACACTGACAAATATAAGATATACGAGCGACCCATGCTTCGCCGTTGGCTACGCAGGGCAGGCGAGCGACAAAACAAATACGAGAAACGAATCATGTGTTTGGCAATACCTGCAAGAATAGTCAAACTACAAGGTGATAAGGCGGTAGTTGATGCCATGGGCAACCACTTCAAGGCTAAAACTACGCTTCTGCCTGAAGTAAAACTCGGCGACCTTGTTCTTGTCCACGCAGGTTTTGCAATCTCGACAGTTGACGAAGAAGAGGCCAAAAAAACGTGGCAACTTATCGCGGAAATTAACGAATTCCTTGAAACCTCAAACAGAGTCTCTGGGTAGATGAGTGGATGAGTAGATGAGTGGATGAGTGGATGAGTAAATGAGTGGATGAGTGGATGAGTGGATGAGTCTCTGGGTAGATGAGTGGATGAGTAGATGAGTGGATGAGTAGATGAGTGGATGGGTAGATGAGTGGATGAGTGGATGAGTAGATGAGTGGATGAGTGGATGAGTAAATGAGTGGATGAGTAGATGAGTGGATAAAAGCTGTGAGGACACACAAGGATTTGGACATCTGGGTACGTGGAATTAGTCTTGTTGAAAAAATCTACAAGGCCACAAAGAAGTTACCAAAAGAAGAAATCTACGGTTTGACATCACAAATAAGAAGGGCAGCAGTGTCGTATCCGAGTAACATTGCTGAAGGCGCCGCTCGTTCCTCTACGAAGGAGTTTATTCAATTCTTGTATATTGCATTGGGTTCGTTATCCGAAATAGAAACACAGATTATAATCGCAGCTAAACTCGGTTATCTATCCGATGTTAGGTTACTTGAAGAGGTAGAATCTTTAAGAAGAATGACCCTAAACCTCATAAAATATCTAAAAACAAGGAAGTGAATAAGCAGATGAGCAGCAAAGAAGATATGAAAATATATCAATCTTTCCAACTCATCAACGCATATACTCATAAACTCATATACTAAACTAATGTTCGACAGAATACGCAAAGCACAAGAAATAATCGATAGCGCCTGCAAAAAAATTGGCCGGCAGGTCAACATCATGGAGGTTTGCGGTACGCACACCGTTGCCATTTTCCGCAACGGCATAAGAGTTATGCTTCCACCAAATCTTAAATTGCTATCCGGCCCCGGATGTCCTGTCTGTGTCACCGACCAGGGCTACATCGACGTGGTTCTGCAACTCGCAGATCGCGACGATGTTATGATAGCTACCTATGGTGATATGGTTCGTGTCCCTGGCCAAAAAGGCTCTCTCGAAACCAGGCAGACAAAAGGCAATGTAAAAGTTGTTCTCAGCAGTGATGACGCCCTGCAATTGGCAAAAAACAATCCAAAGAAAACCGTTGTCTTTATCGCTGTGGGCTTTGAAACAACCGCCCCTGCGACCGCAGTGGCTGTGAAAGAGGCAGAAGAGCAAAATATTAAAAACTTCTGTGTTCTAAGTGGCCATAAACTCGTTGTGCCTGCTATGCGAGCACTACTTCAAGGCAAGAACAACAATATCGACGGCTTTTTATGTCCTGGTCACGTAAGCGTAATAATCGGTTATGGCGCTTTTGCTGAGATTGTTGAAGATTTCGACAGGCCTTGTGTGGTAGCCGGCTTTGAACCCGTGCAAATAATCGAAGGAATCGCTGAGATTTGTGAGCAGCTTGCCGCCGGCAAAGCAGAACTGAAATCAATCTACACCGCAGTCGTAACCAAACAAGGCAACATCGCTGCACAAGACATCATTGCCGAGTGTTTCGAGCC
>Ga0315545_1004345_pt1 | contig 11716 bp, 17 predicted proteins | sample SalMarSW160210MG_FD_203096 | JGI IMG/M metagenome (GOLD analysis project Ga0315545, IMG submission 203096) | Salt marsh sediment microbial communities from the Plum Island Ecosystem LTER, Massachusetts, United States - Salt Marsh Sediment SW1602-10 ...
CGTCTATTCCAATTGCCCAATCGAAGCTTTTTACTTGCTCTATCACATCATTTCCAGTTATGCTTTCTCCGACAAAAATTTTTGTGTCTGGTTTGCAAACCCTTGAGATTTTTTCAATTTCTTTCAGAAGATTTTTCGAGGTGTGCATTCTTCCTGCAGTGTCAATCAAAACACAATCAACAAAATTCTTTTTTGCGTATTGAATTGCATCAAATCCCACTGAAGCAGGGTCAGAACCGTATTCATTAGCAATAACTTTAAGTCCTATTCTGTTCCCATGTTCTTTTATCTGTTCTATCGACGCTGCTCTGAAAGTATCTGCTGCAGCAAGGACGCAGGAAACTTTGTTTTTTTTCAAGAAATCTGCAATTTTAGCTATGGTAGTTGTTTTTCCTGTTCCATTAATTCCGCAAAACAAAATCACGTAAGGTTCTTTTGATTGGTCTGCTGTTTTCTCTTTAACCTTTTCAATTAAATCAAAAGGTTCTATTAAAATCTCTTCAATTATTTCTTTAAAACAATCTTTTATTTCGCTTTCTATTTCTTTTTTTAAGAATTCTTTTCCAATGATTTTTTCTTTTAATTTTTGAATCATTTTTTCAGCAACTTCCACAGCAACATTATTCTCCAAGAGCAGTGTCTCAAGTTCTTCAGAATAAATTTCAAATTCTTTTTCAGAAATTTTTATCTTTTTTATCTTTGAAGTTATTTTTGAGAGGAAGCCTTTTTCTTTTGATTTTTCTTTACTCTCTAGTTTTTCTTGGATCTCTTCTAATTTTTTTAAATCTGGTTCATATTTTTGCTTACCCGCATCAAATTTCATTGGGGGCTTTATTTGTTCAACTTCAGATTTTTTAGCTTCTTTAGAAATCCTTTTTGTCCAGTTTTTTAATTTATTTTTTAGTTTTGAGAACATATCTCATTAAATTTCTAGAGATTTATAAATGTTAACTGGAATTAATACCTTATTAATCTAGGAAAGGCTCTTGTTTTTTTCCTCAATATTTTATAGTCTAATTCTTTTATTTTGAGATTATCACTATTCTTGCTTTTGCTAATAGTTAAATGAGGTCTGAAGTTTTCTTTAATCCCACTTATTATTTCCCCTTTTTTAATAAATGGGAGGAATTTATTTTGCAGGTCCCTTAGATTTTCTGAATTAAGTACACTTATCTCCACCCATGTTCCTCTTCCATTCTCTGAGGGAAGCAAGGTAAGTCCTGCTAACTGTATTTCTATTGGAGTTTTTAATTTTTCAATTTTTTTCAAAATCAAGTCATTTTTATCTGTTTCAAATTTAATGATTGTAATATGAGGATTTAGCTTCCCATTAAATGTAAATTCTGTGTCTAATTCTTTGTTTATCTTTTTAGCTAATTTTATAATTTCTTTTTCGGTTTCTTTCTCTAATATTAATGCAAAATTATATTTAGGCATACTTAAAATAAGAGGACTAGCATTTTTAATTTTAACTATTAAACATAAATTTTTATAAAGATTGTTTTGATTATAATCAAAAAGATGGTGAAACTCTACATTTATATTTTCAGGCATGGCCAAACTTATTATAATAAGAAAGGAATTTTCACTGGACGGAAAAAATCTAGTCTAACTCCTGCTGGAATAGAAGATGCGAAGATGGTCGCTAAAAAATTGAAGAACAAAAAATTTCAAGTTGCTTTTCATACAAGTTTGCCTCGCTCTATGCAAACTTTAAGATATGTCTTAAAGTATCATCAAGAGTGTAAAAAATTAATTAAGGATGATAGGATGATTGAGAGAAGTTATGGAATATTAGAAGGGACCAGCCATAATGATTTTATAAAGAAAATAGGAAAAAAAGCATATAACTTGAGAGTAGAAGGGGATGCTATTGAAAATTTGAGTCCAAAATTTAGAAAAAAAGTTGAAGAATTTTTGGGAGAAGAAGAATATAAAGTTATTCATAGGGGATATAATGTTACAGTACCAAATGGGGAATCTTTTGCAGATGTTGAAGAAAGAGTTGGGAAATTTATAAGATACTTAAAAAAATTTATGAGAAAAAATAAAGTTAATGTTGCAATTTCTGCTCATGGAAATTCTATAAGGCTTTTTAGGAAAATTATGGAAAATGCTTCTAAGGAAGAAACTGTTAAATGGTTTATACCTTATGATAAAGTTTTTGAATATGAATTGAAAGTTTGATTGAATATAAATTTTTATAAAGAGCAGGTTTTTAGTAGTATTATGAAAGGGATATTGGTAATTTTGGATGGTATCGGTGATTTGCCCTGTAAACAGCTTGATGGAAAAACACCTTTGGAGGCAGCAAGCATGCCCAATTTGGATTTTTTAGCTGCCCGTGGAGAAATGGGATACATGTATCCTGTCAGACCGGGTTTTGTTCCAGAGTCTGATGAAGCTATTGTTTCTCTTTTTGGCAATAGTCTGATTTCAAGCACAAGAGGACAATTAGAAGCAAGAGGCACTGGGTTGAAATTAATAAGAGGGGATTTGGCATTAAGAGTTAATTTTGCTACAATAGATTCTTTGAAAAGCGGGAATATAATTGACAGGAGGGCAGGAAGAACTTTGACTACAGAGGAGGCGGGAATTCTCGCTAAAGCATTGAACAGCAAAATAAAACTTCCTTTTGATTTTGTTTTTGAGCCGACAATTCAGCACAGAGCAGTTTTGGTATTTAGGGGCGGATTTTCAGATATTATTTCTGGGAATGATACAACTTATATTCAGGGGAAAACAAAACCAGCAGATAGAATCGGATTTTGCAAACCCTTGGATGACGAAGAAAATTCCCAGTATACTGCAAATGTTGTTAATGAATTTGTTGAAAAAGCATACGAAATTCTTAATGCTCATCCTGTAAATGAAGAGAGGAGAAAAAAAGGATTGCTTCCTGCAAATTACCTTTTAGTCAGGGGAGCAGGAATAGAAGTTCCAAAATTAAATCTTTACAAAAAATGGCTTTCTGTTGCTTATATGCCCTTGGAAAAAGGTTTTTCAAAAACATGCGGCATGAAAGTTTTTTCTTTTGATTACCCCAAACTAAAAGGATTAGATGCTTATGCAAATCTCCATGAAAGTCTGGAAAAAGCATGCAAGTTTTCAATTAAGACTCTGAAAAAAAATTATAAAAAATATGATTATGCTTACATACATTTAAAGGAAACAGACCTTCCAGGGCATGATAATAAACCTCTTGAAAAGAAGTCGATGTTGGAATATATTGACAAAATTCTTTTTAAGTTTTTGAGAAAATTCGCTCCGCCAAATAAAATTAAAATTGTTGTTACAGCAGACCACTCCACACCCTGCAAACTAAAAAACCATTCAGCTGATCCTGTTCCTGTTTTGTTTTACAATGATTCAATTCCAAAAGAAAAGAAATTTTTTGAGAAAGAAGCAAGAAAAGGGACTTTGGGGAGCATGGTCGGAAATGATTTGTTGAAAAAAGTTGGGTTTTTGAAATGAATTTTTGAGCACAGCAATTATTAAAAATCAAAGAGCATTTCTTTTTTTATACAGAAAACAAAGTTTTCTGTCTCTTAAACTTTGGAAAGTTCAAGATGATAACATATAATGATATTTATGAAGCAGCGAGAAAAGAGAGATATTCCGAGCAATTGCAAAATTTGTCTAAAAAGTTCATTACAGAAGTTGCAGATTATTTAAGGGAAAAGAAGGAGATAACTTCAAAAGAGGACGATGTTTTTTCTGATATTATTATCAAAACGAAAAAGCAGCTGGAAAATGCTGTAACTCTTTTCAAAGAGCTTATGCTTAGAAGGAAAAAAAAGATTTTGAATTTAGTCTTAATTGCGACTGAAACAGGAATTTCAAAACAGGACTTTGATAATATGCTCCAATTCGAAAAGGAACTTTTTGAGGAACTAATGAAATGCGTGGATTATTCTGATAAAAAACTTAACGGTGTTTTGAACGGGGAAAAAGAAGGAGAAACTGAGAATGAATTAATTTGTTTTTTACAGGATGTCGAGGGATTTGTGGGTTTGGAAGGAGAAAAAACAGGACCGTATCAAAAAGGGGAGATTGCAAATATTTCCCGGGAAATTGCTAAAATTTTAATTGAAGACGGCAAGGCTGAAGTTGTTGAGAAATGATAGATGTCACTGCAGCAATAATTGAGAAAGAAGGAAAATATTTAATTGGTAGAAGAAAAAAGGGAAAAGATTTAGCAGGCAAGTGGGAATTTCCTGGGGGGACAGTTGAAGAGGGAGAGAATTATGGAGAGTGTTTGAGCAGAGAATTAAGAGAGGAACTTGGGAGGGAATTTATTGTAGGAGATTTTTTTGATGAATCAATTCATAAAGGTAATTATAAGGAAATAAAATTAATTGGGTATCATGCAACTTGTGGTTCTGTGATTTTTTCATTAAATGCTCATGATATACTTAGATGGGTTCCGAGTAAAGAATTAGATAATTATGATTTTTGCGAGGCAGATTTGCCTTTTGTTAAGAGGTTGAAAGGTTGTTGAAGAGTAAGTTTAAAATTAAATAATTGTTTGGGTTTTATGGAAATATATGAACTTATAGGGCACCATTTAAGAGCGGTTGAGATGGTTCACGAAAAAAGTAGGGGGGAAGTAGAAAAAATATTAGAAGAATGGGGATATGAATCTTTATTTATTCCAAGAAAACCTTTTATAGATACTCTTTATGATAAAACAAGAGAAATCTTTTCTAATTCAGATAATTATGTACGTTTTATTGAAAGCAAAAAAGATTATATGTGTAAGGCGTGTCCTAAGAAAATTAGTTGCTTTTTAATTAATATTCTTTCTTTTCTCGATTTTTTATTGGATTTTCCTGAAGAAGATAAGGATGAAAATAGAAAGGTGCCTAAACAATATGGTTTTGAGATAGGGCAAGTTTATTCTGTTGGCGAGATAAAAAATGTGATGAATTCTAAAAGGGGGAAAATTTTTTAATCTTAACCTCTTTTATGAAGTTGATAAAATCATTCATAATTATTTTAACAGATAATTCTGTTATGAATGCATATCCGAAACATTTAAATACTTTAGTGAATATACATTCATAACTAAATTAATGCCTTTTGGTATAGGAGGAGTTAAAATGCCTATGGGAGACGGAACAGGACCAAATGGAATGGGTTCTATGACTGGAAGAAGAAGGGGATATTGTTCAGGTTTTAATGAACCTGGATTCATGAACCCTAGTTTTGGCAGAGGATTTGGCGGGGGAAGGGGATTTGGATTTAGAGCAGGATTTAATCCCCAGATGGTTCAACCTCAAGTGATTACAGAAGCTGAAGAAAAAAGGATTTTGCAAGAAGATTTAGAAATCTTGAAACAAGAAATGACTGAAATCCAGAAAAGATTGAAAGAATTTAAATAGCAGGAAGATTTAATTAAAAATGCCGAGACCAAGAATTTGCAGAAGGATTTTTTTTGATCCGAGGATAACTTATTTTAAACCAGTTGGCGTTGTCCTTAGAAATCTGCAGGATAGTATTTTGACAAAAGATGAATTAGAAGTAATCAGATTGATTGATTTAGAAAATGTAGAACAGAGCAAGGCAGGAAAAAAAATGAAAATTTCCCAGCCAACTCTTTCGAGATTGCTGAAATCAGCAAGAAAAAAAATAGCTGATGCGTTAATTAATGCTAAAGCAATAAAAATACAAGGAGGTAATTTTGAAATGGTTCAACAAAGGGGAATGGGTATGAGAAGAATGGCAGGGGCTGGTGGAAGGGGGCGTATGGGCGGATTTGCAGCAGGCCCCGGAGGAATCTGCAAGTGTCTGAAATGCGGATATGAAGAACCGCAAGTAAGGGGAGTGCCTTGCATGAACAAGAAATGCCCTAAATGCGGAGCAAAAATGGCAAGAGGATAAATTAGGATGAAAAGAAATAATATTAGAGAATCAATAGTTAAAGCTGGGAAGGGATTGTGGGGGGCCTTCCCCCTTATATTAGGAACAATCCTGCTTGTTAGTTTAATTATAACTTTAATTCCAAAATCTTTTTATGTTTCAATTTTCAGGGGCAATTTTATAACTGATTCTTTAATTGGGAGTTTGGTCGGAAGCATTTCTGCCGGGAGCCCGATTACTAGTTATATTATTGGCGGGGAATTGTTGGAGCAAGGAATAGGTCTTATAGCAGTCACAGCTTTTTTAGTAGCTTGGGTAACCGTGGGAATTATTCAATTTCCTGCTGAATCCTTTATTTTAGGAAAAAAATTTGCGGTTTTGAGAAATCTTAGTTCATTTGTTTTTGCAATCATCGTTGCTATTTTAACTTTTTTGGTATTGAGTTTAATTTAAAATGAAATTCAGCAGAAAAATTCATATGGGGAATGCATGGAAGTTTTTAACCATGGTGTTAGGTGCTTACCTTGTTCTTTTTTTCATAGACTTGGAGTTATTCAAGACTTCTTTGAGTTTCTTTTTTAATATTCTGGAAGAGGTTATTCCTATTTTTGCTTTTATCTTTGTCTTGATGAGCATTTCCAATTATTTAATTACCCAGCAAATTGTTTTAAAGTATGTTCGGAAAAGGGGAATTAAAAAATGGTTTTTTGTGGTTATTGCAGGAATATTGTCTGCCGGACCGATTTACATGTGGTATCCCCTCCTCGCTGATTTGAAAAACAAAGGATTAAGTTATGGGTTAATAGCATGCTTTCTTTACAACCGCGCGATTAAAATTCCCTTATTGCCCTTAATGGTTTTTTATTTTTCTTTGAAATATGTATTAGTTTTAACATTAATTACAATTTTTGTATCTGTTTTTCAAGGGATAATTATAAATAAATTTATGGAAGTTAAAAAATGAAAAAGCAAAAATGACAAAATATAATAAAATAGGTCCTGAAAAAGTCATACAAGTTTACGATTCAAAAACAGGAATGAGAGGAATTTTAGTTATAGACAACACAAAAAGAGGACCTGGAAAAGGAGGTGTTAGGATGGTTCCTGATGTCTCTGTAGATGAAGTTAAACAACTTGCAAGAGCAATGACTTATAAAACAGCTCTAGCAGACTTGCCATTTGGTGGAGCCAAAGGAGGAATTATTGCTAATGCTAAAAATCTTTCTAAAGAAGAAAAAGAAAAAATAGTGAGGGCTTATGCTAAAATTTTAAAAAATTTAATTCCAAGTGAATATATTTCTGCCCCTGACATGTATACGGATAGTGAAGACATGGATAATTTTGCCGATGAAATTAGAAATAAAAGAGCATGTACTGGGAAAAGTAAAGAAGCAGGAGGGATTCCTCATGAATTAGGTAGTACTGGTTTTGGTGTAGTAGAGAGTATTAAGGTGGCGGCTGAGCATATTAAATTAAATCTAGATGGGGCTACAGTAGCTTTAGAGGGTTTTGGAGAAGTGGGAAAAGCTGCCGCTAAATTTTTATTAGAACTGAAAGTAAAAATTGTGGCTGTTTCAGATTCAAAAGGGTGTTTGTATAATGAACAAGGAATAGATATCAAAAAATTAATGAAGATAAAAAAAGATACAGGAAGTGTTGTAAATTATAAAGGAGTAATTAAAAAAACTCATGAAATATTTGAATTACCTGTAGATATATTAATACCTGGAGCAAGACCAGGGGTTATACATGAAGGAAATGTTGAGAAAATAAAAGCTAAGATAATAGCAGAAGCTGCTAACATACCCGCAACTGCCGAGCTTGAAAAAAAGTTGCACAGTAAAGGTATTTTAGTTATTCCTGATTTTTTGTGCAATGCTGGGGGTGTGATTTCTTCTTATGTTGAATATATTAATGGTACAGAAAAAGAAGTTTTTGATTTAATAAGTAAGAAGATAAAAAGGAATACAAAACTAGTTTTTAAAAAATCTGAGAAAGAAAAAATAACCCCAAGAGAATCTGCTATGAAAATTGCTGAGGAAAGACTTGGTATTTAAAATTGCTTAAAATTTTAGAATGTCTCAAAAAGAGAAAATAAAAAAAGAATTGGAAGAACTCGAAAAACAAATCAGTGAATGTAAAAAATGTGATTTGTACAAAACAAGAACGAATCCTGTTGTTGGAGGAGGTTCACAAGATGCTGAAATAATGTTTGTTGGTGAAGCACCAGGATTTAATGAAGACAAGCAAGGAAAACCTTTTGTCGGGCAAGCAGGAAATATTCTCGACCAACTGCTAAAATCCATTGGCATGTCCAGAGAGGATATTTACGTTACCAATATTTTGAAATGTAGGCCTCCGGGGAACAGGAATCCTCAAGAAGAAGAAATTAATTCCTGCGCACATTATTTGGACAGACAAATAGAATTAATCAAGCCGAAAGTTATATGCTGTTTGGGAAATTTTGCCATAAAATTCATACTGAAGAAGTTTAACTTAGATAAGGAGATTCAGGGGGCCAGCAAAATTCACGGAAAGGTTTTAAAAGTTTCTACTCTTGATGGGCAGATAAAAATAATTGCTATGTATCATCCTGCTGTTGCAACTTACAATATGAACATGCTAAATATATTAAAGGAGGACTTTGAAAAAATAAAATGAGAATTGCTGTAGCTTCAGAAGGAAAAGATATTGAAAGCAATGTAAGTTCAATGGGGGGAAGGGCACCTTATTATTTGATTTTTGAAAATGGAAAACTTATTGAAGCAATTAAAAATCCTTTTGCTGTAGGAAGCGGTGGCGCTGGTTGGAGTGTTGCCTATATGCTGGCAGAGAAAAAAGTTGATTTAGTAATATGTGGCAAAATAGGGGGTAATATGGAATCTGCTTTAATGGAAAAAGGAATAAAGTTTGAAGAAGGTGAAGGAGAAGTTAAGGAGATTTCTGAAAAATTTAGATAAATTTATTAACTTTCTTTTTTTATTTTTCTTATGAATTTGGTGAGCAGGGCAATAACGGGGGGGGCATTAATTATTGCAGGATTAATCCTAATTGTGATTTCACTTTTTACTGTTTTTACTATTTTGATTTATGGAATTCCCCTTTTGGTTGTAGGTTTGATTATTTTCCTTAATAAAAAAGAAGATGAAATTGAAGAACGTAAAGATTTAAATAAAACAAAAAATAAAAAATAGCATGGAAAAAGAAATAATTGTTACAACAGGAAATGAAATTCCTGGGAAGAAAATTGTTGAAGTTTTGGGCGTTGTCCGGGGAAGCACAGTAAGAGCAAGAAATATTGGAAGAGATATTGGAGCAGGATTTAAGAATCTTATTGGCGGAGAAATAAAAACCTACACTGATATGACTGCTCATGCGAGAGACGAGGCTTTTAACAGAATGGTAAATCAGGCAGTGGGACTTAATGCAAATGCAATTATTGGTGCGAGGTTTATGACATCTATGGTTATGCAAGGGGCTTCAGAAATGTTGGCTTATGGAACTGCTGTTGTGGTTAAATAAATTTTGGGAGGAATATAATGGGAGAAGAAACCCAAATGAAGTTTATTGCTTTTACAACAAAAGGTTTAGAAAAAATTTCAGAACAAGAATTGAAAAAAGAATTCCCTAAAATTTCCATACAGGAAGTTCAAACTAAAAGAATAATCTTTTTGATTCCAAATCCTAATCTTAAAAAGTTCTTAAAACTTAAAACAATAGACGATATTCATATCCTTCTAAAAAGGATTAAATCCTTGTCTTTGGATGAAGGAAGCATCTTAAAGCAAATTCCTTTAGAAGAAATAAAATATTCTTTTGGTTCAATCTCAAATTTTAGAAAAACAAACAAAACCTTTTCTTTAACTATATCTAAGTATCAGAACAATTCTATAAATGCTGATTTACTAAAATCAAAAATGAGCGAGATTTTAAGCCAGTCTCTTAAAATGGAATACGCTGAAAGAGAGCACTCTAATTTTGATATTCGTGTTTATATTGAAAAATCCAATTTTTCTTTTTCGGTTAAAATTCCAAAAGAAAGTCTTTACAATCGTAAATATAGAATTTGCGAAAAGAAAGGAGCATTAAAACCAACCATTGCTTCTGCTCTCTGTTTTTTAGTTGCTCCTGAAAAAAATAAAAAAGTTGTGGATAATTTTTGTGGTGTTGGAACTATTTTGTGTGAGGCAAAATTACAAGAATTAGATGTTTATGGAGGGGATATTGATGGGGAAAGTGTTGATTGTGCTGTTAAAAATATAAAAAATATCTCTCCAGATTCAATCGGGAACATAAAACTTCTTGATGCAACAAAAACTAAATGGTCCAATTCCTTTTTTGATTATGCAATTTCAAATCTTCCTTGGGGGAAACAGGCGGATTTGAAGGGAATAGTAAAACTTTATTCCTCTTCCATTTCAGAATATGCTAGAATATTGAAGGGTAATGGGAGTTTGGTTTTGTTGGGGATGAATCCCGATTTAATGATAAAGCATCTAAAAAAGAATTTTCCTAATCATAAGATTGTAAGGTTCAAGATAGGTTTTTTAGGTCAAAATCCTTGGGTTGTTTGTGCTTTGCCTGAGAAAAAAGGAGGATATAAATAAATTTTGGGAGGAATATAATGGGAGAAGATTCAAGATGTATTTTTCCAAAATGTCCAAAGTGTGGCAAGGGCTATCTACTGCCTTTTTCATACAAAGAGGATGTTTTTGAAAAATGGAAATGTTCTGAATGCGGATACACTGTGCAGAAGCGGTAAGCTAATCGGGAAATTCAGAGAGAAATTTTTATGAAATCGGAAGGCACAACATTTATTAATATTCTTAATATTTTACATTTATGAAATCAGAGGCAGTTAAGTTGCTAAAAAAAGCACTTAAAGAAAAAGGAGTTAAGTGGGATGAAGAAAAAATAAATTCTATGATTGAAACTCCCCCTTCTGATGGTTTGGGAGATTATGCTTTTCCTTGTTTTGCTCTTGAAAAAGAAATGAAAATAATGCCTTCTGAAATTGCACTGGAGCTAAGGGAGAAAATGGGAAACATACCAGAGCTGTATTTTGAAGATGTTCAGACTTCCGGTTCGTATGTTAATTTTTTTATTAATTACAGAGAACAAATTTATGAATCTCTAAAAGAAATTTTAAAAAAAAGAGAGGATTTCGGCAAATCTAATTTAGGAAAAAGAAACACAATTGTTATAGAATTTTCTTCTCCGAATATTGCAAAGCCTTTTGGAATAGGGCATATCCGCTCGACAATTATCGGAAATTCAATTGCAAATCTTTGTGAGTTTCAGGGATTTACAACAAAGAGAATTAATTACCTGGGGGACTGGGGAGCTCAGTTCGGGCAGTTAATATTTGCATATAAAAAATTTAAGGATGCAAAAAAATTTAAAAAGAATCCATTAGAATATTTGCAGGAAATTTATATTAAGATAAATAAAAACAAGAAATATCTGGAAAGTGCAAAAAAAGAATTTAAGAAATTAGAAGAGGGGGACAGAGAGAACATTGCATTGTGGAGAAAATTTAAGGAAATAAGTTTAGAAGAGTTCAAAAAAATATATTCCTTACTTGGAATAGAATTCGATGAATTTTCAAATGAATCAGATACAAATAAATATTTAGAGAAAGTTTTAGAAGAATTAAAAAATAAAAAATTAGCAAGAAAAAGTCAAGGGGCTTTGGTGGTTCATTTAAAAAAATATAATCTTGGAACAGCAATTATGGAAAAAAGCGACGGAACAAGTATTTATTGTTTGAGGGATGTTGCAGAAGCAATAAGAAGATATAAAAAATATAATTTTGAAAAAATGATTTACGAGGTGGGGAACGAACAAAAAATGC
>Ga0315545_1004349_pt1 | contig 11714 bp, 9 predicted proteins | sample SalMarSW160210MG_FD_203096 | JGI IMG/M metagenome (GOLD analysis project Ga0315545, IMG submission 203096) | Salt marsh sediment microbial communities from the Plum Island Ecosystem LTER, Massachusetts, United States - Salt Marsh Sediment SW1602-10 ...
ACCTGAGAGTAGCTCCGGAGCTTTATTTAAAAAGACTTGTGGTAGGAGGTTTGGAGAAGATCTATGAATTAAACAGAAATTTTCGAAATGAGGGGATTTCTACTAACCATAATCCGGAATTTACCATGCTCGAATTTTATGTTGCCTATGCAACATATGAAGATCTGATGGATTTAACAGAAAAGCTTTTCCTCCATCTCCTCACAAAGCTCTTTAATAAGTTGACTGTTACCTATCAGGGCGATCGTATAGATTTTACTACCCCATGGCAGAGGATCTCACTCACTGATTCTCTGAGAGACATTGGTGGTATAGAAGAGCGTGCCCTTTTTGATAGCAAGGCCTTAAGAGATGTTGCCAAATCAAAGGGGGTTGATTTAGAAGGAAATGAAGAAGATGGAAGGGTATTAGCAAAACTTTTTGACCATATCGTTGAGCCAAAATTAATCCAACCCACCTTTATAGTTGACCATCCAATACAGGTCAGCCCCCTTTCAAGGAGAAAGGATGATAATCCCACAATTGCGGAGAGATTTGAACTATTTGTAGGTGGAAAAGAGATTGCAAATGCCTTTTCTGAGTTAAATGATCCGGATGATCAGCGGGAGCGATTTCTTAAACAGGCTCGTTTAAGGGATTCGGGAGATGATGAGGCTCTCTTTATGGATGAAGATTATATCAAGGCATTGGAATATGGGATGCCACCCACAGCAGGAGAGGGAATTGGAATAGATAGATTGGTTATGATCCTAACAGATTCTCCTTCTATTAGGGATGTTATCCTTTTCCCTCAAATGAGGAAGAAATGATTACTTAATCGGAGTTTCTACAAGTTATTTAAGTCATGAGTGTTTTGGTGATAGGAGATTTATGCTATCTATACGGAATGCTGGAATAATGGGAATTAAGAGCGGAAAAAATCATTTTTGATTTTGTTTCTTTCTTCAAACCCATCATTCCATAAATCCAGTATTCCATAAATCCAAATTGCGAAACGAAGTGGAGCTAATTCCGTGTCTTTTGAAACATTCTTTTCTCTCAGATACTTAAAAGCAAAGAGAAAGCAAGGATTTATTTCTATCATAACTGGTATTTCCATTTTGGGAATAACCATAGGAGTTATGGCCCTGATCGTGGTGTTAGCAGTCATGAATGGTTTTAGGGAAGATCTGATGAAAAAGATACTCGGTGTAAATTCCCACTTACTAATCTTAAGCTATAATGCTGGCATCAAGGATACAGAGGCTGTTATGGAGAAGGCTTTGAAAGTAGATGGTGTTCTTTCAGCGACCCCGTTTATTTATAGTGAGGTAATGATTAAACATGCCGGCAATATTTCAGGGGCTATTCTCAGGGGGCTGGATCCAGCCACAGCTGGTACGGTAATTAATATTGATTCTATGATAAAAGAAGGCTCCATCAATGTGTTAAATAAATCTGATCAAGGAATCATTATTGGTAGTGAGTTATCCAAACAGATAGGAGCACTACCAGGAGATATCATAACCCTGGTATCACCCATAGGTAAATTGACGCCGTTAGGGAGGGTAGCAAATGAAGAGACCTTTAAGATAGCAGCCCTTTTTGAATCGGGTATGTATGAGTACGATAGCAAAATGATTTGCCTATCCTTAACTGATGCTCAGGATTTTCTCTCCCTTGGGGATGAGGTTACAGGGATCGAATTAAAGGTTAATGATATAAACAAGAGTGACAAAATAGGCAAAATTATTCAGGAAGAACTTGGTTATCCTTACTGGACCAAAGACTGGAAGATGATGAACAAAAGTCTGTTTTCTGCTTTAAAACTCGAAAAGGTGACTATGTTTATCATTTTGATCATGATAGTGCTCGTAGGCGCACTTAATATAATTAGTTCTTTGGTTATGTTAGTTATGGAAAAGACTCGTGATATCGCCATACTGAGAACTATGGGGGCCTCATCCAAAAGCATTATGTCTATTTTTATCTTTCAGGGTCTATTCGTCGGTCTTATTGGTACATTTTTGGGCTTGATATCCGGATCCTTTCTATGCCAGCTCCTGGCAAGATATAAATTTATTAAGCTTCCCCCGGACGTTTATTATATAACTACCCTGCCTGTTAGAATGGAGTGGTTAGATGTTGCCTCAATCGCATTGGCTGCAATAGTTATATCTTTTCTCGCTACTATTTACCCTTCCTGGCAGGCCTCTAAAGTAAATCCTGTAGAGGCATTAAGATATGAGTAGGTAGGAAACCTATGCTTCGGATAGAAAATATCTATAAAACCTTTGAGAATAGTGGCCAGATAATCCAGGTGCTCAAAGGGATTAATTTGCACGTATTGTCGGGTGAGTCTTATAGCATAATGGGGCCTTCTGGGGCTGGCAAATCTACCTTACTTAATATTATGGGAACATTAGAGCCGCCGTCAGAGGGTAATGTTTTTTTTAAAGACCTCGATGTCTATCAGATGGATGAGATAGGCCTCAGTAAGATCAGAAACAGGGAAATAGGCTTTGTTTTTCAGTTTCATCATCTTCTGCTTGAATTTAATGCTGAGGAAAACACTATGATACCAGCTCTTATAGCAGGTTATAGTAAGGCAAAATCCGCTGAAATGGCTTCAGCAATACTTTCTCAGGTGGGTTTAGAAAATAGATTAAAACATAGAGTTGGAGAGCTTTCCGGAGGCGAACAACAAAGGGTTGCAATTGCCAGGGCCTTAATTATGGGGCCTAAATTGCTCTTGGCGGATGAGCCTACAGGAAACCTTGATAAGGCAACAGGTGATGAGATAACAAAGCTGTTACTTTCCCTTAATAAAAGCAGAGGCCTGGCCTTAATTATAGCTACTCATAATCTGGAGCTGGCACACAAGATGTCGAAACAATTGCGATTAGTTGATGGCAGGTTTTGATGATTCAAAAGACATTCTCCTATTTTAGCTATATATTACGGCCTTTTTCTGTTTTGTTACTCTTCCTCCTTTTTTTAATACCTCCCGATGTGATGGCACTGTCATCAGAGAAGATAGCAGTTCTTCCTTTTAAGATTTATATGTTGAAGCCTATGGATCATCTTGTTTCAGGCCTCCAAGAAATGCTCACTACAAGATTGGCAAAGGAAGGATTTGACCTTATCGATCCCGTGACTATAAATAAGGGTGAACTATCTCGAATAACAGTATCAGAGTTAGATTTTGCAAGAGAGATGGGAAAAGAGAAGGGGATCGATTGGATAATAAAGGGGAGTCTTACCCAGATCGGTAAGAAGATCAGCCTCGACCTGACAATCATTCCTATATCAACTGAAAAAAGACCTTTTTCTATTTTTGTTGTAGGGGACAGAATAGATAAATTAGATCAAATAATAGAGAGGGTAGCAGTAACCGCAACAAATCGAATTAGAGGTGTTATCCAGATAGATTCAGTCTCTATTAAAGGAAACAAGAGGATAGAAACGGATGCCATCCTTGCAGTTATCGAGAGCCAGAAAGGTGCAAAATATGACCAAGACATCCTCAATAAAGATCTTAGATTTATATATCAGATGGGTTTTTTCGAGGATGTTCAGATAGACACTGAGGAGAGCCCTGGAGGCAAATCGGTTACCTTTAAGGTGAGCGAAAAACCATCAATCGGAAAGATTACACTATTGGGGACAAAAAAAATTGATCAAAAGGATTTAGTGGATGTCTTAGGTATAAAAAAATACTCTATTATTAATAGGAAGGCTATCAAAGATAGTATAGAAAGGTTAAAAGATCATTACCATCAAAAAGGGTATTATCATGTTGAGATAAAAGAAAGCATTGAGGATATTCCCAATAATGAAGTGGCCCTTATTTATAAAATTAATGAGAAAGATAAAGCTTATATAAGGGAAATTAGTTTTGAGGGGAATGTTGCATTTGATGATGATGATTTAAAAGATCTTATGGAGACAAGCGGAAAAGGTTTTTTTTCCTTTTTAACTGAATCTGGAAACCTGGATAAAAAAAAGTTAGAAGGTGATATATTTAAGATAAAATCATTTTACCAGAACAATGGTTATATAAAGGCAAGAGTAGGGGAGCCAGATATCTCTTACAAAGCAAGCGAGGGTTTTATCATCACTATTACTATTAATGAAGGCCCTCAATATGCTATTGGTAAGGTAATGTTTGAGGGAGATCTTATCAAAGATGTTGATGAACTTTATCAAGCGCTTAAAATAACAAAAGAGAAGGTGTACAATAGAGAAGTTATTAGGTCTGATATATTGTCTTTAAGTGAGATTTATTCGGACGAAGGCTATGCCTTTGTTGATGTTTCTCCTGATATCAAAGAAGATGATAAAGAGCATAAGGTTGATATTACGTATAGGATTTTGAAAGGGAAAAAGGTTAGGTTTAAAAGGATTACAATAACTGGAAATGACAGCACCAGGGATAAGGTTATTCGGCGGGAACTAAAAGTTATTGAAGGTGGGTATTTTAGCGGGAACAAGTTAAAGAGAAGCACTCAGAATCTTCACCGCCTCGGTTTTTTTGAGGAGGTGGAGGTTAATACAAAAAAAGGAAGCAGTGATGAAGAGATGATTCTTGATATACATGTCAAGGAGAGACCAACCGGCATGTTTTCCTTTGGCATCGGATATAGTTCAGTCGAACATACTATAGGGACACTTCAAATCTCAAAGAACAACCTATTTGGCCGGGGGCAATCACTATCAGCTAAGGCCTCTCTGAGCAGCAAGGCTGCTCGATATACCTTAAGTTTTATTGAGCCATGGCTCTTTGATAAGCCGTTATCAGCAGGCATTGATCTGTATAACTGGGAATATGAATATGACGAATATACTAAAGACAGCACTGGTGGAAAATTGAAGCTTGGTTTTCCTTTAGGGCTTGATTTCACCAGGGGCTCAGCTATTTATACATATGATGATGCTGAGATCCGTGATGTATTAGAAACAGCCTCTCAGACAATAAAGGATATGATTGGAAGAAGTGTTACCAGTAGTCTGACACTTGGGGTTTCCAGGGATAGCAGAGATAGACGCTTTAATGCAAGAAAGGGCTCTGTTAACTCCTTTGCTGTGGAATATGCAGGAGGCTTCCTGGGAGGAGATAACTATTTTACCAAATACAGGGCCAAATCAGCATGGTTTTTCCCTTTTTTCTTGGATTCAGCATTTTCTATGCAGGGAAAATGGGGCTACATTGACCAGAGACCAGGAGGCGAATTGCCTGTTTATGAAAAGTTTACATTAGGAGGAATGAATACGGTAAGGGGTTTTGAATATGGCGATATTTCACCTATTGATCCTGTTACAGGTGACAAGATAGGTGGAGAAAAAATGATGGTCTATAATGTTGAGTTCCAGTTTCCTCTTGTGAAAGAACAGGGCGTGATGGGTGTTTTATTTTTTGATGCTGGAAATGTCTTTACTGCGGATGAGGACTATACCTTTAGTGGAATTAGGAGGGGCGCCGGTGTAGGTATAAGATGGTATTCGCCAGTAGGGCCTCTAAGGTTGGAATGGGGAAAAAATCTTGATCCCAAGCTTGGAGAGGCAGAAAGCGTATGGGAATTTACCATAGGAACACCATTTTAGTGGTTGTTGTGTGCAGTATGATCCCAACATGGTTGACTAATAGAAGAGGAATAATGTAGTATTCAAACTAAGTTTTTCATTACTATATTTCCAACTAACAGCAATTACATCAAGAATGGAGTGAGGTATGAAAAAGAGTTTCTTGTTTTCTGCTATTATTGTTGTAATCCTAGTAAGTTACAATGTAGTTTTAGCGGAGGATTTTGCCAGAGTTGGTTTAATTGACCTTCAGAGATGTCTTAAGGAATCTAAAGAAGGGCAAAAGATCTTTCAGATTCTCAAGAAGAAGAAAGATGATCTCCAGAGGAGACTTGATACAAGGCAGAGAGAGCTTTTGGAATTAAGGAAGGAATTGGATAAACAGGCTATGATGTTGAGTATGGATGCCCAGGAAGGTAAAAAGAGGACCATTGAGAGGAAGACCAGAGAATTAGAATATCTTTACAAGGATTTAAATGAAGAGATGGTAAGGTTACAGGGAAAAGAACAACAGAGAATCTTCAAAGAATTAGAAAAGATTATTGAAAAGATAGGTCCTGAAGAAAGCTACACCTTGATAATGGAAAAGCGGGCAGGAGGTGTTCTATATTTTTCTAAGTCGATTGATATTACTGACCAAGTTATCAAGGCCTACGACCAGATGAATGAAGCAAATAAATAATAATCGGGATAAGCGTTTCCAGGTTCAGACTTGCCCGCCAGATGACAGGAGGGTTTCGGTTTGCTCTGAACCTTCAAACCCATGAACGGTTAATAATAGGGTGAGTAGTTAAATAGAGTCATACAACATTTAACTTATAACCCTGGCCATTAAATTTAATAGATTGATAAAAACATATAGCACTTACACATGTAATAGTTTGATTTAAGCATGTCGCACCGAGATAGGCTGGCCGAGAGGCTTACTATGTTGATCAAATACGTATTGACTTATCGATTTAGTAGGCTGATTAAAAGAGCTTGGCTCTAAGGTGGGCTTCAGCACATATCAGGTACTGGTTAACATTGGAAGTAACCCTTAAGTATATAGCTGAATCAATATGTGGCACTGTAGAAGGTGATGATCAGGTTTTAATAAAAGGGATCAATTCCCTTGTTTTGGCCGAGAAAGGAGAGATATCCTTTTTTTCAGATCCACGATTAAAGGATCAGGTCAGGATAACAAAGGCATCTGCTATTATTGTTAAAGAAGGCATCAGTCTCTATCAAGGGCCACAATTGATAGTTGCTGATCCCTCTCTTGCCTACGCCAAGGTTGCGGCCATATTTGCCCCTCCGATTCCTCGTTTTCCGGGAATAAGCGAAAAGTCTATTATTGGAGAAGGAGCCCGCATAGGAAAAGGTGTATCTATCTATCCCTTTGTTTATGTTGGCCGGGAGTCTATAATAGGTAATCAAGTCACTCTTTTTCCAGGTGTTTATATTGGTGACAGGGTCACAGTTGGAAAGGGAAGTGTTATCTATCCGAATGTAACAATAATGTCTGACTGTGTAATAGGAAAAGAAGTAATAGTTCACGCAGGCACTGTTATAGGAAGTGATGGCTTCGGTTTTGCGAGAGATGGTGATATAAATGTAAAGATCCCCCAAACAGGTATCGTTCAAATAGAAGATGAGGTTGAAATTGGGGCACAAAATGCCATTGATAGGGCTGCCCTTGGAAAGACAGTAATAAAGCGAGGAGTAAAGACCGATAACCTTGTTCAGATTGGGCATAATGTAGTTATCGATGAAAATACCATTATTGTTGCTCAGGTGGGCATTGCAGGAAGCACTAAAATAGGAAAAAATGTCATTATCGGGGGACAGGTTGGGTTTATTGATCATATTGAGATTGGTGATCGAGTAATGATTGGTTCAAAATCTGGTGTGATCAAATCTATTCCGGCAGGTCAAGTGGTTTCTGGTATCCCGACAATGCCTCATCGTCTTTGGCTGAAAACAAGAGGCCATATCAGGAGACTCCCTGAGTATTCTGAAAGATTGAAAGAGTTAGAAGACAGGGTGAAAGAATTAGAAGAACAACTAAAAAGAGGATAGATAGGAAATGGATTTGCCACTCACTTACAAGGACATCATAAAGATACTCCCACACCGTCATCCATTTCTGTTTGTGGATATGATTACGGAACTCGAGCTGGGTGAGAGGGTAGTTGGGATCAAGAATGTGACTATTAATGAGTATTTCTTCACGGGTCATTTCCCAGGAAAGCCCATTATGCCTGGTGTCTTGGTGATAGAGGCCATGGCTCAAGTAGGCGGAGTTCTTGCAAGATTATCGGAACCAGAAAGTATGACAAAAAAGGGTGACAATAACATATACTTTGTGGCTATAGACAAGGTAAGATTTCGAAAACCGATTTTTCCTGGCGACCAGATCATTTTTGAACTAACTGCTCTGAGAAAAGGAAGCAGAATATGGAAAATGAAAGGCAAGGCAATGGTAAACAAGGAAATAGCAGCAGAGGCTGAGTTAGTGGCTGCATTAAGGTAGAAAATGGGAATAGATATTCATCCAGCTGCAGTAGTATCCCCAAAAGCAGAAATAGCTGATGGGGTTACAATCGGGCCATTTTCCATCATAGGAGAAAAGGTGACAATAGGCAGGGATACCGTTATCGGTTCCCATGTAGTTATAGATGGAAATACAATAATAGGGGAGAAAAATAGAATTTACCCCTTTGTCTCCCTTGGTTTACCTCCTCAAGATATCAGGTATCAGGGTGAGGACACCAGGGTCATTATTGGGGATGAAAATATAATGCGGGAGTTTGTAACCATTAATCGGGCTACAACTAAACAGGATAAAGTTACAAAAGTTGGCAACAAGAATTACCTGATGGCCTATGCCCACATAGCCCATGACTGCATTTTAGGAAATTCCATTATTATGTCAAACGCTGCAACTCTTGGTGGTCATATAGAGATAGGCGACCATGCCATCATTGGGGGTCTGGTAGCCATACATCAATTTGTCAGGATAGGAGCCTATGCTTTTATTGGAGGGAAATCAGCCACGGTCAAAGATATCCCTCCTTTCATGATAGCCTCTGGAGACAGGGTTAAATTGTATGGATTAAATCATATGGGCCTTAAAAGAGAAGGATTCTCTCAAGAAGTAATAACTAACCTTAAAAAGGCCTATAAGATTATATGGCGCGATCATCATCTGTTGAATGAAGCACTGGAAAGGGTCAAGAAAGAGATACCGCCTTTTAAGGAGTTGCAGATGTTGCTTGATTTTTTAGTGAGCTCAAAAAGGGGGGTTGTGAGGTAGGCAGCAAGCAATTGAAAATGGAAAAAATAGGTCTTATAGCCGGAAGCGGAAAGTTTCCTCTTTTGATAGCCGAATCAGCCAAGAGAAGAGGTTTAAAGGTAATTGCAGTGGCGCATAGAGGAGAGACTATGCCAGAGCTGGCTGATAAAGTTGATGAAATTACCTGGATAGGACTTGGTCAATTTGGTCATCTACTCAGCGCTTTCAAATCAAGGGAGGTACGTCATGCTTTGATGGCAGGAGCAATTACTAAGGCCAAAATGTTTGCTAATGTAAAACCGGATCTAAAAGGGTTGGAAGTCATTGGAAAATTATTAATTTTCCATGATGATGACATTTTAAGGGCTGTGGCTAGGGAGCTTGAAAAAGAAGGAATAAACGTTGTGAGTTCAACTGATTATTTCCCGGAACTTCTGACACCATCCGGCTGTCTTACAAAAAGAAAACCGAGTAAAGAGGAGATGGATGACATAGAATTTGGCTGGATGGTAGCTAAAGAATTGGGTCGTCTTGATATAGGGCATTGCGTTGTGGTCAGAAGAAAAACAGTCTTAGCAGTAGAGGCTATAGAGGGAACCGATAAGGCGATATTACGGGGAGGAGCATTAGCTAAAGAAGGTGGGGTTGTTGTTAAGGTCTGTAAACCCAACCAGGATCTTAGGTTTGATCTACCTGCTGTTGGCATTAGCACAGTTAACGTTATGTCAAAGGTTAATGCATCTGTTTTGGCAATTGAAGCAGGCAAGACCCTCGTTTTTGATAAAGAGGAAATGATACAGCTGGCAGACAGCAAGGGTATTTCTATTATCTCTAGGAAAGGAGAGAATTGAAATCACAAATGACAAAGCTCAAATGTCAAATGAATGACTAATGTCAAATGACAAAAACGTTATCAATTAGCGACAGTGAGAGTAACGAAGCCAGCATCGATGAAGATAACGGTAACGTAAAAAACGAAAAACATAACCCTGGCCGAGACCTAGCTCACAAAGCATGCATATAAAAACATTGCTTGTGAAATACTACAATGACCACATTATGCTCCAACAATGTCGCGCCTCCCGATTCCGTCTCGGTCTCGGGACGGGGAGGGCTGGCCGAGCACCGAAACGGGTCCGCCATAAGTCCGGTGGATAACCATAACCTGCTTACGACAGTTCGATGGGATAATTTTAACATTTGGCATTTGGATTTTGACATTTATGCTTTATATAAATAGAGGGTATGTGAAAAGAGTCAAGACCTGGCAGTAGTTGAGTGAGGGGGCTATTTTCAGGTGAGAAAATTACGATTAGGTGTTGTTGGGGTGGGCTACCTGGGTGAATTTCATGCCCAGAAGTATGCCTCTATGGAAGACATAGATCTTGTTGGACTTGTTGATATAAACCTTGAAAGGGCACAAGAAATGGCACGTAAGTATAATACAAAAGCTTACGATAGCCATACTGAGATCCTTTCATTTGTAGATGGCCTTAGTTTGGCAGTTCCAACAGTGTCACACTTTGAAATAGGACATGATATTTTGGATCATGGCATACATCTGTTAATTGAAAAGCCTATTACCCTTAAACTGAGCGATGCAGATCAACTGATAGAAGTAGCAAAAAAGAATAATGCTATTTTGCAGATAGGACATATAGAACGTTTTAACCCTGCTGTAGTTAAGATGGAATCACTACTTTCCAAGCCTTTTTTTATTGATTCGCATCGACTTGCCTTTTTTACAAACAGAGGCACGGATGTGGATGTGATATTAGATCTTATGATTCATGATCTGGATATTATCCTGCACATAGTGAATTCAGAGATTACAGGGATACATGCCGTTGGGATGCCTGTTGTGAGTGATAAGATAGATATTGCTAACGCGAGGATAATCTTTTCCAATGGTACGGTAGCAAATTTAACAGTAAGCCGGGTTTCAAGTGAATCTCTTAGAACGATGAGGATCTTCCAGCCTGATAACTGCATATCAATTGATTATGGCAAGAGAAAGATCAGTGTAACCCAGTTTAAAGGGAATGAAAAAAGCTTTACCGGTTTACCCTCGTTAGCTCATAAAGAGGATGCATTTCCTGATAGTGATCCCTTGGCCGATCAGATTAGATCCTTTGTTGAGTCTATAAAAACGAGGACAGAGCCAAAAGTCACGGGAGTTGATGGGAAAAAGGCCCTAGCTGTTGCCCTTTCTATCATTGACCAGATAAAAAGAAATAACAACAAAGACATAGTTCTGAATTGAGCCATAACAAAAGCGTAATGATTGTTGCAGGAGAGGCCTCAGGGGATATTTATGGGGCGCATTTGGTCATGGCGATAAAGGAGTTAGACCCTTGTATAGAATTTTTTGGTCTCGGTGGTCCCGAAATGGAGGGAACTGGTGTCAGGATTATGCATCAATTATCAGCTATGGCTGTAGTGGGAATGACTGAAATTATACCAAAAAGCAGATACATTTTCCGGGCATTACGAGAATTAAAACAGTCATTACGAGTTACCCCTCCAGACCTTTTGATACTTATTGACTATCCGGGCTTTAATTTACATTTAGCCAAAAAAGCCCACTCGCTTGGCATTCCCGTTCTTTATTATATTCCACCCCAGGTGTGGGCATGGCGGGAAGGGAGAGTGAGAAAAATAGCTAAAAGGGTAGACAGGGTGGCAGTAATTCTGCCCTTTGAAAAAGAGTTTTACCGGAAGCACGGTCTAAAAACAGAATATGTGGGCCATCCACTTTTGGATATACCGTTGCCTAAAAGAGATAAGGGAGAGATTAAGAAAAGTTTAGATATTAATCACAATAAGACTCCGATTCTCGGACTTTTACCTGGAAGCAGGGATGAGGAGATTGAGA
>Ga0315545_1004352_pt1 | contig 11712 bp, 23 predicted proteins | sample SalMarSW160210MG_FD_203096 | JGI IMG/M metagenome (GOLD analysis project Ga0315545, IMG submission 203096) | Salt marsh sediment microbial communities from the Plum Island Ecosystem LTER, Massachusetts, United States - Salt Marsh Sediment SW1602-10 ...
GCTCAAAGGCACACTTGTCCGTAAAGCACCTGTCTCCCTTCAGGAACAATTTGAGGTTTTCCCGCCTGCATAACTTGCATGAAGCCTCAATGTATCGAGCCAATAGTCTTCCTCCTTAACTCTTTCAAAATTCGTACCCCGCAAGCTCGGCGATCTTACACCCTTCTCCTCTTTGGAGGCCTGCACCCGTTGTGAGGGATGGGGGTCACGTCCCGAATCACGGTTACGGAAAAGCCATCTACCTGTAATGCGCGTATGGCCGCTTCACGTCCAACCCCGGGACCTTTCACGCGAACCTCCGCCGTTTTCAGGCCCAAGGCCATTGCCTTCTTTAACGCGTTCTGGGCCGCCAGTTGGGCGGCAAAAGGGGTACTCTTCCGAGAGCCCTTAAAGCCTACCTGCCCAGGGCTCGATTGTGCAATGACATTTCCATTCATGTCGGTGATGGTAACGATCGTGTTATTAAAGGTGGCCTGGATGTGAACAACACCATTCACAACCAACTTCTTCTCTCTTCTCACCCTACCCGATCTCGCTCTTTCCTTCGCCATTGCTCCTCCAGGTTCCTATTTTCGACGTCTCCCGATAATCCTCCGAGGACCCTTCCTCGTCCTCGCATTTGTGTGGGTTCTCTGCCCTCGTACGGGAAGGCCCTTCCTGTGCCGCAACCCCCTGTAACAGCCCGTATCCATCAGGCGCTTTATGTTCATCGATACCTCACGCCTCATATCTCCCTCAACGCGATAGGATTCATCAATCATCTTCCTGATCTTTGTAATCTCCTCCTCGCTCAGCTGATCCGATTTGGTGTCGAAATCAACGCCTGCATCATGAAGGATATCCCGGGAACTGCTTTTTCCTATACCGTAGATATAGGTTAAGGCGATATCGATCCTTTTTCCCTTCGGTAAATCAACACCAGCGATTCTGGCCAATGTATTTCTCCTTACACGATCTTAGAGATGCACATCTTATGTCAATCCCTAACCCTGCCTCTGCTTGTGCCTCGGGTTATCGCAGATAACCCTGAGCACACCTTTTCTCTTCACGATCTTGCAATTCCTACATCTCCTCTTTATAGATGACCTCACCTTCATTGCCTACCTCACCCTTCTCAGGCCCTTTTTCATAAAACCCTCATAGTTTCTGGTCAACAGGTGACTCTCGATCTGGGTTATCGTATCCATGCCCACTCCTACCACGATCAAAAGCCCAGTACCCCCAAAATAGAAGGGGACATTTAACCTATAGATGAGCATCTCCGGCAGGATACAGATAATGGACACATAAATGGCCCCGCTGAACGTGATCCTCGTGAGCACGCGGTCTATAAACTCGGCGGTGCTCCTACCCGGCCGAATACCAGGGATAAATCCACCATATTTCTTCATATTGTCCGCTACCTCAACGGGATTAAAGTGAATCGCCGTGTAAAAGTAGCAAAAGAAGATGATGAAACCTACATAAAGTAAAGAATAGAGAGGCCTCCCTGGAGACAGCGAACTCACGATGAACTGAAGCCACCCGATCTGCTTCACGTTTAAGAACCCGGCGATGGTTGCTGGAAACATAATGATCGAAGAGGCGAATATGGGCGGAATCACTCCTGCGGTGTTCACCTTAAGGGGAAGATGGGTGCTCTGCCCCCCATACATCTTCCTGCCTATGATCCGTTTCGCATACTGCACCGGTATACGCCTCTGGCCCCTCTCAACGAAGATAATAACTCCCACAATAGCTATCATAAAAAGAACCAAGAGGAGCCCAAAAAAAGGGCTCATCTGGCCCGTGCCCATCAGGCGGAACGTATTGCCGACGGCTTCCGGAAACCGTGCGACGATCCCGGCGAAGATAATCAACGATATTCCATTTCCTATGCCCCTCTCGGTGATCTGCTCCCCAAGCCACATGAGAAAGGTCGTTCCGGCAGCGAGGGTTATCATAGTCATGAGCCGAAACCCCCACCCACCGAGTGGAACGATCAAGGCGCCAACGGGGCTCGTCATGCTCTCAAGCCCAATAGAGATACCGAAACCCTGAACAAGGCTCAGTAGCACGGTCCCATATCGGGTGTACCGTGTGATCTTCTTCCTGCCGGCCTCTCCCTCTTTTTTCAATTTTTCCAAGTGAGGCACCACAACGGTGAGGAGCTCCAGGATAATCGCCGCGCTTATGTAAGGCATGATTCCCAAGGCCATCACCGATAGCCTCCGGAGAGCTCCTCCGGAGAACATGTCAAAGAGACCGAACAGTGTGCCCTGCCTGGCGCTGAAAAACGCGGCCAGGGCTGCTGCATCGATACCAGGGGTTGGGATATGACATCCGAGCCTATAGACTGCCAGCATGAAGAGCGTAAAGAGAATCCTCTTCTTGAGCTCAGGGACCTTAGTGATATTTTGAAAACCCCCAATCATGATCAACCCATCTCCACCGTTCCACCAGCGGACTCAATCTTGTTCTTTGCTCCTTGGCTCACCTTATCGAGCCTTATGGTGAGAGGATGTGATATATCTCCCACTCCCAAGAGCTTTACCGGCCATGTTTTGCTGACCAAACCCGCCGTGAGGAGGGCGTCTCTGTCAACGGTATCCCCCGATGTAAAGGAGGAAAGATCCTTTATGTTAAGGATCTCATAGCGCTTCTTGAAGACATTGATGAAGCCCCGTTTCGGAATCCTCCTGTGCAGGGGCATCTGCCCGCCTTCGAATCCCGCACGGACTCCTCCGCCTGAACGAGCGTTTTGCCCCTTCGTTCCCCTGCCAGCGGTTTCTCCTTGCCCCGAACCTTCTCCCCTGCCTATCCTCTTTCTCTTTTTCCTCGCGCCTCTGTCCGGCCTTATCTCGTTTAATTTCATAGGGGCCTCGTACCCTTCATTTCCGTTCAGCCTAGCACTTCCTCTACAGTCTTTCCCCGGGATCGTGCGACCTTCTCCGGGGTCGCCAGTGATAGAAGTCCGTCGAGGGTCGCCTTCACCAGGTTGTGTGGATTGTGGGAACGCAAACACTTGCTCACGACGTTCTTCAGGCCTGCGGCTTCCAGCACTGCTCTCACGGCTCCACCAGCGATGATGCCGATTCCCGGTCCAGCTGGCTTGAGCAAAACCGAGCTGGAACCGCATTTGCCGATCACCTCATGGGGAATTGTGTCATCTAATAGGGATACGGGGCACATATCCCTCCGTGCCCTTTCCCCTCCCTTTCGGATAGCCTCCGGCACCTCATTCGCCTTTCCGAGGCCGACACCTACCATTCCCTTCCCATTGCCTACGACCACTATTGCGCTGAAGGAAAACCTTCGACCACCCTTTACCACCTTTGCAACGCGGTTGATGTAAACGACCTTTTCGATCAGCTGGACTTCTTCATCTTTAACTATCAACCCAATCTCCCCTGACTGTAAGTTCAATCGAACCGACTAGAATTCCAGGCCCTGCTCTCGTGCGGCATCAGCAAGCGCCTTCAGTCTCCCATGATAGAGAAACCCGTTCCTGTCAAACACGACCTTCTTGATTCCCTTCCCCAGCCCATTTTTTGCAATGGCCTCGCCAACCAATACCGCGCCTTTGGTGTTGCCACTGACACCCTTGGCCTTCGGCCTAAGCTCCTTGGATATCGTTGAGGCCTCTGCCAGTGTACAACCAGCGGTATCATCGATGATTTGCGCATAGATGTGTTTCGCGCTCTTAAACACGGTGAGCCGTGGCCTTTCCTGGTTTCCCCGTATCCTTTTCCTCACCCTCTTTCTTCTCTTCAATCGAGCAATCTTTTTCTCTTTAATGGAAGTCATGTTCTATCTGCCGTGTTTTGTTGATTTTCTCAAGACCTCAAACTACCTGATCGCTTCGCGAATGGATCCACTTCCTGGGCTACTTTTTAATTCCCGTCTTTCCCGCTTTTCTCCTGATCCTTTCCTCGAGGTATTTCACCCCTTTCCCCTTGTATGGTTCCGCGCCCCTCAGACGTCTAATCTTCGCCGCCGTTTCCCCTAAGAGCTCCTTATCCATCCCGCTTAAGATGATCCTGTTTCTCTGCTCAAGCTGGGCGTTAATCCCTTTGGGGATATCATAGGTAATAGGTTTAGAGTAACCCAAGTTCAAGATCAGGCGGTTTCCCGAGACCTCGGCCCTGTATCCCACCCCACTTATCTCAAGGGTTTTCTGAAATCCCTCGGTGACACCCACCACCATATTGCCTATCAGGGTGCGAAAAAGGCCAAAGAGGGATCTGGATTTCCTCGAGTCATCGGAGATGGAAAGCGATATCCGTGAATCATCGATGTGCAGCTGCACGCTTGGGTGGATAGAACGCCGCAGCTCCCCCTGAGGGCCTTTGATGGTCAGGATCTCGCCCTCGAATCGAATTTCCACCCCTTTCGGCACAACAATCGGTCTTTTCCCTACCCTTGACATCCCAGTCCTTTGTTACGTTACCACGCCGAGAACACGACCTCTCCACCAACTCCCGCCTTCCTTGCCTCCCTGTCGGTCATCACGCCCCTGGAGGTAGAAACAACGGTAATCCCCAGGTTGTTCAACGTCTTGGGAACCTCCCTTGAACTCGCGTATACCCTACGGCTCGGCTTACTGATCCTCTTGAGGCCCTTGATCGCGGAGCTCTTGTCCTTGTTGTACTTCAGATAAATCACGATAATGCCCTGCTTGGTATCCTCCACGAACTTGTAATTCCTGATATATCCCTCAAACTTCAATATCTTGGCGATCTCGATCTTCATCTTAGAGCTCGGTATTTCCACCGTATCGTAAGAGGCGATACTCGCATTTCTAATCCTCGTAAGCATATCCGAAATGGGGTCAGTCATCGTCATGAGCCATCTCCATCGATAATCATCTACCAACTCGACTTTATAATGCCTGGAATATCACCCCTGGAGGCCAATGTCCTAAAACAAATCCTGCAAATGCCGAACTTTCTCAAGAAGGCCCTACTCCTGCCACAGATAGGGCACCTATTGTACTTACGCACGAGAAATTTTGGCTCCCTTTGCGCCTTTGCGATCAATGACTTTTTGGCCACAATATCCCCTCTCTCACCTTCGAAATGGCATCCCCAGTTTCTCGAGCAAAAAACGAGCCTCTATATCCGTCTTCGCAGTGGTCACAATGGTGATATTGAGGCCCTTTACCTTATCGATCTTATCATAATTGATCTCTGGGATGATAATATGTTCTTTAATGCCCAGGCTATAGTTACCTCTCCCATCAAAACTCTTATCCGATAAACCTCGAAAATCTCTCACCCTGGGAAGGCTTACGTTAAAAAGTTTATCTAAAAAATAATACATCCTCTCCCTCCTCAGGGTTACCATACACCCAATCGGCATCCCCTCCCTCAGCTTGAAGCTGGCGATTGACCTCTTCGCCCTGGTGACCACGGGTCTTTGGGCAGCAATAAGTGCCAGCTCCTCCACGGCTGAATCGAGAATCTTGATATTGTGGATTGCCTCGCCCAAACCCATGTTCAAGACGACCCTCTCAAGCCTGGGAACCTCCATGATGTTCTTGTAGTCAAACTCCTTCATCAGGGAGGGAACCGCTTCCTTTTGATATTTTTCCCGCAGACGCGACATAGCTACTTATCCATGACCTCCCCACATTTCTTGCAAAACCTGACCTTGCTGCTGTCCTCCAGGACCTTATGGCCTACTCTTGCTGGCTCGGCGCACTTCCCACAGACGAGCATGAGATTGGCGACATGGATAGGTGATTCTTTTTCGATAATCCCCCCCTGGGCGCTCTTCCCCCCGGGCTTGGTGTGCCTCTTGACCATATTCAGCTTTTCAACCACCGCCCTGTCCTTTCGGGGAATCACCTTCAGAACCGTGCCTATTTTCCCCTTCTCCCTCCCGGCAACCACCATGACCTTATCGTTCTTCCTTATATGCAATTTCTTCTTTTCCATCTCGCGGATAATCCTGAAATTACCTACACCACTTCGGGTGCAAGTGATATGATCTTCATAAATCTCCTCGCCCGTAGCTCCCTGGCCACCGGCCCGAAAATTCGCGTGCCAATCGGCTCGCCCGTTTGATTGATCAACACCGCTGAGTTATCATCAAACTTTATGTATGAACCATCATGGCGCCTGAGCTCCTTCGTTGTCCTCACCACGACCGCTCGCACCACCTCACCCTTTTTTACCTTGCTGTTGGGCAACGATTCCTTCACGGAGACCACGATTACGTCACCTACCCGAGCGTACCGTCTCCGCGTGCCTCCAAGCACCTTTATGCAGTACAACTTCTTTGCCCCAGAGTTATCGGCAACGTTCAATATTGTCTCAGCCTGTATCATGGCGATACTACCCACCGTTCCTGGCGTTGAAAACGCCATACGTACATGAAAGAAAGATTATAGTCGATCCGTATTGTAAAAATCCATCGGCACTCCCTGCCCCCTATTGCACGATCTCCAATACCCTCCATCTCTTGAGCTTGCTTATGGGGCGAGTTTCGATGAGCCTCACTTTCATGCCTGGTTGACATCGGTTGTGGGGATCATGTGCGAGGTAGTTGGAGCGATACCGAATGAACTTCTTGTACTTCTTGTGTTTGGCCAGCCTCTCCACCATCACCTTAACCGTTTTATCCATCTTGGTATCCACTACCACGCCCGACAGCTCTTTCCTCTTTCCACGTTCGTCCATCTTATTCCTCAGCTTCTCCCCTGGCATAGAGCTCCCTCAGCACGGTTTTGACCCTGGCAATATCCCGCCTCGTCCTCTTTATTGCGGTATGGGTGTTCAACTGTCCCGTAGCCAATTGGAATCGGAGGTTAAACAATTCCCTCCCCAACTCCCCTTGCCGCTCCATCAATTCCTTGATGCCCAATTCCCGTAACTCTTCAGGCTTCACCGTGTCATGCACTCCTGGTTAAGAATTTCGTGGCAAATGGTAGTTTATGGCCCGCCAACCTGAAGGCTTCCCTCGCTATCTCTTCGTCCACACCTTTTATCTCGTATATCACCTTGCCTGGTCTTATTGGCGCAACCCAGGCTTCGAAATTGCCCTTGCCCTTGCCCATTCGCGTCTCAGCGGGCTTCTTGGTTATCGGCTTATCGGGAAAAACCCTGATCCATATCTTGCCACCCCTCTTTACCCTTCTCGTGATCGCTATCCTCGCGGCCTCGATTTGTCTCGCGGACATGAAACCGCACTCCATCGCCTGAAGGCCATAATCGCCGAATTCCAGATTCGAACCCCTGTAGGCCTTGCCCCTGATCCTGCCTTTTTGCACATTTCTATATTTATACCTTCTCGGGCTTAACATGACGGCGCCTTTCTACTCCCCTCTATTGTGCCAAATCTCTCCCTTAAATATGGTAACCTTTACTCCGATTACCCCATAGGTGGTGAAGGCCTCGGCCAATCCGTAGTCTATATCTGCCCTCAAAGTGTGGAGCGGCACCCTTCCCTCTCGGTACCACTCCCTTCTTGCCATCTCCGCACCTCCTAACCTACCGGCACAGGCAATCTTTATACCTTGCGCGCCGAATCTCATAGCCGAGGTGACAGCCTTCTTCATGGCCCTGCGAAAGGCTACCCTCCGAACCAATTGCATTGCCACATTCTCTGCTACTAACTGGGCCTCTACCTCAGGCCTTCTCACCTCTTTGATATCGATGAATACCTCCCGTTTGACCTTGGCCTCGATCTCCTTTTTCAGATTCTCTATCTCGGCGCCCCGCTTACCGATGATTATCCCCGGCCTGGATGTGTAGATCCTGATCCGTGCCTTATTGGCAGCCCTCTCAATCTCTATCTTGGATACTCCCGCTTGATAAAGCCGTTTCTTGAGAAACGTTCGAATTCTGGTATCCTCCACCACAAGCGACGGGAACTCTGAAGTCGCAAACCAGCGGCTGCTCCACGTTTTATTGATGCCCAATCTCAGTCCTACGGGATTTACCTTTTGACCCACTCGCCTCTCCTGTTATGCAATGAACCGTATTCGTTACACCCCTATCACTATCGAACCTCTTGGCTACCTCTCATTGAGGATAACGGTGAGGTGACTCGATCTCTTGCGTATCCTCGTTGCCCTTCCCATTGCCCGGGGGCTAAAGCGCCGTAAGGTTGGGCCCCCATCGGCGTAGATATTCTTTATGAACAACTTGTCCACATCAATATCGGGAGATTGTCCGGCATTGGCCACGGCGGAATTGATCAATTTTCGAAGGATAGGGCCTCCCCTCTGTGGCGCAAAGGTTAAGAGGTTCAGCGCCTCATCGACCCTTTTTCCGTGTATTGCCCGCATGAGCAACCCGATCTTTCTCGGCGATATCTGTATGTATCTCGCAATTGCCTTGACTTCCATCTTTTGCCCGTGATCCCCTTCTGTACGTCCCTTTATCTCCTGACGCCACTATGTACACAACCTGTTATTTTGTCTTTCCCTTTATACGAGATTTCTTGTCGCCCCCGGCATGGCTGTAAAAGATCCTCGTCGGCGAAAACTCACCCAACTTGTGCCCCACCATATCCTCGGTAATGAACACGGGAACGAACTTCTTGCCGTTGTGTACCGCAAAGGTCAGCCCTATGAACTCCGGCAGTATAGTCGATCGCCTGGACCACGTCTTTATCACCTGATGGGTATCCCCCTCTTTGGTCCTCAGCACCTTCCTCATGATGTGCTCATCCACGAAAGGCCCTTTCTTTACAGATCGCGGCACGACCCTGTTCTCCTTTCCTACTTCCTCCTCTTGATAATCAGCCTATCGCTTGTTTTCGTGCGTCTTGTGCGAAAGCCCTTGGTGGGGACCCCCCACGGTGTCACCGGATGCCTACCACCCGATGACTTACCCTCTCCCCCTCCCAGGGGATGGTCAACGGGATTCATGGCAACCCCGCGGACCCGAGGCCTCCTTCCTAGCCAAGAGTTCCTTCCCGCCTTGCCGATGCTGATATTCTCGTGATCCAGGTTTCCCACCTCTCCGATGGTAGCCCTGCAATTGAGCAAGATCATTCGTACCTCGCCCGAGGGAAGTTTCACCTGGGCATACTTGCCCTCCTTTGCCATCAATTGAGCGTATGCCCCCGCGCTGCGGGCAAGCTGTCCACCATGACCGGCATATAATTCGATATTATGGATATGCATCCCCGTGGGAATTTTTCGCAGGGGTAACGAATTACCCGCCTTGATCTCCACCTCAGCTCCGGACTCCACCCCATCGCCCACGCCCAAATGATTTGGTGCCAGTATGTAGGACTTCATGCCATCTCTATAGTGGAGGAGGGCGATCCTAGCGGATCTATTCGGATCGTATTCTATTGAGGCAACAGTTGCGGGAATGCCATCCCTGCTCCGCTTGAAATCGATACTCCTAGATCTCCGCTTGTGTCCTCCCCCTCGGTGTCTGACGGTTATCCTGCCGTTTGAATTCCTGCCTCCAGTCCGCTTCCTGGGTTTAAGCAGGCTTTTCTCCGGCTTGCTCGCGGTAATCTCCTCAAAGGTAGATACCGTTTGAAATCTCCTTCCCGGCGAGGTTGGATTATACTTCTTGAGTGCCATGAGTTGCCCTCGCTAGACCCCCTCGAAAAATTCGATAGTTTCCCCGGGACCGAGCCTGACGATCGCCTTTTTCCAGTCCGGCCTCCGTCCCACATTCCTTCCTACCCTGCGCTCCTTACCCTTCACGTTCATCATCTTCACGCTCAACACTTTAACCTTGAAGACGCTCTCAACGGCATTCCTTACCATTACCTTGTTGGCACGTCGATCCACCTCGAAGAGGATCTGGTTTGATTGCTCCTTCTGTCTCGTGCCCTTTTCCGTGATCAGGGGCCTCTTCAATACCTGATATACATCCATCACGAAACCAGCCTCTCCTCAACTACTCCAAGGGCGGGCCCTGTGAACAAGAGGGATTTATGCGTGAGGATGTCATACACGTTGAGTCCCTCAGCGCGCAACAATTTGACGTGGCGTACATTTCTGGAGGATTTCTCCAGGTTCTCGTCCCTCTTATCCGTAACGATGAGGACGTTTTCCAGCTCCAGATTCTTCAGGATTTCAATAAAGGACCTGGTCTTGATCTCGTCCATCTTGATGTCCTCAACGACGAAGATCTGTCCCGCCTTGAACTTATCGGCAAGGGCCATGCGTAATGCGCTCCTGCGCATCTTTTTATTTACCTTAAAGGAATAATCCCGCGGCATAGGTCCGAATGCCACACCACCACCTCTGCGTATCGGCGATGAGGAGGCTCCTACCCTGGCCCTGCCCGTTCCCTTCTGCCGCCAGAGCTTCCGCGTGCTTGCCTTGACCTTCGACCTGTTCTTACTTGAGGCGGTACCTGAACGGTACCCGGCCAGCTGTGCACGGACTACCTGATGAATCACATCCTCGCGGATGGCGACATTGAAGAGCTCCTCCTTTATGCCTCGCTGGGAGATCTTCTCACCGTTTACATTATAGATATCCAAAAAAGCCATGCTACATTGATCACCGCACGATGAAAACCCCGGATGGGGGCCTTTCCCGTTATACGGCACCTCTCGCTATCTTCAACCTGCTATCCGTACCTCCACCAAGCCTCCTCTACTGCCGGGAACCGAACCCTTGACCAGAATGAGGCCCTGTTCCTTTAACACATCAACTATCTTGAGGTTTTTGACCGCAATCCTCTGGTTGCCCATCCTGCCGGGGAGTTTCTTACCTCTCATCACCCTGCTAGGGTTTGCGCTTGCCCCCATAGAGCCCGCGACCCTGTGGGATCGACATCCGTGAGTCGTATCCCCTCCGCTGAAGCCCCATCGCTTCACCACGCCAGCAAAGCCCCTTCCCTTGCTCAGCCCCCTGACCGTTATCGATTCCCCCACAGTAAATATCTCTGAGGTAATCTCCTGACCGAGCTTAAAAGAATCCACCTCATCCACCCGTATCTCCCGCAAATACCTGAAACCTCCTTTTCCAGCCGCCTGAAAGTGGCCCAACAGGGGCTTGCTGACCTTCTGTTCCCTTTTCGCCTGATACCCTACTTGAATCGCATTATATCCCTCTTTCTCTTCCCGTTTGATCTGAATGATGTAACACGGTCCAATCTCAAGTGCCGTTATAGGAACGCTCTCCCCGCTCTCTCGGAACAGGCGAGTCATGCCAATCTTCTTTCCCAGAATACCTTTGATCATGATGTCAACTTCCCTTAGAGCTTAATCTCCACATCCACACCTGCGGCAAGATCCAACTTCATGAGGGCATCCACCGTCTGCTGGGTTGGCTCCAGAATATCTATCAACCTCTTATGCGTCCGTATCTCGAACTGCTCTCTCGATTTCTTGTCCACGTGAGGTGAGCGTAACACACAGTATTTGTTGATCTCCGTTGGAAGCGGAATAGGGCCAGCCACCTTTGCACCGGTTGACCGGGCGGTGTCCACAATCTCCGAAACAGACTGGTCCAACAGCTTGTAGTCATATGCCCGCAACCGAATTCGTATCTTCTGGCTATTCATCGTATCTATTGCTCCACCAGCTCACTAATGACCCCAGCACCAACCGTTTTCCCGCCTTCCCGGATCGCAAATCTGAGCTCCTTTTCCATGGCGATCGGGGTGATCAAGCTCACCTCAAAGGAGATGTTATCACCGGGCATTACCATCTCTACTCCCTCGGGCAAGCTCACCACGCCGGTGACGTCAGTGGTCCTGAAATAGAACTGCGGTCGGTAGCCGTTAAAAAACGGTGTGTGCCTGC
>Ga0315545_1004355_pt1 | contig 11710 bp, 7 predicted proteins | sample SalMarSW160210MG_FD_203096 | JGI IMG/M metagenome (GOLD analysis project Ga0315545, IMG submission 203096) | Salt marsh sediment microbial communities from the Plum Island Ecosystem LTER, Massachusetts, United States - Salt Marsh Sediment SW1602-10 ...
CAGGTGGGACGATAAAAGGATCTGGGGGCCTGTGGAAGAGGGATGAGGTGAGCTCATTGTTTTGCACGCGTATGCCGAGATTTTCAATTTTTGCCGAGCTGGGAACGAGGAAGACAACTTCCTGGCTTTTATTCAATCAAGAAGCCTTTTTGCTAAGCTCTTTTCATATAACAACTTTACAGGCTCTGTCAAATGGTGTCCCCACATAAAGTGTCGTTTTGGCAGCTACCTGACGCGGCGGCTGGGCTTTGCCTTTTCCCTGCTCAGCCGGTCATTGGCTGCCGAAGAAAAAAAGGAATGATAGTACTTTGTCAGACCAGAAATCCCAGTATCAGCGCATCAAGGCATTGAAGAGCAGCTTGAATGTGCCATGGGTCTGGCTCCGATGCTGGGTCCGGAATCCGATGAGAACTACCTGGCCTTTGCCAAGTTCGGCAGAGACCATGGCCGCTTTCCTGGATAGATGCTGCTCCCCGATAAGCCAACCGCTCTGAAGGATATCCCCGTCGATGTAGCGGACAATGGTTTCGTACCGTTCGTTGTGCTGGCTTGGGGTGATCTCGAATACCGGGCTGAACCAGAAGAGGACAAGGCCCTCTTGCGGCATTCCATAGGCCAGCGAATGACTGTTGTCGAAGGTCACCTTGAGCGTCGAGCCCGGACAGAAAAACTCCTTTGAGTTCAGATTATCCACTGCATTGCGTACACTCAACCCGAACTTTTCGATGGCGAAGCTACATGCTTCACCGAGAGTGACCAGCGTCCCTCCCTTCTCCACAAACGCTTTAAGCGCCTCAATACCTTCTTTTCCGATACCGCTTCGGTACTCGGGGGGATATTCTGGCATGGGGCCTCCCCAGGATCTGACTCTCTCACCGGTGATCATGCCTGAGGAGTCGTCGGGAAGGATGATGACATCATACTTTGAGTCGAGGCCACCCTTCTTTATTTCAGTATCCATAAGCGTCGTGTAGGGGAACGCGAACTGCTCGAGAAGAAAGCGGGTCCAGCCCTCATCCATGTTGCCGCCCCAGTAGCGTTGATACATACCGACACGTAGCCGCTTGACCGCGTGGGTTCCTTCCTCTGACTCACCTTGCAACACCGTAAAGTCTACTCCTGTCTGCTCTGCCACATTTTTGAGGATATCTTCCGGTGCACCGGAGACGATGAAATCTCCGGGATGGAGCTCTGTGGTCGCTTTGTCGGCCCGGCGTACTGTTACTCCCTTGTCAAGCAGAAAGTTCACCGCCTTGAAGCTGTCATTCAATCTGCCGTCAAGCGCATATTCCGAACCACTTGCCGCGATCTCCCCTGAGACCGGGATTTCACCGGCGATTATCTGGAAGTCACCACTTGCCGCTTCGTCAATCGGGTCGACACGGACACCCATGAACTCGTTCATGGTGTGCGTTGCCATGTCATAAGGCCGTAGGGGAGAGCCATCTTTGTTTCTGGTCCACTCGCCGTCTGGGTAGAGAGTCCGACCGAGCAAATTCCTGATTAAGCCCATCTTGGGCTGCGACAGAGAGATGAGGAATGAGCCTTCTGGATAGATCACACCGCCGGAGATGAACTCTTTGCGGGCCTGTTTGATCTCGATGCCGGATAACAATAGCTTGTTGACCATCTTCACTGCAGTCAGCGGATCGTGCTGGGTAGTCGGGATTATGTAGGCCGAGGGCTTACCCTCAGCGCCCCGTTCTGTCTGCCGTTTGGCCTTCAGGTAGGCGCTCCAGAGTACAGTCTCCCTATTCCTGGCCGCAAGGTCCAGAAGCGCCCAGGCCGAGATCTTTTGCTGCTCGACGATGTCCCGGAGCTTCCACCAGCCGCCTGGCCAGGGGCTGGGGAAGGTGCTCTGGGCCTCATATTCCGGAAACTGAAGGGCTCGGCCCCGGAGCTGCTCTGGATGGATATAGATAGGCGTTGCCAGTTTTGCACTGGCCGACTCGGTGAGCATCCCGGCGATGTTGTGGAAGGGAGTGATCCAATGCCATCCGAAATGGCCCCAGCCCGGAAACTGGGCGGCATTGAGGATGCCTTTTTTACCTGCTTCCTCCAGCTTGTAGGCGATGTGGGCGCCGTACCAGCTATGCTCCCGCCAGATAAGGGCATCGGCGTAGGGACGGATGGGCTCGCTGTAAGGAGGGACGTAGAGCCGGGCCCCGTAACTTCCCATTTGGTGATGATCGATGTAGGCCTGGGGGACCCAGTCCCGGTACATGATCTTGGCCGCGTAGACCGACTCGATCATGTTGATGTGGTCGGCATCCCGGTTGTTGTCATGACCGACATACTTATGATACAGCCAGGGAAGGCTCAAGCCCTCATACTCTGTGCCCAGGGTCTTTCGATACCAGTCGGTAACCATGATCTGGCCGTCCGGATTGAAACATGGAATCATGAAGAAGATAACATTGTCCAGGATCCTTTGAGTCTCCTCATCACTCCTGTTTACAAGGTCATAGGCCAGTTCAGGCGCCATCTGGGTGCCCCCGATCTCGGTAGCGTGCAGGCTCATGGACTGGCAGATGACTGCCTTGCCCTCGCTGACTAGTTTTTTAATCTCTGTCTCTTCGATTCCTCGCGGATTGCTAATCTTGGCATTCACTTCCCGCAGCCGGTCCAGGTTAGCCAGATTCTCTGGAGAGGAGATGATGACCAGTAGAAAGGGATTGCCCATGGTGGATGGACCCATATCGACGACCTTGAGCTTTCCGCTTTCTGTCTCCAGAAGCCCGAAGTACTCGACAATTTTGTCCCAGCGTACGATCTTTTTATCGCTGCCGAGCTGAAAGCCAAAGAACTCTTCGGGAGAGGTGATCTTTTTTTGTGCCTCGGCTATCAGGACCATTAATCCCAAGCCAATAAGCACAAGCGTAAAGTAAACATAAATAGTGCGCAGGAACTTTGTCTTCTGTCTCATTGAGACCTTCCTTTCAACCACGCCTGCATTCGTTCCTGCATTTCCTCTTCTGTGAAAATCCACTTATGACTGGCAATTGACCAGCAATGTCCAAAGGGATCTCTCACCTTGCCGTTTCGATCACCCCAGAACGCATCCATCATCGGCTCCAACACTTCACAGCCAGCATTAACGGCTTGATTATAGAGAACATCGCAGTCATCCACATAAAGCCACATACTGGCACTGGCGCTTTCTTTAGGTCCCTGTTCCCAATTTCCGGGCCAGGCATCCGCCATCATAAGATGCGAATCTCCCAGCTTAAGCATGACATGCATAATCCCTTTGCCATCGGGCGTGGGGACAGGGGGTGCGGCGAGTTCGGCTCCAAAAGCTTTTTTGTAGAAATCAACTGCTTCCTTACAATCTCCATTAAACCAGAGGTTAATGGTGATAGTATGCATTCCTTCCGGTACGGGTTGAGGAGCTTTTTCTGCCATGTTGCCTCCTTGATTCAATTTTTCCGATTATCATAACAAATAATCACGCCAAATGATATGGAAACAATGGATCAACCACAGAGATTCTGAGCCAATTCAAGTAATTTTCATCTTCATATTATCCCCGTAATGGATAAAAACAAGAAAAAGAGGAAAACATGAACAAAAAAAAGTTAAAGATTTGAGTGCAAAATAAACCCGGCAAATAGAGGCTTTTGGAACGAACTGGAGAACATGAAAACCTGCAGGACGACATTGACGATAAAGGCATATATAGACAGATTTCTAAACTCATTGAATAAAATTCCGTATAATAATATAAATCAATAGAGGTGTGTCATGAAAGTTTTTATCCGTCTGATGCTGTGTTTGCTTCTGATCATAGGGTTTATTTCCTACACCGAAGGACAAAAAGTCAAAACCGTTGACAAAGTCAAAATCATCCAGAACAAGAAAAAACCTCAGCCTCCCCGAGGCGTTCCCTCCAGAGTCAGTTTTGAGCTGGAATGCGTCATCGGCAAGTCGGATGACCCTGATAAATCATTCTCTGAGGTCTCCAACTTTGTCGTGGACGACAGCGGGACCATCTATGCCCTCGATTTTAAAGACCGCAAAATCAAAGTGTTTGATGAGGCTGGTCGGTTTGTCCGCTCGTTCGGTGAACAGGGTCAAGGCCCGGGGGAGCTGGATATGCCGGCCGGAATCCATCTCACTCCCGATAACAAATTGATCATTGAGGATGCCACAGCAAGGAAGCTGGTCTACTTTACTCTGGAAGGCACTTACATCAAGCATATATCCTTAGCGGACAGGATGGCCCTGGTCGCGCTCCTCATGGGTCCTAAAGGAAATTTCATGGGAAGGGAAATGATGGTTGAGGGACAGAAATTGTTCTTCGAGATCAAAAAACTCGATCCGGAACTGAAATCCCTGTTTCCTCTCGATAAAATCGAATTTGCCATTCCAGTTCCAGGATCAGGGAATAAAATGAACTTCATGGACATGCTCTCTGCCTATCAATTCGACAGCTCCGGGAACATCTACTATAGCCGGAACCTCGACTACGAAATCAAAGTTTACACTCCTGAAGGAGAACATGTAAAAAGCATCAAAAAGGACTATGAGCCGCAGAAAGTCACCGAAAAAGATATCGAAGAAATACTGGAAAGAATCCCCGACATGGGCGCAGTCAACGTGCGTGAGATGTTCGAATTTCCCAAGACATTTCCACCTTTCCAATCCTTCACTCTGGATGAAGATGGCCGGATCTTTGTCCGTACATGGGAGAAAGGGAAAAATAAAGACGAGTTTATATTCGATGTCTTCGACACCGAGGGAGTGTATATCGCCAGGTTTCCGTCCAAGATGGATATCCGTGTCTGGAAAAATGGGAAAGTCTACTCTTACGAAGAAGACGAGGAAGGCCTTAAGATCATCAAAAAATACGGAGTCCGCTGGGAACGTTAGTTAAGCCGGTCTACAAAGACCCAAATCCAGATGTTAACTTCACCTCAGCTTCCACAATATGCGGAGGGCACATTAATCATAAAGAAAAGGAGGAACACATGAAAAAATCCAAAAAATTTGCACTCTTAGCCTTTATCATTCTCCTGCCGCTCGCCATCTCCTCTGGTATTGACATCAAAGATACCAAGATGTTGAGCCAGCCGGCTATAAGCGAGACGAATATTGCGTTCTTTTATGCAAACGATCTCTGGGTGGCTGATATCGATGGAACCAATGTCCGGCGCTTGACGTCTGTCCAAGGTTCTGAATCTGATCCAGCCTTCTCTCCTGACGGCAAATTCATCGCCTTCAGCGGCGAATACGATGGCAACGTGGATGTCTATGTTGTCCCTGTTGAAGGCGGTGTCCCCAAGCGCTTGACCTGGCATCCTGGTCCCGATATCGTGCGCGGATTTACCCCGGATGGTTCCGCTGTCATCTTCGTTTCTATGCGCAATGCTTTTGCCAGAGGTAACTTTCAGCTCTATACAGCATCACTCGATGGCGGCATGCCGGCTTTGATCGAACTGCCAAAGGTTTTCCGCGCCTCCTATTCTCCAGATGGCAAGCGCATCGCTTACAATCCGCTGCCTGAAGCCTTCCAACAGTGGAAGCGCTATCGAGGGGGCACCCATTCCACGATCTGGATTTATTCATTCAGCGATCAATCCGTGGAGAAGATCCCTCAGCCCGGCGGAGGCTGCAATGATTTTGTCCCCGTGTGGATGGGGAATAAAATCTACTTTCTTTCAGACCGAAACAGTGAGTTTAACCTATTTGCCTTTGATGTGGACACCAAAGGTATCGAACAGCTTACCCATCATCATGACTTTCCTGTTCTGTCTGTCTCTGCTGAAGGGGGAAAGATTATCTACGAACAGGCCGCCCATCTGCATGTCTTTGACCTGAAGTCTGCCCAGAGTCAAAAGCTGACTATCGGAGTTGCCTCTGACCTGCTTGGTGTTCGACCGCGCTATGATAAGGGTTTCCGGTACATCCGTGATGCCGATATTTCTCCTTCTGGGGCGAGAGCTTCACTGGAGTTTCGCGGAGAGATCGTGACTGTGCCTGCAGAGAAAGGGGATCCTCGTATCCTCACCAATACGCCTGGTGCCCACGAGCGTTCTCCGGCCTGGTCTCCGGATGGGAAACGCATCGCTTATTTTTCCGATGAATCGGGAGAGTATGAGCTTCATCTCGTCAGCCAGGATGGAAAGGGCGAGCCCAAGAAGTTCAAAATAGACGGGAATGGCTTTTACAACACGCCTGTCTGGTCACCCGATAATCAGAAAATCTCTTTTGTGGATAATTCCTGGTCGCTGTACTGGATCGATTTGAAGACCGGTGTGGTCAAGAAAATTGGATCTGAGTACATGTATGGACCGGAGGACTTGAGAACCATCAGCTCTGTCTGGTCTCCGGATTCCAAATGGATTGCTTACACCCTGAACACCCAAGCCTATATACAGAAGGTTTATCTGTATTCCATCGAACAGGATAAATCCTTTCCAGTTACGGACGGTTTGAGTGAGGTCATCAACCCGGTTTTCGATAAGAGCGGGAAATATCTCTATTTCTTCGCCTCGACAGATGCGGGACCCGTGAAACATTGGTTTGCCATGTCCAACGCTGATATGCGGATGACCAGTTCCATTTATTTAGCGGTATTGAAGAAAGACATTCCCTCTCCCCTGGCCAAAGAAAGCGATGAGGAAAAGGGAACTGAGAAGGAGAAAAAAGAGGATGAGGAAAAGGCAGAGAAAGAAAAGCCAAAGAAGGAGGACAAGAAAGAACCTAGTTTTTCTGTCGACTTTGAAGGGTTGAATCACCGAATTGTCGCACTTCCCGTCCCGGCAGGAAGTTATCTCAACCTCCAGGCTGGAGAAGAGGGGCAGATCTATTATCTCGAATCCCTCCCCGACAGCTCCAGGTTTCCTGAAAATGAGGCCAAGCTCAACATGTTCGACCTGAAGAAACGCAAAACTGAGACTCTCGTCGCAGGGATCAATGGGTATAAACTCTCTGCCGATAATAAGAAAATACTCTACTGGACCAGAAACACTATGGGCATCGCATCTGCCGGCAAGCCATTCAAGCCAGGAGAAGGAAAAATCAATACAGAGGCTATCGAGGTCTTGATCGACCCGAAAGCGGAATGGAAACAGATCTTTTATGAAGCCTGGCGGATCAACCGCGACTATTTTTATGATCCCAACATGCATGGCGTAAACTGGGAGGAGATGAAGAAAAAATATGAGGTCTTTCTTCCTCATCTGTCTTGTCGCCTCGACCTGAACAGGCTGATTCAGTGGATGTGCAGTGAGCTAGCTGTCGGTCATCATCGAACCGGGGGCGGTGATTTCTTAGATGAACCGAAACGTGTGCCCGGAGGTCTCCTCGGTACGGACTATGTGATCGCCAATGGACGTTACCAGTTCAAGCAGGTTTACGGAGGACTGAATTGGAATCCCGAGCTGAGATCGCCGCTTACCGAGCCTGGCGTGGATGTCAAGGAAGGCGAATACCTGCTGGCCGTACAGGGTAAAGAGCTCAGACCACCGACAAACCTATTCAGCCTGTTCGAAAACACGGCCGAGAAAATTATCGAGATCACAGTCGGCCCTGATCCCGATGGAGCGAATGCTCGGACAGTGCAGGTTGTACCCCTCAAAAGCGAATATGCTCTGAGGAACCGCAACTGGGTAGAAGGCAACCTGAAAAAAGTCGATGAGGCCACGAATGGGCGTGTTGCTTATGTGTATGTCCCGAACACCGCCACCCTAGGACACACCTATTTTAAGCGCTACTTTTTTCCTCAATCTCACAAGGATGCCATCATCATCGACGAGAGGTACAACGGTGGCGGCCAGGTAGCAGATTACTACATTGATATCCTCAGGCGTCCCTTAACCTGTTATTGGAACACACGGTACGGTGAAGACATAAGAACACCAAGTGCCTCCATCTTGGGTCCAAAAGTGATGTTGATCAACGAGCTGGCCGGCTCTGGGGGGGATCTCCTGCCCTGGATGTTCCGCAAGTTCAAGCTCGGTAAGCTGGTTGGGAAGAGGACCTGGGGTGGTCTGGTTGGAGTTCTCGGATTTCCCGTTCTGATGGACGGCGGTTATGTGACGGCACCCAACATCGCTATCTGGACCGAAGACGGCTTTATCGTGGAAAATGTGGGTGTTCCTCCGGATATTGAAGTTGAGGAACTGCCTGTCGATTATATGGCCGGCCGTGACGCCCAACTTGAAAAAGCCATAGAAGTTATCCTCGAGGAACTGGAGAAGAATCCTCCCAAAAAGCCTGAGCGGTCGCCATATCCCAAGAGATAGTCGGCGGATTGTCAGTGAATTAACTCATATCAGTGAAAAAAGGGAAGTCAATTTTATTAATTTTAGCTTCTGGGAAGAATAATCTCACAAAATACGCTTGACTCATCTACTTCGACAATCTGCGTATCGAGGTTCAACTCTCCAGTCAATGCTAGAAACTCGTCTGGTCGCACTGTTGTTGCCGTGAAGCCGTCTTTACACACGATGACACCGTTTCGTGTCCTTCCGTAGTCAATCTCTCCCAGGAGTCCGGCTTCTGACTGCTTTTCGAACCACTTTAATCTTTCTTCCCAAAATTTATCAGAGTAGCTCGAAAATAAAACTCTCCCCCCTGGTTTGGTCACACGAGCACTTTCACGAACCAAGTCTCTCTGATCCACATGGAATGCCGAAATCCCGTTCTGAATGCAGATCACACAATCGAAAACTCGATCATTAAAAGCAAACTGCACTGCGTTCATATTCATAAGGCGACAATTGGAAATGTCAACGAGCATCTTGCCCGCCAGAACTAAGCTGGCAAGAGAGGTATCAATACCGATGACTGTTCCGGCCCTTTGAGCGAGCGCAGGAAGTATTCGCCCGTATCCGCATCCGAGTTCAAGAACAATGTCACCAGCATGAATCTTTTCCAAGGCATAAGCGATCTCGGCTTTTAAATACTGTTGAACCCGGGGTGAGGCAATCTCATAACATCGTTTTAGCCTCTCGGCAGAAAGCTTGTCTTGATAATAATCACCCATGGCCTTATCCAAAGAAGATATATTTTTATCATTGCCTTTATTGATTGAGCAAGCTCTTATTTTAGGAATAGGTGAAACCTTGACTAAAACCGGTCTTTCTCTAATAATGCCTTTGACCGTCTCAGTATGGTCGGTGAGGAGTCCGGTTTCTGATGCGCAAATGGCTGTTTTTCCTGGCGATTCTGGCACTGGTCTATATCATTTCCAGGATCAACCGTAGAAAACAGGAACACTCCCCTTTCCTCAAGCGCCTCAATGAAACATTCTCGATTATCGCCTGGGTTCTGCTCGCTGTTTATGTCCTGTTTTTCCTCTACTGGCTTTACACCATGGTTTTCAGATAAAACGGCTGGTGCGTAAGAGCGGCAGGGTTTTCCATAGAAAAAGACATAAAGGTTATGTGAAGGACTTAAAAGGATGAAATGGGATGAGAAATTAAGAGGAAGGATCGCAGGAAAACGGAATGCATCACAGGCCCTTGCTCATGGCCCCCAGGAAATCCGAATTTTTCTTTGTCTTGGATAATTTTTCCAGTAATAACTCCATGGCTTCTACTTCACTCAACTGACTCAATACTTTCCGCAAAATCCAGATCCGATTCAGCTCATTGTCATTGATCAGAAGTTCCTCTTTTCTGGTCCCAGAGCGGCTGATGTCGATGGCTGGAAAGAGCCTTTTGTCCACAAGACGCCGGTCAAGGTTGATCTCCAGGTTGCCTGTTCCCTTGAACTCTTCAAATATGACTTCATCCATACGGCTTCCTGTATCGATCAGGGCAGTGGCGATGATGGTCAAGCTTCCTCCCTCCTCCACTTTTCTGGCTGAACCGAAAAACTTCTTGGGCTTGTTCAGAGCATTGGCATCGATTCCACCCGAGAGCACTTTCCCAGATGGAGGGATGATGGCATTGTGGGCCCGTGCCAATCGGGTAATACTGTCCAGTAAGACTGCCACATCTCTTTTGATCTCGACCAGTCTTTTGGCCTTTTCCAGCACGATGTTGGCCACCTGTGCGTTTCGAATAGGAGGTTCATCAAAAGTCGAAGCCACAACTTCTCCAGTTATGCTCCTTTGAAAGTCGGTGACTTCTTCCGGCCGTTCTGCTACTAGAAGGACAATCAGGAAAATTTCAGGATGGTTCTTTTCGATCGACTTGGCAATAGTCTTCAACAGTGTGGTTTTACCGGCGCGAGGGGGAGAAACGATCAAGCCCCTCTGCCCTTTTCCGATGGGAGTGAGCAGATCCATCACTCGGGCATTGAGATTCTTGCGCTCTCCGTCTTCCAACTTGACTTTCTCAAACGGATACAAAGGAGTCAAGTTTTCGAATTGGATATTTCTTCTGGCATCGAGAACGAAATCTGGATGGGCAAAGTTGATGGCTTCGATCTTAATAAGAGCAAAGTACTTCTCTCCGTTCTTAGGAGGCCGGACGATTCCAGAAATGGTATCTCCAGTGCGAAGCTGGAATTTTCTTATCTGTGAGGGAGAAACATAAATGTCATCTTGGCTGGGCAGATAACTGAATTCAGGCGCTCTCAAGAAACCAAAACCATCATCGAGACACTCCAGCACTCCTTCAGAAAAGAGCAGGCCGTTCTTCTTGGCTTGAGCTTCCAAGACCTTGAATATGAGGTTGTGCCTGTTGGAATCTTCTGTCTCATCATCAGAAATACCAAATTGAGAAGCGAGCCTCTTTAGTTGAGCTGTTTCTTTCTCTTCAAGTTCAGCTAAATTGTACTCTTTCATTTTTTTACCTCTTTTTTGTTAATTTAATACTTTGTATGTGATTTTGATGAAAATATATCTTTATTCTTTTGAAATCAATGAGTTAGAGGAGGTTCCTGGGGGCCTTCTCCTGTACCTTGCCTCTCAGAAAGCTCTGCAGATAGAGGAACTTTCCCCTTTTTTGGCCTCTGAGGCAAGGGTTTGGTTAAGGCAACCTCCAGGACTTCGTCCATCCTTTCAACAAAGTGGATGGCCATATTCTCCTTTATGTTCTTAGGAATATCACTCAAGTCAGGCTTGTTATCCAAGGGAATGATGACTTTGCGAATGCCCTCTCTGTGGGCAGCCAGCAGTTTCTCTTTGATTCCACCGACAGCGAGCACTCTTCCCTTCAGGGTGATCTCCCCTGTCATGACCACCTTCTTGCTTACTGGAATCTCTGTCAACAGAGAAATAATAGATGTGGCGATGGTTATCCCTGCGGAGGGACCTTCCTTGGGTGTAGCAACCTCGGGCACGTGAATATGAATGTCGAAGTTTTTATGTAAATCCTTGGCTATGTTTAGCTCAAAAATCTTCCCTTTCACATAACTGAAAGCGGCTTGGGCCGACTCTTGCATGATTTCTCCGAGCTGGCCGGTAAGCATAAAGTTCCCTTTGCCATGCACTTTGGTCACTTCAAAAGTGAGAAGTTCTCCTCCAAATTCGGTCCATGCCATACCGATGGCCACCCCCACCTCATCCTTCCTATCGATCTCATACCGCCTGTATCGAGGAATGCCCAGATATCTTTCCAGATTTTTGGGAGTGACCGATTCCTGGTGTGACTTTCCTTTGGACACCACTTTCTTGACCACCTTGCGGCAGATGGATGTGATTTCTCTCTCTAAGTTTCTGACTCCAGCTTCTCGAGTGTATTGGCGAATAAGCTTCATGAAGGCTTTATCCGATATTTTGAGGTTATTCTCTTTAAGACCGTGGATCTTTATC
>Ga0315545_1004356_pt1 | contig 11709 bp, 9 predicted proteins | sample SalMarSW160210MG_FD_203096 | JGI IMG/M metagenome (GOLD analysis project Ga0315545, IMG submission 203096) | Salt marsh sediment microbial communities from the Plum Island Ecosystem LTER, Massachusetts, United States - Salt Marsh Sediment SW1602-10 ...
AATGCTCGATTTTTTCCGGGTTGATACGCCCGCAGTTTCGCAGGATGACGCGCTGCTGTTTCTTGTAGAAGTTTATCTCCGAGTAGCGTGGCATGGCTTTGCCAGTTACAGGGTCATGATATAAAAGGCGCTCCACAGGCTTGCCATCTCTCAGATGAGAGGCGACGATTTCCGGAGCATCCTCGGCCTGAACACGGACGTAGAAAATGCCCTCAGGTTCAACAACTATGCTAGGACCTTGCTCGCAAAGACCATGACCGTGGCAGCCGCTTATTTCTATCGCAGCGTTATTCAGCTTTTGCCGGGTTACCTCTGCCTGGAGGGCCTCATAGACAGCATCAGACCCCATGGAAAGACACGGCGTCTCCTGGCAGACAAAGACAGTACGATGGTCTTTCATACTACTCTCCACTCTCCCGATCCTTGAACAATTGCTCCACTTTCTTGGGATTCATGTGACCATGAACACGGTCAGCGACGACTATGTTGGGGGCCAGGGCACAGACGCCGATGCAGGCCACGGTTTCCAGGGTGTATTCCATATCAGGGGTAGTCTCGCCTTCTTCTATATCCAGGTGCTGCTTAACCAGTTTCAATATCGTCTTCCCTCCCCGCACATGGCAAGCTGTCCCCCGACAAACTCTGACAATTTTTCTGCCCTGCGGCTGAGTATAGAGCTGGCTATAAAAACTAATCACCCCCTGCACCTGGCTGGGGAAAAGCCCCAGGCTTCTGGCTATAATCGGGATAGCCTGAGGAGGGATATATCCGACCTCATTTTGGATTTTTTGCAGCAGCGGTATCAGTGCCCACTTCTGCTGACTATATTCGGAAACAATGGCATTTATTCTTGTCAGGTCAGCCTTTGTGATTGTCTTCGCTTTCTTCATTAAGCCTCATCCTTTCTACTCTCATATCAAGTAGCACTGGGGCTTGCCCCCATCCCTTTGCCTAGGACAAACCTCGGCGTTACAACTTCTCTATTTTTACGCTGCATGCTTTCAGTGAAGGCGCTTTCGTTTCTGGATTTAAGACAATGTCGAATAGCTCGTTAACCGGAGCCTCCGGGAATGAAACTGGCATAAAGAGCATCCTTTCACTTAGTGTATCGGTAATCTTGACCACTGCGGTAACCTCGCCTACAGGTGAGGTTACCTTGACCTTCTCACCATCAGTGATGGCAAGTTTTCTGGCGTCAGACTCACCAATTTCCACAAAAGCCCCTGGGGCGAATTTTTTCAATCGTGAAGACCTGGAGCTTCTGGAACCAGTGCCAAAGTGATAAAGAGTGGTCCCGGTGAGCAGAGTAAAGGGATAATCTGATTTTCCCTTCCCCGCTTGTGGAGTATATTTAACGGGGGAGAAACGGGCAAATCCCTTTAAGAGTTGCCTTCCATAGGTGCGTCCTGTTTCCTCGTAGGCTAATTCATCCTGTCTTTCGGAATCAGTATAGTCCTCGTATGAAGGAACTAATTCCTCAATCTCACTCATAACATCCTGTAGAGAGGAATATGGCATCGGGAACCCCATTTTGTCAGCCAGCCGCAGGATTATCTCCCACTCTGGCAGGCTTTCACCAATAGGCTCTATCGCTTTACGCACCCTGTTTACCCTGCCCTCGAAGTTAGTGAATGTTCCTTCCTTCTCGGCGAAGCTTGCTGCTGGCAGAACTACGTTAGCCAGTTTGGCCGTCTCCGTAAGGAACATGTCCTGGATCACGAGGAAATCAAGAGAGGTCAGGACTTCTGTGATGAGCTTCGAATTTGGAAAGCTCAAGACAGGATTTTCCCCTACAATGTACATGCCTTTAATCTTTCCCTTTTTTACCTGCTCCATAATCTCCAGGGTCGTTAGTCCAGCCTCAGCCGGCAAACTTGCTCCCCAACGTTCTTCGAATTTTCCCCTGGCCTGAGCATCTGTTACACTCTGATATCCAGGCAGAAATTTAGGCAGTGTACCCATGTCGCAGGCGCCCTGTCCATTGTTTTCCCTTTGTAGGGCATACATGCCACCTCCTTTACGTCCAATGTTTCCTGTCAGTAACGCCAAATTTGCCAGGGCCTCCACACCATCTGTTCCTCCGGTATGCTGCGTGATCCCTGTGCCATAGACAATTGCTGCCCGGCTTGCCTCGGCATATAATCGAGCGGCGGCACGAATTTCTTGACCTGTAATGCCGGTAATCTTCTCGACGTACTCCAGGGTATACTTTTTCAAGCTTTCGTCAAAAGCTTCAAAATTATCTGTTCTCCTGGCGACAAACGCCTCGTCCAGCAAGCCTTCGTCGATAATCACCTTGGCCAGGCCATTTATAAGAGCCACGTCAGTGCCGACTTCAGGTCGTAACCAAAGATGGGCAAACAAAGAGAGCTTTGTCTGCCGGGGGTCTATCAATATCAACTTAGCGTTTTTATATTTGACGGCACGCTTTATGGCATAACCGACGGCAGGGGCTGAGGAACCGGGATCAGCCCCAATGACTAATATGAGTTCCGATTGCTCCAGGTCACTAAGATAATTCGTAGTGCCGGAGAAGCCAAGAGAAGAGCCCAGGCCGACACGACTGGCAGAGTTGTACAATCGGCTGCCGTTATCAATATTGTTGGTGCCCAGCACAGATCTGGCGAACCTCTGCAAAAGGTAGTTCTCTTCATTAGTGCACTTAGAGGAACCTAGAACAGCCAGGCTGTCGGAACCTCGCTTACCTTCTGCTCGCTTGAATCCGGTAGCTATTTGCTCCAGGGCATCTTCCCATGACACCTCTTCAAAAGTGTTATCTTCCTTGACTAAAGGTTTGGTCAGCCTATCCGGACTATGGATAAAATCACAGCCATAGCTCCCCCTCACGCAAAGCAAACTATGATTAACCGGGTCTTCCTTACCGGGTATGACCCGCACGACCTGATTATCCTTGACTTCCAGGCAAATACTGCACCCGCAGCCACAGAAGGGACAGGTTGTTTCCGTCGTAGATTTAGTCGTGCCTCCGTATACCCTGTCCTTCTCCATTAACGCTCCTGTAGGACACAGCGCCACACAAGTCCCACAGAAAGTACACTCGGAGCTTTCCAGGGGCAAATTGTTCAGTGTCGCCGGTATGGTCGTAAATCCTCGCTGAAAGTAGTCAATAGCACCTTCAACAACTAGTTCCTGGCAGGCTCGAATACATTTGGCACACAGTATGCACTTGCTCAAATCCCGCTCAAGGAAGGGATTGACCTCCTCAATGCTATGCATCTGGGGAATCCTTTGCAACTCCACCAATCCGACGCTCAGGTCCGAGGCAATTTGGCGTAGCTGGCAGCGATTGCCTTTATCGCATACCAGACAGGAATCAGGATGACTGGTAAGCATCAGCTTGACTATAGTTTTACGGCGCTCGATGACTCGTGGGGAATGCGTGTTGATTACCATCCCCGATGCTATTGGTGTAACACAAGACGCCAATAAGGCACTATTTCGTTCGTCTTCTACCAGACAAACACGGCAAGCCCCGACTGAAGTGAGTTGAGGATCATAGCAGAGTGTGGGGATATCTATACCTGATTCTTTCGCCAGTTCCAAGATGGTCATTCCCTGATAGCCACTTACCTCACGACCATCAAGAGTAATGGTTATCGGCTGCAAACCAATATCCTCCTTCATAACCCAGCAGGTGGAGTAATGCTTTCCAAAGGGGACTACCTATTTTTTATCCCCCTCCGGCCAGTGGGCAGACACGTAGGCAAAAGACCTAGGGAAGTATCTTCCTTCCCCTACTGTCCTTATGCCAGTTAAGAGGTCGGAACTGGCAGCGCTCTTGGCAATAAAGCCGTAAGCTCCTACCTGCTTAGCAACAAACATGTTCTCTTCTTCGTCATATTGGGTTAGGATCAAAACCTTTGTCCCCGGCCATTCCTTAGTTATTCGTTTCGTTGCTTCAAGTCCGCTCATCACCGGCATGACTATATCCATAACCACTACATCCGGTGTAAGACGCTGCACTTTATCAATGGCATCTCGCCCGTCGACAGCTTCACCTATTACCTCCATGTCTTTTTGCAGACTCAACAGAGCGCAAATTGCTTCCCTGACCACGGCATGGTCATCTACCACCAGCACCTTAATTTTTCTCAGTGTCTTATCCAGGAATTTCTCAGCCCAAGCCACTATTGAAGCTGAATCGACTGGCTTGATTAAATATTGTTCGGCTTCAAGCTTCAAGCCCTCGTCCATACGCCACCCCTTAATCAATTGCTTTTCCGGTGGGGCATCAACCACAATGAGAGGCACTTCTTTGAAATTGGGGTTCTGCTTCAGCCACTGGTGCAACTGAAAGGCATCTCCACGCGGCATTATTGTTCCTAAAATAATCAGGTCAGGTTTTTCGTGACGCGCTACCTCCTCCGCCTGCAATTTGTTGCCAGCAGTAAGCACCTGCCAACCTTTTGCCAGTAATTTGGCTTGCATATCCTCAATGAAATCCGGCTCATCATCCACCAGCAGAATTTTAGTGTTCTTTTCCATCTTTCACCCCCTTGCCAACTACATGTTTTTAGGAGTTTTTAGCTTGCTATATAAAGTATAATGCCCGGTCTACTGAAGTAACAGAGGTGTTTACCCCAGAAAATAGGGAAATATCACCGCAATTTTATGCAGTTAATCGCTCATTTATGTGGATAACACTACCCATTAGCGGGGTGTTGGAAATAAGCGGTGTCGTGAAGATTATGAGTAATAATCTCAGACGGTAATAATGCCCTTGCGCAGAGCATATTTGATCAGCTCAGTACGATTGTGGATATCAAGCTTGGCCATAAGATTAGTCCTATGCCTCTCAACCGTTTTCGGGCTAAGAACTAACATAGCTGCTATTTCTTGGGTAGTATGCCCCTCCGCCACCAGTTTAAGCACCTCTCTTTCCCGATTCGTTAACTGCTCATAGGGGTCTTGACTCTCTTTCATACTGGCTACTTGTTGATAATCCTCGACCAAAAACCTGGCTACGGAAGGTGACAGGAAGGAATCCCCCCGGTAAACGGAGCGGATACCAGCGGCAAGCTCCGAAGATACTGCTGTCTTACTGATGAAGCCGGAGGCTCCGGCTTCAATCACTGGGAATACATAAGCTTTATCATCATATTGGGTCAGCGCCAATACTTTTACCTTGGGAAATTCCTTGCGTATTCTTCGTGTGGCCTCTACCCCATCCATAATAGGCATAGCAATATCCATGAGTACCACATCAGGCGCAAGCTCCCTGACCATTTCCAAAGCTTCCCTTCCATTGGCGGCCACACCTACTGCTTCTATATCCCCGGTAAGAGCAAGCAAGGCACAAATACCATCACGCACGATGGCATGGTCGTCAGTCACCAGTACCCTTATTTTCGCCATATCTAATGTCTTGACCTATTGGAATCTTGGCCCAAAGCGTAGTTCCTGCTCCAATCTTGGACTCAACGCCGCTGGTGCCGCCAAGAAAGCCAATCCTCTCTCTCATACTGAATAATCCACGGCCTCGCCCACTCTCCTCCACATCGGTGATTTTGGAAACATCAAACCCTTGCCCATCGTCGCTAATAGTTAGCGAGAACTCATCTGGTTGATATACCAGCACTATGGAAGCATTCTTGGCTTTAGAATGCTCGACAATGTTGCCGATAGTTCCCTGAACGACGCGGAAAAGAGCAGCTTCTACATCAGAAGGAAACCTCATTTCCGTCCCTTTAACCTCAACTGTTACATTAATGTTTAAGGGCTGAAGCCTACTGTGGGCATGCTGGCGAACAGCAGCGACTAACCCCAGCGTATCCAATACAGCAGGGTGGAGATTGGAAATTACCCTACTTACTTCTTTATGTACTTGCACTGTCAGCGATTGGACTTTTTTCAGTCCAGCAATTAATTCAGCATCTTGATTACCAGACTTCGCAAACATTTCCATCAGAGCTTCTAGTTGAAGTGCTATCCCGGAGAGCGATTGACTGGTCTCATCGTGTAGCTCACGGGCAATCCTCCTTCGTTCCTCTTCCTCTGCCACAAGATTCTGCCGTGCAAGTTTTCGTAATCTTTCCCGTGCTTTTCTCAGCCGATCATGCAGCCTTGCCTGCTCAATAGCCGTGCCAAGTTGGTCTCCGATTGAGTGCAAGAGATGCACGTCTTCCTTGGTAAAGCTGTGTGGCACATGGCTAGCCACATTGAGCACTCCCAGAACATTATCTTTCGATCGGAGAGGGACGCTGATGAATGCCTTTAAACCCTCTAAGTTTAGGAGGTCAATCCGAAGGGCATCTGGTTCTGAGGAAATGTCCTCCAGTAACACTGCCCTCCCGCTTTGAGCTACCTTTCCTGCGATTCCTTCGCCAAGTTTAAGATGCAGCTCTTCAGTGTATTCGGCGGATAGACCGTGATGAACACGGTAGAACAGCGTCTGACTCGACTCATCCAGGAGCATTATTCCCCCAACGGTTCCGTTCATGATGTTAAGCACATTATCCAAGCCAATCCTGAGAATATCATCCAACTCATGCAGACCGCTGATTGCCGCCGAGACTCGGCTCGAAGCCATAAGGCCATGATAATATTTCTCGGCATTGCTGCCCTGATCAGGTAGATTTAAATCAGAACTAGCTGGAGCAGCAGCTTTCTTAGCTTCCTTACCTTTTTTCATTGTCAGTTACTTCACCAAATTAGCCCTACACCTTCAAGAGCCAGCAGTGAAACTCACAAGATTTTCCAACATAAACAAATTGCTATACCTCAAATCAAATAAGCCTATACAAAATCATGACCTTTTGCAACCTCTTGTGTTTGCTACAATTAAGCAATGTATTGTTCTCTCCCCCAAGACATATGAGGGTAAACAAGAGAGTCCAATTGAGAATGCTCAAGTCAAGTTTTAGGAAAGGTATTTACAGCGGAATATGACTTGCATATAATATATCATAGCGTTATTACCAATAACAGGAGGAGGGTCTATGGATAAAAATCGTCTTGTGTTATCCCTGTCGATTCTAAACTTGCTGGGCTTTCTCGGTACCGTCGTCGTTAATGCGCTGGCCACTACCCTCCCCATAAATAACAAAACGACCGGCGAATTATCCGACATGTATCCAAATTTGTTTACGCCGGCGGGGCTTACTTTTGCAATCTGGGGGCTAATCTATGTATTACTTGCTATCTTCGTTGTATACCAATTAATACCCTCTGTGAGAAGAGATGCCCGGAAGGTTGACTTTGTACGGAGAATCGGGCCGCTGTTCTTTATTTCCTGCCTCGCCAACATCGGCTGGATATTTGCCTGGCATTATGAAATGGTCTCCCTATCCATGGTTCTGATGCTGATACTGTTGGGATGCCTGCTAGCAATTTACTTAAGGCTAAATATTGGCAAATCAGAGGCACCGAAGGCTGAAAAATATTTTGTGCATCTTCCTTTCAGTGTCTACCTCGGCTGGATTACCATAGCCACAATTGCCAATGTCACCGCCCTATTGGTGAATATCAACTGGAGTGCATGGGGTCTTGGTGAGCAATTCTGGGCAGTAGCAGTGATTATCGTTGGTATCGCTATTGCATTATCCGTACTCTTCACCCGGAAAGACATCTTTTATTGCCTTGTGGTTGATTGGGCATTACTCGGGATACTGATAAAACGCCTTTCAGTTACCACGGTGCCCGATCAAAGCGTAGTAGTCGTTACGATTGTCGGCCTGGTGCTTATTACCGGCGGAGTTATAGCTCAACTGGTGAGGAAAAAGGTGTATTAGCCAAAACAGTGGTATATCTTAATCCTCAAACCTGGCTGAAGGCGTGGACGGGCGTGATAATCTGAGTGGAACACTTACAACTATCCGCATTGATAATGGTTTAATAGGCTTTTATAATTCAATGTGCTAGCAATTTTGAGATAATGGAATAGGAGTAAACAATGGCTTCTGTGAAGGATGTGCTGGACAAACTCCAGAGCAAGGCCAAGCCAGAGCAGTTACAAGGAATGGCTAAATACGGGATAGCAGTGGAGCAAAGATTAGGCGTCTCGGTTCCTGATATGAGAAAACTGGCTAAAGAGATAGGGAGAGAACATAAGCTGGCACTAGGCTTATGGAAAACTGGAATAGCCGAAGCGAGGATCGTGGCTGGGATGGTTGGTGACCCTGATGAGCTAACCGAAGAGCAGATGGAGGACTGGGTGAAAGACATTAATTCGTGGGATGTCTGCGACCAGGTGTGCATGAATCTTTTTGAAAAGAACCAATTAGCCTGGAAGAAAATTGTCGACTGGTCTGAGCGGGAAGAAGAGTTTGTCAAAAGGACTGCCTTTTCGCTGATAGCTTGTCTGGCATGGCATGATAAGAAGGCAAGCGATGAGAAATTCATCGAATTGTTTCCCGTGATAATACGAGAGGCTACGGACGAGCGTAACTTCGTCAAGAAAGCAGTGAACTGGGCCCTTAGAAACATCGGGAAAAGGAACCTCAATTTGAACGAAGCCGCAATAAATACTGCAAAGGAAATCAAGCGACTCGACTCAAAGGCTGCTCGCTGGATCGCTGCCGATGCTATCAGAGAACTGGAGAGCGACGCTATCCAAAGCAGGCTTAAGAGATGAACATTAGTCCATATTTTTCAGATCTGGCACCAAAAGCTCGTACTGTTTGTAACATGTAAGTTTTTCCCAAAAACCTGAAGTATTCTCTCACTTATCAGCTTGCCATTATGGGTTGGTATGAGACCCGGGGGCAGCTCCTATCACCCAATTTACCGATTTTTACCAATCCGACGAAAATCTGGAAAGGACGAAAAAGCGCTTGACAGTATGTAGAGGGGTGATACAGTATAAACTAAGATTTTGATGAAACTAAATTATTACTAGTGCATTATACAAATGAAGTACGTCTAAGTTTTGCCCATTGGCTGGTATGGATTTAAGCGAAGAAAAGGAACTCGTCAGACAGGCACAAAAAGCCCCCGATGCTTTTGCCAAGCTTTACGACCAGTATTATCCCAAAATCTTCGGTTATATCCTGAGGCGGACTGCCAATATTGAAGCTGCCCAGGATATTACTTCAGAGACATTTTTTAAGGCATTGAGGAAGCTCTGGCAATTTCAATGGCGCAACATCTCCTTTTCCTCGTGGCTGTACAAAATCGCCTCCAACGAAATTAACCAGTATTTTAGAAAAGCCGAATACAAGAAATCCGCATCACTGGAGGAACTACAGGAAGAGGGTTTTGAACCCGTATCGCCCAATGACCCCGAAAGCGAACTAATAGAAGCACAGGAAAAATTGAAACAACATCAGGATTTTATGGAAATTCAGGTAAAAATAGTTCGGCTGCCTGCTAAATACCAGGAGGTAATCACTCTCAGATTCTTTGAGCAAAAACAGATCAAAGAAATCTCCGAAATCCTGGGGAAAAAAGAAGGGACGATAAAGTCCCTGCTCCACCGTGCAGTGGAGCAATTAAGAGAAACAGATTAAACCACCCCACGAAAATCTTGCGACCTTTTGGGTTAAATAATGCAACCTTTTTCGGCTTTCTGCATTTACAGTAATAGAAGGAGACAAAGTTTATGAAACACGAAGACTTAATCGGAAAACTGGAAAACCTGGAAACTCCGGAAATCGAGCTTCCCGGCCATAAACAAGCATTAAAAATGGCTTTGCTCAGCTCCGGGCGCTTTAAGGCAAGAACTATTTGGGATTGGACAAAAATATTAGCCCCCGTCGCTACTGCCGTGCTTTTAATAGCGGTCATGGGACTTTTGGCGGTGTATAGGCCCGAGCTTCCGGGAGGGAATCAAATCAGCAGGTTCGCTTCTTATGAGCAATTGCAAGATTTCATAAATACGAACGCACAATATAAAGCATTCCATTGGAGGGACGCATTTCTTGCAGTAGTTGGAGAAGGCGCCGTCCCCACCCCCTCCTCTACAAATGACTACTCTATCACTGATTACTCTACCACCAATATTCAGGTTGCCGGGGTGGACGAAGCAGACATCGTCAAGACCGACGGAGAGTACATATACCTCGTTTCGGGGAACAGGACTATCATCGTGAAGGCGTATCCCCCTGAACAAGCTCAAGTCCTGTCCGAAATCGAACTAAAGGGAACAGTCGTAGGAATATTCATCAACGGAGATAGGCTGGTCGTGTTTGAGGAGGACACACCTTATTACCCTTATCCTTATAATGATATTCGGTGGGGCCCCACAGGAGAAATCTACATGCCCTTAATAATATCACCCAAGACATCTATCAAAGTATATGATATCTCAGACAGGGAAAAGCCCCGGTTGCAAAGGGATATTTCCGCCGATGGTCAATATATCAGTTCCAGGATGATAGGCGATTATGCTTATGTGGTGATAAATGAGCCTGTGTATGAGCAAGACGATGAACTGAACCTTCCCAGGATTTATTCTGGCGGCAACGAGACGGAAATACCTGCCACAGATATCTACTATTGCAATGTCTACGACTACTATTATATGTACACAACTATTATGGCCATCAACACACAGAACGACGACCAGGAGCCAACATATGAAACAATCCTGCTTGGAGCCAGTAGCAACCTGTATGTCTCTTTGAATAACATTTACCTGACCTTCCCGGTGTGGGGTAGGGATGTAGGCGATTTTGGAAAAACCTCTATCCACCGGATTCATATAGACGGTGACGAAATCGAGTATGTTGCCAGCGGCGAGGTCCCCGGCATGGTGCTGAATCAGTTCTCTATGGACGAATATGAAGGCTACTTTCGAGTGGCAACCACAACCTATGAAGGAACATCCCAGAATAATGTATACGTTCTAGATACGGCCCTCAACATTACCGGCTCACTGACAGACCTCGCTCCCGGGGAAACCATCTATTCAGCCAGGTTTATGGGTGAAAGAGGCTACCTTGTAACATTCAAGCAGGTCGACCCGCTATTCGTGATAGACCTCAGTAACCCAAGTCACCCCAAACAGCTAGGGTACTTAAAGGTAACTGGCTATTCAGACTACCTGCATCCCTACGACGAGAACCACCTTATAGGGATAGGTAAGGAAACGACAGACGCGGGGGAATTTGCCTGGTATCAGGGAGTCAAGATATCGCTCTTCGATGTCAGCAATGTCAGCAACCCGCGGGAGATATCAAAGCTTGAAATAGGGGACAGGGGTACCGATTCGCCGGTCCTGCGGGACCACAAAGCATTTCTCTTTGATAAGTCCAGGAACCTGCTTGTGATGCCTGTTTCGGTCGCTGAGATAGATGAGTCGGAGTATCCTGGAGGAGTTCCTTCCTGGGTTTCCGGCGAGCCTGTCTGGCAGGGAGCTTACGTATTCCATGTATCCCTGGATGCAGGTATCAGGCTGGAAGGTAGAATCACCCATATTGAAAATTCCGGTGACCTGGAACAGGATTATTACTACTCTTACTCTCCCTTCTCGGTAGAGCGGTCTCTTTACATAGACGATGTTCTTTACACTATCTCAGACGCCAAGATAAAGATGAACAGCCTGGAAAATCTGGATTACATCAATGAGGTGCAACTCCTATACTAAATCTGGAGGTGAAAAGTTTTCGAAATGGCCAAATTTAAACAGAAGGGCAAAATAAACAGTCTGAATATTCATAGGAGGTGAATGAGATGAATAAGAGAGTTATAGCCGTATTAGTCATAGTATTGCTGCTGCCGGCGATAGCCTCTATCCAGCTGGCTCAGCCG
>Ga0315545_1004362_pt1 | contig 11705 bp, 12 predicted proteins | sample SalMarSW160210MG_FD_203096 | JGI IMG/M metagenome (GOLD analysis project Ga0315545, IMG submission 203096) | Salt marsh sediment microbial communities from the Plum Island Ecosystem LTER, Massachusetts, United States - Salt Marsh Sediment SW1602-10 ...
TCGCTATCTTTCGCCTGTGCCTCGCCAGTTGTTAAGTCCCCCGAACAGTTGAGACCGTTCGGAAAAGTGTCTAAAAAGTACGCTTCGAGGCGATTTGCCTCGTGCGTGCGCAACGGCTACGTTAAGTTCTAAGCAAGCGGAAGAAGCCCGTGCATACATATATCGGAATAGAAAGTTGTACGCAACGCTGGGGAACAAGGATGGAGTAGCATTGCACGAGTTATCGGCCGAGGCACACGCAAACGCTGAGACGGTCTGTAGCTCGTTAGACAGAACAGGATATGTGGCATATCGAGATCTCGTTCCTGTAGAGCTTGTACTAGAGGGCTACCACCCTATTGTTGCCCGGTGCTGGGTAGTCCTCAAGCCATTTGTCGAAGCGGTAAGAGAGGATAGGCCACAAAGGAACTATCAAAAGTACTTTGAATATTTGGCTCAAGAAACCTTCAAACGCTATATGAGCGAGGAGGAAGCGACTCAGTGGTTGTATTTGGATACAGCCCCAGCCACTTCGGTTGACACAGGCTAACTGGCTTCGCCCATATTGACTGCTTTCTTGAAACCCAGAGCCACAAGCTTACGAAGGCTACGGGCAACTGGAAGGCAACTCGATAGCGACAGCGCGGCGAACTTCGAGAAGCCTAATCACACTAAGCCACACTGCCAATATTGCTACCAACAAGAGCCATCTCCGAGAAGGGGGATGGCTCTTCGTTTTTTGCACTAATGCCCTCGAACAGTAAATCTTCTGGGACTCAAGAGGTGGCTATCAGCCCCATAGCCTGCAGCAGGGGAAATGCATTGACGAGATGCTTGTCAATCCCCAGCTTGCGCGGCTCTATCCCGAAGGCCAGGCCCATCAACTGGGTGAAGTAGAGGATGGGAACGTGGAAATCCTCGCCGAATTGCTCGTTGATCTGCTGCTGCCGCATGTCCAGGTTGGCATGACATAACGGGCAGGCCACGACGATGGCCTCGGCGCCCACGTCTTCGGCGTTGCGCAGAATCTTGCGGCTCATGCCCAGGGCAATGGGGAGCTGGGTGAAGACCAGGGAGGCGCCGCAACACTCGGTCTTGTACGACCAATCCAGGCTCTCCGCGCCCAGGGTCTCCACCAGCCGGTCCATGCTCGTAGGATACTCGTAGTTCTCGGCGCCGGTGATCTTGGGCGGGCGAGTGATTACACAGCCGTAGTAGCAGACCACCTTGAGCCCGGTTAGGGGCCGGGTGACGGCCTGGGCTATGGACTCGTAGCCCACCCGCTCGGTGATGGTGGTTAGTAGATGCTCGACTTCGATCTCCTCCGCAGGCACGTAGTGCATCCTGGCAGCGACTTGCTCCTTGAGCTCCGCGTCGTCTCGCAAGTCGTGGATGGCCGTGCGGTGGCGGATGAAGCAGGAGGGGCAGGGCATGGTGACAGTAGAATATCCGCTCTCTTCAATGAGCTCCAGGTTCTTCAGAGGCATCATCGTGGCCAGCAGGTGGTCGGTGGAGTGAGCAGGGGTGGTACCGCAGCAGGCCCAACCTTTCGGCTCTGCCAGGTCCAGGCCCACCTTCTCGGCCATAGCTCTGGTTGACAAATCGTACTCGATGGCCGTGGAGTGCAGGCTGCAACCTGGATAGTAGGCAACCCCTTTGGCCGGTTCGATGGGAGTGACTGCTTTTTCCTCTGCTCCAGGTCGGCCAGCCAGGGTGGGCAGGAGTTTGAGCTTGCCTCTGGTCACCATTTTCAGGGCCAGCGGGAGGTCTTTGAGAAAGAGCTGCCTCAGGTCCAGTTCGCCGGCCAGAAGCATGCGCAGATACAGCTCGCCCATCAGACCCAGCTCGTACATTCGCCCGAAGAGCTTGATGTTCCGCAATCCCGTCTGGTAGAACATCGGCACGGGCCGCACGCCAGGCTCGATCCCCTCCCGCTGGGCCATGATCTTCAGCACGTCCATGATGCGGGTGATGTCAATGCCCTGCGGGCAGCGGGTGGTGCAGGCCTCGCAGGCTGCGCAGAGCCAGATGGTCTTGGAGTGGAGGATAAGCTCTTTCTGGCCGAATTGGGCGGCCCGCAGGATCTGGTTGGGCGTCAGGTCGAAATGCTCGGCCACAGGGCAGCCGGCCGTGCACTTCCGGCACTGATAGCACAAGTAAACGTTCTCGCCACACTCTTCTTTTATCTGCTGAGCCAAATCAGTTTGCAGAGTCAAAGACATGGTTCAAAGTCCAAAGCTCAAAGCGCCAAGCTCTCTGATTTCTAATTCTAAAGGCCAGCCGCTTCCAGGACGGCCGGCACATGCTTCTCCCAGCCGAGGGGCATGAGGTGCACGCCCTGGCACATGTCCTTCATCTCCCGAATCAGGCGGCCCGACATCTCGATGCTCGTTTTTACCCTGTCCTCTGCCTCGTCCAGCTCGTCAATCAGGCTCTCCGGCACGTGCACCCCGGCCACGTTCTTGTTCATGAAGCGCGCCATACCAGCGGATTTCAGGAACACGATCCCCACCATCACCGGCACGTTCAGGTACCTGACCTGGTTCATGAACTCCTCGAACCGCTGGGGGTCGTACACCGCCTGAGTCTGAAAGAACTGGGCCCCGGCCTTGACCTTCTTTTCCATCTTCATAATCTGCGGCTCCAGAGGATTGGCGCCTGGTGTCACCACTGCTCCCAGGCAGAAGCTGGGGCTACCCTTGAGCTTTTCCCCCGCCAGATCGCGTCCCTGCTGCAATTCCGACGCCGCGTGCAGGAGCGAGACCGAATCCAGGTCAAAGACCGGCTTGCCCCCTGGGTGATCGCCCAGGGAGATGTGGTCGCCGGTGAGGCAGAGCACGTTCTCGATCCCCAGCACGTGAGCGCTCAACAGGTCGGATTGCAGGGCGATGCGGTTGCGGTCCCGACAGGTCAACTGGAAGACCGGCTCCAGCCCCTTCTGCTTAAGGAGGTGGCAGACGGCCAGGGATCCCAGCCGCATCACCGAGCTCTGCTGGTCGGTGACGTTGACGGCGTCCACTTTGCCGCGTATGATCTCGGCTTCTTCCATCATTCGCTCGATGTCAACACCTTTGGGGGGACCAACCTCCGAAGTCACCGCAAATTTGCCAGATTCGAATATCTCCAAAAGTTTCATCTCTTGTGGTCTCCTTATCTCAGTCACCGCTACAGCGATGGCCGGCCTTCGTATCGGCGCCAGCTTGGGCCGGTGATCAGGTTAAACCAGTTGCGGATAATCTGCCCCACGACCCGTGGGACCTCGCGGGTTAAGGGTACGTCCTTTCTGAACAGGGTCTCGAAAATGGAGGGGCTCTCGAGATGACCTTCCACCATGTTCTCCCAGGCGGAGGTTCCGGACAATCGCCAATCGGGCGGCCCTTCATAGTTATTCGTCAGCAAGTCCACCCGATCGAGCTGCTGGGTGCTCTCCCAGATCTCGTCCCACACACACCGCTTGCTCATGTCCACCTCGCACATGCCATCCATGGCTCCCCCGCAGGGGCCATTGCGTTGATTCTTGGGGCAGCGCATCGGGCAGATGAAGCCCGTGTGGCTGAGCACGCAATTCCCGCAGGATTGGCAATCGAACAGCCACTCTTTGGCCTTCCTTTCGACAATGAAGAAAGCCTTAGAAAAGGCTCGACTTTGGAAAGCCTTGGCGAGCACATCGTCTATTGACATTCGGTGATCTCCTTACTATTATTTTACTTTTTCTTTTTCCGCAGTTGCTTCTCCACCCGAGCCAGCAGCTCGGCGGGCTTGACTGGCTTATCAATGTAGTCCTCGGCCTCCAAGGAGAAGCCCCGGCTCACGGACAACGTAGTCTCTCCCACTCTTTGGGAGAAACTGGTCAGCATCAACACCGGGATGTCGGCAAATTCGGGATTGCCCTTGATTTCCTCGCAGACCGTGAACCCGTCCGTCAGAGGCATGATGATGTCCAGGAGGATCAAGTCTGGTTGCTCCTCCCGCGTTTTCTGCAAACCCTCTTCCCCGTCGTAGGCCACGAGCACCTCGTAGGGCTTGCTCTCCAGCACCTTCTTCGTGGCCTGAACGAAGTCTGGATCATCGTCAATGATGAGGATTCTAGCTCGCTCTTCCATGTTCTCTCCTTTCCTTCAGCTTTGAGTTTCCAGCTTTCAGCTTCTAGATTTTAGCAATAGTTTTTCCACCCGATGCAGCAAATCCAACGGGCGGATGGGTTTCTCTACATAGTCATCCACTTTGAGGTCTATCTCTGTCTCCAGTTCATAGCGCCGGCGGCTGGCGTCCTCCCGTACCGCAGTGGCGATCAGGATGGGGATATCAGCGTAATCGGCGTACTCGACGTTCTCCCTCAGCTCTCGACAGACACCGAACCCATCCAGCTTAGGCATGAGAAGGTCCAGGATGATCAGATCCGGCCTCTTCTCTCGCATCTTCTCCAGACATTCCTGTCCATTCAGAGCGGCAATCACCTGATAGCCTCGGGCCTCCAGCACCCTGGTGGTGGCCTTGATGATATCGGGATCGTCGTCAACGACCAGTATCCTGGCCGGATCACTCATTTACCGCCCCCTGAAACGCTGGCCTGGGCAGCAGCCCCGCCTCCTCCACGATGACCGGCACGATTTCCTCCCAGCCCACGGCCATGATGTGGAGGCCGTGCACGCCTGGCATTTCTTTGAGCTGCTCGATGGTTTCCAGGCAGATCTTGAGCCCTTCTTCTTTGGCATCCGTGGCTTCTTTCATGCGGGTGACCAGCTCGTTGGGAACTTCCACCCCGGCGACGTAATCTCTCATGTAGCCAGCCATCCTCGCCGACTTCATGGGGATCAGCCCGGCCAGGACGTGCACCTGCTCGTCCAGCCCCTGGTCGCACACCATCTCCATGAACCTCCTGAACTTGGGCACGGCGAAGACCGCCTGGGTCTGGATGAAATCGGCCCCTGCCTTCACCTTCTTGGCCAGCCGCACCACTCGGAACTCGAAAGGGTCAGCGTAGGGATTGGAGGCCGCTCCAATGAACAGGGGAGCGTCGCCAAAGAACTTGTCGTCGCTGAGGAATTTGCTCTCCTCGCGCATCTTCTTGAGGGTCTGGATCAATTGAATGGAGTCTATGTCGAACACGTTCTTGGCCGTAGGGTGGTTGCCGAATTTTTGATGGTCGCCGGACAGGCAGAGGATGTTCTTGATCCCGAAGGCAACTGCCCCCAGGACATCGCTCTGAATGGCCAGCCTGTTTCGGTCTCGACAGGTGATCTGCAGCACAGGCTCCAGGCCCAGTTGCTTCACCATGGCACAGGCGGCCAGGCTGCTCATTCTGACGATGGCCGTCTGATTGTCGGTCACGTTCACGGCATCGCAGTAGCCTTTGACCTCATTCGCCCTCTTCTCGACCACTTGTCGGCGCGTGCCCTTGGGAGGGCCTAGTTCGGCCGTCACAGCGAACTCGCCACTTTCAAGCACCGCTTCCAGATTGCTTCCAGCTTTCATCATCTCAACTCCTTTGTGGTCGGATGGTCAGTCGACCTTGGGCAAGATAAAGGTGAACCTGCTTCCCTTTCCATCGGTAGTGCAGGGGCTTTCCGCCCAAATCTTCCCCCCGTGGGCTTCCACGATCTTCTTGGCGATGGATAGCCCCAGGCCCGCTCCTGTCCTCTCCACATTTCGGCCTCGAAAGAACTCATCGAAAACGTAGGGCAGGTCTTCTGGGGAGATGCCTGTACCGGTATCCATCACCTCGACCTGGAGGCAGTCCAGCTTCTCTTCCACACAAAGGTTGATCGATCCCTTCGGAGGTGTGAATTTGATGGCATTACTCAACAGATTGTTCAACACCTGCCGCAAACGGTGGGGAGCAGCGTGGATGATAGGCAGCTCCTCCGGCATCTCTACCCGCAGTTCTATCTCCTTTGCCTTCGCCAGGCCCTGGACATCCTCCAGGGAACCCTCAACTACCTCGGACACAGACGTATCCTTGAACTCCTTGGCGATCTGCCCTGCCTCGATGCGAGAGACGTCCAGCAGGTCACTAATCAGATCAAGCAATCCCCCGATGCGGTGGCTGCTTCTGTCCAGCATCTCTCGTTGTTCCTCGGTGATATCGCCAGCGAAGCCTCCCAAGATCACCTGAAGATAGCTCTCAATGGCCACCAGGGGGGCCTTCAGGTCGTGAGAGACCATGCCTAGAAAATAGGTCCTCAGCCTGTCCAGCTCCGTCAGTTTTTTATTTACTTCTTCCAAGGCAGTGAAGTCTATCAGGCAGCGATCTCTCAGCGAGGCTACTTCCTGCTGTCTCTTCCTCAGCTCCCCGGCGATGGAAGTGGCCATGTAGGTGGAGATATACAGGACGGTGACAAAGGTGAAGATGACGGCCAAAATGTACGATTCCTGACGATATAGATCAGGTGAAACGAATCCCTCCAGGTGGACGTGGGAAATGAGGCCGAAGTATTCCAGACCGATCAGTGAACAGAACAACAAGACGGCCAAAGTAGCCAGTGAGTAGGCTGCTTTATAGGGAAGCAGTATGCTGGCTACGGTGATGTGAAAGACGAAGTAGAAAACGAGGGGATTTTCTACGCCTCCTGTAAAATGGATAAGTACAGTAAGGGCCAACAGATCCACCACACTCTGCACAGCAGCGAACCTTCTGGCCTTCCCCACTAGATCGGAGGTGTCTTCAGACGCCAACCCCGTGGCTTGAAACCAAAATATCAAGTTGTACAAAGCGATGCCGACGGCGATGATGTATACCGGCAGGGTAGGAAATCCTATCCGAAGGACACTATTAGCAAATAGAGCCAGAACTGCTACCCCGATAGCAGCTATCCACCTGAAGTTAATGAAATAACGGATCCTTTGAATCAAGGTGGCTTCTTCAGGCGTATACCTAAGGGAGAGCTCTCCTCCTCTCAAAAAGTCAGTTAGTTTTCGCCTGGTATCCCTGAGTCTTAAGGCCACTATCTGGGCGACCATTTCCGTCATTCTATGGCCTATGTGAGGCTCGCTTTCGAACAAATCGAGCAGGTCGCATCCCCTGATGACGATGACCCTGGCTCTTTCCATGCATTTCGCCGACAGGGTCCAGGTATGGGGTTTCACAAGGGCTGACCATCCGAAGACTTCGCCTTCAGTCGCCACCTCAATGGTCGTTTGCTTTGGTGAGGCGTAAGGACGAAGCTCTAGTTCCATCTCCAGGGCCACCTTCCCCTCTTCCAAAAGATACAAGTAATCCGCCGCCCCGTCTTCTTCGAAGATGGTCGCTCCAGCCTCGTAGACCTCTTCTCGGCAGAGGGCTGTTATCCTGTCCAGTTCATCGTCGGTCAGGCCTTCGAAGATTGGAAACTTGCTCAGGGCTTGGAAGTTGGGATTTTGAGCTTTGAGCTTTGAACCTTGGACTTTCATAGACGCAGGTCTTCCCTTACGATCTTACGCGGGCCGCCGTCGCGGCTGGTGGACCAGTCTCTAGCGGGCTGGATCTCCGTCAGCAGGTCCAACTTGCCCAGGGCCTGGAGACGGTCGTAGATGAGCTGCCAGGCACAGTCAACCTCAGGGTCAATCTCGCACTTGCCGTTTTTCGACCCCCCGCAAGGCCCGTTGAGGAGGCTCTTGGAGCAGCGGGCGATGGGGCAGATGCCGGCGGTTTTATCCAGGATGCAGTTTCCGCAGGCCTGGCAGCGCTCGTCCCAGACGCCCTGCTCGGTGGGCTGGCCCAGGAAGGAGGTGTTTAGACCTGGCAGGGTGACCTTCTCCGGGAACTGCTCGTTCATGGTCTGCACGCCGATGCCACAGGCCAGAGACAGGACAGCGTCGGCCTCTCTCACCAGGTCGGCCACTTCCTCGTTGTATTCGTACTCGCACTGGCGCTGCACGGTAGCCTCTATGAACTCTTTCCCCCCCTTCCTCCCCCCCAAAGTTGGGGGGGAAAGAGGGGGGGCGTCCAGCGCGGTGGCCATGCGCAGGCTCGAGGCCAGGATGCCCACCTCTTTCTCCCCGCCGGCGAAACAGACAGTGACGCAGGTGCCGCAGCCGAGGATCAGAATCTTTTGATAGTCGGCGATCATCCGTTTGATTTCGTCCAGAGGCTTCTGTTCGCCTATGATCATAATTTAGCCTCCATATTTCTCAATGGGTTAGGCCCCAATTCCCGAATCCGCTCCGTCATCTCCGTGGCGATCTCGGCGAAACGGGCTCCTTCGGCCGAGGAGAGAAAGTACATCTCCAACCGCTCGCCACCCAGGCCGATTTGGTCGAGCAGCTCCTTGACGTAGTTCACCCTTTTCTCAGCCCACAGATTACCTTCCAGGTAATGACAGGTCCCCTTCAGTCAACCGGCCACCAAGACGCCGTCCGCCCCCCGCTCGAAGGCTCGCAGGACGTAGAGAACGTCTAGCTTGCCGGTGCAGGGCAGCCGGATGATCTTGACGTTGGTCGGATACTGAAGGCGCATCGAGCCTGTCAGGTCGGCTGCAGCGTAGGCACAGTAGTGACAGGCAAATGCCAGAATTTGGGGTTCGAATTGACTCATTGCCACCCCCTCTTTGCAAAGTTCTCAGCGATGTACTGCTCAATCTCTTGCGGATGCTCGTAGTAATAGCTCAAAGCATCGTACACCTGGGCCAGGGTAAGATGTGGATAATCATCTACAATCTGCTCGGGAGTGTCACGCAGGCGCGTGCGCTCGACGATGGTGCGGACGCTGATGCCCGTGCCCTTTATTATGGGCTCTCCACCGAATATCCCCTCCACCCGTACGATGTGGGGATGCTCCGTCTGGATAGTTGGACGGGTTCTGGTAACAACTTCGCTCACTAGCTGTTTCAGGCCTCGTATTTCCCCCTTCAGCGTATCTAATTCAGCGTAAATTAGTTTGCTGTCCAAAGTTCTCTCGGCCATTATAGCGTTACCTCCTGAGGTAAAGCGAATTGAGCGTAAACAGGGATAGCCACCCGCTCCGCCGCTCTCAGCGAAAAATCAATGCCGGTTTCCCGATTTACCATCCCCCTATGCTGCCAACAACTCCCCAAACAGCGCCTCCTCCTTCGCCAGCACCTGCTCGTCACGATAGTGCTGCAATTGGATAGCTTTGGCCGGACACTCCCCAGCGCAGGTGCCGCAGCCCTGGCAGGCGGCGGCCTCAATCTCGGCCACCCCCAGGATTCCGCCGGCTCCGACTTTAGCTGAGTTGATGCGCGGCACTTCATAGGGGCAGATGCGCACACAGGTGAGGCAGCCGGTGCATTTCTCCTCGTCTACCACGGCTACCACCCCGCCTACCTGGAGCACATCTTTGGAGAGGATGGTCGCCGCTCGCGCCGCCGCCGCCTGAGCCTGGGCGATGGTCTCGCCTATGAACTTGGGATAATGGGCCGCGCCGCAGAGGAAGATGCCCTCGGCGGGGAAATCCACCGGCCGCAGCTTGACGTGGGCCTCCAGGAAGAAGCCCTCCAAAGTACAGGAGAACTTGAGCAGCTCGGCCAACTCCTGGCTGCCTTCGGCGGGCACCACGGCGGTGGATAGCACCAGCAGGTCGGGGGTGAGGGTGATACGCTCCTTCAAGATTGGCTCGAAGACCGAAACCTGCAACCGATTGGAGGTTGGAACTTCCTGCCCCGCTTCGGAGGGGATCGGGGGGGGGCTTGTCGTTGGAAGCTGGACTTCGGGCTTGTGCTCATCGTCATAGCGCAGGAAGATGACGCCTTTCTCCCGCGCCTCGGTGTAGAAAGCCTCACTGAAGCCATAGGTGCGCATGTCTTTGTAGAGGACGTAGACGTTGCAGTCGGGGTCAAGCTCTTTGATTCGAATGGCGTTCTTGACGGCCACGCCACAGCAGACGCGGCTGCAGTAGAAAGGCACGTCACCGCCCTCATCCCAGGGGCCGACACACTGGATCATCACTACCGATTTCGGATTTCGGATTTCGGATTGCGGATTGTCAAGGGCCAACCTACTCTCCAAATCCCCCTGCGTCATCACCCGTGGGTCTTGGCCGAGCAGGTATGCATTGCCCCGCCACTCCTGCCCACCGGTGGCCACGATGGTCACGCCATGCTCAATCAGGCGCTCGGAAGTTTTTTGTTGACTCGCTGACTTGACGGTGGTCTTGAAGTTGCCCACGAAGCCGCTGAATTTGGCTACCTGGTGGCCGGTCAGCACCTCGATGCGGGGGTTGGCCTGCACCTGGCCCATCAGCTCTCTCAGGTAGGCTTGCGGATCGCTGCCGTCGGCTGTGTAGTAGATCTGGCGCAGGCGGCCGCCCAGCTCCTTTTCCCGCTCCACCAGGTAGACCCCAAAGCCCTGCTCGGCCAGGTTCAGGGCGGCGGTCATTCCCGCCACCCCCCCGCCGATGACCAGCGCTTCGTGGCTCAATGGCTGGGGCGCGGTGTAGAGGGGCATCAGCCAGCGGGAGCGACCCACGGCCATGCGAGTCAGGTCCTTGGCCTTCTGGGTGGCTGCTTCGGGTTGGGAGGAGTGCACCCAGGAGCACTGGTCCCTGATATTGGCCAGCTCGAAGAGATAGGGATTCAGGCCCGCCTCGCGGATGGTGTCGCGGAAGATAGGCTCGTGGGTGCGCGGCGTGCAGGAGGAGACGACGACGCGGTTGAGCTGGTGCTCGGCGATGCGCTCCTGGATCAGCTTCAGCGAGTCGGCGGAACAGGTGTAGATGGTGTTCTCGGCGTGGACGACGTTGGGCAGAGTGCTGGTGTAGTCTACCACGGCGCCCACGTCCACCACGCCGGCGATGTTCGACCCACAGGAACAGATGAACACCCCGATGCGCGGCTCGTCGGTGATGGCCACGGGGATCTCCGGCGGATAAACCTTTTCCTCGACCAGGGTGCCGCGCTCGGTGCCGATCAGCGACAAGGCCGCCGCCGCCGCGCCGCTGGCCTGGGTGACGCTCTCAGGGATGTCCTTCGGCTCGGAGAAGGTGCCGCAGACGTAGACCCCTGGGCGGCTGGTCTCCACGGGCTGGAAAGGCTCGGTGCGGCAGAAGCCCCGCTGATCCAGCTCGATGCCCACGGTCTCCGCCAGGGCTTTCGCCTCAGCCGGAGGCTCCAGCCCCACGCTGAGGACGGCCAGGTCGAAGCGCTCGGTGCCCAGGTGGCCGTCTTCGGTCTGGTATTGGAAGAGGATGTCCCTGGTGCGGGGGTCCTCTTTCAGCGACGAGATGCGACAGCGGGTGTACTTGATGCCCAGCTCCTTGCCGCGCTCGAAATAGGCATCGAAGCCCTTGCTGAAGGCCCGCATGTCCATCATGAAGATCTGGCACTCGACGCCCGGCACGTGCTCCAGGGCCAGCATCGCTTCCTTGGTGGCGTACATGCAGCAGACGGAGCTACAGTAGTCGTGATGCTGGTCGCGGGAGCCGACGCACTGCAAAAAGGCGATTCGTTTGGGTTCTTCGTGATCCGACGGTCGGGTGACGTGGCCTCTCGTCGGCCCGGAGGCGGAAAGCAGCCGTTCGAACTCCATGCTGGTGAGCACGTTGGGATAGCGACCGTAGCCCAGCTCCCCTGAGCGCTCCGCGTTGTACAACTGGTAGCCGGGGGCCAGCACCACAGCTCCGACCTGCAACTCCTCTTCGTAGGGAGCCTGCTGGTGGTCAATGGCTCCGGCCTGGCAGGCCAGCACGCACTGGTAACATTCGGAGCAGAGGCCACAGCGCAGGCAGCGCAGGGCTTCGGCGCGGGCCTGCTCCTCGGTGAGGCCCAGCTCCACCTCGCGGAAATCGCGGACTC